>ERZ1066127.45-NODE-45-length-89613-cov-18.132082_pt1 | contig 89613 bp, 71 predicted proteins | sample MGYA00382774_ERZ1066127 | MGnify/ENA primary metagenome ERZ1066127 (study PRJEB33369, sample SAMEA5778357) | biofilm metagenome | biome: Industrial cooling water; feature: Water cooling tower basin; material: Biofilm | place: United Arab Emirates | collected...
CTTGAGCAATCATTTCCTAAGCCCTCCGTGAAGGTTCGACTCCTTCTCTTACAGCATTTCTCTCGTAACGCTACATAGTAAACCCCGCAAAAACAACGTTTTTACGCGGGGTTTTTTGTTTTTTTGAATGCTTCTCACAAGAAAAAATGTATTTTGTTGTTCTCAAGGCAAAGGCAATGGTATTTAACCAAGTATTTGCCTTACCATCGCATCAATACAAATACATTTTAGCCAAGCTGGTAAAAAGAAATTTGTTTCTCTGCTTTATGTACCTTATACTTGAAAATTCGTAGTTTTTCACACGAATTGTTATTGTTTATCTATGTCCACTGCCTCTGCGTACACACCGGATACCGCACAATCAACGGGATTGAAAGAGAGCCTAGGTAATTCGCTCCTTATCAATACTGTCAAACTTTTTAGCCTTCTTGCCAAAGCAGACAGTAATGTCTCGCAAGCAGAACGTGACTATGTCCGGTTTTATCTGGATTCCATCTATCATGCTCCTGTTGCTCAGTACCTATATGAGCAATTTGAATATTTTTTATCGGAAAATATTGACGCAGAGCAAGCTGCAGCGCAGATTCGCACGGGATTTTCCTATGAAAACCGTGTATTTATTTTGATGAAAGTGTACGAACTGGCTGCTTCGGACAGCATGGACGATGTAGAGCGTGAGACTGCGCGTCGTATTGGGCGAATGGTTGGGCTTGCCGACCCCGATATTTGTAAAGTTGAGAGCATCTACGACATTCCTTCCTCTGAGACGCTGGAAATTGCTAAACAATCAGAAATAATTTCTATCCATATTGGCGACGACCCTCATCTTTACGATGTTGTGCTGCCTTACCCGCTTTTGGATGTCGAAGTATTCAAGATTCGCAGCATTTATATTATTCTCCAGAAAAACGACAAACATCAAGTCAAAGTTGGCTCTGTGCCTATTGCCGGAAAGACATCCCGCAATTTGCTCAACGCTACTAAAATTCAGCATAATCAAACAATTACTGTTAACGATTACAGCATTAATTTTGAAGATTTAAGCTATTATTTTCATCTCAAAACAAAAACGCTTCTTGGCTTTGCGCTGTTTGTCTCTCGTCGTATCATTGAAGAGCGAAAAACAACTGAATTTGTTTTGTCGCAAATGCCCAGCATGGAAGACGTTCTTTTAATTGAATTTACGAAGTTATTTATTATCCTGACTCCGCTCGGTGTAACGGATTCTGATTTGGGGAAATTAGCAAACGAACTTGTGGTTAATGGTCGCCCCGTAGAGACACAAGTGTATGTTAATTTGAATGATAGTGTGTTGATTGGAAATTGCCCTATCAATCTTCGTAAACTTGCTTTCCAATACGGCTTAGAGAGTGAAGTTTTTACCTTCGACCCCAAAAAAGAAACCTTTACTATTGGTAATCACTCCGGCTGCGACGTAATTTTTCACGACGGTGTTTCCAAACAATGGAAAATGAACGTTAGTCGGAAAAGCAATGATAACGGCGTAGCTGAGTATCTGCTTGACCCGCATGGATGCCCTCACCGCGTCGGTTACAACGGTAAAGCCCTCAAAAAACCCGAAACATTGGCTGCCGAATGTCATCTGTTCATTGCCAAACAAGTTCTTCATTGCTCATTCCTAGGCGGAGTTGTACGCTCAGAACCGTTCCGTTTTCGTGATTTTATTGCCAGAAATGTGCGCTATTGTTTTCAAGACAATACATTAGCGCTGGACGATATTTCGTTTGAAATAGATTACGGTGACCTTGTTGCTGTGATGGGACCTTCCGGCTGTGGTAAATCTACACTTCTCAACATTATCAACGGTTACAACCGACCCAATGTTGGCAATATCGAAATTAATGCCTACGACCTACATCACGATTATCAAGCCCTTAAAGATTACCTTGGCTATGTGCCGCAAGACGACCTGCTGTTTGAAAACCTGACTGTATATGAAAACCTTACCTATAACGCGAAATTACGACACCCCGAAATGTCCGACGAGGAAATCACAACGCTTGTCGAACAGACACTCGTTGATATTGATCTCGTTGAAAAACGCGACATCAAAGCCGGAAGCCCTACCCAGCGCACGTTATCAGGTGGACAACGTAAGCGCGTAAACATTGGTTTGGAACTTCTCGCTGATGCTGATGTCTATTTCTTAGACGAGCCTACATCAGGACTATCCTCTAAAGATTCCGAAAAGATTATTGAGCTTTTACAGCGCCTGACGCTCAAAGGAAAAATCGTGTTTGTCGTTATCCACCAGCCAAGCTCCAAGATTTACAAAATGTTCAGCAAAATTTTGTTTTTGGACAAAGGTGGTAAAACGGCATTTTTCGGCGACAATATGGCAGCTTTGGCGTACTTCAAAACCCATTCCGTTGAATCACACGTTTCAGCAACACCGGTTAATCCGGAAACTGCGGCAGAAATGGTCGAATGTCCAGTCTGCAAAAATGTTGAACCGGATTTACTGTTGGAAACATTAGAAGAACCTCTTCGAGATATCGACGGCGTACCACTATCGCAGCGCAAATACTCACCAATGTACTGGAAAGATAAATTTTTAGATTTCCGTTCATCAGTTCATCGACTCACAATTGAAGACAGCGAGCGTGTAGCCTTACCTCCACCAAGAGACTTAACTATAGGCGAAAAATGGACGCAGTTTACGTCTTTGCTCAAACGGAATTTTGTCAATAAATTCCGCGATCGCTCCAATCTCATCATTACTTTTTTGGAAGCACCAATTTTAGCATTGGCTGTTAGTTTTATTCTGCGCCATGCGGCTGACATTGGCGTAGAATATACTTTTTTTCAAAATGATAATGTTTTGATTTTTATTTTTCTTTCCGTCATCATTGCCACGTTTTTAGCCATTACCAACAGCATTGACGAAATCATTAAAGATGCCGCGATTCTCCTGCGAGAACGGATGTTGAATATTGGCAATGTTAGCTATTATGCTTCAAAGTTTCTTACACTAACGGTCTTTGCTGTTTTGCAAAATGTTTTATTTATCGCGGCAGCATTTCCTGTTTTGCAATTACGAGAACTCTTTCTTCCTTATCTATTGTTTTTAACTTTAGTTTCGATTGTTGGCATAGCAATTGGTCTTTTAGTATCGGCATTACCGAACCTTTCTTCTAAAGCAGCATTTAACATTGTTCCTCTTATTCTTATTCCACAAATTATTTTTGGCGGTGCGCTTATTCAATACAGTGAAATGGCGCATTTGAAATTTAATACTGACCGTGAAATTCCGGAAATTTGTCAATTTATTCCGGCCCGTTGGGCATATGAAGGGTTGATGACAATGCAGGATGCCTATAATCGTTTTCAAAGCAAAGATGATGCTTTGCAAGCAATAGCAAAAGGTATTTTAAAGGTATATGACGAACGTGATGCAGCTCTTAAAGAGCGAGATGCAATTGTTGCTGCTGATTCTACTACCAATACAAACCCTCGGTTGCAAATTAAACTCGCTGAAATCAACAAGACTATTGAAACTACACAAAAAACAATCGATGAATATGAGAAAAACAAGGTGACCCTCGATTCGGCTGTAGAACAACATCGGCTTCAATTTCAAGATAAATATGGCAACCAAGAAATTCATCGTCAAATTATGGAAGCTCAAGATAAACTTGAGGCAATGCTTACACGGATAGACAGTACAAGTAGCAAACCTATTTTTACCGATAAATCTTCTGTTGGGCTGTTTAACTATCCGTTACTAATCAATGAAAAACATGTTTTTTTCGCACGCACGGCAATTCCAACAATTTTCTACAATACGTTTATTCTTCTTCTTATGACGATTGCAGCTATTGGTGGCGCATTGGGATTGCTTGGTGTACGTGAACGCCTTTTGGATACCGTTTCTCGTATTACCAAAATTTTTCAGCGTAAGTAACATCATTTTTAACCAAAGATAAGAATTGCATTTACAAGGACCTACTGTGGCTATTTTTCGTTTGACCGGCTCTCAACCTAGTGTTTTTTTATTACCTGCATGGGAAGACCAGCGCGCAGCAGCAGCAATTGCAGCCATTTTTCAGCAGAAGCATGTTCCTTTTCACATTTTATACGATGGTACGCCCGATGAAGAATTACATCCGTTTGCAGACTTTTTTTTAAAAGAAATTACCGAATCGCCTGTTCAGCCACACATTGTCATTGATTTTTCCACGTTACCTTTCGCTGCTCCCAATCGCTTTTTAACACAGATTATCCGCACTTCACCGCAAACAATTTTTATTTTTACGACCCCTGTTTTTACCTCGTCTATGCTTGGACAAATGCTTGGGGTGGAAAATATTGTGCGCGCAAATTTTTTATCCGGATTTTTTCCGAACATGCAAACAGTCGAATTTACTCATGCTTTAGGAATGCCTAAAGAGTCTGTATTTCAAACTGAGCAATTTTTGCGTGGTCTAGGGTTTCAACTTGAAAAGATTGACGATATTGTGGGCTTTGTGGTACCTAGAATAGTTGCAATGTTAGCAAATGAAGCTGCCTTTGCCGTTACAGAGGGCGTTTCCAGTGCCGCAGAAATTGACGAAGCTATGCGCCTTGGTACAAATTACCCCTTCGGTCCCCTTGAATGGGCTGATGATATTGGTTTAGAAGTTATTCAGGCAATTTTAGATGCACTCTTTAATGAGTATAAACAGGAACGCTATCGTGCTTGTCGAATTTTTCGTCAATATACTGCATCAGGTTGCCTTGGAGTTAAGACTGGTAAAGGCTTTTATGCGTATTAGCAAGTTTTGCAACTTTTTTCTAGCATAAACGTCTGAAAAATCACTTATCACTTTTTTTGAAAGGAATCGTGACAATGCGTGAAATCTCTATCGAAAGCAATGGTAGTCTCGAAAAAACAGCCGTTTATATCAACGGTGAACAAGTCGGCGGTATTCATCAGATGATGCTTCATATTAGCGAGGACGGTGATTTTGATACTATCGTTGTTTATGAAGGCACAGACAAACAAATGTATACCAAGAATATCTTTAGCGATTACCTTGATAATATCAAGAAAGTTCCGCCAACGTTTACAGAAGAAGAAGCGGAGTATTTGCGCCTTTTAACGGTTACCAGCGATGGTTCTCTTGATACCACGATGGTATATATTAATGAAGAACCGCAAGACGGAATTGTTGATTTACTTGTCCAAATCCAGCGTGGAGCTTCTGCTCAACGTGGTATTAGTTCGATGTTCAAGAAGCAAGAACCAGGTATCCAGCCTATTTTTCGTGCAGAAGTACAATATCGCAATGAAGATGATTCTGTTTCAACAGAGCTTGTTTTTGGTTAATTTGATTAAATCAAAATGTCTTTTTTCAAAAGATTATTTTATAAAACCGCCATGAAATCTAAAATTCTTCACTTACGAGGGCTTCGTTGCTTGTTTTGTGGAATTCTCTGTTTTATGGGAATTTCATTATTTTTTGTTCTGGAAGCAGATGCTCAACGGCGTAGTAGTTTTGGTGGTTCGCGTCGGAGCAGTTCGTCTTATGCACCCAGTCGCCCTGCAGCTCCTTCATCAAGTTTTAGTGGCTCAAGAAGTATGACTTCCCCTGCACCTTCAACCATGCAACGCAGTGGTTCCAGCTTTGGAGGAACTCGCGCAATAGCTCCTGCTGCCTCGAATTATCGCCGTTCTTATGGAATTCCTCGGCAAAGTACCCCTGTTACTGTCCCAGGTGCCTCAACACCATATATGGTTCACAATTATGGTGGATTCACCGATGGTTTAATGATGGGATATTTAATGGGACGTACATCGGCAATGTGGTACACCCCTTTTCATCCGGCATTCTACTATTCTCGCCCAGTGTATGTAAATAATCCGGATGGTACAATGGAGGTCTATCCCCCCACGTTTTCTTTCTTTAAGTTTTTCCTTGGGCTAGCAATTGTCGGTCTTATTCTTTGGCTTATTGTGCGATTTTTCCGTCGACGTTCCACTAATGTAGATTCTTCACAGTCTTCGTTTGCTTGACGTAATACATGCGTTTATAATGCAAAAGCGTGAAAGTTGTACAATTACAATACTTTCACGCTTTTTTATGCGCTGAAATTTTCATTAATGCTATTATGTCGCAAACGGATCTTTAGGCACTTGATTTATTTCGGCTCCCGAGCCTCGAATGGCTTTCAAATCTTTTTGTGCAAAACCGAAAATACTGCCACAAATTCCACCGAGTATATGTGCAAATTGCGAAACATTATCGATTTTTAGCGAGCTATAGATTTCTCTTCCTAAGTACAAAACGACGATAATGACAAACGTCAAAGGTATATGACCTTGTTTCAAATTTGCAAAAGAACTAAGCAGTATCATCATAAAAACAATTCCACTAGCTCCCATAAGACCAGTGGTAAAAAAGAAATTGTTGAGCAGCGCAGTAATAAGTGCTGTAAAGACAATCATTATTAGCATTGTTTGAGAACCATATTTTTCTTCCAATAATGGTCCGATGAGTAGTATAATAGAAAAATTACCAAACAAATGCTCCCAATTTGCATGACCAAATATGTGACTGAACAACCGAAAGTACGTCGTTAAGTCACCCCAAGACAAACCCGGATGCGTAGAAAAATAAGTTTGTCCAACTATACCTCCGGTGGAATTACTTATTAGCATAACTCCTGCCGACAAGAGTGCAAATGTAAGCACCACAGGTGCATTGTAATCTAATTTCATCGCTGTAACATTTAGTATTAAAGAATTATTGCGAATTATTTCCTGATATTTTTTCTTCGTACGTAACCCTTATCTTGAAAAGATGCAAAACTATATTTGGGGCATATATGGTAGCTCATTGTTGAGAAAAAGAAGAAGTGAACCAGAATGAACTTGAATTTTTACTCTTACTTCAGTCGCTCGATTTCTTGCTCCTTCCCTTTTCCCAAGTGCTAATTCCTCTTTTTGTAAATTCCATTCAAGCCCCGACGTTGTTATTATTGTACTTGGTTGAGGAATAAGGGAAATCATCTCGCCAGGTCTTGTCGTGATAGTTACTGATTCGTATATCGGCACAGCAATTGTACCTTTTTCATAAAACGCCAGGTGTAATATCTTGCCATATCGCATAAGAATACTCCAATTATTCAGAGTATGGTCGAACTCTCCCCCATGCATCCCTAGGATCATTGCTGTTCTATAGTTTTGCCGCCGAACGTATTCTAAGGTTTTCTCAAAATCCGTAGAGTTTTGGTCATTTACCTCGTGAATAGTAACATCTTGATATTCTTGCCAAAACATTCTGTCGGAAGCAAAAGAATCTAAATCCCCAATAATGCTTTGCGGCAAAATACCCTTTTGGCGTAGCTGTATTGCAGCTCCATCTGCTGCCGCAATTGGTATGGAGCGCAAGCGGTGAAAGGTGTGAGTATCCGGCAGCGTACCGTTAAGGCAAATGATTATATCCGGCAGTACAAATTCTAATGTTTTGAATGTCATAGATTAGATGTTTCACGTGGAACAATTCACAATTTTCCCACAAGCACTCTCTATCAAATTAGTTTTATTTTTTCACTCCGACCAACAGATTTTTTCTTTTTCCTCACATGTTCTGCTCTATTCATTCTCATAAAAAGATTTTTTTAGTAATGCAATTTGGCCCGCGTGATACAAACTATGCTGAATTATACCATGTAATAAAGTATAGACCGATACCCCTGAACCAAGCTCGCGCTCGCGAGATGTACCTAAAATTTCATCAAGATGCTCTTCCGTTAATCGCCCAATCGCATCATCCAAATCTAGATGTATCATCTGAAACCGTTCAAGCGCTACCTGCCAAGCAAAATCTGAACTATCGTTAATGGAACACCAATCACCTTCTTCGGGCATTTGTAGTATTCCTGTTTGTAATCTGCGTAACACCTCACCTTCCCATGCAGTTATGTGCAAGAGAATTTCCCAGATGTTGTGAGCTTCGGGAATAGGACGCATAAATGCTTGTTTAGCAGTAATGCCTTGCAATACTTTGAGCACAGGATCTCCATGCCATGCATCGCCATTATAGGCTTTCCGAAATTGGTCGAGTATGCGTTGTATTTCGCTCATTATGCATTTAAGAAAATCAACGTATGACAATTACGCTAAGACTTCAGATTACAGCGCAAAACAAGCATTGTAATATCATCAGATTGCGGAGCGATTCCGGCATGTGCCTGTACATCCCGGGTGATTGCTGTAACGATTTCTTGTGCAGTACCTTCTTGCGCAGAGGCATGGAGTGCTACCTCTAAACGCTCTTCCGTATATTCTTCATGGAACTCGTTTAATGCCTCTGAAACACCATCTGTGTAGCATAACAAAACATCTCCACACGCAAATGAAATTGTTCGCTCTTCGTAAGGAACAAGCGTTTCCATAATGCCTAGAATTAATCCCCCCTCCATCAATCGCTCGACTGAACCATCTGCCCGCCTCACGAGAGGCGGGTTGTGTCCAGCATTGCAAAAGGTAAAAGTTTGCTCATACGTATTGAGTTTACCACAAAAAAAGGTAACAAATTTATCTGGACTTGTATTTGCAAAAAGCAGATCATTAATCCGGCTGACCATTGAAGGCAACGGCAATTCCAGAGGGGCAAGTGCACGGAGTGCAGCTTGTGTATTTGCCATTAACAAAGCAGCCGGTGTCCCTTTACCCGAAACATCTGCAATGACAAGCATCCATTCATTATTGCCAAGTGGAATAACATCGTAATAATCACCACCAATTTGTTTCGACGAAACACTCATACCCGTAATATCAAACCCTTCAATACTTGGCAATTCTTGAGGCAATAGCCCTTTTTGAATACTCCGTGCAAGATTCAGTTCATCTTCTAAACGCTTTTTCTCGAGTTCCTCGTGAAACAATCGAGCGTTTTCTAACGCAGTCATTGCTGTTCCGCCTAAAGCTTCCAAGAAGTTCTGTTCTTCCACGGTAAACGGCTTTTTATTCATTTTTTCGCCGACGAGCAGTAATCCCTTTACTTCGTTCTGTGTTTTCATCGGAACGGCAAGCATACAGTTTGGAATGACTAGTTGACATCGTACCAATGCCTCATCTCCAAATTCCTTATATTCACAGATTAATTTCTCAGCTTCATCAGAGGTAATCTTCAAGCGATTAACCGGTATATCGAATGAAAGACCATCTTGGCTTTTAACCAAAATAGAAAAGCGACTTACAGCGAGTTGCCCCATAAGTCGCAAAGTCAAAAACTTCAGAATCTCTTCTTTTTCCAGTAATGCCGTAAATTCGCGGTTTATCTCAAAAAGTGTTGTTAAAAGTTGATTTTTTCGTTCAAGATATGAACCCGTTTCCCGAAGTGTTCTCATATTTCGTGCATTAAGTAATGCATTGGCTGTAATACTACCCACTAAGGAAATGTATTGTCGCTCTTCATCCGTATAAGGCTGCTTTGCCAGATTCACCCCAAAACAAAGAAGCGCCAAAAACTCGCGCGAATCCTCTTCATTAGCACTACTACTCCGAACAGACTGACAGAGTTCTATCTCCCATTGCGAAAAAAAAGGATGCTCTTTCAGATTATCAATAGCACCCATTTCGTCGGTGTCAATAATAAGTGCAAAAGATTCATCAGGTAGCTTCATTCCCTTTGTTGTTATACAAACCCAACTGTTTTGTGTGCCATCCGGCATCAGTGCACAGGCTTTGAATGTGCGTAATTTGCCCATTACACTTAACAAAGCAGTGTTCAGAATAAACGCATCGTCGTCGGAGGTATTAAGTGCAGCACTCAGATCAATCAGCGATTGAAGGTTGATGAGGTTTGATGTAGATGTACTATTCATGAAAAACTCGCATAAAAGGAAACGTACCTTTTTACTAGGGAATCCAACCAAAATTATGAATTTATTGATACCATCAATCTATTTTGCAACCAATCTCCAGTATCAAACAGTTACAATCCACACCGAGCAAAAATAGCATCAACATTACGCTTAGATTTTTCCAAATTACAGATTTCGTCGAGTTCTTCATTTGATAAATACCGCCGAATATCCGTATCTGATTTGAGATAATCTAAAAAAGGCTTACGCTCTTGCCATGTTTGCATTGCATTGCGCTGTACTATTGCGTAAGCATCTTCGCGTGAAACACCTCGCTGGGCAAGTTCCAGTAAAACAGTTTGCGAAAACGTTAACCCACAAGTAATGTCTAAATTCTTTTGCATCGTCTCAGGATAAACAAGAAGATTATCAAGAAGATTGTTTGTAAGGTGCAACATATAATCCAGCGTAATTGTAGAGTCAGGACAAATAACCCGTTCGACACTACTGTGTGAAATATCACGCTCATGCCAAAGAGCAATATTTTCCATCGCTGCCATTGCATTTCCGCGCAGCAATCTGGCTAATCCGCAAATACGCTCTGAAACAATTGGATTACGTTTATGCGGCATAGCCGAGCTGCCTTTTTGACCTTTAGAAAAATACTCTTCGGCTTCCAAAACCTCCGTGCGCTGCAAATGCCGAATCTCTACGGCAATCTTTTCCAACGAAGCACCAATGATTGCCAACACAGATAAAAACTCCGCGTGCCGATCGCGCTGGATAACTTGTGTGGAAACAGGTGCGGGTGTTAATCCCAATTTTCGGGCGACATGTTCTTCAACTTTCATCGAAATGTGTTCATACGTACCAACTGCACCGCTAATCATGGCAATAGAAATTGTCGATATTGCTTCTCGCAAACGGCGAATATTGCGTTTTGCCTCTTCATGCCACAGCAAAAATTTGAGCCCAAACGTTGTTGGTTCGGCATGAATACCATGCGTCCGCCCAATACAAAGAGTATATTTGAATTCCTGTGCACGTCGAGCTGTAATATCGCTGAGACGCTCCATAGCATGAAGAAGTAATTCGCCAGCTTGCTTTAGTTGTACCGACAAGCATGTATCCAAAACGTCACTCGAAGTCATACCTAAATGAATATATCGAGCTGGTTCACCAACATATTCTGCAACATTCGTCAAAAAAGCAATAACATCGTGCTTGGTCGTTTCTTCAATTTCCAATACCCGCTGAACATCAAAATTTGCTTTCTCTTGAATAATCTTCAGCGCTTCTTGCGGAACAATACCGAGTTGGGTTTGGGCTTCAGTAGCAGCAATTTCTATATCAAGCCAAATGCGATATTTATTCGTATCGCTCCAAATTGCTCCCATTGCAGGGCGTGTATAACGTTCAATCATGGATAGTGCGTGCAGCAGAATAGTGGGACATAATTAAATTAGATAATACGTTTAGTGCCTTAATATACAGTCAATTTATCAAACTTCAATATTACATATACCTTTATTAGACAACTTCATCACATTCAATAGTGTACATAATATCGGCAAATTCGTCTGTTACATTCATATTAACGGTAAGTTTGCCTCGCACCCTAACAACTCCTCCCTTATACTGAGCAACCTTGCCTTTTTTCATTTGAACAAAAATCACTTCATTCACTCGCAAAGGAGGATGACAAAAACAATTCATTGGCGGCGACGAAGCCAAGACAAATTCATCAATATCTTCCAGTTGTGTTAACGCTGCCATAAAGCCCATAACTTCCACGCTTTTTCCATTAAACTCCATAACATCTTGCGGTGGCTTTTTGCCGGGGATATACAATCGCAATGTGCGAAAAGAAAGTGTCTGATACGACGACGCAGCCAAAGCAGGCGCTATACTTGCAGTAAGCGTGTGCATCATATTACTGTTTGCCAATGCAGAATCTTGAACACCGGATACACCGACAATTCCAATACCACCAAGCAAAACAACTCGGCGCACAGCATTTAAGAAACGATGATTGTAAGTCATAATAAGTACCTATAAAAAGTGTCTGTTATATTCAAATAATTTATTTCTTGGTTTTTTTGACAAGTTCTTCTACATCCATACCCTGCTCTTTTAACATTTGGCGGAGAGCCTGATAGTCTTCATTACGACAAGGTAATAAACCTTCGATGCCGTACATACCTGACATCGTTTTCTTTCCTTCAGGAGAATTTGCGTATTCCATTAAGCTAGAGACGATTTTCTCACGCATTTCGCGTGGAAAATCTTTCCGAAACATAACCGGATCATTGGCAATGCGTTCTGTAAACCCAATGGCCTTTAATTTTTGTTTGGCATCGGGATACTGTTTTAAAACCAGAGCAACAGCATCTTGAATTTCCCCTGTTCGTTTGTCGGGATCAGAATAATAAGCAGCTCCGGCGTCGACCTGCCGTTGATAAATCATCATCACAACATTATCATGCCTCTGCGCAAAAACTTCTTGTGAAGGAATAATCCCTTCTGCTTGCAATCGTGCTTTAGGTAAAATGTAGCCGGAAGCAGATGCAGGATCAACAAAAGCTACCCGTTTGCCTTTTAATTGGCTAATAGAATCAATCCCGCTGTCAATATGCGTTAAAAATTGTCCTCCGTATGTCGTATCACCATTCCGACGAACAATTTTTAAGACCGCCTCAGCACCATATTTACTATTTGCCAAGATATAACTGAATGTATTCAAAAAGCCAATATCAGCCTTATTGGTACCGAACGCTTCAACAGCAACAATATAGTTTGATGGTGTATAAATTGTATATGAATATCCAGTTTTTTGACGAAGCATCTCAATTAATTTACCAGTACTATTAATTACCTTGCCTGCTTCTTGTGACGGGACAAGAGCAATTCTAATCGGATTGTCTACTGAACCAAACGCCGCATCTCCAGCAAAAAATTGCGAGAAGGATAATTTCATAAGAATCAAGACAAGAATCGGGATGTAGAATTTGGCGTATTTCATTGCAAAACACTAACGTAAAGATTGTACGAGAAACACAAACTATGGATGCAAATTAACCGAAGCATTGCAAAAAAACAAGGAAAGTCTTGGCTTGAACTATGCTCTTTTACATATTGTCCAAGTATTCCAATCTATGTTTCATATTTAATGTTCCACGTGGAACAATTCACATAATATTGTTGAAAATTATGGCAAAAGATGCTTTGTTCATGAGAAAAACTTGATTATTATCGAACAAGATAGTATCTTCCTCTGGTCCTCGAAAAAAAAGGAACTCATTACATTTTTGTGATTGGTAACAGCAACATGGCATTGCACAAACAACTCAACGACAATACAGACCGAATTCTTATCATCGGAGCTGGTAGTAAAGTAGCAGAAGCTATTTCGCGCATTCTCGCAATGTCCCCTTTGAAACACGAGTTATTTCAAATAACCTCAGGTATATCAAAACAAAGTGTACCAGATGAAAAATTTGTGTTTCGCTGCGATGTAACCAATAGAAAAGAGATCAAAGATTTCTGCCTTCATATACAACCAACCATTATTATTAATACAGCCGCTTACACCAATGTTGATAAAGCAGAAACTGAACGACAAATTGCGTGGCAAGTGAATGTCAATGCTGTAGAAAACTTAGTCGCTGTTTGTCGGTTAATAGATGCACATCTGATTCATTTTTCAACTGATTACATATTCGACGGAGAACACGGACCCTACTCAGAGACAGATAAGCCCAATCCACTTGGTTATTATGCCAAAACAAAAATGGCTGGTGAAAACGTTTGTATCGGAGGCAATATAGATCACACAATTATCCGAACCAATGTTTTATATGGAGCTACAAAAACTCTCAAACATGACTTCGTTATATGGACACTGAACAAATTATCGGAGAATAAGCCATTTTCAGTCGTAGATGACCAATTTTCAAACCCAACTCTATTAGATGATATTGGATATTTGGTTGAAAAAATTATTCGTCGTAAAGCTCAAGGAATTTTTCATGCAGGAGGTGCGGATTGGTTATCGCGTTTTGAATTTGCGCGAAAAATTGCACGCATTTTTCGTGAAAACGAACAATTGATTTCACCAATAAAAACCGTAGAATTACAACAAGCAGCTCCACGACCACTGCACGGTGGTGTTATTCCCTACAAAGCCGAAACGATGTTTGGCATAAGATTTAGCAGTGTAGAAAGCGGATTATCTACAATGCGCAGACAGTTACAAATCGCTGGTAATCATCAATGGACACTTTAATCTCTAAGTCACCAATCACTGAGCTACAAAAAAATATTGACTGCTCATATTTGAATTTATGTGAACCCGAAAGCCGAAAGAGAATACACAACTACAATAACGTTTGGAGACCTTGTGAACGTGTTTACTGTGTTATCGAACAATGAGGAAAATAATGGAAACATCTGTGCTGTATCGCCCTCTCGAAGAAGAGGATTTTAATGCCTTTGTCGCATTACGCAAAGAAGCGCTTTTGAATGAACCGGAAGCATTTGGACCGGATTATGCAGCGTATAATGCCTCACCACTTATTGATAAAGAACATTATTTTGAACGAATTTTGAAGTACCCATTTAGTTTTGCATTAGGAGCATTTACCCCACAAGGCTTGCTTATAGGAATGGGCTGTTTTACCTCTCCACATTCTATGATTAAACGCCGACATAAAGGTGTTATGTGGGGAATGTATGTAAAGCCTGAAATGCGCTGCCATGGTATTGGTAAAAAACTGGCAGAACTGATATTACTAGCCGCGAAACAAGATGCAGGTTGTGAGCAAGCTCTCATTACCGTAACTCCGCCAGGTTCTCCTGCACATAAATTTTATGAACAACTAGGATTTATTCCGTATGGTGTAGAGTATCGTGCTTTGAAGTTAGAAACAGGATACATCGACGAAGTATTAATGATGAAAGCACTGTAATCAAACACAAAATGTGAATATCCTAAAAAAAACAAGTAAAAGTTCACAAAATGCCGAATTATCTGTTCTTTATTCCTTGTATCAATTCTCGAAGCTCTACCGAACTAAGGCTAGGAAGACCGCTTGTATCAGGTGTAGAACCAACTTGCAAAGCACGAATCGGTACTGGAACAGTAATTCCAGCACTTTTGAATGTGTAATAAACCTGCTTCATGACGTTGCTACGAGCTTCAAACTGTAAATCAAAATGGCTAATTGCAACCAAAAAGCGAAAATTGAGCGTGTATTCGCCAAATTCACGAAAGCGAACAATCGGCTCGGGATTACTCAGCAAACCACGTATCTTCCCTTGCGGTTGTTGAATCTCGAAAGCTTCTTCGCGCGTTAAAGAGCCACATTGATTAACCATATTGATTAAAGTATCTTCGACATATTGTGGGTCAGTTTGAAGATGAACACCGAACGTTAAAAGTAGATATTGTATTTCATTAGGCAAATTATAATTAACAACAATTGCTTGTGAAAGTTTGTTATTGGGGATAATTATGGAATTAAGTTCGAGCATTTCGATAGTGGTATTTCTCCAACCGATATCTCGTACGTATCCCTCATAACCATCGCTTGTTTTAATATAATCTCCTAAGCGTATCTGGTCAGCTAAGGTAATATAAATTCCGGCGAACAAATTTGACAACGTGTCTTGAAGAGCCAGTGCAACGGCAAGCCCACCGACCCCCAAGGCTGTAATGACTGGTGCAATATCAACACCAAAGGATTTTAACACCATAACAAAAGCTACTGTGTAAACGACAATTTCAATAGAACGACGTGTCAGCGAAACAGCAGCAACACGACTTTGCTCGTGTTCAGCACGAATTCTGACTAACATTTTCAGAACTTTTGCCAAAATATAGGCTAACAGCAAAATAAAACTCGCATTGAGAATAGGGCGTGCATACGGCATAATTGCTTTTGCACGCGGCAATTCTCGCAAAGCGATATTTAGACCAGTGAGCAATACTACGTATAAGATACTACGCCGAAGCGCTTCCACTAAAATATCATCGTACTGATTTTCGCTTCGAGACGCGAGACGCATGAGCCATTTTCCTGTTATCCAACGCAGAAAAATTCCGATAAGCAACGATGTTAAGCTGATCAGAATAGCTGGAAGATAAGGATTCGTAAGGTACGGCAAAATGTAGGTGTTGTAAAACTGGTCTGTCATGGCTACATGCAAGAATGTGGTATAGTCAAAAAGGCAAGAAGTTTATACAAATATACGTTGTTTGGCGTTTGCGGTGTGCGTTCAAAATGATATTTTTACAAGCAATCTCTACACTGCCATAAATGTAGAAGCAGTAACAATCTTTACCAAGCAGATACTCCTCTTGAACCGGTTAATACGGTATGAAATCTTACGTTTATCCTCAATTTGCCCTTCAAAATGTCCTTCGCACGTGTAGGCTACTTGTTTGGAATGTTCTTTTCCTTGCAAGTATAACAATCACCGCACCGTTGCTTCAAGCCCAATCACTCACGATTTATGATGTGAATGCTTCTTCATTTCCACTCATTCGCGCAAAATTTTTTGCAATGGATGCCAATGGAAAGCCTTTCAATGATTTGTCTGCTAGGGATTTCGCTATTCGTGAAAACGGTGTACCCCGCATTGTCACTAGCGCCACCTGTCCTCCTCAAAACATCGTAAAATCCCTGTCTGTTGTTCTCACAATTGATGTTTCTGGCTCAATGAGCGAAGGCTCAAGCGGCGTATCAAATTTAGCACTCGCTCAAACCGCTGCTCGAGCTTGGATTCAAGCTATGCCGGAAGAAAATGTTGAATGCGCCATTACCAGTTATGATCACAACAACTATCTTAACCAAGATTTTACACAAGACCGCAAACGCCTTTTCAAAGCGATAAACAACCTCAAACCCCAGGGCGGTACAGACTACGATGTTGGACTCCTCAAACCACAAGGCGGAAGCCTCTTTGTAATGCAAAATGCCAAAAATAGCCGTCGAATTGTCATATTCCTTACCGATGGTCAAGGCGGAGGAAACGAAGAACAGATTATTGATGTTGCTAAAAGCGAAGGAGTTACGATTTACTGCATCACGCTTGGAATGCCCGCGCCGGAGAATTTGCGCAATATCGCTCGAAAAACAGGCGGAGAATTTTTTGAAAACGTAACTAACATACAGCAAGCAGAGCAGATTTACCGCATTTTGCTGCAATTAGCGCTCGGAAATCGTCCTTGCGAAATATCATGGATCAGCGAGCAAACGTGCAACATTAGCCGCATGAATACAACGTTTTCCTTACCAGCAAGAATGCTCTCACAAAATTTCACCTACGAAATTCCCGCAAAATCAGTGAAAGCACTCGAATTTTCCAACGAAAACATCAATTTTGGCGGCGTACCTCAACGCTCATCACGGGAATTAAAACTTGTCATCCGCGCCCGTAATAGTGCATTTACTATCAGTAATATCGAAAGTTCCGATGAGCGCTTTAGCATCTCACCGACATATTTTCAACTCAAGCCCGGACAGCGTAAGGTATTAAACGTCAAATATACACCAACCGATTCCGGTTATGCTTTCACAAAGTTTACCATTAGTGATAATGTCTGCGGAGGGCGCACTATCTATGCCAGTGCAGGATTTCCGGGCAAAAAATCCCAAGTGTCGTCATTAAGTTTGATAGAACCCAATGGTGGTGAAAGCTATGTTGCAGGTAGTGACACAACTATTCAGTGGAGAGGCATTATGCCATCAGAAGCAGTATCCATAGAGTTTAGCAGTAATCGTGGAGAAACATGGCAGACAGTCATTCCTGCAACAAGTGGTTTACGCTCAGATTGGCGTGTGCCTTCAAGTATTACTAATCAGGCACTCATTAAACTTCGCCAATTGCAAGCACCCAAACTCTCCAGCTTCAAAGATTATATGAGCAGTGTAGCTTTTTTACCCGACAACAAAACTGCAATAACGCTGGGTTCGGGAGGTGTTGCCCGCGCATGGAACGTACAAAATGGCACAATGGGACAAATTTATTTTAGTAACCAATTCGGGCAACGCAAAAACGCCACGTTACCCGGAAAAATTATTGTCTCACCAAACAGTAAATATGTCGTTGCAGGATTTGACGAAGGTACCGTAAGAATTTGGGAAACTCAAACAGGTGATTTGGTAGATGTTTATTACGACCACGCCGATATGATTACCGCATTGCACTTTGCTCCCGACAATCCAAGCGTGAACCGTGTGCTTACAGCAAGTTTAGACAGTACTGCAAAACTTTGGTACACAGAAAATGCTGAAACCATTCACACTTTTAAGCATAATGGGGCAGTTTTCGACGCAGCATTTTCACCCGACGGTACACTTATTGCCACAGCGGGAGCCGACAGTCTGGCTATTATCTGGGATACCAAAACAGGTGATATACTTTACAAATTAGAAGGACATACTGAAGCTGTATTAAGCCTTACATTCTCACCTGACGGTACAAAACTTCTCACCACAAGTGCAGACGGCACAGCCCGTGTTTGGGACACCCGTAAAGGCACTGCACTGGAGCGATTAACAGGACATAAAAATATCGTGTACACAGGGGTATTTTCTCCCGACGGAAATCGCATCGTAACCTGTAGCGCAGACAGCACAATCAAAATTTGGAATGGACGAAACGGCGGCTGGATTCAAAACTTACGCGGACATCAAGGTATTATCCGAAAAATTGCCTTTACGCCTAATGGAGCCTCGCTTGTCAGCGTTAGTGCCGACCACACTGCCAGACTTTGGGATGTGACAACCGGTCGGACGGTACAAGTACTTGGTAGCACAGCCTCACAGACGAGAGAACTTCTGAAAAATCAGCAAGTACCAAATCTCAATTCTTCAACCGGTCATACAGGAGAAATTTACGACATCGCTTTTTCACGCAATAACGAATATATTGCTACGGTCGGCACTGACCACAAAGTGTTTTTTTGGAACATCAACACGACAGCATCAGTATCAGGTGGAAGCAGTTTTCAATCGCGTCCGCTTGTGTGGGAAGCTGACACAAATGCAGTGCAGGAAGTTATCTCAGCAGCGCCTTTCTCCATTACTCAACCACGATTTACTGTGCACGATATTGATATGGGAAGACAATTACGAGGTGAAACAAAAGATTCTATAATAATAGGATTTATTCGCAACAACGACAACACCCCCTTACGAATTGATGAAATTGCATTTGTTGGTGATAATTCTTCTGATTACAGCATTGTTTCCGGCGGTGCGCCATGTATGATCCCACCCAAAGGAACACGTAACCTTGAAATTCGCTTCAAACCTTGCTGTATAGGCGACCGCCCGACACAACTTCGCATTGTGTCTCAATCAAATATAAAATTTGTTAATGTAACTGGAGCGGGCGTAGCGCCACTTGTTGTACTACCCAACAAAATTATTGATTTTGAAGAAGTGAAAATTAAACAACAGCGCGATACGCTTGTAGCCATCTTGAAAAATATTAGCCTTCAGCCAATTATTATCACGAACATAACGTTTGCTGGACCCAATACAACCGATTTTTATAGCATACCAGCAATTCGCAAAGATACTTCATACATTCTTTATCCTCAAGACAGAATGTCATTACGCCTTCGCTATAAGCCTACGAGTGCCGGCAGAACATCGTGTCAATTGCAAATATATTACAATGGACTCGGCAGCCCTGCAACTATTCAACTTTATGGCACTGGTGGCTCGACAATCTCTGCTTACATCCAAGCCTACGGGCTGCGTCCCAACCCGAACCCAACTCGGAAAGATAGCACAGAATACCCCATTCAAACTTTGCGAGTAGAAGAATTTTTAGCAACGACCATGCACCCACTTTTGAATTATGTATTTTTCGACAATGGCTCATATACAATTCCCCGTCGCTACAATCGTTTAGCACCCGAGCAAGTACGACGTATTACCGAAACAAAACAACCATTTGAAAAAATTCTCTCAGCAGAATCTACACTAGAAGTATATCGAAATATCCTCAATATTATTGGTAGTCGTATGGTGTTAAATCCCTCATCAAAACTCACACTCATCGGCTGCAAAACAGGCAAGGAAAAACTGACAATAGGTAGTTCCGCGTCTCCACAAACGCTTCAACAATCCAAGCCAAGTATAATGCTAAGCACGACACCAACAACAAACGTTACAGGCGAAACCACCGCAACCCAGCAACAATCTTTGCTTCAACGCCTCACAGCGCCAGAAGATATGAAAATCTCCGAAGCACGGGCGCTGGCAGTAAAAGAGTATCTACAAACAGTTTGGGGAATTGCGGAAGAGCGATTGATTGTGCAATACAGAACGCTACCGGAAAAATTTTCTAATGAACAAACCCCTGACGGCATAGCAGAAAATCGGCGTGTTGAACTTATTCCTTCCATTCCTGAGATAATCAACGTTGTCGCAGTTCAAGACACCCTAAGAACAGTCATACCACCTGTGGTGCGCTTTCGTACAAATGCTACCTCACAAGTGGCGCTCACAACATGGAATGTAAATGTCGGTCAAAGTACAGGAACAAAATCGAAGCGAACTACACAAATGCTGAAAAATCTCAGTGGTGCAGGCAAACCCCAAGACCGCATAGAATGGAACACCGAGCGAGAAATTACCACTGCCCCGAAGCTCACCGTTCCGGTGCAATACACTCTCACGGTTAATGACGAAAGCGGCGCAAATACAAGTGCCTCCGGTACGCTACCGTTAGAAATTGTTTCGATAGCCAAAAAACGGGCAGCAAAAATTGCCGATAAAGAGGTCAATACCTTCGGTTTGCTCCTTTTCGATTTCAATAAAGCAGAAATTACTCCTCAAAACGCAGGTATTCTAGACATTGTACGAAAACTGATGCGACCAGAATCTCGCATCAGTATTACAGGCTACACCGACCGCACCGGCAATGCACTGGCAAACAAAAATCTTTCTTTACAGCGCGCATCTACAGCCGCGTCAATACTAAATCGCCCGGACGCTACTATTGATGGACGCGGTAGTGACGGGCTTTTACACGACAACACAACACCGGAAGGACGATTTTACTGCCGTACTGTAAACATTGTTATCGAAAATGCCGTGCGATAAAACAACCACGACAAATTCACCTCCAAAAAAAATACTAAAACACTATGCAGTACTGGCTTATTAAATCAGAACCTGATGTCTATTCTTGGGACGATTTTCAACGTGACGGTTCAACGTTTTGGGATGGGGTAAGAAATTATCAAGCACGCAACAACCTGCGAGCCATGCGCAAAGGCGATAAAGCACTTTTTTATCACAGCAATATCGGCAAAGAAATTGTTGGCATTGCCAAGGTCATTGGTACAGCCTATCCCGACCCCACAAGTGATGACGAGCAGTGGGTTTGCGTGGATGTAGCGCCACACAAACCCTTCAAAAAACCCGTTTCACTGGACATCATTAAATCTACACCCGCTCTTGCTAATATCGGCTTGTTAAAACAGTCGCGTTTATCCGTTGTAGCGCTGACGAAAGAAGAATACGACACACTATGCGATTTAGGATTATAGCACTGTCCAAACAAAGAAACGTTCACCATGTATATTCAACCTCAGGAACAAAACTTTTTGGGAGAAAATACCTGCGAAAATGTACCTGATTTCCGCATTTTTTGTATCTTTGCGTTTTCGTACGGTAATTATTTCTTTTTTCTTGTTTTAACTCTCTTGAAGGATTGTTCCATGTTGTATGAAGCATTCGGCAAATTGCACGTAATTTTCGACGAGCAGCAAGTAACCGAAAAATTTCGCAAACGTGAGTTTGTCGTTGAAATTGAGGATGGCAATTATCCGCAATTCGTAAAATTTCAATTAACGCAAGACAAATGTTCGGCATTAAACTCTTTTCAAAAAGGCGATAAAATCAAAGTTGTCTTTGGTTTATCAGGACGCGAAGGAAAAACCCGCGACGGCGCGACGGTGTATTTCACAAATTTAGGTGCTTGGAAATTGGAAAAAATTGATGGCGGCTCGTCAGGTGCGCCAAGCCGCTCTGCCGCTTCGCAATCGTCTGGATCAAGCGATGCTCCCCCGCCGGATGATGACGATATCCCATTCTAAATTGCTTCAAAAGCAAACGTAGTTCCAGCAGAAGTATTCTCATAGAAAGAGTTCTACCAGAAATACTTCTGCTTTGCAAATACAGACAGGAAGCCGCTTGTATTCAGGTGTGTTTCCTGTTTTTTTATACGCAGTTTGCCTACATTTAATAATGACAATCCTCCGCAACTACTCTCTTAAACAGCATAACACCTTCGGTCTTGAGGCAAAAGCGAATGCTTTTTGTCGTGCGGAAACTCTCCCAGAATTACAGGAGATTCTTCACGGCGAAGCCCCGAACTTCCAGCAAATACGGGTATTAGGCGGCGGAAGCAATATCCTACTCACCCAACATCTTGACGCGCTTGTTATCAACATTGCTTTGAAAGGCATTGCTATTCTGCATGAAACAACAGAAACTATTGATGTCGAAGTACAAGCCGGTGAAATATGGGATGAATGGGTACAATATGCCGTCGGACACAATTGGGGCGGCGTAGAAAATCTTTCCTTGATTCCCGGCAGTGTTGGTGCGGCACCTGTACAAAATATCGGCGCATACGGCGTGGAATTACAGGATACGATTCTCGCCGTCAAGGGGATACAACGCTCTTCAGAGGAAATGCTCACAATGACGAAAGAACAATGCCGATTCGGGTACAGAGATAGTATTTTTAAGCAATCACTTCGAGAACAAATCATCATCACATCAGTAGTAATGCGGCTCAAGAAAAATCCGCAGCCAAAAGACCTTCATACGCATTACGGAGCCATAGAACAAGAAATAAGGAGAATCTACCCTGCTCTTCAGATACATGAGCGCAGCATTTATCATGTACGCGAAGCGGTCTGCGCAATTCGCCGTTCCAAACTCCCTAACCCCGCACAAATAGGCAACGCAGGCAGCTTTTTCAAAAATCCCGAAATACCACTCTCGCAGTATCAGGCAATCAAACAACAATACCCCGAAGCGCCATCTTTTCCTGTCTCGGAGCAAGTTATCAAACTTCCTGCCGCATGGCTCATTGAGCAATGCGGCTGGAAAGGAAAGCGCCTACACGCAAGCAGTGATGCGGCAGTACACGATAAACAAGCCTTAGTATTGGTAAATTATGGAGCTGCAAAAGGCGAGGAATTGCTGGAATTATCACGACAGATACAGCAGGATGTACAGGAGCGTTTTGGCGTAGTATTAAGTCCCGAAGTTAATGTTTGGTAAGTGTTTCACGTAGCACATTATTTTCCCGGGAAAATACCTATTGCATAAGAACCTGCCGACGCTCTTTTGAGGTGAGTTCCCGCCAAACACCGACATCAAACGAAGGTAAATGAAAATTTCCAATGCGCACCCGAACAAGCCTAAGTGTTGGAAAGCCGACTGAGGCAGTCATTTTGCGCACTTGCCGATTTTTTCCTTCGGTTAATTCTAACGAAATCCACGAGGTTGGAATACTTTGTCGAACCCGTATCGGCGGCACTCTTGGCGGCAACAGATGCACTTCATCCTCTGTCAAAACATTTGCTAGACAAGGTTTGGTGCGGTACTGCTGTATTATTACGCCGGATGCAAGCTGTTTTAATGCGTCAGAATGAATATTTCCCTCAACCTGCACCCAGTATTCTCGCGGGTGAGCATACTTTGGCTCAAGGAGAAACTTAACGAGAGAAGATTCATCTGACAGAAGAAGCAAACCCTCCGAATCAGCATCTAAGCGCCCTACAGGATAGACGGCAGATGGAAAATCAAATGCCGAAAGCGGCATATTGGACGAGCCGTCACTTGTAAATTGTGATAATACGCCGAAGGGTTTGTAAAAAGCAATAATCATTTCTTTTTTGCGTATATGCAGGAAGTATCACTGCTTCATTTCAAGCTGCTTCATTAATAAGACAATGTTACACGTCATTTTAGATGCACATAACATCATGCACAAAGACGCAACGATGAAGCGTCAAATGGATTCGTCGCTCACCGAAGCGCGTCAATCGCTGGTGTATTTAGTCGAGGGCTTGGCAAAAAAGCGCCCTGACGTGCGCTATACCATCGTATTCGACGGAGTAAATGCCGCAGTATTAAGCCCACTGACAAATGTCGTTATCCGCGAAACACGCCGTTTTCAAGAAGCCGACGAAATAATTAAAGACCTTGTACGACGCGAGGAACGACCGCATTTGGCGACGGTGGTTTCTTCTGACAATGAGGTACATAATTTTGCAAAACTGAGCGGCTGCTCCGTCAAATCCAGCGAATCATTCTTGCGCGAAGCCCGTGCCTCTGTGTCAGGCGGAAAAGCCTCACCACAAGACAAGCGCCTTGCCGTCACCGACAAACCAACACACGTTTCGCGCTCCGAAATCGAAGCCATGAAAAAACTCTTTGGAGGCGGAAGATAACTGGCTCTCGTGTGCTCGTTTATCGCCCCGTTAAAGAATGAATTTTCTCCACGCGCTTTTCATGCCTGCCGCCTTCAAATGGTGTTGAAAGGAACGTTTGTACGATTTCTTTTGCTGTTTCCAGAGAAATCAATCGCTCTCCAAGCGTTACGACATTAGCGTTATTGTGCTGACGAGCTAATGTCGCCATTTCAACAGTCAGACAATTTGCTGCCCGCACACCGCTCACTTTGTTCGCAGTAATTGAAATACCAATGCCGCTCCCGCATACTAATACGCCAAAGTCAGCCTTCTTGTCTGCCACTGCCCTGCCAACCTCAGCAGCAAAATCGGGGTAATCCACCGAATCCAACGAGTGAGTGCCGACATCTTCAACACCATACCCTAAAGAGCGCAGAAAATCAGCAATGGCAGATTTATAACGAAAACCTGCGTGGTCTGAACCGATTGCAATAGTCATAATTCCTTGAGTGAAATACATGAGAAAAATGTGTGCAAAAATTGCTTACGTTATTATCGTGATGTTATGATTGTTGTCGTTGCCAAGAATCAATAATCCTGCAAAGTCGCTCTACGCCATCTGTCAGTGCCGCCGGACCGGGCTGTAAAATAATCGGAGAAGGAATTTCAAAGAGTGCATTATTACGCACAGCAGGAATTTCCGACCATCCTTCGCGGGAAATTAAGCGCTCCGGTTTAAACATTTTTCCGCACCATGAAGCAACGATAATATCGGGCTTTCGACGAATAACTTCCGCAGCATCAGCAATGATGCGCCGTTTAGCATCGGGATAGACGCGGTTCTCCGCAAAAATATCCTCGCCACCACATAATTCTATCAGTTCACTGACCCAGCAAATACCGGAAATAAGCGGGTCGTACCACTCTTCAAAATAAATACGTGGGCGGACAGCATATTCTCTTGCTCGTTGCTGAACATCCGTCAGTTGCTCTTGTATATTCATCACAAGCATTTCTGCCGCATCAATTTTGCCAACAAGAGCTCCCAAACGTAGCATCATAGACAAAATACCTTCCACTGAGCGATGATTAAAACCAATAACGTCAACACCGGAACGCATCAGAACCGCACAAATATCCGCTTGCAAATCAGACCATGCCAACACGACATCGGGCTTCAAATCAAGGATCTGGTCTATATTTGCGTCTAAATATGTACTCACTTTCGGCTTTGTTTTGCGGGCTTCTTTCGGACGCACAGTAAAACCGGAAATGCCCACAATCAAGTCATCAGCACCAAGCAAATACAATGTTTCCGTCGTTTCTTCTGTTAAGCAGACGACTCTTGTGGGCAATGAAGGCTTAAAAGCCGCATCAAAGCGTGTACTCATAGATAGATACAAGACAAGCAATTTTGTGAATCAATCAAGAATACGCAAATTGCACAAAAATCCTCAAATCTTAGCGCCCTTCTGCATCATCTTTCGGAGAAAATACGATGGCAAAAAAAATGGCGACATTTCCAATAGAAGCGGTAGCGAGCAAAGCCGCTAAAAACCAAGATTTCTTCCACCGTGTGTACGAAATAGCACGCCAAATTCCCTTCGGTCGCGTCACAACGTATGGGCATATTGCCGAAGCGCTCGGCGCAAAATCTTCAGCGCGTATGGTGGGCTGGGCGATGAACGCCGTGGACAGTGCACATAGAGCAACCGATATTCCCGCTCACCGCGTTATCAATCGGAACGGCGAACTGACCGGAAAACACCATTTTGCAACACCAACGCTTATGCGAGAATTACTGGAAGCAGAAGGAGTAGAATTTATTGGCGAGGCGGTGAATTTGGAGAAACATCTTTGGAAACCGAATCTTGAGTAAGCCAGAATTTTTCTGCATATTTTTTCTGCACTTTTGCCAGTTCAAAAGAAAAGCCGCTCAGAACATAAGATTCTAAGCGGCTTTCAAGACTTTTGTTGTAGCGAGGGCCGGACTTGAACCGACAACCTTTGGGTTATGAGCCCAACGAGCTACCAATTGCTCCACCTCGCGGTGTTTTGTAAGAATACTAAGTTACGCTTTTTCCTGAACCTATCCAAATTTATATTTTTTCAAAGCAAACGAACCTCTTGAACATAGCCTTCTGTCATGCTTTTCGCCGTGAGCGAAACTCGTTTTGTATCTTCTGAAAAATTCAGGTAAGTTTGTAGTCTGAAATTACGATTCCAACTTTTTTCTTTTTCCTCACTTTTTAGGCAAGGTTTTTATGAATCGTCCGCCCTACAAACCCGAAGAATACTTGAATTTCGCCGACCCCGCTATTGCTGCACAGCAAAAAGCCGCCTTAGATAAGGTACGTGCACAATTTGGCAAGGAATATCCCAACATCATTGATGGTAAAGAAATAACAACGGCACAAAAACTTGCCTCCATCAATCCTTCTCATCTCAGCGAAACTATCGGCACATTCCAGCTTTCTTCGCAAGCAGATGCAGAACAAGCCTTGAATGCAGCTTGGAAAGCCTTCGAGTCCTGGAAAAATGTTCCTGCACAAGAACGTGCGGAATATCTTTTCAAAGCAGCAGATGTCATCCGCAAGCGTCGCTTGGAAATTAACGCCTGGATGATTTCCGAAGCAGGAAAAAATTATTTGGAAGCTGATGCAGATACCTGTGAAGCAATAGATTTTCTCGAATTTTACGGACGTGAAGCTATACGCTATGCTCAGCCGCAGCCGCTCACAAAAATTGACGGCGAAGATAATTCGTACTTCTACCTCCCGCTTGGTGCAGGATTTGTCGTAACACCTTGGAATTTCCCTTTTGCAATTTTGGTAGGAACAAGTGCCGCACCTATTGTTACCGGAAACACCGTCGTCTTGAAACCGGCAATGGAAACACCAATGATGGGCTGGCTTTTTGCCGATATTATGCGTGAAGTAGGCTTACCACCTGGCGTTCTAAATTTCGTTTCTGCTGACCCGCTCGAAGTGGGTGATTTTATGGTACAACATCCCAAAACACGCTTTGTTTCCTTTACCGGTTCTATGCAAATCGGCTTACGAATTAACGAACTCGCCGCCAAAACTCAGCCCGGACAGCTTTGGATTAAGCGCGTTATTGCTGAAATGGGCGGAAAAGATGCAACTGTAGTGGCTGACGATGCCGATATTGACGAAGCAGTCAAAGGCACAGTAGCCGCAGCATTCGGATTTCAAGGACAAAAATGCTCTGCTTGTTCGAGAGTTATCGTGGATGAAAAAATTCATACCGAGTTCGTGGAGAAACTCGTTGCAGCTACTAAAGCCCTGACAATCGGTGATGCTAAAGATGATGCTATCGCCGGACCGGTTTCATCATTAAAATCGGAAAAGAAAATTTTAGAATACTTAGAAATTGGAAAAAGCGAAGGCACACTTGTAGCCGGAGGAAAAAAAGTCGAAGGCTTGAATGGTTATTATATCGAACCGACAATTTTTGATAACGTTGATCCATCAGCTCGCATCGCACAGGAAGAAATTTTTGGTCCTGTGTTGGCTGTTATTAAAGCAAAGAATTTTGACCACGCGCTTGAAATTGCGAACGGCACAAAATTTGGGCTGACAGGTGCATTGTATAGCAAAAGCCCGGAACGCTTGGAACGGGCGCGCAATGAATTTTTTGTTGGTAATCTTTACCTCAATCGCAAATGCACAGGCGCTTTAGTGGATGTACATCCTTTCGGTGGCTTTAATATGAGCGGCACGGATTCTAAAGCTGGTAGCCGCGATTATTTGTTGCTTTTTATGCAGGGTAAGTCAGTAACCAAGAAAATAGCATAACTTTTTGCAGTTTTTCCGATACACTACCCGATTTCTCTCCATAGCCACACGCTAGAAAGAAATCGGGTTTTTTCGTGTGCTATGTCACAGATTTTGGATAAGTTTGAATTGAGTAGAAAATGTTCAATTCGCCAATTCAGTCTTGGCTTTGTTCCACATTCACCAAAGAGTACATGGATTTTAATCATACTATTGCAATTTTAGGCGGCGGAAATCTTGGCGTAGCTATCGCGCAGGGCTTGATTGTATCGGGATTGCTTCCTGCCGAACATATTACTATCACGCGCCGTAGAACAAGCCTTTTAGCTGATTTAGCAAAACAAAACGTTACCGTAACCGCCAATAATGCTGATGCACTCAAAAATGCCAGCATCGTTATTTTAGCAGTTCAGCCGCAACAACTGAATGAAGTGCTAACAGAAATAAAAAAAGAAGTTAATCCGAAAAAGCATATTATCATATCCGTTGTTTCCGGAGCGAGTATCGCAGAAATTACGAAACAATTGGGCAAAAATGCTCCTGTTGTGCGGGCAATGCCCAATACAGCCATTGCAATTCGTGAGTCCATGACGTGTCTAGCGGCTGATACCGAACATCAAAAAGCCTTAGGCGTAGCCCAACAAATTTTTGATACGGTCGGAGCAACGGTCATTATCCATGAAGAACAGATGACATCCGCTACGGCACTGTGCGCGTGCGGCATTGCATTTTTCTTGCGAGCAATCCGTGCAGCATCGCAAGGCGGTATCGAAATTGGCTTTCATGCTGACGAAGCCATAAAAATGGCGGCACAAACCGCTCGCGGAGCCGCTACATTACTCCTTTCCGGTTCACATCCTGAAAGCGAAATTGATAAGGTAACAACCCCTCGCGGCTGTACTATTGCTGGGCTGAATGAAATGGAGCATCAAGGCTTCAGCTCCGCACTTATTCGAGGCATAACGACAGCTTCCGATAAGGCAATGAATCTCTACGTAGCAAAACCTGCAAAAAATTAAGTTTCGCACAGACAATCTATATGATGCGTTCCATCACTGTCCCAACCCGCACGATTACTTGCATTTCAGGCAGTGCGGGTTTTCTTTTGCTCATACTTTTTATTTGCACTTCGTCTTTCTCTTCATGCGCAGCCTTCATTGCTGCTGCACGCTCCAACGGTGGAGCAAATGCAAAGGCAATTTTGCGCGGTGTTCGCGTTTTTGGCGGTAATAGCGAAACAAGCCCGCCGATTATTACTCGCGCACCACAATCCGTCTTCGGTTCGCAAGGTAGTCAACAAGAGGCAACAGCGAATGACGCTGCCGGAGTTATTGGAAGCAGTTTTGTTACAGTGGAAGTTGATGTACAGTGTTTCTCACAACCGACATTTATTGCCATGCTCGTTCATTGTGATGCCTCGTGGAAAGAGGATAAGAATTTTGCTATCAATGACCCTTCGCTTCGCATCACACAAATTCAGGTCTTTCAGGCAAATACTTTTTCAAACTACTTCACTCATCGCGCCCGCTTTACTGTACCAAGTGCAGAAATACAGCTACGGTTTTCCGGCAATTGGAAAGCAAAGATTTTTGATGTTGATGATTTGACAACACCTATTGCCGAAGCACGTTTTTTTGTAGTTGATCAAGAAACGGCAACCTCACTGACGATCCTCACAGATGCGTATAGCCCACGTATTGGCGGCACTAGCCCTGCGGCAAATCTTTTAGAAGCAACAATTACTGCGCCGCCACAATTTTTTGACGAAAATTTTCATACCGTTACTTTATACAGAACTTGGCGCTGGAATGAACCTATTAACATTGTGCAATCTGCCGACCAAAGCCGTTTAGAACAGTTGTATGGGCGTTCTTCCAAAATTTCTATTCTAGGATTTTCGACTGGGCAAAAACGTTTTCGCATTACGGCTGTTCCAGCAGAAAATGAATATCGCGTGTTAGATATTCGAGATGCGATGAGATTTCCGGCAACAGCAGCACCTCTCAGATTTGCCTTGGCAGATTTACGTCGAAACGGTGTTATGTTTATGCGTGCTGACGATGGTGCATTCACCAGCGAGGGCGTATCACCAAGCCGAGATGAATATGTTCCCATAGAATTTGTTCTGGCGAGTGAAGGAGCCCCCTCATCCAGAGATATTTTTGTTGTTGGTTCATTTAATAACTGGCAAGTATTACCTGATTGGAAAATGAAATACGACAGCACTCTACAGCAATACACATTCGCACAATGGATTCGTCGAGGACGACATAACTATCTTTACGCATCGGGAGTAAGCAATACCAAAACCGGTGGAATTGAGACATTTGATTATGAAGAATGCGAAGGAAATTCCCTCACGGCAAATCACACGTTCTATGCACTGTTTTATTATCGCAATCCACAATTTGGTGGTTATGATGCCCTTCTTGGTGTAGCAGCAGCAAATACATCTAGGCGGAACCGGTAAATGCCTTCTAGAGTCAGGACAATACCACAATAAAAAAGCATCCCTCAAATTTGGAGATGCTTTTTTGCTATTACTCTATGTCCAATGAGCACATCGTTGGTAAAATTAGGATTTGGCACTTACCGCATGAACACCTGCACAAGCGGCAATTGCCTCAGCAAGATTTTCTAACGATTGTACTTCATCAGCAATACCCTCGTCCACTACTGCTTTCGGCATACCATAAACAACACATGATTCTTCGTCTTGGGCAATAACATATCCGCCTTTGGCATTCAATTTCTTCAAACCAGCGCAACCATCACGCCCCATTCCGGTCATAATAACCCCAATGGCATGACCGCCAAAAGCCTCAACGACAGACTCAGCCGTCACATCAACCGAAGGGCGGTGAAGCGTTTCCGAGGGGTCGGGTGTAACATGAATTGTTCTTTGATCTTTGGCAATTTTCATATGGAAACCACCCGGCGCAATCAACACCAATCCCGGCTCCAAAATATCCCCGTCTTGCGCTTCACGTACGGTGACGTGTGAAAGCGTATTGAGGCGATCTGCAAGAGATTTGGTAAAATGTGCGGGCATGTGCTGAACAATAAGCATCCCCACAGGAAAATCTTTTGGTAAGCGCGGCACAACCTGATGCAAAGCAAGAGGTCCACCGGTGGAAACCCCAAGAACAACAATTTTTGCGTGTCCGGCTGATGGACGTTTTCTTCCTGTTACGCGCACTTCATGCAGTGGTTTAGTTGGTGGAGCAGAGGGAGCGGACATAGCAGACGAAGCTTCAGCTGACGACGCAGAGCCTCCTTCTTGCATAGACTGTTGGCGGCGGCGAGCAATACGTTCTTGAAGAGATAAACGCTCTGTTGGCTCTTCTGTTTTCGCCACCGAAGCAGTAGAACGCCGAAACCCAAGCCCACCCAAAAGTGAAGGACGTGAGATACGTGTTTTCACGCCAACGCTTTGAGTAATGGCTTTGACTTTACCGACAAGCTCGTCGCGCATTGTTTGTTGAATCGTCAGTGTTGATTGCTTAGAAATAAAATCAACGGCTCCCAATGAAAGTGCTTCTATAGTTGCCTCTGCACCTTCTGTGGTAACGCTACTGACCATTAAGACAGGAGTTGGTGTCTGCTCCATAATGATACGAAGCGCCTCCAAGCCATTCATAATTGGCATTTCTACATCTAGCGTAATAATATCCGGTTTAAGTTCTGCTGCTTTTTCAACGGCTTCTTTACCGTTATTTGCAAGACCAACAATTTCAATATCCGGCTCGCTTTGGAGCATCGTCGAAAGCGCTTTACGTACAAACGCCGAATCATCAACTATTAACACCCGAATTGGTTTCATGGACTTTGGTAATGGTGTCTCGCTGTGAAGCAATCAATTTCGATTGCAAATGGTTTCTGCTGAATTTAAGGGTAGCTTACCCTTTACAGGGAAGTTTTGCAACGAGAAAATTATCCCTGCTGTTGCCAAACAGACGCTGTGATAGTGTGTGCTGCTTGGATGAGCTCTTCAATATCCAGAATCATGATAACACGTCCGTCGCCCAAAATTGTCGAACCGGACATACCACGGATATGACCAAGATACTCGCCCAGGGATTTAATCACAATTTCTTTCTGTCCCAAAAGTTCGTCAACAACCAAGCCTAGACGCTTATCGGCAAGACCAACGACAACAACATAACGATTTTCAAGCGTGTCTTCGGCACTTGGTGTCTTCAGAACTTTATCCATACGAATAAGTGGGAAAACTTGATTCCGAATACGGATAACTTCGTTTTGATTTACGCTATAAATTTGATTCAAATCTGTATTGACAACCTCAACAACCGCACTTAACGGCAATGCGTAAATCTCTGATTGCACCCGTACAAGCAACCCCTGAATAATAGCCAGTGTTAAAGGAAGTTTGATTGTGAAGGTCGTACCAGAACCAATTTTAGAATCAACCTCAATAATTCCTTTGAGCTTTTGAATGTTAGTTCGCACAACATCCATACCGACTCCTCGACCAGAGACGCTCGTCACTTTTTCGGCAGTACTGAAACCCGGCATAAAAATTAGACTAAATGCGTCTCGGTCACTCATTGTTTGGGCTTGTTCCATAGTAATCAAACCCTTTTCTAAGGCTTTACGCTTCAGCATTTCAGGATCGATACCCTTACCATCGTCTATGATGTTCACTACGATGTGATTGCCTTCATGCTGGGCATCCAAAATGAGTGTTCCTTTGCCGGATTTCCCTGTTTTTTCACGCTCAGCCGGACGCTCAATACCATGATCACAAGAATTACGAATCATATGCACAAGCGGATCATTGAGTTCTTCAATAATTCCTCTGTCAAGTTCTGTTTCTTCACCACGCAAAACAAGTTCAATATCTTTACCAAATTCTCTGGATAAATCTCGAACAATACGCGGTGCTTTCTGAAAGATTTTTGCAATAGGCACCATCCGCGTTTTCATAATTGCAGATTGAAGTTCTGTCGTAATAAAATCAATCGCAGAACTGGTTTCCTGTAATTCACGCAAAAAATCGTGATTTTCATACCGTTGCATAAGTTCCTGTGTAACTTGCGCTAGACGATTTCTTCCAAGCACCAACTCACCTGACAAATCCATAAGCGTTTCCAAACGATTTACATCCACACGAATGGTTGTTTCCGTTGCGGCGGCAGCAGCTTTTTTGTCGTCAGGAACAGAAGCTGTCTCAAGCGTAGGAAGTTTTTTCGTTGTAGAAATTGGTTCAGGAGCTTTCGTCGGAGGGGCAGACGGAACAGGTTCAACAGCACGCTGGGGCTGAACAACGGGAGTAGCAGGTGTGGATTGCGCAGGGGCAGAAACTTGTGGAATAGACGGTTGTACTGTACTAGCAGGTTCGGGAGTGCTAATGATTGGAGCCTCTGAAGTGTCTGGAGCAGAACTAGACGGAGAAGGTTGCATTGTACGATTGATTTCATCGAATGCCTTCGCAATCATTGCGAGTTCGTCATCCGTAAAATAGTCTCCGGTAGTACCAAAGGATTTATCACCAAGAATACTGTCTACAAGCGATGGAGAGCCTGCCGTTGTAGCGGCGGGAGTAGCAGAACTTTGTGGAGAAGAGCCTGTTACTTTGGGAGCTGCTTCAGGATGAATAATCTTGGTGAGCTTTTCCATAGTTTTCGAGTAATCCACCGCCTCCGTGTCACCTGCTTGTGCTTTTTTCAGCAATGTTTTCAGCCAATCATACACTTCTAAGAGCGCATCAACAATATCGGAATTTACCTTAAGCTCCGCTTTACGAAGTTTATTAAGAATATCTTCAGCATGGTGTGTAATTTCCGTAATCTGGTCGAATCCCATGAAGGATGACGTTCCCTTAATGGTATGGAAACTGCGAAAGACTGAATTGAGGAGGTCGAAATTTTCTGCTTGCGACTCCAATTGCATTAAGTCTTGGTCAAGAGTATCAAGGATTTCTTGCGTTTCAATAAGAAAACTGTCAAGAAGTTCCTTCATTTCGTTATCGAGAGCGCCTGCCATAATAAGGACTTTGACGAAACAGTACGAAATTTTGTGGGTTAATTACCAATACAAGAATTCAAATTTTTTTGTAGCATATCAGAAAACTTGTGCTGGAAAATTATTGCTTAAATAAAGCATCAATATCATCCTGCGAAGCAGTACCCCCCGAACTACCGGCTCCGCCGCTGCCAAAGAGAGCATCAATATCGTCCTGAGAAGTAGATTCTCCTATAGCCGCAGACTTTGGAGCAGTTGTACCAAACATTGCGTCAATATCATTTTGCGAGGATGATGCAGTATTTGGAGGTGGTGTGCTTGAGGTTGCCATAGCAGCGTCTATCCCGCCTTCTTGGAAAGAAGCCAAAATAGAATCGACAGAACCTTGGCGATTCGGATCTCCGGAAAGCGCAGAACCAACATCAGCATCATATGCAATAGCGCGGTGGAGTGACGAAACTTGCGTAGCGTGTGTTTCTTCCTGTTGTGGACGGCGGGCAGAGGTTGAAATGAGCTCACCGATTTCCGTATTGCGAAAATGGACCATAATTTCGCCCAATTTATTTTGCACGGTTTGAAGCAAACTATTAACGGCGGCAAGCTGTTGTGAAGTAATGTCTTGCACCTGAAGCGACATCATAATTTGTGTCGAATCCATGCGAATACTTTCCAACAATTTTTCAGAATTATTAACTAGTTCTTCCGAAACTTCGGGTTTTTGTAGAACTGCAACTGCCGATTTGATATTGTCAACGTAGTGCGCTGGAGATTGCCCCCCGTCACGTTGTTCTATTTTCCGAATAACATCAATAATACGTGAATATACTGAATCTTTTTCTTCGGTAGGCGTTGCATCATTTTTTTGAAGTTCGTTTACCGCTTCAATAATTCGCTCATGCTCAGAGCGGTTCTGACGCTGAATCTGAATAAGTTGCTTCAAATTTGAGCTGATAACATCGGCTTTATAGCTTAATCCGTCTAAGGTATCTAAAATTTCCGTTGTTGCAAGCTCCGTCGCTTTGGTCACCGAGGACAATTGCTGTGCGGCTTTCGGCATTTTGGAGAGATTCTCTTCAATAGAAATGTTGATATTTTCTAAAAGAGGCGTAACCTCACGGATAAAAAGAAATACCTCTTCCAAAAAAGGAATAACACGCTGTCCAAACACGAAGAGCGCTTTCAACTCTTCGGTTTTATGCAGCATTTCATTGATTTCACCTACACGCATAATGGATTATCTCCGGTGGAAAATGCGGGAACAAAAATGCAGTAACGTATAAAAAGCTAGCGCTTTTGTACTATGATCGATGAATAGAACATCTCAAACGCCGTATCCCTATGGTATTCTTCAGGAGCTTTTGCCTTAAAAGTTATACAGCAACAACTTACAACGCGTTATCGTATATAGTACCACCTTACATTAAGCATGCACTATTAAAGTAACAATGCTGAAGGCAATGCGCCGACAATATACCAAGGTGTAACACCAACGAAAACGTGTGCTGAAAATTTGTGCTAAATAAGCAGTATTGAACGCAAGAAAGCAAAGAATAACGTAACGCTTCGCTGCAACTATGATTTGTTAAGAATGACCTTCAACTATTATGCCGAAATACCAATACCCGTGAGGAATTGATAAACATACATAACCAAGGAGGCATCTTGCAAAAGACAAGCAACGCCTGGCAGTAAAAAAAATCGGAGCGTCTCGGCAAAGTAAACGCAGGGCAAGATAGACTATCTTATCAATTCCTTACGCATTCGGTACAATAGCTTGAATTTTTTCTTTCAAAACCGCCGGTGTAAATGGTTTTACAATATAATTATTCACTTTGGCTTGAAGCGCTTGTACAATATCTTCTTTGATACCGCGCGTCGTTACCATCAGAACGGGCAAACTGCCAAACGTCGCGTCATTGCGAATTGCCTTTGTCAATTCTAGACCGTTCATATTGGGCATGTTCCAGTCAGTAATAACAAAGTCAATTTTTTCGGTATAGAGAATCGCAAGCGCGTCTTGACCGTCGCTCGCCTCAACGACATCGTTGTAGCCGAAACTGTGAAGCGCGTTGATTACAATGCGGCGCATTGTTGGCGAGTCATCAACTACGAGAAATTTCATAGCAACTCTTTGGTAAATAAGTTGATAGATAGCTAAAGCCTGTTTATTGCAGTGATTGGAGCGTACAAATGTACTGAAGTAATATAAAAGCAGGAAAAGAATTTATCAAATGTATTTTGATACTTCGTACTGAATCTTTTTCATATTGAAAGGTTTAACGATATATGAATTTGCTCCGGCATTCATCCCTCGCTCAATATACTTCGTATCGGCAAGCGATGATAAAATAATAATGGGCAAATCTTTATACATTGTGTTTTCTCGAATTGTTCGTACAAGTTCAAATCCATCGACATTCGGCATATTGAGGTCAGTAATAACCAAATCCACTTTCTCTTTCGGTAAAATTTCGAGTGCATCCATGCCGTCCACCGCAGAAATTACGCGGTAGCCACCGGATTTCAATGACAGTGCAATAAACTTTCGCACCGACATTGAGTCATCTACTGTGAGAATGGTTTTTTTCATAACCTACCTTCCAAGATGCTGTTTTGGAAGTAACAAAAAAACATGGATTGACTACTCTGCTTGACCATACTGACATTCCATCTCTAAAAACAAATGTTGTCAATAACTCGACATTACCAAACGCTGACGAGGTTAATTTACTGCTTCGCTACCAAAAAATTATTGCTGAAAACAAAGGAGAATTGTCATTCTTTCTTGTAAGCAATTGTTTTGGGAAAATGAACCAATTTGAATGCCTTCGATACACCATGCAATGATTCCGAATAACCAATAAACAAATATCCTGTCTTATTCAGCGCATCGTATAAATCGGCGACAACCTGCTGCTTTGCTACTGTATCAAAATAAATTAACACATTACAACAGAAAATAACATCAAATCCTGTCATTGTACGCATGGTAGGAGTATCATACAAATTCACACACATAAATTTGACTTGGTTGCGTACCTCGGGTGTGAGAATATATTTATCGCCGTCACGAGTAAAATACTTGTTCAAATAGTGTGCAGGCATATTGCGCACGGAGTATTCTTTGAAAACGCCTGACCGCGCTTTTTCCAAAACGGCGGTATTGATATCGCTACCAACAATTTCAAAGGTAAAACCAGGAAATTGAGGCTTTATTCGCTCTAAAATCATCATAGAAATTGTATAGGCTTCTTCTCCTGACGAAGAAGCAGCACTCCAAATACGTATTTTTTTGTTCCCTTGAGATTGTCTTGCCGTCAAAATTTCCGGCAAAATTACCTGCTCCAGCGCCTCAAACTGTGGTGGATTTCGGAAAAAGTATGTTTCATTGATAGTAACAACTTCAAAGAGACTAGGAAGCTCCTCGCGTGCAGCCGATGACGAGGTAATCAATCGAAAATAATCGTCAAATGTTTCAAGATTGTGTGCTTCTAATCGCTTTGCTATACGCCCTTCCAACAAGTACTTTTTATTCTCCGTAAAAGAAATACCGCACTGTTCGTAAATAAAATCACGAAACTTCTTAAACATCAGCTCATCCATCTTCGGCGCATTAGCATTATCAACGGATAAGAGCGAAGGAGGAATGAAAATTTGCCCGAGTTGGCTTTTGTCAAATATGCTACTGCTCTGTCCACCTGGAGATTGACTATTTCCTGTTTTATTTGCACCCGACGCATCACCTGCTCCTGATTCGGATGAATCGGGCTGCGATGGTGTTGGGCGATGATTCGTACCTTGTGAACCTTGACCAAAACGAAATTTATCAAACAAATCAGAAGCCATGTCAGTATAATGCGTGGACAAGCATTAAGAAAATCAACCAGAAAAGCCAACGGTTGCAATACAGAACGACAAACCTATGGTAAAACAATCTCACGAATATTATAAAATTCCGCAAATTGTACAGCATCTTCGATTCGATGCTGCTGTCCGGAGATAATTTCATCCGAAAGCAGACGAATAGCCTCATCCCGACTCACCGCAAGCAAAAATTCAACGATTTCCCGACGGTGGTCTTGTATAACAGCTTGATACTGCCGTGTTACTGACTGAAGAGCAATAGCGGCATTTTCAGCTGGAGATTGAGGAACAAGTGCTGTCAAAAAGCCTAATAACTCTGAAATTTGCAGATTGGCTTCCAAAAGCGCACCAAAAACACGGTCAAAAAACTCTCGTGTGACAGCGGGAGCAGAACCGCTCAAGATAACCGACAATATATGTTGCTGCGTTTCGGGATTGTTTTGCGTTATTTCGTGCAAAAGCGCTTCAATATCTTCTTCCTCGTACTCTTTCCCAAGTGCTAACAACCCAGCTATACGGGTATCAGGGTCATCATCCAATAACGCATTTTGGGCGATTTTTCTCAGTTCTTTCGGTAATTCTACGGCTACTTGCAAACGAAATGCAATGCTGTACATTGTTCGGAGCAAAACCGGCTGTACATCTTCTCCTGCGGTCGGCAGCAAAGAAAGAAGTTTATGAGCGATACCGATTTCATCAGCACAAACAGCTAGTGCATCCACCGCAGCGATTTGAACAAACTCATCTGGTTCATTCATTATTTTGAGCAAAAAGTCCTGCGCTTGTTTACCACCGATATTACCAACAGCGGCTACAACGTAGGGGCGCACAGGTTCATCGTCATACATAGCGATAATATCACCTAAGAGGTCATCTGCTTTCAAAAAGCCCAATGCCTCGACAGCCGCACAGCGAACATTATCATCAGTGTCGGACAAAATAGCCCGTACTTTAGGAATTGCGGTGGGATTATTGCTTAAGCCAATAATATCACACGCAAATTTACGATTATCGGCTGCAGCATCCTTCAAGTAAGGATATAGTGCGTCAACAGCATCAGGACCTAATTTGATGAGGACATCTCCGGCAAGATTGCGCACTTCAATATCATCATGGGCAATTAGCGGTACAACTGCTTTAGCAATAGAGTCCGCGCTCATACGCGTATCACTATTTCCTAATCGTGTTAAAGCAAGGGCGCAAATGTCACGCACACCTTTGTCATTATCACTGAGCCCTTTGGTAAATGCTGAAATTACTTCCGTTGAAGCACTCTGTAATCCCATAAGTTCTTCTGCTGCTCGGCGACGGGCGGCGGCATCAGATGCGGTGAGCATGGTAGAGATTCGGTCTTGTGCGCTCATAGTGAACTTCTATTGAAAACATCCTGATTCAAAAGACAACAACAAACTAGGTCATAACACAAACAGACAATAACCACGCTTATCCCATCACACTTGGTAATACCAAGTAATAGAGACACTTTGCAGTGATGTTGTCACAGCTACCTAAAAAACATTACAGAGCCTGTAATTCTGCTGAGGAAAGTGCTTTTTCAAGGTTCAGCAAAATGAGCAATCGGTCATCCATTTTACCAACACCCTCAATATAATCAGAGCTAATCCCCGCAACAATCGGCGGTGGCGGGTCAACAACGCTTTGAGGAATACGCAAGACTTCTCGCACTGAATCTACGATAAAACCGACGGTTTTGGAAAGAATTTCTACAACGATAATACGAGTATTTTTATCGTGTTGCGATGGCGGCATACCGAATCGTTTCCGTAAATCAACAATCGGAATCACTTTACCGCGCAAGTTAATCACACCCTCAATAAAATGTGGTGAATTTGGAACACGCGTTACAGACGACGTTCGGTTTATTTCCTGCACACGAAGAATATCAATACCAAATTCTTCCTTGCCAAGCGTGAAACTGACTAATTGCAATACTTCTTCATTGCCAGAGCCTTGTTCACGTTTGTCGGTGCCTTTGTCAAAAGCTGTTTGCATAGACGTAATCCTCGCTCAATGTGGGTCGAGTCAAAAACTGCGTAAAAAATGGGGGTTGAATTTTTAATATACAACTTTGTTCTTTTACTCACAACGTTCTGAACGGAAATTTCTTGTTATTATCATATAGCACTCAAATTTTTCTGCGTTTTGTCTGCGCTATTCTTAACTTTGCCTGTGCCATATCAGCAAGCATCACCATCTCTGTCAACGATTGTTGAAGTAAGTATTTGCCATAAAATCATTCGTAAATGCTTCTTGCTGAGCGACTGCGTCTGAAGGTTCAATATTCTCGATATTGTGTCCTGTACGTTCACCATTAAAAGCATGTAAGGCAAGCAAAAATGCTTTTGCTCGTGCGTAATCACGCTCTTTTTCAGCAATTTTTGCTTGTAAGGATTGGCGCTCATGTTCAATCCATGTCGGGCTTTTCATCAATTCCCGAAAAGTATAGGGCGGATGATTAACAATTTCTTGTAAACGACGCTCTTCATTACGGAGACGAATTTCAATCCGCAGTATTTCTTGCTCTAAATACTCTTCTGCAGAAGAAATTGTCGAAAAATCCTCACGCTCTTCCATTTGACACACAACATCGTAGATTGCTTGCAATTCCCGCATATTCCGGCTTTTGTAAGCATCTTGCGTTGATTGCCAAAATTTTGCGTATGATTCATTGGGCGGAACATTCTGGACTGCATCAGGACTTCCATCATCATATCCTTGTGATACCAAGCCTTTTACAGATGCGTCCGGGTGTAATTTTTTAACAATCGAGCGGTACAGCCGTGCGTAATCGCTATCACTATGCTGCTTTGCTTTACGATTAGCAACTTCTTCACGCTCCTCTTTAGTCATAGAAAAAGCCTCTCGAAAGCGCTTTTTTACTCTCTCAAATTCTTTATCCACAATGGTATTAACAATGTGAATCATTTCTTCAGTTAATTTTTCACCACGCCCTAATTTCAAACGAAATAACTCTTCACGCCGCACTATCTCGGAAGTAAAAAGTGTTTGCTGCTGCAAAGCTATCTCCAGATCCCGAAAATGGCGGTCGTATTCCGACAACACATCAGGCAAAATATGATCTTTTAATTCTTGAATTTCACGAATAATCTCTGTTAAGCGTCGTAGCAAATTACGCCGCTTTTCTCGAAGTTCGGTAATACGAGGATGTGATAAAATTGCATTCATAATGCGCATTACAAGACGTGATTTCAAGTACCAAAGAAGTACTATTCTTTCAGGCGAATTTTGAGCAGTGTTCTGCACCCTGTTGATGTATTCACAAACTCAGCAACATCACATAAAGAACGCATAAGAAAGACTCCTCGACCACCGTCGCGCAGAAGGTTCTCAGGAGCAAGCGGGTCTGGTAAATTATCAGGATTAAAACCGTCGCCAAAATCATCTATTGTGAGTACAAGTGCTCCATTCAGAACCTCACCGGTAATTGTTACCGATTTACTTTCATCGCGTTTATTCCCATGCACAATTGCATTATTCACTCCTTCAGTAAGGGCAATAATGGCATTGTGATAACGCGTTTCGTCCATACCGTATTCTGCAACCACTTCTGTCAGAAATGGCTCAACATACCGTAAATTCTTGGTATTACTTTGGAGAATCAAGGTTTTAACCATAGTTCAGCGATAAATCAAATCAGCAATTCTTCGACAAAAAACAATAAACTCAATCGACGATTACAGAGGCATCGTCACCGAAAGCAAGATATTCGGAACGCCACGCAAAAACGACGTTTTATCAAATTGAAATTCGTACCAACCGCTCAAACGCAGCATTGTTCCTGATACAAAATCCATTTCGACAAGCGTCTCCGGCGCAAATGCCCGATTAACAAATCCCGGCGGACGGATGCCACTTTGCGTCGGAACAGGTTCTTGTGTGAGCACATACAATCTTCCGCCAATGCCTATCCGTGCCGAAGGTGTTTTGGTAAACAATGACGACGAATACAGCGGAGGAATCGCCATCTGCGTCAGGCAAAGCAGCCGTGCAAATGCTTCCACATTTTGGTCGCGAGGCGTTTCCGAAAATTCTTTCCACCGAAACTCGCCTCGTTCAAAATACCGAAATAATATACGAGATTCAAGAGTCGCGTGTGGATTTACGATAATTCGTATTGAATCCCGATATGCAACTTGCCGCAGACTAAAACTTTGTACCGTTCCCAGCACATCTTCAAAATCAAAACTTGTGTAATTAGCCAGCACTTCAAATTGAGGGCGCATTTCCAGTGTGCTTGTTTTCAGAACAAAATATGGCGCTAAACGAATGATACGATTCCAATTATTCTGAGCGCTGCGCTGAGATTTGATAAACACGAGATGTGCTAAACGCATCTCCGCAAGAAGTGTGCCTGAAAAAATATGCGAAAAGATATGCGTGTAAGAAGCATTCGCATTTATCGCTACTTCATCGCGGTCGTCATTATTAAGCGCACTTGGTGTATCGTAGCGCAAAAGCGAGGTAGAATACTCTCCTCGCAAAGAATCACCGGACGGAAGCATCCAAGCGGTTTGCGCCCAGAGTGTCCAGCGAATACTGATATTATCACGTTGTAACTCGGCAACGCGCAATGCCTGTAAATCAATATCTGCTAAGGAAAAACGCTGCGTGACGCGATTTGCTTCATTGCGATTATCCACGCTAAACCCCGCTGCATGGTTACTTGTTGCGAATTGTGCGCGAAATGTCGTGTTCAGCGAAAAGCGTAGTTGGTCCACGTCACGCTCCACAGCACTAATAGGAACTTGCTCTAATGCCGTGTTGTAGTGCCGACCGACAGCCCAATTTTCAATAAAGCCCTGCATCTCGGCATCTATACCATGAATAATCGGCAGAGCAAACCGGGTATTAACGCGAAAAAGCCTTTCCAACCGTGTTTCTATGGACAATGCAGGATTCATCCCTTGTTGGAGTGTTGTGTAAAAATCCCGCTCCAATGCCGTGTACTGAGCGGAAATATCCAACTGTGCATTACCTTCAAACGTGCGATTCATCGTAATGCGGGTATTAAATTGCGAATTCGTGCGGATATTCGACAAATTCGTCAGGAAACCACCTGCATCCAACGACACAGCATACTCGTCTAACCGTAAATTTCTTCCCGAAATACCACCCAACATTGTCCATCCCCTGTCCGCAATACCAAGCTGCTCGTTAAATTCCGCACCACCCAAAACTCTCACTGTTACTTGCTCAAAAGGCTGAAAAGCCGATCGATCGCTTTTCCATTGCACTCCGGTACTCAAACCGAGTTGCAAGAGCCTATTTAAGCCGATTGAGCGCGAATCGGCAGAAAATGACGCTGTATTGGCAAGGACGAGCGAAAAGGCAGAATCAATTGGCTGTTCGTAGCGCAAAAGGGCATCCGCATCATCACGCACGGCAAAACCGCTTGTGCGAATAGCACTGCCGCGATACTGACTTTGTACCAAAAGCGTTGCCAGTGGTAATGTCGAGAACAATCTCACGGGAAAAGTTCCGGCAAGTTCACCACGGAACAAAAAAGTATTGGCAATTTTATCCATCCCAAAACGTACACGCTGCGCAGAACCAAGCGTGGTGTCTGACATTAGCATCACAACAGGCGATTGTGCATGAAGAGCCACACCGAAAAAAATATCTGCTATCACTATCGCTGTCAAAAATATCACCCGACAAAGCACCGATACCATTCTTCGACGAAGAAGAATGGTATATCGCTTACCAGAGACGGTATTATCGGGCTTTGAAGGAAATACAAGCATTTTTTGGAAAAAATCTGCATATTTCAGAACTATTTTCGGAACTATCGCGCCGCAGATAGCGTTAGGATTATAGTTGTACAATTGTCATCTGCTTTTTGTAACCTACTTTTGTAATCTACTCTCTTTTTCCGATTAGCGCAACTTTCCTAACCAAATCATTCATAGAATTTTCACGTTCAACCGCACCGGAGGCAAACTATGGCACGCCCTACTCCCGAACTTATTGACGCACTTCGCACAACCGCCAAGCGACTTCGCACCGATGTTCAGTATTATTGGAGTCATCAAGGAAGCTGCAATTGCGGGCATTTAGCACAAACAATCACGAAACTTTCTAAAGCCGAGATTCACAGCATTGCCATCGAACGGCACGGCGATTGGGATGACCACGCAGAAGATTACTGCCCGACAAGCGGTCATCACTTAGACAGCATCATTTCCCAAATGTTGGAGATAGGGATGGAGCGCTCCGATATTGGTGATTTAGAGCGCCTTGCCAATGCGCAAATTTTACAGCGCATTCCGCCGGAACGCCGCGCATTGCAATACAATCGCCGCGAGGATGTCATTCTGTACATGGAAACATGGGCAACGATGCTGGAAGAGCAACTTCTTGCTCATATCACCCTTCCTTTGACGGAACAACTTTTTACACACAAAGACCGCACCACAACTGCTTCGGAAGAACACCATCACGCATTGGAATTTGCCGCCTAAGCAAGGACTTTCGTAAGGAAATGTTGTAAGGAACTTTAGTAAAAACCAGCAGAATGTGAGAGCATTGTCAAGAAAAAAGCCGCTTGGTTGTAGCCTGAATTCAAGCTATAACCAAGCGGCTTTTTGCAATGTGTTCGTCTGGACGGTTGCTCGTTATTGTGAGATTTACTCAATGCGAAAGCGCATACCGACATTGACCGACAGACCGCTAAGATTCTGGTTTGTCGGGGTAAATGGCGAAGTGCCTAATGACTCTTGCAAGCCCGTTACAAGGCGGTATCCAGCACCAATAGAAGCCGCAAGATTAGGATTCAAGTTAATTTCCCCAAACGCCGAAGGCTCAACGACAAAAAATTGTGGTGTAAAAAGTCGTCCTACATTCTCAAAAAGCCCAAAAGGACGTATTGATAAATAGCTTGTTGCCTCCGCTGCACCATACCCCACCAACAATGAACCGCCCACGTGAATAAGACGGTGCGGCATATAACGATATTCTACCATAAGACCGGAATATCCCATATTCATATTGCGATGAGAAAAAGACCAGTATGTGCCGAACCCCACAAGAAGACTTTTGCTTACCTGGGCACCGCCGTAAACGCCCAGCATTGTTCCCCATGACTGCCCTGCAGGAGTAGCTTTGAATGTTGGCACAAAGACAAACGGCGCTTTTTCGCCAAACAGCGTTTCGATACCGCTTTCGTTGCCTTGTTGAAAGAAAGGTTGCTGCTGTTGAGAAGCGTCTTGTGTTGTGCCTTGTGGAGCGCTTTGTGGAGAATTTGTTGTTGCAGGGTCTTGCGCCAAAAGATGAGATGTTAAACAGATTGTGCCGCAAAACATCAGTGTAAAGGCGCGTGCAACGAATGTATGCAAAAACGTTTTCATAGTTGTATGGAAATAAAGTGAAACAATGATTTTCAGGTTAAAAACTGCCGAATTTAATATTTACCATCGCCGAAACACCGCTCATATCCGCATTTGTTAAGCCGCTTAGTTCTACTCCGGTAACGAAACGATACCCACCACCAACAGAGAGGCGGAGAAAGTTTGTAATGTTGAGTTCAGCCATCAAACTTGGTTCAATAACCATAAGAGAGGAAGTATTCCGTGAAGAAAAAGAAAAATCGCGTGGGCGGTAAAATCCAACTCCTCCCCAGCCAATCATTGTTTGTACGGCGTAGTGAAAAACTTTATCGGACGCACCGACGTACTCCAGCACAATTCCACCGTAGCCAAAAGAAATACTTTCGCCCGGTCGCTGTGGCGCGGGAATGTTTGTCGTTAAGCCATAGCCACCGCCACCAATAAGTAATGTCTTATTGATGAACCATCCCCCGTATCCTCCAATCATTGTTCCGAACTGCCCGAGAATAGGGGTAAATTTGGTACTAAATGAACCGTAGCCGGAACTACGAAGCGGTCCTGCAAAAAGGGCTTCAGCCGACTCATCGTCGTTGGGTTTCGATTGAAGAGGTTGTTGGGTGTTTGAACTTGTTGTTTGTGCAACAACCGTCAAAGTAAAAAGCGACGCAAAAAAAAGCGTTAGCAAACAGAGCGACAAGATGAGATTCTTTTTCATGGCAGTAGTAAAAAATGGCTGTTAAAATAGCATTGTAGGGTTATCAGCGCTTTTTGAAACTATTATCACCAAAACATCTTCTGCGCAAAAGAATCACGAGTGATAAGAATCCTACGAGGCGCTTTATCATAATAAGCCTCTGCGGAAAACTTGGTTACAACATTTGAGACATTTTTTTCATAATTGCCGGAAAACCGCATTACAACAAGGCTGCCATTACTTTTTCTGGCTGTATTATCACTACAAGTTAGGTGCGAACATTTTTGTATCTTTGCTCTTACTTTTGCGTATGCACACGGGTCTGACGTAAAAAGTGCATCACGTACAACAAGCCCCGTGAACACTTCCTCAAGCTGCCTATTGGCAATATTTTTGCGAACTTTTTTGTGAATATGAATCACATCATTACCCGATTATTGCTGATTCTTGTGCTTTTGTGCATAAGCCTGCCACTCCAAGCGCAAAAAAACGAGACGCTTATTAAAAGTACGGAGGCTTCTATCGGGCAAACCGTTATTGAGGCTCTCAATCAAGGAGCAGCACAATTAAGTTCTATCACCATTGGTACAGTTACCTTAGGAACAATCGAAGCGTCTGTCTCGAAGTTTTTTCAATTTTCTCCCTCATTATCCGACAGTGTTGGAAGTTTCCTTAAAAACTTTATTATGCCGCTCGCCGATACGAACCGAGCTGAGTATGCAGGGCTGTACACGCATTTTCATTTTGGAGGTAACCTAAGCGGCTTTGAACAAAATTTAGGGCTATATCCGAATATTCAAAATGTTCGCGCCCGCTCAGAATTACAAACCAACACGACAGAATTTCGTACTATAACGCTTGGATTGACAACAGATACTCCTATTTTATTTCCGTTTTTTCGTTCGCGCAAAAAAGCGCAAGCGACTGGTTTTCGCTGGGGAATGAATCTGGATGTGCAAATTACCGATGGGCGCTTACTCGGTACGTCTGATGCGGCACGGTATCGGCTTGGTAATGGTGAAACGGTCTCGACAACAGCAATAGTGAGGCATGGTGGCTTTCTTTCGTTGGCATCGCTTGGATTTACGCCATCTTTACGTTACGCCTTTGCTTCCGGCTTATCGTTGCAAGCCGGATTGCGTTTGGGGCTAACGTTTTCAAGTCGGTGGACTATAGAAGATTCCGTATTCGTGCCGTCGTCGGGTGCACTGTTACTAGAAACCAACGCCGGAAGACGGAGCGAGACATTTACTGGCAATCAAATTTCTGGATTCAGCATCAATCCCCTTGCACTTATGGTGGGACTAGGCTACACCATTGCCGCAGACCGTTCCTTTCATCTGCGTCCGGAGTTTGTACTGAATATTCCTTTCGGCAATGCTTCATGGTGGAATAGAACAAGTCTCCGTGCGGGTTTGAGCGTACTATTGAATACCGAAAAATTTTATCCGACACCCGACACAACATTTATCCGCGACACAACCATCATTATTACGGCAAGCAATGAAGCGCCTCGCACAGTGCTTCTTACCCAAAATAGCATCGTACAACCAAGTGCTTATCCGAATGATGAACCTGCAAAGGTCTTTGTTAGCGAGAGTTACCAGCGTCGTATTCCCAAACCGAAGCCTCTTTTGAGCGCAAGTGTTGATGCAGAGTTTATCCTTCCCAACGGGCAAAAACGGCGGACAGTAACAGTAGAATCAGAAAAAACTGCTCTGACGATTGTTCCCCTTTTTCCTACTGACTCTACTCCAATACCTGCTCATCACCATTTTGAACGGATACGAGAGTATTTATTGCCGCTCGGAATCCGCCTCAAATCATTTCAAAGTAGTACGCAAAGTACTACAACAGTATTTACTGATACGCTGTTCTTAGCGGGAGCGTTACCACACATTGTCTTTACGCCCCGCATAGTGAGTGAAGTGGATATACGAGGATTTGATCTTTCTCTTTGGCGTACTTCAGAGCCGAAAAACCAATCAAATATGGCACTCGAACATCAAATTGCGCTTTTCCGTGATACTTCATCAACCCTTGTACCCAGACCATTATTATGGAGAGCTGCAGAAGTACCGGAGTTGTTTCTTCGACCGGGAGAGCGAATAACATATCGGTTTCAAGTGTTTGATGAAGATTTAGCATCTATTCCTGTAGATTCAGGTTTTATCAGTCTCCGGAGCGAAAACCGAATTTCACTCGCACAGCAGATTGTACGAAAAAATATCACACTTTATGCGTTTTCACCAACACTCTATGCATTGTATGAAGGTCAACCGCATATTTTCAAAGGAATTATCCCTACCGAGCCGCGAAAAATTCGTGTGTTCTCTTCTCCAGAGTATTGCGGAAATCCCCTCCACAAAACTGATACAGAGCGGTTTATCGCCGTACTGCAGCGCATGATACCATCGGCACACATTGAGGTTTCTCCTTGCTTTGATGTACCAAGCGTTCTTGTGCGAAAACGGGAAAATGAAGTAGCTCAAGGCACGATAAAACAAGATATTTCTTATCTTTTTTTGTGGGTTGAGTAAGCGAAGGCATATTTTGAACCACGACCATTCAAAGTTCTTGGATGAGAATCACGAAAAAAAAGTCGCCACAGAAAGCGCTCGGTAATCGGTAGAAACAGGTGCAAGGCGTGTATAAATCCCACTTGCCTGCCCACCAATCAAATATAGACCATAATTCGGTATAAAACCGTCGTCCGTAGGCTCGGCATCGAAAAAGCGCTGAAGAATCCACCGCGTAGGAATAGCTTGTTGCAGCGACTGTTGCCAAAGTTCCTCGCTTATTGCACTGCCGATAATAACTTCATCTCCTTCGCAGCCATAATCCGATTTCAACACCCACTCATCTTTATTCAACAAAAAGCTATTCTGAACATCGCATAAACGCTGGGTTTCAGGCACATACTGTCGGACTGTTTCCTGCGCTTGCGGCGAAAAATGCTCCAAAAATTTCCAGAAAAACGCCATCGTGAGTTTATTTTGCGTCAGTACAGCTCCAAAGGGATTAACAACCTGCAAATGCCCATTTGAAGAGGCTTCCAGCAAAAGAGCAATTTCCCGTTCTAACGGCTCTTCGTCAGGAAACGGCATTCCGTCTTGCCAAACAGAGGTTCGCTCTGCCCACCAATCCGTTTTGTAGTGCCGGAGGGCAATATCTATGCGCTTGCCGAACATTCCTACCGACCCATTTTCCATCGTATGCAGATTATACGGCGCTCCTATGACGACATCCCACCCCGCACCACGCAGCCATTCTTCATAGCACAGAATCATGGATAAATCTTCGGGAATTTCTGTTGGAAAAATAATGCCAACGCGCTCCGGTGGTAGCGACAGTTGCGTACCGAATGAACGCAACATAGCAACAAAGCGCTCTGCGAAGTGTGCATTGGGATTTTGGTTAGGAGAAAACGATGACGAAAATAGGCTATTCAGGAGCACTGTTTCTGCTTCCCCGCTCGGCGTGTCGGAATTCATTTCGCACATTCGCACTTCGCCCGACGGCAAAAGAAACAAGTCCAGACGCGCTATTCCGTGCCATGCACCGCCGGAAGCAAGCCAGAAAAGACGTTCAAAGGGAGTAAGGTCGAAAAAATCCAGATACGCGGGGTTTTTCAAAATCATTGCGCACAGCTCATCATACAATGCACCAATACGTTCAGCAGCCTCCGAAAGGCGCGAATACACTTCAGCACTCAATATCATCGGCTCAGTGCGAAAACGTGGCTTTCCTTCTATCCAAGGGTCACTAATACGGCACGTAGCTTGCAGCGCTTCTGCAAAGGCGTTGTAATCAGAGAAGCGCATAACAACGCCTTTCACAAGGGAGAAATTACAGGAGAATATTAACCAACTTTTGCGATAAGCATCGCCGCGCCTATGTAACTTACAGCTTCAATAATTCCTGCGTTGATGTTACGGTCGCGGCTAATTTCCGTATCTAAACCGCCTCCGTACAAATGAAAGCCGCTTCCCAACAAGACACCTTGCACAAGAAATTGACGAATCGGATAAAGAGCAATTACCGAAAGAAGCGTTTTGCCGAATCCTGCGAAACTCGTCATGTAATCCACAAAATCGCCTTTTGCTGCATGACCAACGATAATTCCAACGGCAATCATCAATCCCGCATAACTCATTGCTGCGGCAATATTTCCGCCCAAAATTTCCTGCACATCATCGTATGCCGTCAAACGACGAAAAATAAACGTAATAAGAAGCAAAGCAACAAATCCGGCAAGCATAAACACCATCGCCGTAAGATAATTTCCTCCGCGAGCATCGCCCGCGACACAAGCAGCAATCACAGCTGCTGTCGCTACATAGCTTCCGGCGGCGGTAATTCCTGACGCAACATTGCCGGAACGCACCGATTCATGCACCGTACTACTAACAAAAACCCGCATCAACAGTGATGAACTAAGAGCTAATAACAGTAACCCCGTAATACCGTATAAGGCTACATCTCGCGCATCGGTCAGCAGCGTTCCGCTTCCTTCTCCCGTCAAAACAGCCGCGACAATCATCATCATGCCCAGCACATATCCCGCAATCTGGACTCCCATCGCCGGATTGTCTTTGTGTACAAGCGATTCTGTCAAATGGACGCTCATCACAAATTGGTTAATAAAACGCGCTACGATGAGCAAAACAATAGTTGCTCCGCCGATAAAGAGCGTTCCTTCGAGAGTAGCTTGCCAATTCATACTGTGTGGGGTCTAAGGATGAAAAAATAGTTCAAAACCAGCGATAATATCTCGCTTGCCTACGATGAACGCCCGCCAAAACTGCTTCTGCCAAACGAACCGGAGCGTCCACTCCGAATACCGCTTAAACGCCCTGTGGAAGCGCTTGTACGAACACTTACGCGACCAAAACCGCTTGGGCGCTGTTTGCCGATACCGGAACGCACCCCACCTACGGAACGCCCTGAAAAGAGCGTCGGGCGGCGCACAGGCATATAACTTGAGCGAGTGTAGCTTGTTGCCGGAAGGCGACTTATTGCGGGCATCGGGCGGTAATAGGTATAAGTCGGATAATGGTAGAAAAACCACGGAGAATACATCGGTCCACCACCGTAATAATACACCGGAGGCGCATAAGCAGAATATCCGGCAGCCATTTGCGGATTGTACCCCTGCTGTGCCTGTGGATTGAGGTTTTGCTGGGCTTGTAGATTTTGCTGTTGAACTTGTTGCTGGGGATTCTTTGCCAAAGCAGTCGCTGTCGTACTGCCATTCGCAGTTCCGGCAGAGGCATTTGCTGAAGCTGCTTGAAAACGGGTAAGCGGCAGCATTTCCACCGTGATATTTTTTTCTTGATAGGCTACAAAATCGTCATTCAAATCATCCATTTCGGTCTTTTGCGTTTCATTCGGCATACCATAGACAACTGCAGTAATGTTCAGGGCATTAAGGTTTTCTGCTGTGGGAATTTTTGCCATGTAGCGATTGTCGAATTGATTATCGGCATCCACATATTTTGCCAGACGATTTGCATCTAAGACCAGCACTGCTGCGGGTTTTGCAGGGCGTTTTTCTGCTTTGTCACTTACTTCTTTTGCATAATACACGAGCGCCGCTAAGGTTTCATGCGACGGCACAACGCCAAGCGGGTGCGGAAAATTATCGAAACTAATAATCGGTTCGGCAAGGTCGGCAAGTGCCGCAGCAAAAGCAACGGCTTCCGGTCCGGGAATATCTGCCATGATGAGCGTTGAGGCAGGATTTTCACACGTTTTCAGCACTTCTCGCATCCCCAAACCCCGTGAATATGCCTCGCGCATAGCTTGTGTACAAATGGGCGAAATCAAGCCGCGTAAGGTGTCTTGGCTTAGTGCTTGGATGAGCGTCGGAACATAGTACGGCTGCCACTTTGCATTGTCAGAACGCGGTTGCCATGCTTTAAGGAGGGCATCCGGTTTGGTGAAATCCTTCCACACCGTAGAACCTGTGCTATCAGCAACTTGCTTATCCTTGAAGGTCAGCGTTTTATCTTGTGAACCGACATTCCAGCCTTCTTTGCGTTGAAGTTCCAGTGTATCGCTTTCGGATTCCACATCATCGTCATCACAGGAAGACAAAAAACCGGTGATTCCTGCCGCTGCGGCAAGAGCGGCAAGGTTGGTGTTCATCTGGCGACGAGAAAGCATAGCATTCCACCAATCTGAGTACGAATGTTGCGACGATTGATTGGCGGGCAAGGATTGTTCCTGCATTCGGAATGTATCGTCGTTTTGCATAGTTTCCACAAAAATATTCCCACAAGTGAAACAAAAAACTAAAACGGAGATAGTTTAAGGCTTATGAGGTTTTTCGCTTTGTCTCTAACTGTCTAAGCATAATTTAAACTATCGCTCAAAATACACATTTTCAAGAACAAGCACCAGAAAAACCATTCAAAGCAATAATTTTTCAGGCTTTAACCAGTGTAATCATTGTGATTTCCGGCGGTACTCCTAATCGTAGAGGTATCCCGGTCGTTCCGATACCACGATTGACATAAATATGCTGTCCCAAACCATAATCATCAGCATATAATCCTGCAACTTGTTTGTACATAAGCGCAGCAGGAGTAATATCCATACCGAAAAGATTGAGCCCCATCTGCCCACCGTGTGTATGTCCAGAAAGTGTCAAATCAATTAGAAGATTTCCAGCAAACGTTTCGTGGGGCTTTGCATGAACTTTTTTATCCCAAAACGTAGGGTCGTGTGCCATAAGGATAGTCGGATATTCCGGCGACAAGGTTTCAAGCGCTTTATCAAGTCTCCCGTAATTTTGTCGAAGTCCGACGTTATCAATTGCAGCAAGCTGCAATGCGGCTCCGTCCACACAAAACGTCGTGTTTTGATTGATGAGCAAATTCACACCAACGCCTCTGAGCGTCGAAAGAATCTCTGTATGCGCGGCGCCATTTGAGTAATGATCGTGATTTCCCAAGCACCCCCACAAACCAAAGCGAGCATGACGAGTAGCAAAAGCGCACAAGCGCTGGATTTGTGGCAAAATCATTGGTAATTCAGCAGCCCGCCAATTCACCCAATCGCCCGTAATTAGCATTAAATCTGGTTTGAGAGACTCGACTATTCGGCAGACTTCCTGCATCGGCTGTTCGGAAAAAAACGAACCGGCGTGAATATCGGAAAGTTGAGCTATGGTCATTCCGTTAAACTGCGCAGGAAGGTTTTTGATAGGAATTTCCACGCGCTGCACGTCGAAATCGTAGAGTGTAAAAAGAGCGTCCGCCCCCAAGGCAGCTACCGGAGCGGCTGCCAAGGCATATCCGCCTACATTGACCGTCTTTGTTAAAAACGCCCGACGCGCAAGATTAACGGGAAAAGCCTCTGCGGGAGCTTGCGAAGGAGATTGGATAAGAGTTTTGTCGAATTGCTCCCGCGAAGTTTCTGATGCCGATTTTGTGCTTTTGCCTGAAAAGCGTTCCAATACAGGCTTCAGAAATAGTAAGCGTTGAACACGGTTGTTGAGTATGGTTTTTACCCGACGGAAATAAACAAAAACAGTATCTAAGGCTTTCTCAAGAATAATCACCAGACGAGTATTAAAACGCTTTTGGAGCCAATGAAGAAAACGATATGCCAAAATAATTGTCGCAAAAGGAATTTTCGGCATATACCACACCGCAAGTGCTTTATGCAAAAATTTATTCAGTGGGCTTGGATGCCATTCAATTTGGCGCAGATACACCGTAAAAGGAAACACAAAAAACATGATAACTCCCAACGCAACAGGCACAATGTACCAGATTTTACGCCATCCACGCTTTTGCACATATTTCCGCCATGACCCCAAAACAATAAGGTCTAATGTGGTCTGCAAAATGCCGACCACAACGAAAAACAGTATCAATCGCCAAGAAAATTCGACCGTCATAATCGTTGAATCTGGTTCAAGAAAACCTGCTTTGTGAAAAGCAAAATTTATGCGTGTCTGATAACAAAAATACGCAATTTTTTCGGGAAAGTTCCCTCTTCCGTTTGAAACGAGGCTATGGCATTATCAAAAGAAAGTCGTAAATTTGTAGTCTTTACTATTTTTCATCTTTCCATTACCAAGAAAACGCAAACACTATGTCAGCACAAAAAAAAGCCCTTGTCTGCGGAGCCGGTGGATTTATCGGAAGCCACTTGGTGCGTCGCTTGAAGCGTGAAGGATTTTGGGTACGCGGGGTAGATTTGAAATCACCGGAATTTTCGGAAACGGCTGCCGACGATTTTATTATTGGCGATTTACGCGACCAAGCCGTATGCCGGAGTGTCGTTGATTTACCGTTTGATGAAGTGTATCAGCTTGCTGCTGATATGGGCGGAGCAGGTTATATTTTCACCGGAAACCATGATGCCGACGTGATGCACAATTCGGCAACGATCAATCTCAACGTCTTGGATTTAGCCCACAAAGTAGGGGTAAAAAAGATTTTTTATTCGTCGTCGGCGTGTATGTACCCCGCTTACAACCAAGAAGACCCTGACAATCCAAAATGCTCGGAAGATTCTGCTTATCCCGCAGCACCGGATAGCGAGTATGGTTGGGAAAAACTCTTCAGCGAGCGCTTATATTTGGCGTATCAGCGTAATTATGGTGTTAATGTCAAAGTAGCACGGTATCACAATATTTTCGGTCCCGAAGGCACGTGGCGTGGCGGTAAAGAGAAAGCGCCTGCAGCGATGTGCCGCAAAGTAGCGGAAGCCAAAGATGGTGGTGTTATTGAAGTTTGGGGAGATGGCAAACAAACACGCTCTTTCCTCTACATTGACGAGTGTTTAGAAGCAATGCGCCGCTTTATGGATTCAGACTTTTCCGGTCCGATCAATATTGGTTCAGAAGAAATGATTTCGATTAACGGGCTGGCAGAAATGGTTATTGGTCTTTCCGGCAAATCTATTACTATTAACAACATACCTGGTCCGACAGGTGTGCGCGGTCGAAATTCTGATAACGACCTCATTCGCCAAAAACTCGGCTGGTCGCCGGAACAGCCTCTGCGCGTCGGTATTGAAAAAACGTTTCAATGGATTAACGCGCAAGTGCAGGCACAGAGCCTTGTCGAGGCATAATCAAGACAATCTCAAAAATCACAAAGCCTTTTGCAAAACAGAAGTATATCTTCTTCCTGCAAAAGGCTCTGTTGTGTCTATATGTTTTTTTTCAGCAATGATACCGTGCTTATTCTTCATCACCTGTACGAAGTTTCTCAAGTACCGAAAAATCTTCAAGCGTTGTTGTATCGCCCGTTACAGCATTACCGGAGGCAATTTCTCTGAGCAAACGGCGCATAATTTTTCCACTCCGCGTTTTGGGTAAGGAGTCGGAAAAGCGCACATCATCAGGTTTAGCGATATGTCCGATTTCTTTTGCCACGTGATTACGCAGTTCCTCTTTGAGTTCCGGCAATCCTGCTTTGGTCGTATCGGCGGTGGTTTTCAGCGTTACAAATGCTACCAGCGCCGAACCTTTAATATCATCAGGACGAGCCACGACCGCCGCTTCAGCCACAGCCGGATGCGCCACTAAAGCACTTTCTACTTCTGCCGTTCCCAAACGATGACCACTGACATTTACTACATCATCCACCCGTCCCATAATCCAAATGTAGCCGTCGCTATCTTTCCGAGCGCCATCGCCTGTGAAATAGTAACCGCGCCGCTCGGCTGTCTCAGGAAATTCATCCCAATACGTTTTTTTGTAGCGCTCATCATCGCCAAAAACGGTGCGCAGCATGGAGGGCCAAGGATGCTTAACTACTAAATATCCTCCTTCATTTGCTTCGCAAGGCGTACCGTCTTTGCGAACAACATCCGCCAGAATACCCGGAAGCGGTGTCGTTGCTGTGCCGGGTTTCGTTGGTGTTGCACCGGGAATAGGAGAAATCATCATTGCTCCGGTTTCAGTTTGCCACCACGTATCCACAATGGGGCAGCGTTTATTACCAATGTAGGTATGATACCACATCCATGCTTCAGGATTTATCGGCTCTCCGACTGTTCCCAAAAGGCGCAATGACGACAGATCATGCTTTAACACATAACTCTCGCCGGATTTCATAAATGCTCGAATTGCGGTCGGGGCTGTGTAAAAAATTGTAACGCGATGCCGCTCAATAATGTCCCAAAGCCTATCCGGTGCGGGGTACGTTGGTACACCTTCATACATCAGCAATGTAGCACCGTTCATGAGCGGACCGTAGGTAACGTAGGAATGCCCAGTAATCCAGCCAATATCTGCTGTGCAGAAATACAAATCATCATCGCGCATATCAAACACTATATTTGTTGTGTAAGCTGCTTGCGTTAGATAACCACCTGTCGTGTGTTTGATTCCTTTGGGCTTACCGGTTGAACCGCTTGTGTACAGGATAAAAAGCGGGTGTTCAGCGTCAAGTTCCTCCGGCGGACAAACATAACCAACAGCCTGCATACGTTCATGCCACCAGTGGTCGCGCCCAATAACCATAGAAGTTTCTTCGTGTGGTGCGCGGCGAAAAACAATCACATTTTCGACAGTCGGAGTTTGTGTGACGGCTGCATCCACAGCAGGTTTAAGCGGTGTAAAAACACCTCTGCGATATGCTCCATCTTGCGTGATAATACAAACCGCTTTTGAATCATTTACCCTATCACGCAGAGCTTCCGCCGAAAATCCACCAAAAACGACATTATGCGTCGCGCCAATTCTTGCACAAGCCAGCATTGCTACGACTGCTTCCGGTACCATACCCATATAAATTGCCACAACGTCGCCCTTTTTAATTCCGAACGATTTCAAGACGTTAGCAAAACGGTTTACTTCGCTGTGGAGTGTTTGATAGGTGAGTGTACGTACTTCGCCCGGCTCACCTTCCCAAACGAGAGCAGCTTTATTGCGTTTCCATGAATTCAAATGACGGTCAAGACAATTATACGAAGCATTGATTTTACCGCCTGTAAACCACTTTGCAAATGGATATTGCCAATCAAGAGCTGTATCCCATTTCTTAAACCAATGCAAGGCATTTGCCTGTTGTTCCCAAAAAAATACCGGGTCTTGCTCTGCTTTTGCACGAAGAGCATTAAGTTCTTCCAAAGATTTAATGTGCGCTCGGCTGGAAAACTCTGACGGTGGTGGAAAAACGCGATGCTCCTGTAATACTGATGAAATAGAACTTTGAGCAGAACCATTGCCGTAAACAGCAGTTGTTGTATCCATAATCCTGAACAATATGAAAAGATGTGTAGAAATACGTTAGTTACAAGAGCAAAAGTATGACCGAGATTTTGAAGATTTGTCGGCATTTCTCCAATAAGGTTGTGGATAGTGAAAGATTGAAGTACAATTTCTCTCTAAATTATTGATATATCGTGAAGCGAGATTGATTTCCACTTTAATTTATTTGTATCCAGAACCTTACTAGTCCAAACAATAATCTATCAAAATCTCGGTTTGTAATCTATGCTATTTTCCCTTCTTCGCGCTGTGTCTCTAATTCATCCCAAAGACTATGACGTTTTTTGTTATGGATAAGAAGCGCACCTATAATTGCCGTCAATCCAGCTACAATCATCGGATACCATAATCCTGCAAACGCATTACCTGTGTTGATAACAGCAAATGTACCAATAGTCGGCAACAATCCGCCAAAAATTCCATTGCCGATGTGATACGGCAGCGACATAGATGTATAGCGAATTTTCGTTGGGAAGAGTTCTACAAGAAAGGCGGCGATTGGTCCATAGACCATAGTAACAAAAATCACCTGAATAAAAATCCACCATGCCAGCATTGCAAAACTCGGTTGCGGTTTAACTTTTGCTGTTGCCATTGCTTCGGCAATTACCGGCGAAAACTCACCATTTTGAGCGCCAATGATTGCTTTTTCAGCAGCAATCACTTCCTTGCGAGCGCTAATAAATTTATCCGGCTCAACCATAAAACTGAAAAACCCCTGTGTTTCTGCGGTTGCTTGTGCAGCTAAAGGTTGTAATTTCGTAATTTTTGCTTGCAATACGGGAGTAATCGTAGCTGCTTGCGATTTGATATATTCAGGTGTATAGCCTGCCGAGTTGATCATTTGCTGATAGACAGGGATATACGCAACAACTGCAATAGCACAACCAGCAAGGATAATCCACTTCCTTCCGATACGATCAGAAAGCCAACCAAAAAAGATAAAAAGCGGTGTGCCGATAAGCAAACCGACAGAAATAATTTGTGTGGCTGTTACATACTCTACTTTGAGGATGGTTTGCAAATAATAGTAGGCATAGAATTGACCAGTGTACCAGACTACGCCTTGTCCGGCGGTTGCTCCAAAAAGTGCCAGAAGAACAAACTTCAAATTATACCAATTCCCAAAACTTTCTTTGAGCGGATTTTTTGAGGCTTTGCCCGATGCTTTTAAGCGTGCAAACATCGGTGATTCTTTCATTTTACGGCGAATAACGTAGGAAATTGCTACTAGAACAATCGAAAGCAAGAAAGGAATGCGCCATCCCCATTCTTTGAATGTTGCTTCCCCCATAACCAAACGAATACCGAGAATCACACCCAGCGACACGAATAAACCGAGCGTTGCTGTCGTTTGGATATAGCTTGTGTAATAACCACGCTTATCATCAGGACAATGTTCGGCAATATACGTTGCAGCACCGCCGTACTCGCCGCCGAGTGCTAAACCTTGTAACAAACGAAGCGTCAGGAGCAATATCGGCGCAAGCGCACCAACTTGGGCATACCCGGGTAAGAGACCAATAGCAAATGTTGAACCACCCATCAGGACAAGCGTTACCAAAAATGTAAATTTTCGTCCGATAATATCCCCTAATCGTCCGAAAACCAGTGCGCCGAAAGGGCGCACAATGAAGCCTGTTGCGAAGGTTGCCAATGTAGCAACCATTGCAAAGCCTTCATTGTCTTTCGGGAAAAAATAGGTGTTAATAACCGTGGCAAGCGCCCCAAAAATGTAGAAATCATACCACTCAATAAGTGTTCCAGCCGATGATGCCCCGATAACACTCCAAATGTTATACGATTTGGTGAAATCTGCATCGTGAATATGCTCATGCGGCTTTTCCGCGACCGTCGTTGCCATACTGAAGCTCCTGAAGCCCGTGAAAAAAGAAAGAATTAATATCGCTCTGCTGCGCAGTCGAAAAGTATCATCATGAATGTAAACGCAGCGTGCGTACACACGACGTTTAGAAGAAACTTTTTCGGTAATGCGAATTCAATACGTGAAATCTAATGAGATTTGACACATAATACACGGTAACGCGGTTTTTTCACGGCAAATCAGAAAATACCCACAAGTTTATGATAATGTCATCCAGTAATCCGTGAAATCTGCCTTGAACATTTAATTATCATCGTGCCATATCATTCCTGGAGTCCCTTTTGGTAATATTACAGGTTCTAAGCCTAGTCTAAAAACAAAGGGACGGGATTTCGGTGTCGTTTATCTTAATTAACAAAAAAGAATTCATAAAAACAAGAAAATTTCTCCGAAATGAGAAAAAAAAGCAGGACAAGGATTTTTTCTTGTCCTGCTTTTTGAACATACAATTTTGCACTAAAAACTCAATCGATATAAGCAAAAGATAGAAAGAGATATCGTGTCTTAGTTACGGAGCGGCTTACCTGTTGTCAGCATTGCCATTACGCGCTCTTGAGTTTTGGGTTGCTTCCACAAATCAACAAAAACTTCACGTTCTAAATCGTGCATATATTCTTCGCTGACTTCAGTAGCAAAATTCTGTGTACCGCCCGAAAGCACACGCGCCAGCTGTTTTGCGAGGTGCATATCGTAATCGCTGATGTAATTTGCCTCACGCATACTCCAAATAGCCATACAGAGATTTGCGTAGGCTGCTTCACCTAAAACTTTGATCCGGCGCGGAAGCGGCGGGACATAATCAACGGCAAGTTCTTGTACACGACGCTTCGCATCAGCAATGACACGCTGACGATTCATTGTGATAATATCGGTCGGCAAAAGCAAGCCAAGCTCCTGCGCTTCGTAGGCAGATGTTGAAACTTTTGCCATCGAAATTAGTTGGAAGGCACGCTTAACGGATTCAAACGGGTCAGCTTCGGGGTGCAATTGCTGATTAAATCGCCATAAAAGTTCTGTACAACCACCACCGGCAGGAATCAAACCAACGCCCGCTTCTACCAAACCCATGTATGTCTCTGCACTTGCCACACGGTCATCGGCGAGCATGGTAACTTCCACACCACCGCCGAGAGCCATATTGAATGGGGCGGAGACAATGGGAAATGGTGCATACCGCAAACTACGAATAGCTGTTTGAAAACGAATCATTTCCTTGTCAATCGCGTCAAATTGCCCTGCTTGCGCACCCATTGCCATAAGCAGTACATTCGCACCGGCACAGAAATTATCACCCTGATTACCGATGACTAACCCTGTGTAACCGTGTTTCGGAATAATTTCTACGGCAAGTTCCATAAGTTCAGTCACGTCTTGTGTCAAGACATTCATCTTAGTATGCTTTTCCAACAGTAATACACCGTCGCCGATGTCGAGGAGGCTGGCATTATCAAGACCTTTGAGAACCTTTTTCGTATCCTTGCGAATATCTGCAATATGAACAACACCTTGCGGACGCGGCATTGGCTTATCTTCGGGGTAGAATTTTAGCCCTTTGTCCGCATATTCTTGTAAAATCGCCGGTACGTCTTTACCGAGACCTTTAATACCAGCGATAACAGTTTCTAAACCCAAAATATCACACGTCTCGAACGGACCGGATTCCCAACCAAAACCCCAGCACAAGCCATTATCAATTTCCAAGTACGAATTAGCAACAACACCGACTTTGCTGGCGGCATAATGAATCATCTCAAAGGTTGTACGACGGATAAATTCACCATTGGTATCTTGCATTGCGAATGCAGCTTTTATACGGTCTGCAAGAGGCTTTTCTTTGACTTTTTCGAGTTCAGCAATTTTGACTTTGCCTCTGTCTTCGTATTCCATTGTATCGAAATTAAGCGCAAGAATTTTGCGCTTGCCCTTTTCATCACGAGTAGCTTTGTAGAAGCCTGATTTTGTCTTTTCTCCAAGCAACTTTGCTTCCAGCATTTTGCTGACGATGGCGGGAATTTCAAAATCTTCGCCGGTGGACTCTTTTAGCCCCTTGGTGACATGATAAATAATATCAATACCACTCAAATCTGCAGTGCGGAAAGTTGCGCTGGAAGCACGTCCCAAAATCGGACCGGTCAAAACATCTACAACGTCTTGCTTGAGTCCCATTTCAATCATGATGTTCATTGCTTTGACAAGCGAATACACACCAACACGATTCGCCACAAATCCCGGTACGTCATTGGCAATAACGATACCCTTTCCAAGCACATGGTCACCAAAATATTTCAGTTCTTCAATAACTTCGGGAGATGTTTCTTTGGTTGGGATAAGCTCCAAAAGGTGCATATAACGTGGTGGCGTGAAAAAGTGCGCTCCAATAAAGCGCTTGCGGAATGATTCCGAGCGCCCTTCCATTTGGAGATGCATAGGAATACCACTGGAATTACTGCTGATAATGGCTGTCGGAGAAATATGCTTGTCAACTTTTTCCCACAATTGACGCTTAATGGTCAAATCTTCCAGCACCGCTTCAACAACCCAATCTACTTCAGAAAGTTTGGCAATATCGTCTTCCGTGTTGCCGACAGTAATCAATCGCACACGATCTTTACTCATAAATGAAGCGGGTTTTGCTTTGGTAGCTCGTTCCAGCCCAGCTTTTGCAATAGCATTGCGGTCATTGCCTTCTTTAGCAGGAATATCCAGCATCAACACCGGAATACCGGCATTTGCGACGTGTGCAGCGATTGCAGCACCCATTGTGCCTGAGCCGATAACGGCGACGCGGCGAATTTTGTGGGACATTGAAAAACCTCGTGTGGATGAAAAGTGTTGAAGTAAACCTGTGAAATAATTATGGATTGCTGTATCAACCGTTTGTATATCAACTATTTGAAAATCAAAAAAGCAACAGCGGTCATGCGAGCATACATCGCTAAAGATGCGACGCACGACAAGCGCTCCACAAGAAAATGAAACGCTTGTCGGCAGAAATTAGTGTATGCGATTATCAAGCTATTGCTTAGGAGAAGCTATTGCTTACACCGAAATACAATGAGAAATTACGCACTTTGACCAAGCTGCTCTTGAACAATTTTCAGCAAATCTGCGGGCCAAATTGGTTTTGTCAGGTACGCATTTGCTCCGAGAGCTTTTCCTTTGGCAATATCTTCTTCTGATGCTTTTGCCGTCAGGAACACAACCGGAATTTTGGCAGTGACAGAATTTTTGCGCAATTCCTGAATGAACCCATAACCGTCCATAACCGGCATAGCAATATCGCAAATGATGACATCCGGCATACTCTGCGTTGCCATTTGTAATCCGACCGAACCATTTTCAGCGTAAAATGCTTCAAAGCCGGATATGCGCAGCATCATTCCGACACTACGGCGAATGGATTCATCATCTTCAATAACGAGAATTTTCTTCATAGAGATTTGTAAATGTAACGTAATAGGGAAACACGTAAAATTAACAGTCCTAGAGTATCTCTCCAAACGAAACTGCACGATTTGTGCAAGAAATCTTGGAGTGAAAAATTTGCTTCGCGAACAGAGTACAAACAAGTTCCTATTTTTTAAGATTAAATCTTTGAATTACTCTTGTGAAGCAGCAAGTGGAAGTGTAACAGTAAAGGTAGTTCCTTTACCAACATCGCTTTGAACGGCAATATCACCATGAAGAAACACAACCATTTTTTGGACGATTGCTAATCCCATACCCGTTCCGCCAATATTACCAATATTCGTTCCACGATGAAATGGTTCAAAGATACGCGGTAAATCTTCTTTCGGAATCCCAATACCACTATCTTGTACATTGATGACGAGTTTTTCGTCATCAAGATTAACATTGAAATAAATTGGTGCGCCTTCGGGCGAAAATTTATCGGCATTAGAAAGCAAATGGTCTAAAATCTGACGTATCATACCTTCATCTACAACAAACTCTTGTTCTCGTGTTGGAGGAGCGTACAAAAGCGTGTGTTTTTTTCCATAGCGCTCTTGCACTTGTGCGGCAAAATCGGCACACCAAGAGCGAATTTTCAAGAGAGATTTTTTCGGGCGAATATCACCAGATTCAGCTCTGCCGAACATCAGCAAATCCTCCAGTAATCCGGTCATATGGTGGACGCCGTTACTAATCCGAGCAAGACTTTCCAAACGTTCTTCTTCATTAATGACCTGAGCAAAGTCACGCAAAATACCAACCGACAGCAAAATGGATGTCAGAGGGGTGCGAAACTCATGCGAAGCAATTGTCACAAAGCGTGTTTTTAACTCAATCAATTCTTTTTCTTTTAGAAGAGCTTTGTTGATTTCTTCTTCTGCACGGCGACGCTCGTCAATGTCTAATAGTACGCCTTGATAGGCTATTACTGTACCAGTCTCGTCATAAACTGCCATAAGATTATCTTCTACCCACGCAGTACGCCCTTTCGCCGTAATAAGGCGATACTCGCGGCGTAAATGCTCGGCTTTTGTTTTGGACAAATGTCGAAAACTATCCAGAACTTTATCACGGTCGTCTTGATGAACATGATGCAAAAATGCGATAGCACCCGAGGTAAAATCATTTGCTGTAAAACCGAATTGCTTGATATTATCGCTAACAAATTCTAAAGGATAATTAGGCTTGAGTGCAAATTGATAAATCACAGCAGGGCTCTTGTCAATAATCACCTTGGCTCTACGCAACATATCTTCTGCTTGTTTACGCCGTGTAATATCCAAGACAAAGACCAAGAGCTTTTTTCCTTTATCACCACCCTCACCGCTATCGCTTTGTACGGAATCCGTCAAAACGGTTATCGGCTGCCCTGACTTTGTTTGTAATGTGCGTTCGCCACGCATCTCTACTCTACCATCGAAAATACGACGATATAAAACTTGAGCAGACTCGGCTTCTTCTGTTGGAAAAAGAATCGTAAATGGCTTACCCTTTAGTTCATGAGCTTCATAGCCAAAAAGGGCGCAATATGCAGGATTTACATACTCAAATGTGCTGTCGTGATTAGTAATGCAAATCCCTACGGGTGATTTTTCAATAACACTGCGGAAGCGTTCTTCACTGAGACGCAAACTTGCCTCCGCGTCACGCCGCTCTTCCATTTCTCGCTCAAGCTGTTTGATAAAATCGTGCATAACATCCGTACGCTTACGCAACTGCGTTTCAACCGCATCGCGCTGACCGATTTCATTTTGCAATTGCATCACCAACTCTTGCAAAAGTTCAGTTCGCTGCTGCAAAAGATATTCAAATTCATGGGTAGAACGCTGCAATCGTGCTTCTAATTCTGTACGGCGGCTTATTTCATCAGTCAGACGTTGTTCCAGAAGAGCAATACGCTCCGAAGCACTCAAATCACTAGCGATAGGCGCTTGCACTTGCGAAGAAGCTGCGTTTTGTATTACTGCTTCTCGGGATTTTTGGGTTGTGTCGGGCGGTAGTGCTTGTTTTGCCATAGCCGGGCAACCTTATGAAAGCCTGGTAAGTGCCGAGAAAATGTACTTACAGAAGAAAAAATAAAAATCTGTGTAATGTCATCGTTTTTTGTGCGCTTGACCTTTGACCAGAATCTGAATCTAGCATTTAATTTGTGATTAAACAAACCTTGATTGCGAAGTTCACGAATATTTTTCTCTTGTTTCGGCAATACTATATCACAAAAAAGAAAGTTTTTTCGGTTATTACTTTCGTTTCATCACGAAAAATGAATAAAAATTAACCGTTTATACATTGTAGATGCAGAAAGATTGGCACAATTTTGTAGCGTTGGTACCGTATGATAATTGTATAAGTTTTCTTTCGAGATTTTTTCATTGTTGCTGCATGCACACCACTTTTCACAGCACCAAACCTCAGCGATTCTATATTCTTGACCTTGTTCGTCTTGTTGCCATGATCATGATGATGCAAGGGCACACACTTGACGCAATGGTTTCTACGCAATACCTCAATCTAGCGGAATTTCCTTGGAACATTTGGCATTTTTTACGAGGATTAACGGCACCGACATTTCTAATGATTTCCGGTGCGGTACAGATTTTTGCCACTAAACGGGACGAACACGGAAATATTCCGGCAAAAGTCTTTCAAAAACGCATAGAATGGGGCTTTATTCTTATCGCTATTGGATATTTACTTGTCTTTCCCGCAAATCGTATCTTTGATTTACCATTTGTCCCACCCGACGGATGGCGTGCATTTTTCCAAACTAATATACTTCACGTCTCTGGTTTCACTCTCATCGCTACCATGCTGTTGATGAAAGCGACCAAAAACAACCGCGATTTCGCCTATTGGTCATTGGCAATCGCAGGATTAATCTTGCTTTTTGCACCGATTGCCGATACACTACCTTGGTTTGCATTTATGCCTGAATTTATAGGTGCATATTTTTCTTTCAAACATGGTTCGCTCTTTACGTTGTTGCCTTTTTCGGCATATATGTTTGTTGGCGTTGGCGTGGGAACACTCTTAGCGGAAATTCCCGCTCAGGAACGTGAGAAGCGTTTTCCGTACTATGCGTTTGGATTCGGTACAATTGCCTTAACTGCAGGTATCGCAGGAACATATTTGCCCTTGACCGTATATCCACAGCACGATTATTACCTTACAAGTCCGCACTTTGCCCTTATTCGTATCGGCTGCGTTCTTATCGCCATGGGCGCATTAACGTATTTGTATCGTTACACGCGCAGCATTGAAGAATACTACTCTCGGTTGGGAAAAAAATCACTTTACATCTATACGACACACCTCATTTTGCTTTTTGGTACACCATGGTTTGGCGGTATTGCCCGTGGTACAGCATACCGTTCTTTGACATTGGCGGAAGGTTTCTTAGTAGCCATTGCTGTTGTTGGCTTTACGCTAGTCAGTGCATATATTCTGGATTATTTTCAGCGTAATTCCAAGCCAATCCGTAAAGGAATTCGCTTTTCGCTTGTAGCAATGCTGCTCTATGCACTGCTAGTGTGAAAAGACAAGGGTTGCGGATAATATAACGTCTCGGCTATTGCAGGGCGCAAAAGCAAAAATGGCTTTTGCGCCTTTGTTGTTATGTAGTTAATTTGCAGGAAATTATTCCCCTCCATTTTTCTTAATCATAATGTGTGGAATCGCAGGAATTATTGAATACTCAGCCGCAGAACCAAGCATTCACCAAGCCCTCTTGAAAAAAATGAGCGATGTCATCGCACATCGGGGTCCGGACGACGAGGGGCATTGGATATCGCCGGAACGTAGAGTCGGTTTTGCCTTCCGCAGACTCGCCATCATAGACCTTTCTGCAAACGGTCATCAGCCAATGACCACACCTGATGGGCGTTTTACCATAATATTCAACGGTGAAGTGTATAATCACCGTACACTCAGAGCTGAATTGGAAGCAAAAGGGTATCGCTATCGTTCCGAGAGCGACACAGAAACTATTTTATATGGTTTTGCCGAATGGGGAGAGGCAATCCTTTCAAAGATGATTGGTATGTGGGGGCTGGCAATTTGGGACGACCAGAAACAAGAACTTTTTTGTGCACGCGATCGCATCGGAATCAAACCTCTGTACTACACACAACAAGGTGGACGATTTCTTTTCGCATCGGAAATCAAATCGCTTCTACAACATGAGAAAATCAGCAGCGCACTTAACATTGAAGAACTACCGAATTATCTGACATATTCGATGACCGGCTCTTCAACACTTTTTCAAAACATCCATAAACTTGCTCCGGGGCATTATTTACGCCTCACAAAAGAAGGAACGCTTAACATCAGGGAGTATTGGAATCCACTTGCAATGTCCCTAACCTCAGAATACCCTTACTCTTCTTACCAACACAACACCCAAGAAATAGAACAAGAGATTATGCGCCTGCTCCGGCAAGCGGTCAAAGACCGCATGATGAGCGATGTTCCTTTTGGTGTGTTTTTGAGCGGCGGAATTGACTCCAGTGCAAATGTGGCACTCATGGCAGAACTGATGAATCGCCCTGTGGATACGTTTTCGGTTGGTTTCAAAGAATTAGAAAAGTATAATGAAATGCACTACGCACGGCGTATTGCGGAGTTATTCAAAACCAATCATCATGAAATTTTAATTGATCACACTGACGCTCTTGACGTACTGGAGCGCCTGGCATGGCATGAAGACGAACCGAATGGCGATCCGGTGTGCATACCGCTGAATTTTGTCAGCAAACTAACCCGTGCAAGCGGGACGGTCGTAGTACAAGTTGGTGAAGGAAGCGATGAGCAATTTGCCGGTTATGCCTGGATGCACCGCGAACTACGATTTTACAAATCATGGTGGAAATGGTTTGGAACATTGCCACGGGCACTCCGCAAGGCTGCGTATGTTACAGCAAAGCCCGTATTTACCGGACGCGGTCAGTATTTGGCATTAGATTATCTGCGACGCGGTGCTGAAAGACAAACACTCTATCGCGGCGGAGGTGTGGATATAACCGCTACACTTCAAGAACGCTTATTTTCGCCGGCATTTCGTCAATATTCGCATCGGTCGGACAATCTTGCAAACAGCATCAATGCTGAGATTCTCACTCGAAAACCCGATGCTGATTTTCTTACGCAAATGGCGTGGTTTGAATTTCGACACCGCTTGCCGGAACTTTTGCTTATGAGAGTGGACAAGGTTTCTATGGCGCATAGTTTAGAGGCACGTGTACCGTTTCTTGACCATCGTTTAGTGGAATATACCATGACTTTACCAGAACATATCAAGGTTCCACGACTGATGTACGACGGCGGCGAAACAAAACATCTGCTGAAACGTGCTGTGGCAGATATTTTGCCCCAAGACATTATCTACCGCCCCAAACAAGGTTTTGCGGCTCCCGTCAACGAATGGTTTCGCAACCCCCTCAAACAGTATTGGGAACACGAAGTCTTGGAATCACGCCTCGTGAAAGATGGTATTTTGGATAAATCTGCCTTACAATACCTCTTGCAACGCCATACGAGTGGCGCTCGAAACGACGGGAAATCCCTCTATGCCCTGCTTAATCTGGCTCTTTGGCACAAACAGTACATCAAAAGTTGAATGCGTCTGACGGTACTCAGGCAATGTAAAAATTGCCTTATCATTAAAATTTTATCTTTTTACTGGAAAGAAGTATTGAAACTGTTAAATTATTAAAGTGTGGTACGTTTTTTAACATTACTACCCTTCATTTTTGCTTACGTCATATCATTGTCAATTATGCCCTCAGAAATAAAACCCAGCGCGGAAATACAGGCGGTTGTGATGAACCTCTGGAATGTCATTCGAGAGACAGCACAAGCAAATACTGCGACACAAGCCGAAAACAAGGCATTTGCGCAAAAACACCATGCACTTCAAGAACAACTACAACACGAACAAGAACGTTATACAAAACTTCAAGCCTACACTGAACATCTACAAGAAGAACTGAAACTCAGCCAACACGAACTTGAGGCGCTTCGGGAACAGCATACAAACGCTGTCGAAATCAGTCTGCAGCACGACGAAACAATCAGGGAACTTCGTGGTTTACACTTGGACCAAGAAGAAGTACTCATGCGCAAAAACGAGGAAAACAGTTTATTGCGTGAACAATTAGAACACCTTCAAACAGAACAAGCAGCAGAAAAAACGCATTTTCATACAAGTTTGGAAGCACTTAAACAAGATTTATCCTTTAGCCGTCAACAAGCACTCAACGTAGCTTCAGAAGTAGACGAGGCGAAACGTGAGTTGGAAGATGTACGCTCAGAACGCAATGCATTCTTTGAAGAAAATGAGCAATTGCGTTGGCGTTTGGAAGCATTAGAACAACAAATAGAAGAGGATCGCCTTGCAATGGAGCGAAAAGTCGAAGAAGCACGGTTACACAGTGGTGAAATGACAGTGCAATTTGAAGAGGCGAAGCGTTTGGCAAGTGAAAGCAAAGAGCGTATTCAAGCACTCACAGAAGAACGTAATTCTTTGAAAAATTCTCTCGAAAAATCCGAACAAGAAGCGCAAACATGGCAACAAATCGCAGAAGAACAAACTGTGCGCATCACGGAACTACAAAATATCGAACAAGAAATCACTGAAAAACTGACCAAAGAACTCACGCAAAAATTTGAGCAACAATTAGAATATGTGCGTCAGGAATCAGCGTCAACTCTGTCTGCAGAACTTACTTCAATAAAAAATCGATACGAACTGGCACTGGAAACACTCAAAACACAACTCCAAGAAGCACGATTACAACACCAACAAACACTCCAAAGTTACACCGACGACCACGAACAAACCGTTACAACTCTCGAAGAAGAAATCTCCGCTCTCAAACATCAAGCTGATGAGCAAACACGAACCTTGCTTGAGGAGCAAGAACGAGTACGGAAACTACAAACTCTTGCTGACCAGAGCATTCGCCTTAGCGATACCGAGCGCCTCACCTTAGCATCTGCTGTTAAAGACTTACTGGAGCGTGTCGAAACGCACTTGGTAGCCTTTGACGCTCAACCATAAACACGAAACGACTTATGAGCGGAAATTCCGAAAACACCGCATCGTATTTGTATCTCTCCACAACATCATCACTATTGCACTTTTAAGACGATAATGATAGAATTGTTCTACAATTTAGATGTATGGCTTTTTCGGCTGGGCAACATCAGTGCGGCAAACGCGCTTTTTGATTCAATAATGCCCATTATTACTTCCACCACATATATTATTCCTGTACTTTTAGCATATATTGTCGCCGTCATTTGGCGCGGAACAGTGCGAGACCAGATATTTGTGCTACTCGTTATTGTTACATTGATATTAACTGACCAGAGCGTTGCATTTTGGAAACAGGTATTTATGCGCCCTCGACCTTGTGCAGTGCTGACAGATATACATATACTCGTTCCTTGTAGCAGCAGCCCTTCTTTTCCCTCAGGTCATGCAACCAACAATAGTGCAGGAGCAGTATTGGCGGCTTTATGCTATCGTCGTTGGGGTTGGACATTGCTTATTTGGGCGGCTATTGTTTCTTACTCAAGGGTTTATTGCGGAGTGCATTATCCTTTAGATGTTGTCGGAGGAATGTTGTTAGGCGGTTTCATTGGATGGGTTGTTTTTGCTCTATATCAACGTTTTATACCGCGTGCATCCCTTTTCCGCTTTTGAGCCAGAGTCATCACAAGTGATACAAAAAACGGTGTTTCTTGTATAGTTGCCCCACAAATAAAAATCCCTGCAATTCGCATAAATTGCAGGGACACAGTACGTTTCTTCATGGTTAATTTTTTGCAACAGCTAACGATGATGCTTTTTCTGCGATGGATTCTTTCGATGGCGGGCGAAACTCTTCAATAAACGGCGCGACATCTTCTGCCAAACCGAGCGTAGTTTCCTTGTTGATATATTCTACGACAGCTTCCATACTGCCTGTTTGGTCATAAATACGAAGCTGGCGGTCAGCACCGGTGCCATTTTCCAAGATAGTGTGGATGTAATTGATTTCGTTCCTTGAGCCTAAATCATCAACAACATCATCCACAAAATAGAGCAATTCATGGATAAGTTGCCGCGTAGGAATTTCCTTTTGCTTGCCGAAATCGATCAGTTTTCCATCCAAACCATAACGCACGGCACGCCATTTATTTTCCATGAGCAAAGCCCTGTGGTACAGACGGAAACTGAGATTGCGGGAATACAGCTTGTACAATTTTGCAACAATTGCTTGGCACAGTGCCGCAATAGCGATTGTTTCGTCAATACGCATAGGAAGGTCGCAAATACGAACCTCCAATGTAGGAAAATTCGGATGCGGACGGATGTCCCACCAGATTTTTTTTGCATTGTCTATACACCCCGTGCGCACGAGCAAATCAACGTAGTTTTGGTACTCACCCCAACTGTTGTAGTAATCAGGCAAATTCGTGCGTGGAAAACGCTCAAACACTTTGGAACGATACGATTTCAGACCGGTTTTAATACCCGTCCAAAACGGTGAATTCGTCGTCAGAGCCAAAATATGCGGGAGCAAATACCGCATTTCATTCATTATCTGAATTTGCAATTCACGGTTTTCAATCCCGATATGAATGTGCATACCAAAAATGAGCAGTGAGCGTGCAAGCATCTGCATATCCTCAACAAGAATTTTATATCGCTCATCGGGAAAAATTTCTTGGTCTTTCCAATGCGAGAACGGGTGCGTGCTGGCTGCACCTAAGAGTAGACCATTTTGCTTGGCAATATGATTGACCACCGAGCGTATTTTGGTAATTTCGGAGCGGGCTTGCTGAACATTTTTGCAAACACCCGTGCCAATTTCTAGCATTGAACCAATCATTTCCGGCTTAATATGCTCGTGCAAAAGCATTTGCCCTTTGGAAAGAAGTTCAATGTCTATATGGGATTTGAGTTCAAAGGTCTTGGGGTCAAGAACCATGTACTCTTCTTCAATGCCAAGCGAAAATGCGGGCTTTTCTACATCGCCCGATATTTTGCGTGCCGGCGTGTCTGTTGGAGTCATAGGCTTGTGCTTGGGACAAAAGTAAGGAAATTGTTAGTTGAACGGTATATCAATATCAATTTAGGCGAGAATCGTCGCTTTCAGTGGCTCTTTTAGATGCTTCAAAAAATGAACATTTATTCATCGTGCTAAGAATAGGAAATTATTTTGCTATTGTCAAATCTTTTTACACATTTTCGTGGAAAACTTGCACAAAACCATGAAATAGTGTGGAAAAGATACAACATCTTCTAATAAAATCGACTCTTGCACGTTGTAGTAGGTAGTAGGTAGTTCGTAGTTTTTTATTTTGTTTTTTCCGAAAGGATACCTTTATGTCCGTAGCTGTTGGTCAAAATGCACCGGATTTTGCATTAAAAACGAAAACCCCCGAAGGACCGGCGACCATTAAACTAAGCGATTACCGCGGTAAAAATGTTGTATTGCTGTTTTTCCCAATGGCGTTTACCGGTGTTTGTACAAATGAACTGTGTTCGGTGAGCGGTGGTTTGGAAATGTACTCCTCACTCAACGCTCAAGTATTTGGTATTAGCGTAGATAGCCCGTTTACACTGGAGGTTTTTGCGCAGAAAAATAATATCAACTTTCCTCTGTTGTCAGATTTTAACAAAGAAGTTTCGGCACAATTTGGCGCATTATACGGGAACTTTGTACCGGGTGTATGGGATTTACAAGGCGTTTCCAAACGCTCTGCTTTTGTCATTGACGCAAATGGTGTCGTACAGTATGCAGAAGTATTGGAAAACGCCGGTGAATTGCCGAATTTCTCCAAAGTCGAGGAAACGTTAAAATCACTTGTATAACGCCTGAAGAGGATGAATTCAAAGAAAGTTATAGAAAGCGCATTAAGAATAATACCAATCGCAGAGGGCAGAATAAAAAAAAGCAGATACGAGAAAACTCGCATCTGCTTTTTTTGTACATACTAAAAGGTACTCTATTGCCTTTGCACTCAGACGTTGCTTTATGCAGAAGCAAGAGTAACTTTTTTGCGGGTTTTTGTGCGCATTTGGCGCTCAGTCATACCACGCAAATAGTAGAGTTTTGAGCGGCGAACAGAGCCTTCGCTCACAACTGTAATGCCTTGAATGATTGGTGAGTAAAGCGGGAAAATACGCTCAACACCAACGCCGTTAGAAATTTTGCGTACGCGGAAGGTAGCACCTGTGCCAATGCCGCGACGAGCAATAACGATACCTTGGTAGTTCTGAACACGCTCTTTGTCGCCTTCGATAACGCGAACAGCGATATTCACAGTGTCACCGGGCTTGAAGCTGGGGATTTTTACTTCTTCGCCATTATTTTTGGACTTGCGCATCTCGCCGGATTCAGCGATAGCCATTGTCTCAATGAGTTGCAATTCTTTCGACATCATAAGTGCTTGCTACAAAAGAAATTGAAAGTATATGTAGTTGATATGCGATAGTTTGGGTAGAGCCTACAAAAATACGGGAACAGTTTGTTTTGTGCAAACTTTTTGTGGAAAATTATTTTTTCTCGTCAAATTCTCCCTCTATTGCTCACTTACAATGTACAAAAGGTCTCATCGCACGACGGTCATTTGTCTCGTTTGCCTGTTTTTGCCTGATTCAATCGTTAGAAAATAGACACCTGAGGGGATATCGGCAATATCCGCACTAATTTCGTACTCGCCCACCGCCAAAACATCATTCAGAAACGTTTTGACAACCACACCAAAACTATTGCTTATGTGCATGGTTGTCATTGCTTGGTTGGTGATATTTACTCGCACTAGCATTTGATTAGAAGCGGGGTTCGGAAAATTTTGCTCCATAAAAAATGATGGCGGCGCTGTGGATGTTTTCAAACTTACCTCAGCGCCGCACCGCGATATTGCCGAGCGTTGTAATACCTCAGCATCCAGAACGATAACGAATTGCTCGCTTACACAGCCTCGCTTGACCGTGAGTGTGTCCACATATCTTCCCAAACCAAGTGGAGCGCCGCAGACCGTCAGCGTTTGCGGAACACCAGGAATAAATGTTGTTTGCGCAATACGCAACGCTTCTTGCGGCGGAATCGAAACGGTAGTATTCCTTGCAAGTTCCACAGCGTCAAGACGAATTGGTGCTATTCCCGTATTGAGTATAGTCAGCGTTTGACAACTGATTCCCGTTACCGGAACCGCTCCAAGACTGAGAATCGGAAGTGCTGAAGACGGCATCATCGTTGGCGCGGTATTACCTGAGCGCACCTGCAACGTAAAGCCCGGTATCGTATCCCGTACTTCGCGGATATTACCGAGTGAATCACGAACGATAATGGTGTAGAAAGCGCCTCGACGTGGGTTTTGGACGCTAGCCGTGTAGCCGAGTGTTCGTCCGGTGGCATTGGTAGAACCTTGTGTTTGCACAACCGAAACATTCTGCAAACTGCGCTGGATGATTTCGCCACCCGCAAGTCCCCGTGAACATTGCCCACTATTGCGGTCGAAACGTAGTTGCACCGACGTTTGGCAGGAATCAATCGTCCGCGTCAGGCGTTGCAATGCGCTCATTTCCCATTGCTCCTACGCGAAAGCCTTCTGTAAGGCGTAAGCGATTGAGCAGACAATCCGTTTGGCGCGGCAAATGAGCAGAGAACAAGGATTGCTACAATAGCACTGGGTATGGTGTGGCGCATGGCAAGAACGTTTTGGAATAGAGACACAACTTGGCTTTAGTATCATCAACAATCGTTGCTCTATTTTTGTTCCCTGCTCTTGCCGTCCATCCCATCAATCCACAAACACCAGTCTCCGCCCTTCTTCAGGCTTGGGGAAGGGAAGTTCGACGACTTCATCTATCGCCGCATTCATCTCTTCGGATAATTGCTTGCGAATAGCATCAATTTCCGCTTGCGTGTAAATTTTTCTTTCCACCACGAGCTGCGTGTAGCGGTCAATCGGGTCGCGTTTTTGCCATTCTTCCAGCATATCTTTCGGCACATAGCTAAAATCATCGTGTTCGGCATGACCACGCATCCGCATTGTTACAGATTCGATAATCGCCGGAACACCTGTTTTTCGGGCGTTCTCGACAGCATTTTTGCAGGTTTCATAGACAAGTTCAAGGTCTGTACCGTCAATCGTTGCGCCGGTACAGCCATAACCAACAGCCCTGTCAGAAAGCCGCTCACAGGCAAATTCCACGCTGTTCGGCGACGAATACGCATATTGGTTGTTTTCGATTATCAGCACGAGCGGTGTTTTCTGCACTGCCGCAAGATTCATTCCCTCGTGAAACTCGCCTGTTTGTGCGCCCCCGTCGCCAATATACGTCATAGCAACGGTATTTTCGCCACGCATCTTCGCCGCCATTGCATAGCCCACAGCCACAGGAATCATGGAACCCAAATGCGACACATTCCCGAAAACCTTTTTGCTCACATCGGCATAGTGACCCGTTCCGTCCGTGCCGCGCATCATGCTTCCTTCACGGGCAAGGAAATTTTTCAGCATCGTGCGAAGCTCCTGCCCTCGCGTGAAATGTCCGCCCACGTTCCGGTGCATAGGGAAATACGCATCGTCGTCGCGCAATGCCGAAGCCGAGCCGACGGAACTTGCCTCATTCCCGATTTGCGAATACACTCCTCCGAAAGCGCGTCCTTGCTTGAACAGGCGAATCATCGCTAAGTCAAACTCACGCGCTTGTAGCATTCGGTAGAAGAGTTTTTTTCTGTCGTCATCGGTCAGAAGCGAGGAAATATGAAGTTTGTGGCTTGTGCTGCCGTTTTTGGACGGAGCCGATGTTTTTTTGGTTGCTTGGGCTGTTGCCATAACGGATTTCTTTTCTCAATGATAAGTGGCAAGTGTTATTTGCAAATAGTAAGGTTTAGTGCGGCTAAGAAGGTGGTTCATTTAAGACGACATCTTCATAGACTTCGGCAAGGTCTAGATGCGCAGTCAATCGTTGTTAATTCGATGGTTTCGTTCGTTGATAGTGCTTGCTGCCTGAAACGTCAACAATGTGCGCTCATTGGTGTTCTACCAAAGATTTACTAAAGTTGCTTCGTAGTATTTTGTTGCTCCAATGCCTGAATATCGAAGGTTAATCTCCTCGTCTCTAATTCTAATTCTTTGGCTCGTAACTCTGCATTCTGCTTCTCAATTTCCAACTCAAGTTTTTTCAATTTGTTCTCCTCGGAACCTCGTTGAGAAAGGACATCAAAATACTTGTTTGCCAAGCCAAATGCACCGATAATCGTAGTGATTCCTAATGCTCCAAGAACAGTAAGAAGGTTGATTTCCATAAATGTATCTCCAAAATGAGAGATCAATAAAACATCGGAAACTCGCGTGGTTTCGCCTCGTTCATAATCTCGTAAGCAGCCATAAAAATATGCTCCACATCGGGCTTCGACCAGAAATTACCGTCTGTGCCGTAGGCGGGTCGGTGTTCCTGACCTGTCAAAGTACGCGGCTTGGCATCAAGATATTTGTAGCCGTCTTGCTTTTCGAGAACTTGCTGCATCATATAGGCTGTGCAGCCGCCCGGAACATCTTCATCTACAAACAACATACGATTCGTTTTTTTGAGTGACTCACCAATCATACCAAATCGGTCAAAAGGCAATAGTGATTGAACATCTATTACTTCCGCACTAATTCCGGCATTGGCAAGTAATTCTGCGGCTTTCTGGACTAATCGCAATGTCGCACCATAGCTAACAATTGTAATATCCGTGCCTTGGCGCAAAATCTCCGGTACACCAAGCGGGACGGTGAATTCACCGATGTTAGCAGGCATTTTTTCTTTCAAACGATACCCGTTCAAAACTTCAATCACCAGCGCCGGTTCATCAGAACGCAAAAGGGTGTTGTAAAAGCCCGCAGCCTGCGTCATATTACGCGGTACAAGTACGTGAATGCCTCGAATAAAACTCACAATACCCGACATCGGCGAACCGGAATGCCACACGCCTTCCAAACGATGCCCACGTGTTCGGATGATAAGCGGTGCTTTTTGCCCGCCTTTGGTACGATATTGCAGCGATGCAAGGTCGTCGGACATAATTTGAATTGCATACAGCAAATAATCGAGATATTGAATTTCCGCTATTGGGCGCAAACCCCGCATAGCCAAGCCGATTCCTTGACCAATAATCGTACACTCACGGATGCCTGTATCGGTTACACGCAGTTCACCATATTTTTTCTGCATTCCCGCAAATGCTTGATTAACATCGCCTAAATGACCGACATCTTCACCAAATGCCAAAACACGCGGGTCACGCTTTAGCGCCGCATCAAAACACGCATTCAAGACTTCAAAACCATTTACTGCCGGTGCATCATTGGTGTAAACAGGCTGAATCACGGGTGCTTTCAATGCTGATTCTGCCGATTCGCTATAAAGATTACTGCTGTAACGGTCTTTGTTAATCTCGTTTTGCCTGTAAAGCCATTCGGTAAGCGTTTTTTTCGCAGCAATGTCTTCTGTTCTAACGTTGTAGAGCGTCCACGACACCGCCGAGATAATATCACGGCGCTCAGGATGCTTGATTGACCGAAGTTCGTTTGCCAAACGTCTGATTTCATCGGCATTTTGCGGGATTGTCGCACTTGCAATGTGCTCCATCAAACTCAAAGCTTCTTCTGCCTCTTTGCGAATAGGCTGCATAAATGCTTCAAAGGCGCTTTTACGGGCGTTTTCAGCAGATTCTTTAGCTTGTTGTTCCAGCGCATCCAGTTCTTCTGCTTTGGCATATCCTTCGCCAATCATCCACTCGCGCATTTTTACCAAACAATCTTGCCCACGTTCCCATTCTAAGCGCTCTTTGGTCTTATAGCGTTCGTGGCTGCCACTAGTGGAATGTCCTTGTGGTTGCGTGAGTTCAATCACGTGAATAATCGCCGGAATATGATGATTTCTTGCATTTTCGGTTGCTTTAGCATATACTTCTACCAACGCCGGATAGTCCCAACCTTTCACTTGATACACGTCAAAGCCCGAATCGCTCTCCTCTTCACGTTGAAATCCTTGCAGGAGCGCATACATATTTTCTTTGGTCATTTGGTATTTGTTCGGCACAGAAATTCCATAACCGTCATCCCAAATCGAAATAACAGCCGGTGCTTTCAATACACCAATCGCATTAACAGCCTCCCAGAACATCCCTTCGGCACAACTCGCATTACCGATTGTACCAAAAGCAACTTCGTTTCCGCCACGTGAAAATTGAGATAACTGCTTGAGTTCTTCGATTTCACGATACAAACGCGAGGCATATGCAAGCCCTACCAAACGCGGCATCTGCGCTGCTGTCGGTGAAATATCGGCGGAGGAATTATTCATCTCTGACAGATTTTTCCAATTCCCGTTTGCATCTAAACTCCGAGTCGCAAAGTGCGAATTCATCGTGCGTCCGGCGGTAGCAGGTTCATGCTCTACGTCGGCATGAGCATAGAGCTGAGCAAACATCTGCTGAATGGTAATTTCTCCCAAAGCAAGCATGAAGGTTTGGTCACGGTAATAGCCGGAGCGGAAATCACCCTTTTGGAAAAATTTCGCCATCACAAGTTGCGGAACCTCTTTGCCATCACCGAAGATACCGAATTTTGCGTTACCGCTCAGTGCCTCGCGCCTACCCATATAGCTTGCATGGCGGCTTTCGCTGGCAATAGCATAATCTCGCAAGAGACTTTCACGGTTAAAAATTGTCGCATATTTTTTCGCTGCTGTGCCGTTAGATACGTTTTGCGCGGTAGAATTGTGAGCAGAGGTTTTATGTCCGTTTTTTGGTGTTTGAGCGGACATTTTTTTTGCAGGAGCGGTAGGTGTTTTCATGGACAGGACTCGGTTCAAAGTGGAATGGTTTGCCCGTTAGCGCTGTTAGTATTTTGTTCGTGTATTCAGAAAAATATCTTCTCTGTATGAACAACACAGCGTGATGGATACAGCATCGCAAACTACGATGTTCATGGCAGATAGCCAAATTCTTCGTGCAAAAGGGCAAAATTTTCACTAAAAGCGAAAATCCTTTGTTTCGGACGGATTTTTCTGCGTTGTTTGAAAAAAATTCCCAATATTTGAAATTATACAAATCCTATCGGACAAAAGCCGTTATCACAACAATACGCACACAACAACAAGAGAGAATGTCCCTTCGCGCCTTTGCATTAATCTTTACCCCCACAGAGTTATTCAGAATTTACTATGAAGCGCGTTATTATTTGCGATGACCATGACTTAGTTACCCATTTGCTTCAAACATGGCTCACTCTTGAAAAAAGCCTTGAGGTTATTGGTACGTACAATCGCGGTTTAGACGTTGTGCAAGCCGTTCAAAATCTCAAGCCCGATATTCTTATTCAAGACTTGCAGTTGCCGGACATAAGCGGAATCGAAGTCATTCAGCGACTGAGAGATACCAAAATGCCGTTACAAATTTACGCTATCACCGGAAGAGCAGACTTAGCCAGAGCAGCACTGGAAGCCGGTGCAAGCGGATGTATGTTGAAGGATGAAAGCCCGGATGAACTTCTTCGTGCTTTGCGATCGGACTTGCAAGGCGGTATTTGGCTTAGTCCTATGTTGGCAGCACATTTTTTCAAAGCAAACAAAGCATTCACCGATTATAAGTTAACCAATACAGAAATTACTATTTTAACACACCTGAATAAGACCAATGCAGAAATCGCCGAACTCCTCATGCTTTCCGAAGGCAGAGTGCGTAATGTCGCCAGTTCAGTGTATCAAAAACTTGGTGTAGAAACCCGCGAAGAAGCTATCCATATTGCGCGAAATATGTTACTTATCAATTACGAATAAACCGCAGTGTGTTTTTTCCAAAACTCTGCAAAACAAGCAAGCCTCGTCATTAAAAAATGACGAGGCTTGCTTGTTTTATTAACGGTATTATCGCTGAAAACATCAGCGCTCAAAAATGATAATCAGCAACAACAATGGTTGCAGTCTGTGATGATTATTCAGCAGCAGCAGCTTCCGCAGCGGGAGCGGCTTCTGCGGCAGCTTTCGCGGCAGCGGCTTGAGCAGCAGCCTCAGCAGCAGCTTGTTTTTCGGCTTCGATAGCTGATTTTTTCTTCTTACTGAGTTTGTTTTGGCGCTTTTTACTGATACGCTCAACACGATTGAGAACAGTATCTTTGTGCTTTGTCAAAGCATCAGCGATTTCTGCTGCCGTTTTACCTTTACGCTCCAAGTGCAAATGCAACAAGATACCTTCGTGGCTCAAAATAGCACGAGTCATATCGGTTGGTTGAGCGCCCATTTTGAGCCATGCCAACGCACGCTCATGGTCAAGCACAATTTTAGAGGGAAAACCAATGGGGTTATATTGACCAATGCGCTCTAAAAACGCACCGTCGCGGGTTTTGCGGCTGTCCATTGCCACAATGTCGTAAATGGGCGCTTGTTTGCGACCACGACGACGAAGACGAAGTTTAACCATGTTCCAAGAAGGTTAAGAGTGAAAAAAATAAGAAGTAGATCTTAACGTTTTCGCCCGTAAACACTAGTTTATTGCGGGCTGGGAACGATTTTTCTAAAAAAAGAACAAATACCGAAAGAAGCTTTTTGGGGAATTATCGGCGGAAGCGTCCGGGTTGCTGCATCATACCTGCCGGGGATATACCGGCTTGCCCCATCATATTTTTGAGAGCGTTCATTTTACCGCCGCCTTTGGTAAGTTGCTTCATCATTTTCTGCATATCCTCGAATTGCTTGAGCATGCGATTGACATCTTGAATACTTGTACCACTACCCATGGCAATACGCTTACGACGTGAGCCGTTGATAATTTTGGGTTGCTTGCGCTCTTGTTTGGTCATTGAGTGAATAATTGCTTCGACGCGTCCAAGTGCTTTTTCATCTACTTGCACATTACGCAAGGCTTTATCCATACCCGGAAGCATTCCCAACAAATCACGAAGCGAACCCATTTTTTTCATCTGCTGTATTTGCTCTAAAAAGTCGTCGAGATTAAATTCGTTTTTGAGGATTTTTTGCTCAAGTTTTTTTGCTTGGTCTTCATCAAACTCCGATTGCGCACGCTCAACGAGGGTTAAAATATCCCCCATGCCTAAAATACGAGAAGCAATACGGTCAGGATAGAATGCTTCTAAATTATCCAGTTTTTCGCCTGTGCTAATAAACTTGATGGGCTTTTGCACGACGGCACGAATCGAAAGAGCTGCCCCACCACGCGTATCACCGTCCATTTTGGTCAGTACAACACCATTAAATGCAAGGCGGTCATTAAACGCTTTGGCTGTATTGACAGCATCTTGTCCAGTCATTGAATCGCAGACAAACAAGATTTCGTGCGGCTTTACAGTGTTTTTGATATTTTCCGCTTCTTGCATCATCTCTTCGTCAATGCTGAGACGACCGGCGGTATCAATAATAACTACATCACGTGCGTAACGCTTTGCGTAGTCAATAGCTTCTTTCGCTAATTCGACCGGATTTTTCCCTTCTTGTGCATAGACCGGAATGGTGATTTGCTGCGCGAGGACTTTCAACTGTTCTACTGCCGCAGGGCGATAAATATCACCGGCAACCAATAAGGGCTGCTTTCCTTGCTTTTTCAGATTTTTAGCAAGTTTGCCGCAAAAGGTTGTTTTCCCCGACCCTTGCAATCCCGCAACCATGATAATGGTCGGTGCCTGTGCGGACATAGCAATCGCAGAGCGTGTACTACCCATAAGTGTAACCATCTCATCGTAGATGATTTTCACGATAAGCTGACCGGGCGTGATTTTTCCTTGTACTTCCTGTCCTAACGCCTTTTCACGCACAGAATCTATAAACTGTTTTGCAACGTGAAAATTCACATCCGCATCCAAGAGTGCATCACGAACTTCCTGCAAAGCATCACCGATGTTATCTTCGGTGATTTTTGCTTGACCGCGAATACGTTTGATTGCTCCTTCAATTCGAGTTTGTATATTCTCAAACATGATCTTAGCGCATGAACAGCATGAAAAAAAGCATTGCTTATGAAGCAATAAGGAATTTTTGCTAAAGATTTCTAATGTACGGAATTATTAGCACCTAGCCAAAACTTTTCCACATTACAACACACTTCTCATTCCTTTGTTCACTCTGCTGCATCACCAACTTCATCACGATGTTCCTCTTTCGGAATTGGTTTGTATTTAACACGCTGATGCCCAGTACCGAGTAAGTTTTTCACAAATGATTCACGGATAAGCGCCATTTCTTTCATTGTTAAATCACATTCTTCTAATTGCTTGTCAGCAAATCTCTCCTCAAATATTTTATCAATAGCTTCTTCCAACTCATCGCGGTCATTTGTATCAATAACATGCGAAACAGCTTCTACGGCATCGGCAAGCATTAATATCCCTGTTTCTTTGCTATTCGGGCGTGGTCCCGGATAACGAAAATCTTCTTCTTCGACCGTAATTTCTTGCTCAGGCGTTGATTTCGCGGTAGCTTCATCTAAGGCTTTGACATAAAAATATCGAATGAGCATTGACCCATGGTGCATAGGAATAAAATCAATAATTCGCTTTGGCAATTTGTAATGCTGCGCTAAAACAATTCCCTCTTGCACGTGTTGGCGAATAATAGCGGCGCTTTTGTAGGGAGAGATTTTATCGTGTTTATTGCCGATGTTAATTTGATTTTCCACAAAATATTCTGCTTTGCGCACTTTGCCAATATCGTGAAAGAGCGCTCCGACCTTGACCAAAATTGAATTCGCATCAATCGCCAAAGCGGCACTTTCAGCCAGCCGCGCGACCATTAGCGTATGCTGGTATGTGCCGGGCGCTTTTTCATTGAGTTCCGTTAAAAGCGGATGATTCAAATTGTCATATTCCAGCAAAAGCAAATCAGAGGTAATCTTAAACATTCGCTCCAATAAATACAAAGCTCCAAAGGTTGCAAGCGGACTTAAAACGGCACTCAACGCCGCAAACCCAAGTTGTAATCCCAACGTTCCGATTGGAGTGCTGTATTTTATCGCAAACATTGCCGCCGAAGCAGTATAACCAAGCATAATAAAACCAATGGACTGAAAAAGTTGCGTCCGGCTTCGTAAATCGCGCACGGTATAACCTGCAAACGTCCCCGCAAGAACCATTGCAAGAGCTATTTCGTAATCCCGACCACGAATTGCGGCGGCAAGCAATGCAAGTGCAATCGTGGCGATAGAGGTCGTACGAGAATCATACACTATCGCAATAAGCATAGCTATAGCGGGAATCATCACAAAATACTGAAGGGGTAATTGGGTTGGGATGATGGTCACAATCCATGCCAGTAAAGCTGTCATAACAAAAGCAGCGCTCAATCCTGCCAATTGCGCATTGTCATAAAATAAACGCTTGCGAATAATATAGAGATACACCAAAAGAATAGAGTATATCAACGCTGCATGAAGTAAATTTGCCGTAAATGAACCAAGAGATTGATATTCGCTATAATAGAGAAAACGAGTATATTCCGATGAACGAAGTTTGTTTAACGCCAGTTCAGAAATTGTTTCTCCTTTTGCAATGATTGTTTCTCCCCGTCGCACCATACCGACAGTTTTCGGTACAGATTCTGCGGCAAGCCTCTGTGCTTCTTGAGTATACACAGATGAAAAATGGATATTCGGCTGAGCAAGTTTAGGAAACACATCACCGGCAAGCGCTCGTTCTACATCGTCAAATTCTTTACGCACCATTTCTTCAAAAGCACTTCGGAAGCTACTTGAGTCATATACTTGGCTTGTTTGTATAAGTTCTTCAACCGTCGCAGTACGTCGCACAATAATTTCGGGTGTTTTAATCGACGAGCGCGCAATATCGACAAAACCTTGTCGATATACTTGTGTTTGCAAAACCAAACAGCGCTGGAGAATATGCTTCAACTTTTGTATTCGCCGCGCGTCCGGTAAGGCAAAGAGTCTCGCTAAATTGTCAGCAGAAAATCCTGTGATTCGCTGCAATTGTGCCGGATCAGAGGCATCTTTTGATGAAATCGCTTGGGAAATAGCATTAAGGACATCAAAACCGGATTCTTGCTCATTACTCGGCAAAAATATTGGAATGGTGCGCTCCTGAGCCATACGAATTTCTTGTTGATACTGTATTTTGGGCTTATAAATCGGGAAATTTACTTCTGCAATCAACGATTCTTGCTGCCATTCAGCACCAATACTGAGTTGTTGATAAAGACTTCTGTTTAGTGGAAAAAATACCGTAACGAGAAACACAGTACTTGTAACGATAGCGATCCGAATACTGCGCATATAACGCCAGCCTTCGCCGCTTGTCGAAAGTTCTTCTTCCGTTTCTTTTTCAAGTTCGGTTTCGAGTTTTTCAAAAAGAGTTTGTTCGCTTTTACCCATAATTTATACTGAAATAGAAATCAGAAGAGTTGTATTGATTACACGCTGTTTCATTAAGTACGAATATACAATTGTGTTGTTCTTTCTAAAATATTTTGATAATAATTCCAAGCACATATTGTGGATAAGTGGATAACATTGAAAATCAATCTGAAAAAGCCTGATAATAACATCATCACATCTTTTTTGAGAAAAAATATTGTATGTGGATATCCTCTGCACAAGTTGTCTTTTCTAAACAACATTGGGGATTACCAGTAAATTTTTCTCAGCCTCTGTGAAAGAGAGTAAAACTTTCCCATCTTTTCCCTCAGCATTTCCCCCGAAGTTTTGCACAGATGAGGAAAACATGTGGAAAACTTACGAAGAAATGTTGAGCGTTGAAAAGTCATCTTGGTTATTCCCATACTTGACGCTATTTTGTGATTTGTCAATATTGCTTCAAACAGCACTGTATCAATTGTTCCTGACATTGAACTTCTCATGACACCAGTGAATGAGTTTTCCACATGTTTTGAGTTTTGCACCAAGTTATCCACAAATTTTCCTTTTTTCCATATTTTCTTTCCACAAACGGTATGAGTAACGTTCTTGCGTATATTGAGCAGCATCATGCTGCACATATTGAAGAGTTAAAAGATTTTTTACGGATTCCGAGTATTAGTACAGCACCGGAACATAAAAATGACGTGTTACGATGCGCCGAATGGGTTGCGTCTTCAATGAAAGGAATTGGCTTAGAAAATGTTCAAATTGTTCCTACGGCTGGACATCCGGTTGTTTATGGCGAAAATCTTCAAGCAGGAAAAAATGCTCCCACAGTCTTATTTTACGGTCATTATGACGTGCAACCGGTGGATCCGCTTCATTTATGGACAACTCAACCGTTTGAACCGACTATCCGTGATGGGAAAATTTTCGCCCGCGGAGCTGTAGATGATAAAGGTCAGGTTTTTATGCAACTGAAAAGCCTTGAAGCACACTTAAAGGCAAACGGGTCGTTACCGGTTAATATCAAAGTCTTGATTGAAGGCGAAGAAGAGATTGGCAGTGTCAATCTCGAAACATTTTTGCGAGAACACGCTTCAATGCTTGCTGCTGATACCGTTTTGATTTCTGACACTGCAATGTTTGCCGATGAAGTACCGTCCTTATGTTACGGCTTGCGTGGCTTGTGTTATATGGAAATGACCGTTACAGGACCAAATAGAGATTTACATTCAGGCGTATTTGGTGGTGCGGTAGCAAATCCCGCAAATGCGCTGGCAAAAATTATTGCTCAATTAACCGATGAATACGGTCGAATTACGATACCCGGATTTTATGATGATGTCATCGCACTTACACCCGAAGAGCGCGAGCAATATCGGAATCTTCCCCACAACGAGGATGCCTACTGCCGCGATTTGAATATTCCGGCTACCGATGGAGAGTTTGGATATTCAACCTTAGAAAAAACTTCTGCCAGACCAACGCTCGATGTCAACGGGATCTGGGGTGGGTTTATGGGGGAAGGGGCAAAAACCGTTTTGCCGTCGAAGGCTTCGGCAAAAGTCTCCATGCGGCTTGTACCGAATCAAGACCCTGAAGATATAGCGAAAAAATTTGAAACCTATGTTCGTCGGATAGCTCCTCCGACTGTTCATATTGATGTCACTGCTTTACACGGCGGTCGTCCCGCAATTACACCGACCGATAGCAAGGGTGTGCGTGCTGCACTTCGAGCAATGGAAAGAGCCTTCGGGAAAAAGCCGTTCTTAACACGTGAAGGTGGTTCTATTCCTATTGTTCTACTTTTTCAACACATTCTTAATGCGCCGGTGGTACTCATGGGAATGGGGCTTAATAGTGAAAATCTCCACTCGCCGGATGAACATTTTACGCTGAAAAATTTCTATCGCGGTATCATTGCTTCTGCACTTTTCTATGAAGAGCTTGTTCGTGCTTAAACGGTTGAACGTATTCAAAAAAGTACAATCAATAACAAAAAAAGACCGCTTTTACTTCATTAGCAAAAGCGGTCTTTAACAAAACTTTCCTGACACTGGAATTGTCCAGTTACAATTTGAATGCTATGCCTAAACTACCACCGCTAATCTCATAGATACCAAAACCATAACTACCGCGCCCAGCGATGCCAATTTTATCTGTGAAAAAATACCTAAGAAGAATATTAAACGATCCGTCCACAAAAAAGCCATTCAACGGCAACAAATATATTCCAAAACCGGCGGCTAGATCCAATTGTTTCGGAAAAGAGGGAATCTCAAAATGGTAGTAAGCCTCTGGTCCGAGAAATAAACGAACTCCTCTCCAAACAGGTAAACCAATCATTGCACCAACACCAACACGACCGGGACCAATTTTGTCAGTAAGACCATACTCAATATCCCCGTACAGACCTGCCCACGAAAAACCGACTTCTCCAATCAGCGACCCTTTGTTCAATACCTGTGCCTGTGTATGTTGCACGGAAGCAAAAGAAATAATTACCCCCAGGACAAATACTGCGAATAACTTACGCATAACTACCTCACCCAATAAAGAATAAAAAATGAATAATATGAATTGTGCGAGAGTGAAAATACAAAAGTTTTGTTGATTACAAATAATTTTGTGGTTTATGGGAAGAGTTTTTCATACACGACAAAGCAGATGCAACCAAGACCGTTCAAAAGACTATCATCAATGATTAAGTGTATCTCTGTGAAAACGTCTGTGCGAAAACGTCGTGCATTTTGTATTTTTGCGATGAATGAACTGTTGTACCGTATTTTTCAGAGATTATGCTTATTTCCCAACGCTGGCTTCAAGAACTTGTTGATTTTTCTGCATCGCCCGAAGAATTAGAACGTATTTTGACTATGCTCGGCTTAGAAGTCGAGAAAATAGAACGTCCGGGCGAAAAGCTACATCATTTCGTCGTCGGAGAAGTTCTCACCAAAGAAAAGCACCCAAATGCTGACAAACTCTCGGTTTGTACTGTTGCTGTCGGAGGCGGAACGGTAAACACTATCGTTTGTGGCGCGCCCAATGTCGCAGCAGGGCAAAAAGTTCCCGTAGCACTATCTGGCGCTGTCGTGCCGAATGGCGGTTTTACGATTGAAAAACGCAAATTGCGCGGTGTAGAATCCAACGGAATGATTTGCAGCAAAGCCGAACTTGGCATCTCAGACGAAAGCGACGGCATTTGGGAACTTCCCGCCGATGCGCCTCTTGGAGAGCCGCTTGCCGCGTATTTGGGCTTGGATGATGTGCTGTATGAAATTTCCATTACACCTAATCGCTCCGATTGCCTGAGCCATTTGGGAATTGCTCGTGAAATTGCAGCATATTTTAACACACCGCTTCGCAAACCCCAAGCTACCGTGCAAGAAGATTCTTCGCTGAAAACAACCGATTTCATCACGGTCAGTATTGATGATACCGAGGGCTGCCACCGATTTGCCGCACGGGTTGTACGCGGAGTCAAAATCGGCGAATCACCGAAATGGCTCAAAGACCGTATCATTGCTTGTGGTTTGCGCTCCATCAATAACGTTGTTGATGTGACGAATTATGTCATGCTCGAATGTGGCAAACCAATCCATGCGTTTGACTTAGACAAAATTGCCGGAAAGACATTGAATATCAAGCAAGCACAAGAAGACGAGAAATTTACGACATTGGACGGCAAAGAACGCACACTTGATTCTTCTATGGTTATGGTTGCCGATGCAGAAAAAAGCAGTGCCATCGGCGGTATTATGGGTGGGCAGTTCAGCGAAATCTCGGATGAAACGGTCAACGTTGTGATTGAATCCGCTTATTTCAAGCCGTCTTCCATTCGCCGCACGGCAAAAAAACTTGGCATTTCCAGCGATGCCGCCTACCGCTTTGAACGCGGTGTGGATATGGAAACAGTCGTCTTCGCTGCCGACCGCACCGCAGAACTTATTCAGAAAGTCTCCGGAGGGCAGATTGCAAGCGGTTGTGTGGATGTTTACCCGACAAAGCACCCCGAAAAGCAGGTTTCAGTGCGGTATGCCCGTGCTGATATGCTCATCGGTAAACATATCGCACCCGAAGAACAACGGGAATTATTACAGCGCCTTGGTTTTACCGTCGTAAACCATGATGCCGTGAGCGCTAACTACCGCATTCCCACCTACCGCGTTGATGTAGAAAGTGAAACGGATTGTATTGAAGAAATTGCGCGTTTGCATGGTTACGACAATATTGCTCCGGCGCTTGTTTCACGGGTGAATCTGAGCGGTGAGCAAACGCCTCAGCGCTATACACCTCTGCCGTTCTTGGAAGAACTCAGCTCATTTTTCCGTGCCAATGGATTTACCGACATTGTGACACAAAATATGATTGACCCGAAATCGGCTGCGTTCTTCACAGAATCACCGGTGCGGATTGCAAACCCGCTTGGCGAGGAGCTTTCCTGTATGCGTCCCTCGCTTGTACCGTCTATGCTCAAGACCATAGAACGAAACCACCGCTACGGGCAAAAGAACTTGCGTTTATTTGAACTTGGTGCTGTTTTTCACACTGTTTCGCAAGCCCAAGAAACCTTTATCGGTGGCATATTGGAAGAGCGTCATTTTATAGCAGCACTGACAGGCAATATCCTTCCGCATAAATCGTGGGACGCTTCGGAACGCCCCGTAGATTTTTACGATGCCAAAGGCGTATTGGAAAGTCTTCTCGAAGTGTGCCGTTTAGAAAACGCAGAAATCAAGCCGTTGACGAACCTCGCTCACTATCCGCTTTTTTCGGCAAACACCGTAGAACTTATCGTAGGCGGAAAATCATTCGGCTGCGCGGGCGAGATTGCGCCTTCAGCGCTGAAAGCGTTTGATATTGGTATGCCTGTGCTGGCGTGTCAGGTGAATCTCAGTCAGCTTGCGGCAACACGCACCAAAGAACCAAAGTACCTCGCTGTTTCGCCATTCCCGACCGTTGCCAGAGATTTGGCATTTGTCGTGGACACCAGCGTTGAAGCGCATCAGATTCAAGAATGTATCAAAGCTAATGGAGGCAAATATCTTCGTAATGTTCGTGTTTTCGACGTTTTTTCCGGTAAAGCAGCAAAAGAAGCATTAGGCGAAGGCAAAAAAAGCGTCGCTTTTGCGATGGAGTTTAATTCTACCGAAAAAACGTTGGAAGATGCAGAAATCGAAGCAAGTATCAACGCCATTATTCAAAATGTCCAGCAGCGTTTAGGCGCGACGCTACGCTCGTAACATTTATTATTCCTTCGTTCAAAATTGAAGTTGAGATAAAACTCTACAACTCGCATAAAACCTTGTACCTGTTTTTCCCTCACCCTGCCCTCTCCCAAAGGGAGAGAGTTCCGAAAACCTCATAAAATCTTGCTTCCTCTCTCAAGCGCTTCGCTTGGAGAGGATTAAGGTGAGGGCAGCGCGAGATTTATCTAAACTTCAATCAAAAGCAATCATCTTTCTCTGCAGCGTTTCTCTGTTTCCTGAAGAAACGCTGCATTTTTTATACGCAAATTATGATGGACACCGATTTTTATGTACGCTGATATTGCAGGTTTACAAAAAAAGGTGCAAATTCGTTGTTATAGTAAACGTTTTCGAGGGGCAAAGCATCATAAAATAGCTGCTCTCTTCATCACCGTACACATTTAGTTGAAGAAAGTTCTTTGAAAGTTCAAGAATCCC
>ERZ1066127.47-NODE-47-length-86879-cov-11.256519_pt1 | contig 86879 bp, 67 predicted proteins | sample MGYA00382774_ERZ1066127 | MGnify/ENA primary metagenome ERZ1066127 (study PRJEB33369, sample SAMEA5778357) | biofilm metagenome | biome: Industrial cooling water; feature: Water cooling tower basin; material: Biofilm | place: United Arab Emirates | collected...
CCTCGGCCTGCTGGTGATGATGAGACGCCGCAGGGCTTGATGCCTCTGCTTTTGATGCGTGCCGCTGCTTTCGGGCTTGCGCGCAACGTGTATGCATCGACACTCACGGCATGAGTCTCAGAGCTTTTCCCTGGTCCGCCCCCGAGCGTGGCTTCATCAGCCGTGAACCGGCCTCCCTGTGGGAGGAAGGATTGATCTGTGGCAATGGCACCATAGGACTGGTGGCACTCAGCCGCACACAACAAGAGCGGATCATCGTCACGCATGAGAGGCATTTCATGCCCATGGGCCAGCCGATGGTGCCGGCGGATCAGTCCGCTCATTTGCCGGAAATCCGCCGACTGATCCGCGAGGGAAAATACCAGGAAGCCGCCCAGCGGCAGTTCGATCTCTCGTGCCTGCCGGGCTTTCGCTATCCTGATTTTTTTGTGCCCTGCTGCGATCTTGTCATCGAAACCGCGACCTCTGACAACCCGCTTGATTACCGCCGTGGTGTGGATTTTCGCACGGGCGAGGCCGCCATCGCCTGGCGCGATGAAGATACGGAACATCGTCGCAGCCTGTTTGTCTCCCGCCGCGATGGCATCGCCGTGATTCGCCTCAGCACCGCGAGGACGGGAATGCTGAACTGCCGTCTGACACTCGCGGCACGCGAGCCTAGCGATGAGTTCAATCCCGATAGCGACATCCACATGCGCTCGGATGAATGCTTTGATCGCTACATTCACAAGGTCGTGAGCCGAGCAGGCGATGACTGGCTGAGCTACCGCCATGAATTCACTCAAGCCTACCCAGGAAGCATTGTTGCGTTAGAATGCAGGGCTCGCGTGGTGAGACAAGGAGGGCATGCCACCGCCCTGCCCGATGGCACACTGGCCATCAGCGGAGCGGATGAGATACTAATTTTGTTAGACCTACGACTGCCGCGCGACTTCTCGGAAAATGCCCAGCGTGACATGGCGCGGGCTCTTGCGAATGTGAACACGAACTACGCCATCCTACTGGCCGCACAGGCTGAAGAACACGCGAAAGTTTTTGGCCGCATGCGCCTGGATCTGGGTGGTGGTCCGGACCACGGGACATGCACGGAAGATCTTCTGGCGGCATCCAGCATCGAACATCTTCACCTTGCATTGTTAGAAAAGCAGTTCGATGCCGGCAGGCACAATATTCTGTCGAGCAGCGGGCAACTGCCGCCGAATTTGCAAGGATTATGGGGCGGCACCTACGTGCCGGGATGGGCCAGCGACTACACCCACAACGGCAATGTTCCCTCTGCCATCGCAGCCAACCATCAGGGCAACATGCCGGAATTGATGGAAGGGTATTTCTCGTATCTCGAATCACTGCTGCCGGACATGGAGTGCAATGCACGGCATTTCTTTGGCGCGCGCGGTATCGTGCTGCCATCACGCAGTTCCACCCACGGACTGAACCATGCCTTGGCTCCGGAATTCGCGGGCGGCATGTGGGTCTGTGCCGCCGCATGGGCCGCGCATTTTTTCCACGATCATTTCCTTTTCACCGGTGACCGCGATTTTCTCGCCCGGCGGGCCCTGCCGTTCATGGAAAAAGCGGTGGCGTTTTTTGAAGACTACCTCACGGAAGGTGAGGATGGATATTGGAATTTCTCCCCCACCCAGTCGCCGGAAAACACTCCGGGAAACACCGATTCCCAGGCCACTTTCAACGCGACCATGGATGTGGCGGCGGCCAAGGAACTGCTGCACAACATGATCTCCGCATCGCATGTCCTGGCAGTGAATCACGATCACATCCCGCGCTGGCAGAAAATGTTAGAAAAAATGCCACCCTATCTCATTGATGAGCGAGGCATCATCAAGGAGTGGCTGACTCCTTTGTTGGAAAACAACGACCGTCATCGCCACGCCTCGCAGTTTTATCCTCTCTACCACGGCATGCCGGAGGAGATCGCGCAGAATGCCCCGTTGCGTGAAGCGTTCCGGCGCGGCATCCAGTACAAACTCGACGAGCACTGGGGTCACGATTCCCGTGGCTACATGTCATTCGGCCTGATCCAACTGGGACAGGCCGCCGCCAGCCTGGGCGATGGAGAACTGGCCCTGCGGTGCTTGAAACATCTCTCGCATCGCTTCTGGCTGGCAAATCTGGCATCCATGCACAATCACCGATCCTTACTCAATATGGACATCAGCGGCGGCATGCCCGCGGTGATCCTGCAAATGCTCGTATCCTCACGCGCCGGGCGCATCGATCTGCTGCCCGCCTTGCCCGATGAGTGGAAATCCGGCACGCTGGAAGGCGCGCTATGCCGCGGCGGGGTGGAACTGAAGCGCCTGCACTGGTGCGAGACCCGCATCGAAGCCGCGCTCATTTCCTCCTGCGATCAGAGCCTTGAAATCCATACGCCGCGCGTGATAAAGCACGCACTGGTCAGCGGCGTCCCCCACCCTGCAGATGGCAAAACACTCACCCTGGATCTCACCGCTGATGATCCGGTAGGTGTCGTGCTGGCATGGATGGAAACATCCGCTGCCAGTCCGTCCTGAAGCGCCCTGTGGGCTAGTCACTCGCGCTTCACGACTTCCAGGAGCCAGCGGCGATTGCGCACGAGATGGAATTTTTCTTGTACCAACTCGCACCCCTCGCCCTCGTTGTATTCCACCCACAAGGTGGCGCTGACCGCCGTGCTGTTCATTTTTTTCACACGGAATACCGGTGCGCGTTTGGTGCGGAGGAAACAATGCAGCGGCACATGGTGGTGACTGGCATTCCACAACAGCGCGGCGGGAGGGAAATTCTCCAACTCGGAGAGTGTGTGAAACACTTCGCGCACCCGCCGTTCGCCATGCTTGGCCGCCAGGCGGGATGCATGGTGCCGGTTCCGCCACTGCTCCAGCCTGGTCTCTAACGGGAACTCCCACTCCAGCTCCATCTCATCGATCAGGGCGCGCGCATGCACGGCCATTTGCGCATGAAGTTGATGACGGTCGATCAATCCGTTCTCGAATTGCTCGATGAGCTTGGGTGGTGTCGGCACACGCGGCATGAGGTGAAGTATCCGCGAAGATCGCGACAGCGCAAATGAAAAGCACAGGGCTTGCCAAGGCCGCGGTGACATGACAGATTGCGTTCGCTCATGCCTGTTTCTCCACACCGTCGCGCCGTCACCTGGCTTTTGTTCGCGACCTTTCTCTGGGCGGTGAGTTTCCCGTTTGTCAAGATTCTCTACATTGAGCAGCAGGCCTTGCTGCCGGGGGCGAGCATCTTGTTTTTATCAATCCTGCTGATGGCGGCGCGCTTTGCCATGTCTTCCGTTTTGCTCTTGCCCTGGGTGATTCCCCAAGTGCGCGGCTACACCCGACTTGAATGGCAGCAGGGCATGTGGTTGGCCTTGTTTGGCGGGGCCGGGATGTGGTTGCAGGCGGATGCACTGGCCTACACCAAGGCATCCACCTGCGCATTCATCACGCAGGGTTACTGCGTCTTATTGCCGCTCTATCATACGTTTCGCAGCCGGAAATTGCCGGGCAGGCACACGGTCATCGCGGTGATCATGGTGGTGATCGGTGTGGGCTGGCTCTCCGGGGTGAAGCCCAGTGAATTGCGCTTGGGACGTGGCGAATGGGAGACCCTCCTCGCCGCGGTGATGTTCACCATGCAGATTCTGTGCCTGGAACATCCGCGTTTTCAAGGCAACCGCAGCCTGGCCATTACGTGGATCATGTTTTCGGGCATCTCTCTCTTCGCCATCCCCTGCTCTCTGTTGCTGGCCGCTCAGCCACAGGACGTGCTCACCGCTCTCGCTTCCCCCGCCGCTTTGGGCCTCATCGCCGCGATGGCAATCCTGTGCAGCATCGGTGCCTATGGCCTGATGAACCGCTGGCAAGGCTTCGTCAGCTCGGTGGAGGCCGGCTTGATCTATTGTGCGGAGCCGGTGTTCACCAGCATCATCGCCTTGTTTTTGCCGGCCATGATGGGAGTGTGGATGGGCCGCGAGATCGAGAACGAGCCACTCACTGCATCACTCATCGGCGGCGGTGCGCTGGTGACATGGGCGATTATCATTCTGCAACAAAAACCGCAGACTGCGCACAGCCACCATCCGACGGAATGAGGGCACTACGGCTGACAGAAAAGCCTCTCGCCTTGGATCAGACTTCGCCTTCCGGATAGAGCTGGTGGAACTTGATGGCCTCGTAGCCGACGGTGAGGGCGGTGCCGTAGAGGGTTTCCTCGGTGACGGTGCGGGGCACTTGCGCGGCGGGGCGAGCGAGGCCCATCACCAATTGGCCGTAATTTTGCGCGCCAGCGCAATGTTGCAGCAGATTGAGGGAAATGTGGGCGGCATCGAGGTTGGGGAAAACCAGTACATCGGCGGTTTGGCGGACTTTGCGATCCGGCAGTTTCACCTCCGAGGCGCGCGGGTCCATGGCCACGTCCGCTTGCAATTCCCCATCGATCTCCAGCTCGAGATACTGCTCCTTCACCGCAGCTTGAGCCAGAGCGGTGGCGGCGGCGACTTTGCGTGCGGCGGGCGTCATGGAGGAACCTTTGGTCGAGTGACTCAAAAGCGCCACCATGGGCTTGCCACCCAGGTAGTGGCGGGCGAGCTTGCCGGTTTCCACGGCCATGGAGGCCAGCTCCTTGATATCGGGATCGGGGATCAAGCCGCAGTCAGCGAGAAACAACACACCATCGCGGCCGAAATGTTCGAGGTGCTCCGCCACGAGAACCATGGCACTGAACACACGCGGCACGTCCGGCAGGGGCTTGATGGTTTGCAACAGCGCGCGGAAAAGGCTGGCGGGCAGAGACTGGTTGCCGCCGATGAGTCCATCGACCAGACCATATTGGGCCATCATGGCACCGAAGTAGGCGGGGCGTGCCACGAACTCAGTACCGTCGGGAATTTCCACACCGCGCGCCCTGCTGCTGCGCTCGAACATTTCCGCAAAGCGGGGCAGCTCGCGGGATTTGGTGGGATCGAGCACGTTGACGAATTTCAAGGAAACGCCATGCTCCTCGGCCATGGCACGGATTCGATCGCGGTCGCCTAACAAGATGGGCAGCACCACTTCCTGCTCGACAAGGTGCTCGGCCACACGAAGAACACGCAAGTCCTCGCCCTCGGTGAACACGATACGCTTGGGGTGGTTGCGCAATTTTTCCGCTAGTGAAGTGGTGAAAACGTTGGGGCTGTGGGAAAATTTCATCGTGTTTGATCTTGGCACTGGTCGTGCCACCGCAATCGTGGTAGCAAGTTTCCGTCCTCACGACAACTACAATCCATGCCCGCCGACTATCATACGCACACTCCACTTTGTCTTCACGCCAGCGGCTCGCCGGAGGAATACGTGGAAGCGGCGATCCTTGCGGGAGTCACGGAATACGGGATCGCGGATCACGCGCCGGTGGGACGCGAGTATTTTGACGACTGGCGCATGTCATACGCCCAGGTACCGGAATACCTCGCCTGGATCGCCCGCGCGCGCCAGCATGCGGCCGGAAGAATGGAGGTCCGCGCAGGCTTTGAGTGCGACTGGCTGCCGGGCTGCGAGGAGTGGATCGAGCAACTGCGGGGGATCGCGGACTGGGATTATCTCATCGGTTCCGTTCATTACCTGGGTAGCTGGGATTTTGACAATCCGAAGTGGCTGGGACGCTGGGCGGAAACGGATGTGGAGGAAGCGTGGAGTGCCTACTGGCAGGAGTATGCCGCGATGGCAGAGTCGCAACTGTTCGAGATCCTGGGTCACCCGGATTTGATCAAAAAATTCTGCCACCGCCCGGGAGGAGACCTGCGTCGATTTTACGAGCCCGTGATCGAAGCGATCGCCATCAGCGGTTGTGCGATTGAGCTGAATACCGCCGGCTGGCACAAGCCCTGCGCGGAGGCCTATCCGGCGCTGGATTTCCTCGAACTCGCGCGTGCGGCGGGGATTCCGTTAGTGATCTCTTCGGACGCCCACGCACCCCAGGAAGTGGGTCGGGATTTTTCCCCGGCGATCGCGCTGGCACGCAACGCCGGTTACACCGAAACGGTGTTGTGGGAAAGAGGCCGACGCCGGGCGGAACCACTGCCGTGATATCAGGCGAGGATGGACTTGACCACGTGAGCCGGTTCCACGCCCACAAGCTTCTGATCGAGACCACGATACGGATAGACAAAGCGGTCGTGATTGAGGCCTAACTGATGAAGCATGGTGGCGTGGAGATCGCGCAAATGCACGGGATCGTGCGTGATGTTCCAGGCAAAGTCATCGGTCTCGCCGTGCACGTAGCCGGGCTTGATGCCACCACCGGCGAGCCAGACGGAAAAGCAGCGGCCATGGTGGTCGCGCCCCGCCACCGGCGAGCCGAGGGCACCTTGCGAATAAACGGTGCGCCCGAATTCCGCCCCCCAGATCACGAGCGTGTCATCGAGCAGACCGCGACGTTTCAAATCCATGATCAAGGCAGCGCTGGGTTGATCGGTATCGCGGCATTGATTGGGCAGTTGGTGCTTGATGGCGATATGCTGGTCCCAGCCACGGTGGAAGAGTTGAATGAAACGCACGCCACGCTCGGCGAGACGGCGGGCCAGCAGGCAGTTCGCGGCATAGGTGCCGGGCTTGCGCGATTCCTTGCCATACAGCTCGAACGTTTCCGGTGACTCATCCGATAGATCGGTCAGTTCCGGCACCGAGGCCTGCATGCGGAAGGCCATTTCGTATTGCTGGATGCGGGCGAAGGTCTCGGCATCGCCCGACAGAGTGCCGTATTGCTGGTTCAACTGCGCGAGGGTATCGAGCTGGGCGCGACGGTGCTCGCGTGCGATGCCGTTCGGGTTGTCGAGATACAGCACGGGCTCCGCGCCGCCGCGCAACAAGACGCCCTGGTGTTGGGAAGGCAGAAAGCCGCTGCCCCACAAGCGCGAGAAAATCGGTTGTCCGGGATTTTTCCCGGTGCCCTGCGAGACCAGGACCATGAAGGCGGGAAGATTGGCGTTATCGGTGCCCAGACCGTAGCTGATCCACGCACCAGCGGAAGCATTGCCCAGCTGCATGGTGCCGGTGTTGGCGAGAGTGATGGCGGGATCGTGATTGATCGCCTCGGTGTACATGGAGCGGATCACGCAAATCTCACCGGCGATTTTCTGCGTCCATGGCAAGAGATCGCTGATGAACACTTGCCCCGGACCGCAGAGTTTTCCGCCCGCGATGGGCTGGACCACGGGAAACGAGGATTGGCCGGACGTCATGCCCGTCACCCGTTGCCCGCCGCGCACGGAGTCGGGCAAATTCGTGCCGTGGTATTTCGCGAGGGAGGGCTTGCCATCGAAAAGATCGACGTGCGAGGGCCCGCCGGACTGGAACAGGCAGATCACGCGTTTCGCCTTGGGCGCGAAGGTGCTCATGAGCTCCTGGCTGGCGGCGGCGGATGATTCCTGTCCCAACAGCGAAGCGAGGGCGAGCTGGCCCATCGCGGCGGACGAGGTTCCCAAAAAGGCGCGGCGTGTGAAAAATTCCGGTGACATGGTTAGTTGCGGGTAATGGTTTCGCTAAGATTCAGCAAGAGTTGCGCCACGGCGGTCCAGGCGGCTTGTTTTTCTAATGGAAATTCGGCACTCACAGGACTTTCCCCGGTGCTGAGATACTGGCGGGCGCTTTCCTCCTTGCCGGAAAATTTCGCCGTCTCCTCGCGCAGTGCGGATTCCAGCAAAACAATCTCCCGGTCCGACGGATCGCGCGATGTGACGGCGCGGAAGCCGTAGCTCAGGCGCGCGCGATCATCGCCGTTTTGCCGCAACAGACGCAGGGCGAAGTGACGGGCGGCCTCGACGAATTGCGGGTCATTGAGCAGGACCAGTGCTTGCAGCGGAGTATTGGTATTCGTGCGGCCGACAGTGCAGACTTCGCGGTTCGGCGCGTCGAAGGTGGCCAGACTGGTGGGCGGCAGGGTGCGTTTCCAATAGGTGTAGAGTGAGCGCCGATAGAGTTTCTCGCCGTGGTCTTGAACGAAGGTCTGTGCGGTGGCGGGGGTGGAGCCGTAGTGACTGACCGCGCGCCAGAGATCGCCGGGTTGATAGATTTTCACCGAGGGACCGCCGATGCGATCGACCAGCAAGCCGGATACGGCCAGGGCCTGGTCGCGGATGGACTCCGCGCTGAGGCGGAAGCGCGGGCCGCGCGCATACCACTCGTTGAGCGGATCGCGCTCCATCACCTCGGCAGTGGTATGGGAGGATTGGCGATAGGTGCGGGACATCACGATCAGCTTGATCATCTCCTTCACATTCCAGCCGCGCTCCATGAAATGCACGGCCAACCAATCTAACAATTCCGGATGCGTGGGCCAGACACCTTGCGAGCCGAAGTCCGCCGTGGAAGTGCTGAGACCACGACCGAAGGCGATTTCCCACAGGCGATTGACCGTGACGCGGGCGGTGAGCGGATGATCGCGGCTGACGGTCCACTGCGCGAGATCTAGGCGCGTGGGATTTTCCTTGGTCAAGGCTGGCAAAAATGCCGGAGTGTTCGGCTGCACTTCATCCAAGGGCGAGCTGTACACGCCACGATCGAGGACGTGAGTTTTGCGCGGCTTTTTCGATTCATTCATCACCAGGATCGAGTGCTTGTGCGTGAGCACTTGCAGGCGTTCGCGCAGGTTGGCCACTCGGTGGCGAGCTTGAGCGCGCTCCTCGGAGAACTCGCGGAAAAAGTCACTGACCCGCTTGGCTTGCTCGGGACTGCGCTGGGCAGGTTCGGTCTGGATCGCGGCCAAGACATCGGCAGGCAGATCACTGTCGTTGGTTTCTCCCGTGAAGGCGAACATCCTCACTTTTCCGGGGTTGCTCCCTCCGGCGTAGTTGAAGACAATTTCCGCTGTGAGATACGGCAGGATCGTGGCATCCAACGGTTGGGCAAAAGTCAACGTCAAGTGCTGGGGTTGACTTCCGCCCTGAGGACTCCAGCCGGTTTTGGGATCGGAACTCCACAGAGCTGTCACCGGGAAGCCGGGCCGTTGATCGCTGGCAGTGATGCGCTTGAGCGGCAGCGGCGCGTTCGGATCGACATTGCCTGCGGGAAATCCACTGGCCGCGACATTGACGGTGGTCATGACAAAGGTGCCGTTGTTATAGCCCAGGGAGTTTTTCGCGTGAGCGGATGGCTCAAAAACCATGCGCAGGCCGTGAACCTCTTTCATGCCGGCGGGGAGCTTGGACGCGATGGTGTAGGCGGCATAGTCACCACCGTGGATGTCCAGTGAGTGGTCGGCCTGAAGTTTCAAGCGATCCGGTGATCCATTCGGTGTGGTGGCGGCGATCAACTCGCATGGTTGTGTCTGGAAATCCTTGCCCATCTGCACATGAGCTGCCTTCTGGCGGGATTCCCACTGGGCTTGCTCCACGGGGCGGTCTTGCGCCAGCTCGGCCTCTGCGGCAGCAAGATCGACTTTGACTTTCTCCACCTCCGCCGGGGTGCTGAGCGGAGTCATGGCCATGATCGCGGGCCGCGCGTTGTTGCCGCCGTTGCCATCGAGACCGATGTCGTCCAAGCGATTGAAAAACGCGAACATTTGATAGTAGTCCTTTTGCGTGATCGGATCGTACTTGTGATCGTGACACTGGGCGCAGGCCATGGTCAGGCCTATCACCGCCTCGCCGTAGGTCTTGACGCGGTCTGCCGTGTAGTTGGCGAGATTTTCCTCGGGAATGGTGCCGCCTTCGTGGGTGATGCTGTGATTGCGCTGGAACGCGGTAGCGATCACGTCCGCATCCGTGGCGTTGGGCAGCAAGTCGCCAGCGAGTTGTTTGATGAGAAATTGATCGTAAGGGAGGTTATCGTTGAAGGCCTTGATGACCCAGTCGCGCCAGAGCCAGGCATGGCGTCCACCATCGATGGAGTAGCCATTGGTATCCGCATAGCGTGCGGCATCCAGCCAAGGCATGGCCATGCGTTCGCCAAAGTGCGGCGAAGCCAGGAGCCGGTCCACGGCTTTCTCATAGGCCTCGGGTGCGGGGTCGGCTACGAAAGTCTGCACCTCTTCCGGCGATGGCGGCAGCCCCGTGAGATCGAGACTGAGACGCCGCAGCAAAGTGCCACGATCCGCCTCCGGCGAAAAAGCCAGATGTTTTTCCTTCAAGGTCTGCTGGATGAAAGAATCGATGACATTTCCCCCCTCCACCGGGGCCGCAGGCACGGCAGGAGACACGGGCTTGGTGAAAGCCCAATGGCCCTCGTAATCGGCCCCTTGCTCAATCCAGCGACGCAATACTTCGATCTCCTGCGGACCCAGCGGCGCATGGTGTTTGGGCGGAGGCATAATTTCATCGGCGTCCTTGGTGTTGATGCGATGCCATAATTCCGACTCCTCCACTTTCCCGGGCACGATCGCCGCTTTGCCCGAATCCGCCTTGCCGATGGCACTCTCCCGCACATCCAGACGCAAGTCCGCCTCGCGTTTTTTGGCATCGAAGCCGTGGCAGGCGAAACAATTTTTCGACAGAATCGGCCTGACATCGCGATTGAACAGAACCTTTTCCGTGGCGGATGCCGCCAGGGGAAATAAAACGAGTAAGGGTAAAATCGAGGCTCTCATGATCGCAAGAATCGTCGCTTGATACGTTGCCATTGTCAAAAACCTTTCTTTGTCAGAAAAGATCCACCGCCCCGGGACCGGGCTCGTGATTTGACAGCGGGATGATTTCCTCCCATGCTGGCTTCTGTCACGTGCTTGCCTATCTCCACATTCCCTTCTGCCATCGGGTTTGCCCGTATTGCTCGTTCTACAAACACACGCCGGGCGGCACTTCGATTTCCGCATTCATCGATGCGCTCTTGCTCGAGGCACGGCAAAGGATCACATCGCTGGAGGAAAAACCACGCACTCTGTTTCTCGGCGGTGGCACGCCCTCGATGCTGTCCCCCACCCACTTGGAGAAGCTCATGCAAGGTTTGCAGGAGGTGATGGATTTTTCCGCGTTGGAGGAAATCTCGCTGGAGGCCAATCCGGCAACCTTTGATCTCGCCAAGGCACGCCTTTTTCGCGATCTGGGCATCACCCGTGTGTCATTGGGGATCCAGTCCTTTTCCGCTCATGTGCTGGAAACACTGGGGCGCGAGCACAATCCGGAGCAGGCCATGAGATCCGTGGAAATCCTCCACGAAGCAGGCCTGCCCTCTGTCAACATCGACCTGATGTTTTCCATTCCAGGTCAATCCCTCGGTGACTGGCAAAAAAGCGTGCAGCAGGCCATTTCGCTTCACCCCCATCACATCTCCGCCTACAACCTGACATACGAGGAGGACACCGCGTTTTTTCAATCCCTGCTGGCGGGAGACATGCAGGCCGACGAGGCGCGGGACGGCGATCACTTTGAGCTCGCTCACGACCTCCTGACATCCGCTGGTTTCGAGCACTACGAGACGTCGAATTACTCCCAGCCCGGGCATCGATCGATACACAACAGCGGCTACTGGCGCGGCGAGCCCTACCTGGGCCTCGGGCCATCAGCCGTGTCCACCGTGGATGCGGTGCGCAGCAAAAACATCGCGGATACGGCGCGGTACATCGACATGATGGAAAACATCGGCCACGCGCTGGCGGAGAGCGAATCGCTGAGTGTGGAGGACTTGCGGCTTGAGCGAATTGCGCTGGGTTTGCGCACCAGTGAAGGCATTTCCCGGCAGCTTCTGGATCAAGCCGGAAAGAAACGGGCCGGTGACCTCGAAGAATTGGGTTTATTGCGCCTCGAAGGGGAAACCATTATGCTCACCCGACGGGGCAGCGCCTTGGTCGATGCCATCGCAGGGGAAATCGCCTGAAGCCGTTTTCTGGAACTGTACTAGGCTTTGCAAAAAATGTCGCCCTTTCGACTTGCAAAATCAATTAGCAGGAACATGTTCCCTATTGTTCTTCTCAAACCCTAAATAACCCAATTGTATGAAATTGCGCACCCTCGTACCCACACGTGTCACTTATCCTTTGCTGGCAGCTTTATCCTCCTTGCTGACAATTCACTCCGCTCACTCCGCCCCTCTTTGGTATGACGGAGGAACGAATAACTGGACCACTCTCACTGCCTGGAGCACCGTCGCAGGTGCCGCCTCACCCGACCCCGGCACCGCTCCGGGAGCATCGGACGATGTGACGTTCAACCGCACCAACAACAATACCGCGGCAAACACAGTTTCATTCGCGGGTGGCAATCGCTCGGCACTCTCGATGACCTTCAGTACTACGGGAGCCAGTATCTTCCGTGCGAATGGAACAGGCACTACCGCCAGAACTTTGAATTTGGGCTCTGGTGGCCTAACCATCAATTCTGGAGCGGGCGCTGTCACCATCGGCGATACTCCCGGCACCTACGGAGTGATCAACGTGGCCATGACGAATTCACAAACCTGGACGAACAATTCCTCTAACACTTTCACTTTCGGTGGAGTGGTCAGCGGCACAGGTTTTAACTTCACCAAAACCGGCAGCGGACAAATCCGACTCAATGGTATCAACACCTACACCGGCACCACCAATGTCACGGGAGGAGATCTCTCGATCGGAAGCTACACCGGCCTCAGCACCACCAGTTCGATCACAGTGTCCGGAGGCACCGCAGCACTCAACTTGGTACAAGTTGGCTCAGGCAGCACGAGCAACACCATCAACAAACCCCTGAGTCTTCACGGATTTCTCCGCATCACGGGCGGCAGCGGCACCAACTTGCTGAATCAAACCTGGGACGGAAACATCACTCTTGCCGGCGACAGCACCATCACCAACAACGGCAACTCCACCTTTGACATCAATGGTCAGATCGACCTCGGTTCCAGCACCCTGACCTACCAGGCCGATCGCAACGGCAGCAGAATTGATGGTAACATCATCGGCACGGGTTCCTTCATCAAAACAAGTGTGCAAAACCTCACGCTCACCGGTTCCAACACGTTTTCCGGAAACCTCACAGTCAGCAGCGGGACCTTGATCGGCACCGGTGCCACCAACAGCCCCGGAGTATCTGTCTTTGGCGCTCGTGACAATACACGCACCATTACGGTCAGCTCTGGCGCCGCACTTCAGTTCAACTCCGGCAACATCTTGGGGGCCAATCACACCGCCACCACCGCCCCCACACTGATCGTCAACGGCGGCACTGTGACCAATGGCGGCACCGCCACGAACAATGCTCTCAACAGCGTGCAGCTCAATGGCGGCACACTCACCGCCACCACCGGTTCAGCATCGGGCTACGGCGCTTGGAACCTCAACGGTAATGTAACGTCCAGCGGCAGCTCCACCATTTCCACCAGTGATGCGGTGAATGGAACTGTCATGCTCAAAGTATCGGGCACCACCGATTTCGACGTCACAAGCGGCACCTTGACCACATCAGCCCCGTTCATCGACAACATGAACGACTCCAACACCGGGGCGCTGAGCAAGTCCGGAACCGGCACCATGGTGCTGAGCGGCACCAACACCTACACCGGTGCCACCACCATCACGGCGGGCACGCTCACCTTCAGTGGCAGCGGCAGCAGCAATACCAGCAGCGGGATCACCGTCAATGGCAGCGACGCCAAGCTGGTGCAAGCCAGCAGCGTGGCGATGACGCCGACAGTCACTCTCACCCAGGGCACGGTGACGGGCAGCGGCACGATCAACACGGTCAACGCGGGAGATAACACCGGAGGCATTGTCTCGAACAACAACGGCGTGGCGGGAGCTCCACTCACGATCGGCAGCCTGAATTTCAATGGCGCGGCCACTGTCAACACTTTCAGCAACAGCACCTCCGCCGCCATCGTGACCACCAGCTTGAGCAGCAATGCGGCTGGCATGGTCACCATCAATCCCACCGCTGCGGTGTGGGCGGCAGGCACCTACGATCTGATCAGCTACGGCGGCGGCAGCATCGGTGGTGCGGGTTTCAGTAAATTCCAATTGGGCAGCGTCAGCGGCATCTCCCCACGACAAAGCAGAGTTCTGGGTAATTCCGGCACCGCCATCACGTTCACGGTCGGAGCGGATGACACGCCTTACTGGGTAGGCGATGGCGATGGCAAATGGAACCTGGCCTCCACCAACAACTGGAAGCTTTCTTCTAACAACAACTACACCACATTCCTCGCGTTCGACAATGCGATCTTCAACGATAGTGCCACAGGGGCCGGGCCTGTCATCGTGGACATCGATACCGCTCCCGTGAACGTCACCACGGCCAACTTCCAACACAGCGCCAAAGACTATGTGCTGAGCGGTGCTTTCGGCATCGCGGCAGGCAGCCTTACCAAGAGCGGCACCGGCACACTCACGATCACCAACGCCAACAGCTACACGGGTAACACACTCATCAGTGGTGGTGTGCTCGATGTTTCCACCGATGGGGCCCAGCTCTACAGCGGTGAGACGGGAATTCCAGCGGCCATCACCGTGACCAATGGTGGCGTACTGGTGGTCAGAAACTACGGCCAATCCAATGCCATCGGCCTGGGTTCCCCCAGCTTGGGCAACCTCAACAATGGCGGCGGACAAGTTGTGCTCGATGGCGGCACCCTGCGTTTCAATGGCGAAACGGGAACCCGCGGACGCAAAACGGACATCGGAGCTGGAGGCGGCACGCTTGACGTGGTGAACAACAGCACCCTGATCCTGAACACCACCGGTAATTTCAATTTTACCGGAGCAAGCACCCTGACCTTGACGGGCGACGCATCTTCCACCGGAAATATCCAGGGTGTGATTGCAGGCACCGGTGTCTCCCTGGTGAAAACCGGTGCGGCCACCTGGACCTTGAGCGGAAACAACACCTACACCGGTACTACCACGGTCACAGCCGGCACTCTGGTCATGGGCACTTCCAACCGCATCCCCAATTCTTCGAAAATCTCGATTGCCGGCGGCGCCAAGATCGACTTCAGCACAGGAGCCAGCGCGAACTTCACTCTCAGCGCCGCACAGGATGTGGAGGGCACAGGCACAGGCACCGCTCTCTTCAACACCGGCAACAACGCGGCGAACGGCGTGCTTACCACCGGCGACAGCACCTTTAGTCACTCGGGCGCAGGCACTCTGGTCTTCCAACGCCTGGAAATCCGTGGCGCTCTGAATGACATGACGGGCGGGAACATCCAAGTCGGTGTCGCAGGCACACGACGCGGATTGGTGATCGCAAACAACGGCAATGGAGACTTCACCATTTCCGGCGGCACCTTGACATCAATCGGTGGCAACACATTTCCTGACTGCATCGGGGCCAATGGTGGCACCGGCACTTTCACTCTGAGTGGTGGCAACTATGTGAACAGTGGCACGCTGAGCTTCGGTGTCTCCGGCACCAATCATCCGGGTGGTATTTTCAACATCAATTCCGGCTCCGCCTCGATCGGGACCCTTCTTTACACCGCCAGCGCCACAGGATCCCAGATCCTCAACCTCAACGGTGGCACGCTTACGGTAGGTACCGTCACCAGCAGTTCGGCTCAACCCAAGGAATTCAATTTCGATGGCGGACAATTCGTCGCTAGCGGAGGCCTGACTTTCCCGGCCGATTTGGTCGTCAACGTGAAAAATGGCGGTGCCAACGTCAACACCAACGGATTTTCCGCCACGATCGCCTCATCCATGTTGAATGCCGGCACGGGCGGACTGGTCAAGAGCGGTCTTGGGACGCTCACCCTCACCGGCAGCAACACGTATGCGGGTGCCACTTTGGCTACCGCAGGAGCGCTGCGTTTCTCGACCGCAGCCGCTTCCACCACCAATATCACGGTCTCCGGAGGTGCGGAAGCCGGTGCATTGGTCGCGGCTGATGATGCGCAGTGGGTCAATACCGGCAACCTCACGTTGGAAAACAGCGGTGCCGTGCTGGTGGACTATGGCAGCACCATTCCTACCACCAATGCCAGCTTCACGCCGATCAGCTTGACCAATTTCGCCGTCAACGCCACACCAGGCGTGCGCCTTTCCGGTGCAGCGGTCTCCAACCTGCAAGTCGGCATGACCTATCCGCTGGTCACCTGGTCCGGTACAGGCCCCACGAACCCTGCGGTGTTTTCGTTGCTGACCCATCGCTTGGCAGGCACATTCAGCATTGCCTCCAACACGCTCTCCGTGACCATCACGGCCAACGCCAGCGGGCTTCCCATTTCCTGGAATACCGGAAACGGAGCATGGAACACCAGCAGCGTGAACTGGGTGGATGGAACACTCGTCAACGCCAGCTACGTCGATCCCCTCGATGCCGTCGTCTTCGGTGATGCCGCCGGAGCCACCGGCAATCCTGTCGTCACTCTCGACTCGGTCGTCTCGCCCCTGAGCGTGACGATGAACACCAGCGCCCGCAACTACACCGTACAGGGCACGGGATCCATCAGCGGCAGCGGTGCGCTGTTGCTTTCCTCCAGCAACGTGGGCACCTTCACGCTCAGCACAGGAAACAACACCTTCTCGGGCGGCACGGTGGTCAACGGCGGTACTCTTGCCTTGGGTCACGCCACCAATACCCTGCCCGATGCCGGAAACATTACCATCGATGGAGCCTCTGCCGTGCTCAACCTCGGCAGCAACGCGGATACCGTGGGCCTCGTGACCGTGAAAAACGGCGCATCCATTTTGGGCACCGGAACCCTCACGGGCACAGCCTACGCCACGGAGAGCGGCACCATCGCGGCCAATCTTTCCGGCAGTGGAGCCTTGAACAAAACCACCGCCGGCACACTCGTCCTCAGCGGTAGCAACAGCTACACGGGCGGTAGCACCATCTCAGAGGGCACATTGGAGCTGCGCAGCGCGGACACCATTCCCGCCACCGGAGTGCATCTTCTCTCGGGCGGGACCACGGTTCGCTTGGTTTCCGATACAGCACTTACGGGATTGGGAACGCTATCGGCTGGTTCCAGCACCACAACCTCCGTGACATTCGTCTCTGACCGCATCACCGCGGGCAGCGGCCTCATGCACGCGATGGGCACACCGAATTTCGGAAACACCACGCTCAATTTCACCAAAGGGGCCAATGTCGCCAGCGGGACCGCGGGCTTCATCCTTGGGGGCATCGGCATGACCGCCGGAGCTGCGGGAAATGTGGTGCTCAATCCGATCGATGCCACTGTCAGCATCATCGGCAGCGTGAGCATCCCTGCCAACAATCAACCCAAGGGCCTCACACTCGCGGGAGATACCAGCGGCAACGAAGTTTCGGGCGTCATTTCCAACGGCATCAACACGGTCTCAGTCACCAAACAAGGAACCAGCACCTGGACGATCACGGGAGCTAACACTTACACCGGCATGACCACCGTCGATCAGGGCTCTCTGGTTTTTGCGACAACTGATCAAGTTCTGTCCGGTGGTCTTACCTTCGGTGCCAGCGCAGGCAGCACCAACGTGGGCAGCCTCGATCTCAGTGCTGCCAGTGCCACCTTCGGCGGCGGGCTTATCGTGCGCACCAATGCGGCCATCGCGAACAATGTTACTATTGGTGCCGGGGAAACCCTGACATTTACCGGCAGCACCGTGACGAATGCCGTTACTGTGGGCAACAACGCCTCCTCCGTCCTCGCGAATTTCCAAGCGAGCGGAGCAGGCACTCTGGCCATCAATGAGGCGACCAGCAACATCGTCGTCGCATCTGCGGATGCTGGTGGTGCCAGTGCCAACATGGATCTTACCAACCTGGCCAACTTTACCGCCAACGTCGCGAACATCTACATCGGACGCCCGACTTCTGCGGCAGGAGCGGCAGCCGGTGGACGCCCTGCGGATTCGATGAATCTGGCAGCGGCTAACAACATCAGCGTTTCCGGAAACCTCGTCGTGGGCGGGCAGGCCTCTGTCGGTTTCCAAGGCAGCTGCTTCCTCCGACTGGGCACCACCAATGTCATCAATGCCAACGCCCTAGTGATCGGCAACGGTCGCATCAACGGCAATGTTTCTTTTAACACCGGTTTGACCAATCCATCGGCCATCCTTCGGGGTGCCACGGGTGGCACCTCCCGTCTTAACATCAACCTGGGTGACCAGGCGAATGGCACCGCCGTCGGAACAGGTGGCGGGGGCTCCAACGTCGTCTCCGGGACCATGGATTTCACCAATGGAACGGTGGATGCCATGATCGACACGATGGTGATGGGACTGGGTGCCTCCACTGCCAGCAACAACCGCGGACGCGGCGTGGGAACCTTCACCTTCGGGAGCGGTAGTGCCGTGGATATCAACAACTTGATCATTGGTCGTGCCGGGAATGTAAATACGGCGTCCAGCAACCAACCGCAGGCACTCGCGGCCAATGGCAACTTCCAAATGAACGGTGGCTCGCTGGTGGTCAACAGCTCGCTGATCGTTGCCAACGACAACGATACTTCCAACACCACCAATGGGATTCAGGATGTGTCAGGCACCTTCAGCCAAAGCGGTGGAAATGCCATCATCGGCAGCCTCGCTGTGCCCGTGGATCTGACGCTGGGCAGCCACGTGGCCGACGGTAACGCCGGTATTGCCACTCCTACCGTGAACCTCACCGGAGGTACGACTTCGGTGTATGGAAACATCGTGGAAGGAAACGTTGGTAGTGGCACCATCACCTCCACCTTCACGCTCAATGGCGGATCGCTGGACATGAACGGCAACAACATCGGCGTGGCAGGTTCCACCATCGATGCACTTTCCTTCGAGTCCGGCACGCTGAAAAACGTGGCCTCCATCAATCAAAACGGTGGCCTCACCAAGACCACGGCAGGCACCCTGCTGCTCGATGGGGTCATCGGCTACACCGGTGCCACCACCGTCACGGCAGGCACGCTGGCATTGGCAAACGGCACATCCATCAACAGCAGCAGTGCGGTGAATCTTGGGGCCGCTGGCACGCTCGACACCACCGCGCAGGCCAGCTACGCCATCCCCGCCTCGCAACCGCTGACCATCGTGCTGGATCCCACCGATGCGGGCAGCAGTGGCAAAATTGCCGCCGCTGATCTGAACATCACCAATGCCGCCGTCACGCTCAGCCCCACCGCTGCGCTGAACGATCCGGTGTATGTGATCGCCACCTACACGGGCACACTGACCGGATCCGCATTCGCTTCCGTGAGCGGCCTGCCCGGCGGATACACCATCAATTACGCATACGAGGGCAACAAGATCGCGCTGGTGCAGAGTGCCGGTTTTGCTTCGTGGATCGCAGGCAGCTTTGCCAATGGCTCGGTGGACATCGCCAAACGCGGACCAAACGATGACCCGGACAACGACGGCGTTTCCAACTTGCTGGAATATGCCATTGCCGGACAAGATCCCACCGTGGCCAACACCGCCGTGGGCAACTTCACCGGCAGCATCGTGAGTTATAACAAACGCCAGCCGCTGGCCGGCGATCTCACCTACGCGTTGATGGAATCCACCGACCTCGGCCTGTCGGATGATTGGACCGAGGTCTCGGGAGCGGGATACACCAACAACGGAACCACCGTTTCCTACTCCTTCACTCCGGGCACACCGGCGAAAAACTTCTTCCAGCTCAAGGTCACACAGACCACACCCTGATCCGGAAACAGTTTCATTCCGCTAAGAGCGGGCGTGTGGTGCATCACCACACGCCCGCATTTTTTTGTCGGATGGGGAAATATGAACACTCGTAACCAAAAAAAATCACCCGCGCCATGGATGGCCGGGTGATGCTTGTTTCCTCTGCAGACTGATGTTTTTTCCTGGAGCCGGTTGTCGGATTCGAACCAACGACCTGATCATTACAAATGAACTGCTCTACCAACTGAGCTAAACCGGCTTTTGTGAGGAACCTTGTGGGCGGAAGGGATTTGTAGGGATCGCATCCCGCCGCGACAAGTTTTTTTTGAGGAAAATTCTCGTCTGATCGATGATCACACGCCGCGTGGCGCACGACCTTTTTCGATGCGGCGACGCTCGTTCGGATCGAGGATGCGTTTGCGCAAGCGGATGTTCTGCGGAGTGGCTTCCACGAGTTCATCGGAGTCGATGTACTCAATGGCGCGCTCCAGGGAGAAACGAAGCGGCGGCGAGAGTTTCGAGGTCTTATCCTTGCCGGAGGAACGCATGTTATCGAGGTGTTTCTCCTTCACCGGGTTCACGGGCAGGTCACCGACGCGAGGGTTTTCCCCCACCAGCATGCCGATGTAAATCGCATCGCCGGGGCCCACGAACAGAGTGCCGCGGTCTTCGAGAGCTGTGAGCGAGTAGTTCGTGGCGACACCGTTGTCCATCGACACCAAAGTGCCCGTGGTGCGGTTGACGATCTCGCCGGCATGGGGAGCGTATTCCTTGAAAAGGTGGGACATGATGCCGTGACCGGAGGTGAGGTTGACGATCTCGGTTTCCAGACCGATGATGCCACGCGTAGGGATCACTGCCTGGATGAGGGTGCGTCCGCTGGCTTCGGTGTCCATGTTTTCCATGATGCCTTTGCGGTTCACGAGAGCCTTGAGAATGCCCTGGGTATAGTCGCCGGGAGCCTCGATGTAGAGAGTCTCGAAAGGCTCCAGGAGATTGCCTTTGTCATCGCGGCGGAAAATCACCATGGGACGGGAAACGCAGACTTCAAAGCCCTCACGACGCATGGTTTCGACGATGACGGCGATTTGCATCGCACCGCGAGCGGAAACGAGGAACACGCCCGAGGTATCGGTGTCTTCCACTTGGATGGAGATGTTTGTTTTCAGCTCGCGCATCAGGCGATCGCGGATGGCGCGGGAGGTGACGTGCTTGCCTTCGCGACCGGCGAGCGGGCCGTCGTTGATGGAAAACTGCATCTGCACGGTGGGTGGATCGATTTCCACGAAGGGCAATGGCTCGGCATCGGGTGTGCCGGAGAGGGTTTCACCGATGTCGATGTTTTCAATGCCTGCAGCGACGCCTACGATACCACCGGCACCGCAGCCTTCGGAGTCCTGAGTGGCGAGTCCGGAGTAGGTGAAGGTTTTCATCACCTTGGAAGCGACCTTGCTACCATCTTTGCGGATGAGCCAGATGCTGTCGCCCTTTTTCACCGAACCACCGAGAATTTTGCCGACGGCCACACGACCGACGTAGTCATCCCACTCGATGTTGGAAACGAGCATGGAAAAAGGAGCCTCGGGATCAGCCTTGGGCTCGGGGATGTATTCGATGATCTTGTCGAGCAGAGGCGCGCAGTCCTTGCGCTCGTCATCGGGGTGATTCATGAAGTAACCGTCACGGGCGGAACCATAGAGGAAAGGAGCGTTGAACTGCTCTTCGGTGGCATCGAGGTCGAGGAAAAGCTCCAGCACCATGTCGCGCACTTTCAGCGGCGTGGCGAGCGGGCGATCGACTTTGTTCACCACCACGATGGGGGTGAGGCCTTCTTGCAGCGCCTTACGAAGAACGAAACGGGTCTGGGCCTGCGGGCCGCCAGAGGCATCGACGACCAAAAGCACGCCGTCCACCATTTTCATCACGCGTTCCACCTCGGCACCGAAGTCGGCGTGACCGGGGGTATCGACGATGTTCACGGTGTAGCCTTTCCACAGAACAGCGGTGTTTTTCGCTTTGATGGTAATGCCTTTTTCCTTTTCGAGGTCCATCGAGTCCATGGCTCGCTCGGCCACGGCTTGGTTTTCGCGATAGGTGCCGCCTGCTTGAAGGAGCTGGTCAACGAGGGTGGTTTTGCCGTGGTCAACGTGGGCGATGATGGCAAGGTTGCGGATATTGATGGACATAAAACAGAGGAGTCTAAGAAAAACGGGGCGGAAACGGCGGGCGCGCTATGCACTGATTTCCGACCCGTGGCAAGAAAAAGTGTGAGTTTTTTCGCAATGGCCCGAGTCGAGCGCCCTCCCCGTGCGTTCCCCTTCTCCGCCGGAGCCAGTCACATCGTCATACTCTTGTTTGTCGTGAAAGATGCCACGGGCTGGTGCGTATTGGTGCACAATGATTCGTTTCCTAAAGACCGTTTTTGCCTCATGTCTTTTCCTCCTTGCATTTCCGGCCCATGCGGCCGGCCTCTCATGGATTTGGAGCAGCAAGACCCCAGGCAACCAGGACAAGGTGTATTTCCGTCGTGACTTCGAGGTCCCCGCACAAGTGGTCTCAGCCAGCATTTCCTCCTCGGCCGATAACTGGCATCGCGTTTGGATCAACGGCACACTGCTGGGCGAGCATCGCGAATGGCAGCAGGTGGCCAAGCACGACATCAAAAAGCACCTGAAGCTGGGCGGAAAAAATGTCATCGCCGTGGAAGCGGGCAACGACGGCGGCATAGCAGGCATGGCCCTGCAATTGCAAATGGAGATGCCGAACAAGCGGGTGATTCGCATCAATACTGATGAAACCTGGAGTTTCTCCCCCAACGCTGTCGCGGGCTGGGAGTCGGCGGATTTCAACAGCAAATCCTGGAACCGCGTGGTGGTCTTGGAAAAAATGGGCGGCGGCCCCTGGGGCAAAGTCATCGAGGATGCGCCTGCCAGCCCCAGCGGAGTGGAAGACATGACGGCGAAGTTCAAAGTGGCACCGGGCTTCAAACTGGAGAAACTCTACGATGTGCCCGGTCCCGAAGGAAGCTGGGTGGCCATCACGCTGGCGGAAAACGGCCATTTCATCTGCGCCGATCAATACGGCAAGCTGTTCCATGTGCGTGCACCAGAAGCAGGAAAAGCCGATCAAGTGACCAAGGTGATGCCGCTCGATGCCGAAATCGGCGGCGCGCACGGTCTGCTCTGGTTCCATGGCTCGCTCTACGTCACGGTCAATGAATCCGTGGGCGGAGCAGCGGGGGTCTATCGCCTCACCGACGAAAACAAGGACGGCAAGTTCGAAAAACCCGTGCTTCTCAAGGAAATGAAAGGCCGCGGTGAGCACGGTCCACACTCGCTGGTGCCCTCGCCCGATGGCAAATGGATTTATTTCGTAGCCGGCAATCACACCGATCTCGCGCCGATGGATGCCAGCATGCCGCTGAACACCTGGCAGGAGGACCAACTTCTCCCCCGTCAAGCCGACCCCGGTGGTCACGCCCGCGATCGCATGGCTCCCGGCGGCTGGATTTCCCGCTTCACGCCCGATGGCAAACGCTGGGAACTGGTGAGCATGGGCTACCGCAACACCTACGACATCGGCTTCAATCTGGAGGGCGAGCTTTTCGCCTACGATGCTGACATGGAGTGGGACCTCGGCACACCCTGGTATCGACCCACCCGCATCAACCACGCCATCCCCGGCAGCGAATTCGGCTGGCGCAATGGCTCGGGCAAGTGGCCCGCCTATTATGAAGACAGCCTCGGTGCGGTCGTCGATATCGGCCCCGGCTGCCCCACCGGCGTGGTTTCCGGCAAAGGCGCGAAGTTTCCTGAAAAATACCAGCGCGCGATCTATGCGCTCGATTGGACCTTTGCCACACTCTATTGCATCCATTTGCAAGCCGATGGCGCGGGCTACAAGGCCACCACCGAGGAACTCGTGGCCGGTGAGGGACTGCCGCTCACCGATGCCATCATCGGCGCTGACGGTCACATGTATTTCACCACCGGTGGCCGCCGCACCAAGTCCGCCTTCTGGCGCGTGAGCTACGTCGGTAAGGAATCCACCGCCCCCGCCGCTTCGCTGGCTGTGAGCAAGGAGGCGATGCAACGCCGTGCGCTCGGGGAAATCACCCTCACGGGAGATGCCTCGAAGCTCGATGAGGTCTGGCAACAACTCGGTTCGGAAGACCGCACCATGCGCTACTCCGCCCGCGTGGCTCTGGAAAAAATCGCTGCCGCCCAGTGGATCACCCGTCTCTCCGCAGAAACCAACGCCTGGCGCGCGCTCCATACCAGCATGGCCTTGGCTCGTCTCAATGCGAAGGAACATCGCGCCGCCGGACTCGCCGCACTGGATCGTCTCGATTGGGACAAACTCAGCGAGGCCCAGCAGATCACCTGGCTGCGCACCGCCGGCCTATGGCCGCTGCGCACCGGTGAATACACCGCCGATGAACGCACCAAGATCCTCGCCAAGATCGATGCGAAGTTTCCCGCACAAACCGACGACCTCAACCGTGAGCTCTGCCGCCTGCTTTGCTACTTGCAAGCGCCGAACATCGTCGCCCGCACACTCAATCAGATGGACCAAGCCAAGCCCCCTGTCATTCCCGATTGGGCAGAACTGGCCACACGAAATGCCCGCTACGGCAGTAGTGTGAAAAAACTGTTAGAAAAATTCCCTCCCCTGCAAAACACCTTCTATGCCTACTGCCTGCGTCAGGTGAAAGGGCCCTGGCAGAACGGCGAGCGTGAGCGCTATTTCTCCTGGCTGGGTGAAGCGGCCAAACGCAGCGGTGGCAATTCTTACATTGGCTACCTCAACGCCAGCCGCAACGATGCCTTGGCCAACGCAACGGAGGAAGAGCGCCAGCGCTACGGCAAAGACAAACAACTCAAGAATGCCGACATGTTTGCCAACCTCCCGGAAATCAAAGGCCCGGGCCGCAATTGGACCGTGGCAGAAGTGGAAAAAATCGCCGCATCAGGGCTCGATGGCCGCAATCTGGAAAACGGCAAGAACATGTACAAAGCCAGCCTCTGCGCCGCCTGCCACGTCATCGGCAACGAAGGTGGCGTCGCCGGTCCACAGCTCAACGCCCTCGGCGGCCGCTTCTCCGTGCGCGACATCGCCGAGGCCATCATCGAGCCCAGCAAAGTGGTGTCCGACCAATACGCCGTTTCCTCCATCGAGAAAAATGATGGAACCACCGTCGTGGCAAAAGTGCTCGACGAAAAAGACGGCAAGCTGATCATCGCCGCGAACCCCTTCGACATGCAGCAGACCAGCGAAATCGCCAAGGCGGACGTGAAGTCCATCCAACCCTCCGCCACCTCGCCCATGCCACCCGCTTTGATCAATCGACTGAACGAAGAGGAACTGAAAGACCTGCTGGCCTATCTGTTAGGCAAGAAATAACATCACCGGTTTTGAAAAGCTGAAAAGCTGAAATGGGGAAAAGCTGAAAAACTGAAATAAGAAGTTTTTTGCCTACTCCCCGGATGGCAACATAGCGGCACTTTTCGCAGTATGCCGGCGCCCGCTTTACCCTAACAAATCCGGCCGGTTTTTCCTGGTCCTCGCCACGGCCTGCTCACGCTGCCATTGAGCGATCAGCCGGTGATTGCCGGATAGTAGGACCTCCGGGACTTTCAGCCCACGGAACTCCGCGGGCTTGGTGTAGGCCGGAGCTTCCAACATGTTTTCCTCGGCAAAGGATTCCTCCACACTGGAGCGCTCATCACCCAGTGCACCTGGCAACAAGCGCACCACGGCATCACTCACCACCGCCGCGGCAATGGCCCCGTTGGTGAGCACGTAATCCCCGATCGATAGTTCCAGATCGATGCATTGTTCGATGACGCGGTGGTCCACGCCCTCGTAGTGACCGCAGACGAAAAGCACATGGGATCGCTGCGACAGTTCGCGCGCCACGGCTTGTTTGAAAACCCTGCCCTGCGGCGTCATCAGCACCACCAGCGTGTCCTCGCTGCGCAATTCCTCGATGGCCGCGAACAGCGGCTCGGGCTTCAGCAACATGCCCGGGCCGCCCCCGCAAAGAGTATCGTCGGTTTTTTTATGCTTGTCGGTCGCCCAGTCGCGCAGCTGATGGGCCTGGATTTCCACCAATCCCGCCGCCTGCGCGCGTTTGATGATGCTCTCGCTGAGCGGCGCCAGCGCGATCTCGGGAAACAAGGTGAGAATGTCGATTTTCATGACGGACCGGCTCAGCCTACGCACAACAGTCCCACTGTGCAATGCCCGTCTCGCGCTGTAGCGGATGACAAAACTATCGCCGTCTTTTGACAATTCGCACGCGTGTGGAACGTATGCGTCCTGAATCTCCCACGCATATCATGAAAATACCATCCTCTTGGCCTCTGCACCTGACCTGGCTCATCGTGGCGTTCTCCGCTTTTGTCGTGGGCTCGAAACAACGCGCTGCATCCAACACTTCCGATCTGGGCGGCTCCTCCCTTTCCTCGAACAGAGCGGGTCTCACGGCGGATGGTTCCTCGCCGGAATCCCCCGCCTCGGCCCAGCGGCGCAAGCGCGAGGGATCCACGACAGAGCAGGAAAAATCCGACTTGCTCGCCCAAAGTCTCGGCACCAATCTCAACGTCGGTCTGGACTCCCTGGCGGTGCTGGCCCTGCGCGACCCCAGCCACGTCACGCGGCGGATCGCTTTCGCCCGCTTGCTGGAATCGATGACTCCGGAAAACGCCGAGCAAATCCGCAAACAAATGACCGATCTCGGTGCCGATAACGATCAATGGCGGGATTTCCAATACAGCTTGGGCGCGGTGATCGGCAAAGCCGCATTCGATGATCCGGAAAACAACAAACGCGAGGGCGCATTGGCCGCGATTTTGTCCGGTTGGGCCGCCGCCAAGCCGCAGGAGGCTCTGGCGATGTGGGAAAATTTGCCCAAGGAACTGGAAGGCAAACGCGAGGAACTCACGCGTGGTTTGGTCAATGGGCTGGCGGATACGGATCGCACGATGGCGACCGCGCTGGTGCTGCGACTGCAAGACCAAGGCTTCAAGGACACCGCCGGCTTGATGTCCATGGTGGCCACCGAAACGCTGCGAGCCGATGGCGCGGAAGCGGCATCGATCTGGTCGGACCAATTGCCCGATGGCGCGATGAAAGGAGCCGCCATGAATCGCATCGCCGGTGAATTCGCCCGCAGCAATCCCGAAGCCGCGGCGAAGTGGGTGGCTCGCTATGCCGATCAGGATTTCGCCGCCTCGGCGATCGAACGCGTGACCCGGCCGTGGACCGAACAAAACCCACAGGCCGCCGTGAGTTGGCTGGAGTCCCTGCCCGCTGGTCGCGGTCAGAACACCGGCTTGCAAACCGCCTTCAACGATTGGGAAGACCGCGATCCCGCCGCCGCGACCAAGTATCTCTCCACCATGCCGAACTCACCGCAGCGCGATACCTCCATCAGCGGCTTTGCGAGCGGCTACGCGTGGCAGAATCCGCAAATGGCGATCCAGTGGGCGGGCAGCATCTCCGATCCGAAAATGCGTCAAAACTCGCTCACCAATGCTGGACAAATCTATTTCCGCCAAAATCCCGCCGAAGCGACCAAATGGCTGCAAACCAGCGGCCTCGCCCCCGAGATTCAACAACAAATCATGAATCCGCCGCGACGTTGATGGCATGGGGGAAAACCGGCGCTACCTCGCAGGCACACCATGACCGCCGACGAAACTTCGCTGCCTCGATGAGACCGCGATGATAGCGGAAATCAACGAGGTTCAAGACATCACCTTCTTGACAAAGCAGGCCTTGAGGCTGATGGCCAGTCCGTCCATTTTGCAGGAAATTTCATGATCGCCCTCCACCAGGCGAATCGGCTTCGACTTCGTGCCAACTTTCAGCACTTCCGAAGAACCTTTGAGTTTCAGATCCTTGATCATCGCCACAATATCCCCATCTGCGAGTATATTGCCATACGCATCTTTGACAACGCGTTCCCCCACAGGCGCATCCGCCACCTCCGCCAAGGGCCACTCATGGCCACAAGTCTCACATTCATAGTGATCCGCATGACGGAGCACATCCGTCATCGTGCAAAGAGGACAAGGATTTTCACTCATGGGCAAGCCACCCTAGAGACAGAGAAAAGAGAAGCAAGTGCAATCTCTGAGGTTGTCTATGGGGGACTTGGAAGAGCGCATTTTTCTTGTTAGGATCATGTAGGTGTAGAACAAAACACAACTTCATAATGGCGCGGCAGGATGCAGTGAGTCTCTGCTCTCATGCAGTGCCTTTCAAGATGGGCGCGACCTCTCGTCCTGAAAGGACGACTCATCCCAGCCCACAGTGAAACCGTGGGAACCGTGCCTCCTGATCTCTGTTGCGCCCAACGGGCATGCGCGTCAAGTAAAGCAAGAGACTACCTGACTTCGTTGAAGTTTGCGAACGGTTCTTTTATCAAACAGCAGCATCTGGCGAGTAATCCGTGACTTTTGATCTGCCGCGCAACCCTCGGCAACTGAGAGCTTGTCACTCCCATCCGAGGTGCTATCTTACCCGTATGTCCACAACGCTGGAGATTCCTGTTCCCGATGCGCTGCTGCTTCATTCGAAGGATTTGGCGAGCTTGCAGCAACGCAGCCGTTTCTTGCTGGCGATGAAGTTTTTTGAACTGGGCGAGCTGAGTTCCGGCCAAGCTGCAGAAATGTGTGGGCTATCCCGCGTCGCGTTTCTTTTTGAAGCGGGCAAACTGGGAATCCCGGTCGCCGAGTTGTCAGAAGATGAACTGGCGGGGGAATTTGCATGAACCCGATGTTTCAAGCACCCACGGTTTGCAACACGGGGCCTTTGATCGGCTTGGCCCGGGTCAATCTGGCTTGGCTGCTCTTTCGACTGTTTCCCGAGGTCATCGTGCCGGAAGAGGTGCGGGATGAATTGCTGGCCAAGGAATCCCCCGACCGCGATCAGTTGATCGAGGTTCTCCGACTGGCAACAATCCATCCACGCCAAAACCTGCCAGATCGCCTGCTTCTCACTGAGCTTGATCCGGGCGAGGCGGCGGTGATATCCGTGGCGAGGCAGCTCAGCCTGTCATCGGTAATTCTCGACGAACGGAAGGCCCGGCGTATCGCAGCCCGCGTGTATGAACTGGACGTCAAAGGAACCGCCGGATTGCTTGTTGAGGCAAAAAAACGTGGGATGATCGAATCCGTCAAGCCCTACCTCGAAGGCATGATTGAGGGCGGATATCATCTCGGCCCAAATCTTGTGGCTGCCTGCCTCACTGAGGCGAAAGAGATGTAGCCTTTACGCAATTATGCCATGTTCTGCGACGGCACTCTTTTGGCATGGTGGTGATGAGATGGCGCGGCAAGATGTCGTGAATACCTGCTCTCGTGCAATGCCTTTCAGGATGGGCCAAGGCCTTCTTGTCCTGAAAGGCATCGTGCTCTCGTGGTTCTTGGGATACCGCAGGCACACCGACGATTCACCCCATACCTCGTCCGGCGCGTTTGCATTTTGGCAGAATGGCACTACTCTCAAGCACTTCTGATGCACACCATTACCGCCGACGACATTACCGCCATGGACAAGCTGGTCCGTGTGCAATTCGCCACTTCCCTGCCCGGGGCCAAACCGATTTCGCTGATCGGCACCATCGATGCCGAGGGACAGACCAATCTCGCGCCGTTTTCCAGTGTGGTGCATCTCGGCTCGAACCCCGCGCTGCTCGGCATGATCAGTCGCCCGGACTTGGTGGAGCGGCATACTTTATCGAACATCCTCGCGACGAAGTGCTGGACCATCAATCATCTGCATCCGGACATTCTCGATGCTGCGCATCAATGCTCCGCACGCTATCCGCGTGAGGTGTCGGAATTTTCCGCCACGGGGCTGACAGAACACTACGTCGATGGCTTCCACGCGCCCTTCGTGGCGGAGTCGCGTTTCCGCATCGGCATGACACTGGAGCAAATCATCGACATCACCGCCAACGGCACGCAGATGATCATCGGACGCGTGGCGCTGGTGCAGACCAGTGAGCCGATGCACGCCGATGGTTCGCTCGATCTGCCCGCCATGGAATGCCTGGCCTCCACCGCGCTCGATACCTACTTCACCCTGCAACCCGAAGCCCGACTCGCCTATGCCAAGGCCGAGCGCGCGCCGCGTCGACTGTGACATGGAAATCTCTCTGATTTATCCACACCAGCTCTTCGCCGCACAACCCGCCGTGGCATCGGCGCGCCCTGTTTTCCTCATCGAAGACCCGCTGTTTTTCGGCAATGACGAACGCTGGCCCTGCGCCATGCATAAGCAAAAGCTCTTGCTGCATCGGCTATCGATGGCTGCCTACGCCCGCAAGCTCAGCCGCGATGGCATGACGGTGAAACACATCGCGATGACCGATGCCGCACCGACCACCAGCGGCAAGTTGTTAGAAAAACATTTACCGCAAGGCGTCACGGTGATCCACGTGGTGGACCCGGTGGATGAAATTCTCAGCCGTCGCCTGATACGATTTGCCGCCGAGCGAAACATCACGCTGCGGCTCTACGAGTCACCGAATTTCCTCAGTCCGCAGGAATTTCTGCAACCCACACTGGCCGGAAAAAAGAAGCCCTTCATGGCGCGCTTTTACGAAGCGCAACGCAAGCGCATGAACCTGCTGCTCGATGACAAGGGCGGCCCCCTCGGCGGGCAGTGGTCATACGATGCCGAGAACCGTGCCAAGCTGCCGAAGCGTCACATCGTCCCGCGCGAGCCGCATGCGCAACCGCAGGAATGGCAAAAAGCAGCGCGCGAGATCGCAGCCGCATTTCCTGACAATCCGGGGAGTTTGGCCGATTTCCGCTGGCCTGTCACTCATGCGCAAGCGGAAACCTGGTTGGCACAATTCGTCGCCGAACGCTTGCACGACTTCGGCATGTACGAGGATGCCATCGCCGTCGATCACACCTTTCTCTATCACTCCGCCATCACCCCCGCGCTGAACATCGGCCTGCTGCATCCGCAACAGGTCATCGATGCCGTGATGGCCCATGCCGACCGCGTACCGCTCAATTCGTTGGAGGGATTCGTGCGGCAAGTCATCGGCTGGCGCGAGTTCATGCGCGGCATCTATCAATTCCACGGCAACTCGATACGACGGAGAAATTTCTGGAACTTCACCCGCCGCATGCCGCAGTCCTTTTACGATGGCACCACCGGCATTGCTCCCGTCGATCGAGTGATCCGCCTGCTGCTGCGCGAGGGCTACTGCCATCACATCGAACGGCTGATGGTGTTAGGGAATTTTTTCCTACTCTGCCGCATCCATCCCGATGACGTCTATCGCTGGTTCATGGAGATGTTCATTGACTCCTACGACTGGGTGATGGTGCCGAATGTCTATGGCATGTCTCAGTTCGCCGATGGTGGGACTTTCACGACGAAGCCGTATCTCTCCGGCTCGAACTATCTCAAAAAAATGTCCAATGAAGAAAGCGGTCCGTGGTGTGAGATCTGGGACGGTTTGTTCTGGTCCTTCATCGACGAGCACTCGGCCTTTTTCCTGAAAAACCCACGCCTGTCGATGATGGTGCGCACCTGGGAGAAAATGCCGGCGGACAAGCGCGAAAAGCATCTATGCGCGGCGGAGGGATTTTTGCGGCAACTCACATAGCGGCGCCACGCACTCATCGGGAACCCAAGCAGGGGCAAATTCCGCCTTGACATCGCTTGCTTCATGATAGATAAATGATCTCATGAAAACAGCAACCGTCGCAGATCTTCGCAACAACTTTCGTCTCGTATCCACCTGGATCGAACACGGGGAAACCGTGCAAATCATCAAGCGCGGACGCGCCTTTGCGCAATTGACCGCCACGCCCGCCTCGCAACCTGCGCAGGTGCCCAAAGTCGATTTCATGGCTCAGTTGAAGGAAATTTGGGGAGATCGCATGTTTACCGATGAGGAGGTGCAAGCCATGAAGGATGACGAGCGGGAGGGAGATTGGGGATGATTGCCTATCCTGACACCTCCTTTCTTTGCGCCCTCTATCGGCTTCAAATGAATTCCGCCACGGCGGCTCAGTTCGCCGCCCAAATGCCGGAACCGCTGCATGTGGCATCGCCCTTGCTATTTGAGTTTCGTCAATCGCTGCGTTGGCAGGCCTATCTGCATACGAAGGATTCGTCCAAGGGTTTCCATCGCACATCCGCACAGACGGCCCTTGCCAAATTGCAGTCCAATATCGCGGCAGGTGCTGTGGTGGTCATCCCCGTGGATTGGGCGGATGTGGTGAGCATCGCCGAGAGGCTATCGGCACAATATACCTGGACAGAGGGGTATCGGGGCTTCGATGTGTTGCATGTGGCCACCGCTCTTCATCTGGGAGCAGCGGAGTTTTTGACCTTTGATCAGAAGCAAAAATCTCTTGCCGAGGCAGAAGGACTGCGGGTGCCCTTGTGATCGAGCTCAGCGCTCGATCGCACCGATGTCCGGCTTTTTCCCGCGAAACGGACGCCCCAGCTCCACTCCTGCATCGATGAGCGGCGAGCCGGCTTTCGGCTTCAGGAAATCAATCTCCGGCAGGTCGCCGTTCGGTTGCCGTGGGCGCATGAGTTGCGTCTCGTCCACACTCTCGACCTCGCGTTCCGTCACGGGTGTCTTGAAGTCGAAGGAATTGTGGCTCACTTCGCACTGGGCGCGATCGATCTTGTCGAGCTCCTTGCCACCGCGCAGACCGAAGTTGTTTTTGAGCACATGCCCGTACCCCGGCGCATCCTTGGCGGGATCGCGCAGTCGACCTAACATATTGAAATTGCAGCGATTCCGATAGGCGCTGTTTTGGAGGAAATCGATGCCGCCCACCTGGTGGTTCGCATAGAACCCGCTGGACTTGTTGCGCGCGGCGATGCTGCCGATCACCCGATGCCGCGGAATCACCGCAGGCAAACGATCGGCGGGAGTGTAGGCATAGCCGCCGACCTTGAAGCCGTTGCCATCGCCCAGACTCTCGAATTTTTTGCCGTAGCCATTGTAACACGCCCAGCAGTTTTCTAACAAAACGGCTTCACTGGTGTTGATCGAGTCGAAGCCGTCATCGCTGTTGAACCAGGCGCGGCAGCCGCGAAACACATTGTTCACACTGCCTTTGGGCACGTGGAAACCGAAGCCATCGACATTGCCACCGCGACCGCCTTCCGAGGTGCTGTCGTGATTGTGATAGGCATCGCAGTTCAGCACCAGATTGTGCGAGCCGCGGCCTAACCAAAAACCGATCCCCTGCCCGTCGCGCATCACGAGCTGCTCGAAGACATTGTGGTCGCCGAGATTTTCCACGTTGATCGATTGCGTGTGCCCCGTGATCGTCACCTGCACGCCGACGAGGGAAATCCTGCGAAAATGCAGCCACGAACCTTTCACACTGAAGCCATGCACCCGCAGCCCCGCCGGTTTCACTTGCGAAAAATCCAGGATCACCTCCTCATTTCGATAGGCCTCGTAGCGGATCGGTTTCCCCTGCTCACCACTGCGATCAAACAGACACACCAAGGCTCTCACGCTTTCCTTTTTGGCAATTTGTTCCTCGCGCAACCGATAGGTGCCGCCGCGCAGATACACCACATCCCCCGGCTTCACCGACTGTTGCGCGCGCATGAGGGTGGCGTAGGGTTGCTGCATCGATCCGTCATGGGTGTCATGACCATCAGGAGCCACGAAGAACGTCGCAGCACAGAGGCGGCTCGACCATGCCAGAAAAAGAAGCATACGCGGAAACATGCGAAAAGTTTACCGTGTCCCGGTTGCCCATCTGTCAGAGCGTCCACATTCATTCTGTCATCCACGTACGGGCGGATTGTAAAGAATTGTAAAGCCACCGTAAAAACACTGGGCAGATGCGGGATTATTTCCATGCTGCTAACGCAACACAAAAAAACGCCCAGCATCATGAAAACAAAAACCACCATCACCATCGGGCTTCTTGCGGGAATGAATCTTCTCGCTCACGCACAAGTCGGAACATCGTCCACTCCCGGAGTGGTTGATTTGACCAAACTCGCCAACTATGCGAATCAGGGGAAACCCGTTTACATCACCCGCACCAACACGCCAGTGGACAATCAGATCACCGATGCCGGTGCCACACTCGGGCGCGTGCTGTTTTACGACAAACGCCTTTCTCGCAGCAGCACAGTGAGCTGCGCCTCCTGCCACCAGCAAGCGAATGCCTTCGGTGACACCGCGACTGCCAGCGTGGGCGTGGCTGGAACCACAGGGCGGCACTCGATGCGACTGGTGAATGCCGGATTCGCCGCTGAGAGACAGTTCTTCTGGGATGAGAGGGCCGCAACGCTGGAAGCACAAACCACGCAACCGATCCGAGATCACACAGAAATGGGATTCAGCGGCACTCTCGGCGATCCCGCCTTTGCCGATCTCGTCACGCGCCTCACGGCCATTCCCGAATACCGCGTGATGTTTGCCATGACCTTCGGTTCGGCCACCATCACGGAGACCCGCATCCAGAACTCCCTGGCGCAGTTCGTGCGCAGCATCCAGTCCTTCGATTCCAAGTATGACGTGGGACGCGCCCAAGTAGGCGACAACCAGAATTTCCCCAACTTCACGGCTCAGGAAAATGCCGGCAAGGCGCTCTTCCTGAACCCACCTGGTCCGGGAGGCGGTGCCGGCTGCGCCGGTTGCCATGTTCCACCGGAATTCGCCATCGATCCGAACAGCCTCAACAACGGCGTGACCGGAAAAATTGGTGGCGGCACCGATCTCACCAACACCCGCTCACCCAGCCTGCGCGACATGGTCGGGCCTAACGGAAAATCAAACGGCCCCTTCATGCACCACGGCGGTCAGGCGACGATCGCGGACGTGATCAATCACTACAACCTGATTCCCAGCGACAACACCAATCTTGATCCCCGCCTGCGCCGTCCCGGCGGCGCGGTGCAAAGCCTGAACCTGACCCAACAGCAAAAAGATCAGCTCGCCGCCTTCCTGCGCACACTCACGGGCAGCAATGTCTATACTGATGCGAAGTGGTCGAACCCCTTCACCGCCAGCAATGAACTGAGCCTCATCATCCTGCCGGAAAATGCCACCACCGTCACCAAGAACGCCAACAGCACCCTGACACTCCGTTGCCAGGTGGCACCCGGTCTCACCTACCGGATGGAAAGCTCGACCAATCTGAAGGACTGGTCGCTGGTGGAAAATGTCGCCGTTGGCACCACGGGTTTGATCGAGCGCACCGTGGCCATCACTCCCACCTCGACGTTCTATCGTTTCACCTACACGCCCTGATCGACATTCCGCCGCTCCTCAATCCAGCCACTTGCCGGGATTGAGGATGCCGCGCGGATCAGCGGCCCGCTTCAAGGCGCGGTGCAAGGACAGTGATGCGTCGCCCAAGGCTTGCTGGATCCAAGGTTTTTTCGCCAAGCCAATGCCATGCTCTCCCGTGATCGCACCGCCGTTTTCCAGCACCCAGGTGAACAGGATGTGCAAGGCTTCATCGCCACGCTTGCGATTTTCCGGCAGGTGGTAATCCGCAACCATCAGATTGGTATGAATGTTGCCATCACCGGCGTGGCCGAAACATGCGACCGCGATGCCTGTTTGCTCCTGCAAGTTTCGGGCGAAACGCACCAACTCCACCAGCTTGGAACGCGGTACGACGATGTCCTCGTTGAGCTTGGTCAGCCCGGTGTCTCTCAGCGAATAAGAAAATTCCCGGCGGATCTTCCAGAAATTTTCACAAGCCGCCTCATCCATCGCGGGAACGATGTGGGTCGCCCCCATACGCTCTAACAACTGAGCCAACTCGGCGATCTCCATCTGCACCGCAGCCGGGGAACCATCGGTCTCCACCAGCAGGTGGGCCTGACCCGGTGGCAACAGCGCGTCGCCCAGGCGTTTTCTCGCCGCCGCAAGCGTGAAGGAATCGGTAATTTCCAGTGCCGAGGGCAAATGGCCTTGTCGAAAAATTTCCTGCACCGTCGCCGCCGCTTGCTCGAATTCCGGGAAAATGGCCGCCAGCATGGCGCGTGATCTCGGCTTGGGGATGAGACGCAAGGTCGCCTTCGTCACCACGCCGAGCATGCCCTCGGAACCGGTGAACAATCCCACCAGGTCGAAGCCCGTTTTGTTTTTGTGCACACGGCCACCGCAGGTCACGATACTCCCGTCCGAGAGCACCACTTCCAGACCTAACACATAGTTACGGGTCACCCCGTATTTCAGACAGCGCGGTCCGCCGGCGTTGGTGGCGATGTTTCCGCCAATCGAGCAGTCCTTGAGCGATGCCGGGTCCGGCGGGTAGTCCCAGCCGATCTGCCGCGCGGCTTCCTGCAACTGTGCCGTGATCACGCCGGGCTCCACCACCGCCACCCCATCTTCCGGATGAATTTCCACAATGCGATTCATGCGGATCAATGACAGCACGATTCCGCCACAACTCGGCACACAACCGCCGACGTAACCATGCCCTGCGCCACGCGTCGTGACGGGAATGCGATGCTCGTGAGCAAAAGCCATCACCTTCGCCACATCCCCGGTGCACTCCGCGAACACCACCACATCAGGCCGGCCTTTGGCATACCATTTGTCCGTGGCATGGGACTCGCGAATTTCCAACATGTCGCACACCTTGCCGCCTCCGAGCAATGCCACCAATTGCCGACCCAGTTCACTGCCCGGTTCGGCAAAGGAAAATTTCGCGGGAACGATGACGTCCTCAGTCGCATTGACGGGTGAAAAATCCATGCGCCATGCTGGGCCATTCCTGCGCCACGGTCAAATCACAAGATGCGGCTCATCAGTTTTTTACACTTGTGAGCAAGCCGTCATGTTGCTATCACCATGCCTTACACGCGAAACAACTGCCCGCAGCCGAAGACCCTTACTTTATTCCATCATGCGAATCCTCATTGCCGAAGACGATCCCACCAGCGCGGAATTTCTTGCGAAAGGATTGCGCGAAAACGGCTTCACTACCGACGTCACACAAGATGGAAGGCAGGCGCTGGTGCACATTGCGCAGAACACCTACGACCTGATCATTCTCGACGTGATGATGCCGCAGTTCGACGGATGGGAGGTGCTGCAACGCATGCGCGAGCACAAAATCACCACGCCGGTGTTGTTTCTCACGGCATGCGATACCGTGAACGACCGCGTCAAGGGGCTGGAACTGGGTGCCGATGATTACCTGGTCAAACCCTTCGCTTGGGCGGAATTGCTGGCGCGGGTGCGCACCTTGCTGCGGCGCTCGATGCCACGCAGCCAGGACAGTTTGGTGGTGGGAGATCTGGAACTGGACCTGGCTCGCATGAAGGCAATTCGGAATGGAAAAGTCATCGATCTGACTGCCAAGGAGTTCCAAATGCTGACCCTGCTGGCACGCAGCAAAGGGGAAATCGTCACGCGGGCGACCCTGGCGGAAAAGGTCTGGGGCATGCCCAGCTTCGTTGAGTCGAACGCTGTGGATGTGGCGCTGGGACGGCTGCGGAAAAAAGTCGATGACCCTTTTGCCACGCCATTGATTCACACCATTCGCGGCCTGGGCTACACGATCAAGGACAGTTGAGATGGACTCTGCCAAGCCTCACTCCCTGTCACTCACGCTGCGGCTGATGTTGAGCTATGCGGTGGGTTGCGTGCTTACCATCGGAGTGACAGGATGGCTTTACCGGGTCTCATTGCTCAAGCATGTGGAGCAGGAAAATTACGAACTTCTCCTGAATCACCTCACCTGGCTGCGCAACAGCGTTCTGGAGCATGCGGATGATCCGGAACAGGAACTGAAAAACCTGATGATGCATGCCTCGCGTGACCCTCAATACACGATCAGCAGCCGCCTGGTGAATGCCGAGGACAAGGTGATCTTCGCCACCGCCAGTCTCGATGATTTGCCGCAACCTCATGCATTTGCCGCAACCCTCACACCGGATCAGGACCTCAACATCGTCAAGTCACCTGCGACATCGCGGGGGGAGGCGGATACCTACGACATGGCCGCCCTGATCGTAGGCCTCAGCGAGGGAAACCTGATCTATCAGGCGAGATGGAGCAGCGATCATTTTCACTCATGGAAAACATCTTATGACACTTGGTGGATGCGAGCTTTGCTGATCGGCGGCATCGCTTCGGCCGGATCGGGCTGGTGGATCGCTAGGAAGGGGCTTTCGCCGCTGCAACACATCACTCAGGTCGTGAAAAAAATCACCGCCAAGGATCTGAATGACCGCCTCCCTGCCGAGCAGTTGCCGGAAGAGATCACCGAGCTGGCCACGGAGTTCAACCACATGCTGGCGCGTTTGCAGCAATCCTTCCGCCAACTCTCTCAATTCACCGCCGATGCCGCGCATGAATTCCGCACACCACTCAACAATCTGTTAGGAGCGACCAGCCTGGCCTTGAGCAAGGAACGCAGTCCGCAGGAATACATCGCGCTGCTGCAATCCCATGTGGAGCAGTTCAATCGTCTCAACCGCATGATCGAGAGCCTGTTGTTTCTGGCGCGTGCCGACAACAGCTCCGCGGGCTTTCATTTGCAGTCCATCGATATCGGCTCCTGTGCCCGCGAAGTGTTGGACTTTTTTTCCGCAGTGGCCGAGGAGCGAGGCGTCATCCTGCACGTGCGCGGCGAGGCCACAGTGATGGCGGATGAATCGATGCTACGGATCGCCCTCTCCAACCTGATATCCAACGGCCTGCGTTTCACACCGCGCGGGAAATCGCTGAGCATTCATGTGGAAAGAAACGCCCAGCAGGAGGTGGCCATCTCCGTCATTGACTCCGGGCCCGGCATTTCACCGGAGCATTACGTTCACATTTTCGATCGCTACTACCGCCTGGAAAAATCACGCAGCACGGAGGGCGCGGGCTTAGGGCTATCGATCGTGCAAACCATCATGCAACTCCATGGCGGCAAGGCACTGGTGGATCGTTCGCCGCAAGGTGGCGCGATTTTCACGCTGGTTTTCCCACACGCCTCCGGCAAGGCTCTCGATGCTCACAAATGAAAGCGAATCGAATCGCGCTGACCTCGGGCGAAGTCCCGGGCCGGCATGCGTTTCCCGCCTTCCATTTGCACATCGGACAAGGCAATGGCTCCCTCGCCACAACCGATGATGACCTGCTGATCGGTGATGAACGCCTCGCCCGCAGCCAGGCCCGGGTGATCCACGAGGGTGACAGGGGGAAATATTTTCACCCGAGCCCCGTGATCCAACTGGGCGAAAGTGCCGGGCCAGGAGTGATAGGCACGGATGCGACGTTCCACGGCGGTGGCGGTATGCGACCAATCGATGCGACCGTGCTCGCGCAGCAATTTTCCCACATAACTGGCCTGTTGCTCATCCTGGACAAGGCGCGGAGCCTGACGCAGGGCCAGCATACGCATGGCTTCTTCGAGGGCAACAGGCGCAAGAGTGGCGAGCGCATCGTGCAGCGATTCACCCGTCTCCCCGGCCCGCATGATGTGGAGTTTTTGTAGAATGATATCTCCGGCATCCAGCGCACGCACCATGTGCATGACCGTGATGCCCGTTTCCGCATCGCCATGATCGATGGCCGCTTGGATGCAGGAGGCACCGCGGTAGCGAGGCAGAAGGGAGGCGTGGAGATTGATGCAGCCCAGAGGCGGGATATCGAGGAAGCGCTGGGTGAGAATTTGGCCGTAGGCCATGACCACAATCAGATCCGGTTGCAGCGCGGCCACCGCATCGATGGCGGACTTTTTGCGCAGACTCTCCGGTTGCATCACCGGGATGCCCGCCTCCAGCGCGCGGACCTTGATCGCCGGTGGTGTCAGTTGCATGCGCCGGCCGGCGGGCTTGTCCGGCTGGGTCACCAGAGCCAGTACCTGCCAGGACGACTGCAGCAGCCAGTCCCAGGCCGGCAGAGCGATATCCCCGGTGGCGACGAATACAACTTTCATCCGTCAGATGATTTTGCCCTCAGACTCCTTGTATGAGGGAAGTTGAAGGATCACGGAAGTGATGCGATTGATCACCTGCACGGGAGGTTTGGTGGCATCAATCTCACAAATGATATCGGAACTGAAATACTCCAGGATGGGTTTGGTTTCCTCCTCGTAGGTGGCGATGCGGCGCTGGATGACCACCTCGTTGGCATCGTCGATGCGGTTGTCCTTCAGCGCCCGCTTGCGCATGCGGCGGGCCAGCTCGGAGCGATCAGGACAGGACAAATGGAACACCTGCTCGACGTGAATGAACTCCTCCATGTATTGCGCCTGGGCGACATTGCGCGGGATGCCATCCAGCACCAAGTAATCGATGTCCGGCTTGTACACGTGCATGTCGCTCCAGTTGGCGACCTGTGTTTTCCACAATTCCACCGTCAGTTCATCCGGCACCAATTGACCACGGCTGGAAAACTCCACAAATTTCTGCCCCAAGGGTGTGCGGGTGTCCAGAGAGCGAAAAACGTTGCCGCATTCACAATGGAAAAATCGAGGGATCATGCCGAGAATTTTCCCTTGCGTGCCTTTCCCCGCTCCCGGTGCCCCGAGAAGAATGATGGCCGGACGTTTCACTTCAAAGACTTTTGACATAGCTGCGACTCCAGTAAGGTGATTCCCCCGTGATGGCAAGAAGCGAATCAGTGAATTTCCACCGACAGATCATCGCTCAGTTTCTCGATCGCACTGCGGAGCAGGGCTTCATCGCTGTTACCGGGCAGGCTGACCTTGCCCGAGGCGCGGAACAGCGGGTGGCCTGCCATCGCCGCGCTTTCGAGGCCGGTGGTGAGTTCCTCCACGTTTCCACCGCTGTTGGCAATGGCCTGGGTGAGTTCATGCACGATCCCGGCGCGATCATTGCCGACCACATCGATGCTCCAGATGCGGCGATCCTCCGCAGCAGGAGTCGGCTCGAGAATCAACTGGATCTGAATGCCTTCTCCCCCCAATTTTTGCAAGTCCGCGGCCAAGGCCTGCACGTGCCCGGCGGGGCAATCCACACGCAGGATCCCGGCAAACTGACCCGCCAGACGTGCCATGCGGCTCTCTTGCCAACTGCCTTCATGCGCTGCCACCACAGCCGCAATCGAACGCACAAGGCCGGTGCGATCCGCACCCAATATCGTCATGATCAAAGATTGTTTCATCCGGGTCAGCCTGACAGAGGCCACCGGAGGCGGTCACGAATTTTTTGCAATTTTTTGTAATAATTAGGAAAAATTAGATATTGAGATATGTGAGTCATAACGGGTATTCTGTCGTGCATCTTGTAGCACCCATGTCTTACGCCCCCGCCCTTCCCAGTTTCCCCTGCATGCCGCGACCTGAAAAGATCATCACGGTGGAGCCTTTCGTGAACGAATCCGCGATCGCCCCGCTCCTCCACAGGCCCGCCATCGAGTGGCGTGAAAAACGATACCTGGGAGAGGATTTCGCCGGACTCGAAGAGTATTCCGCTCCCCTGCGGCAATCACAGCAAAAAACCGTTTCCCCGGTCCTTGCGGATGTGTGTTTGGATGAGCCAGAGTCCATCAGCGTGAGTGAGGTGGATGCCGGGTCGCCTCCGATGTCCACATCCGTGTGGAGAAATGCCGTGGCCATGGGCAGCGCTGCCGCCATCGTGATCGCCGCCGCCCTCGGCGGACTCTGGGCCGCTCATGCCACCACACCGGCCCATTCCGACAATGGCAACGCCAAGGTTTTGGGCAGCCTTCCACAACGTTCCGCACTGACACAGCCGCGTTGAATCTCATCGACATCCGCCCCCTTTCTCTGCTGTGATTCACCCATGAGCAAAACGCCGACGCTGTTGTTTTTCGCCGCGATGATCGTGGCCGCCTGTGGCCCCGATCTGAGCGCGATCCCACCCGTCACCGAGCGCATGGCGACGGAAATGGGAGTGGAGAAGTCGCAACTGCAACGGGGCAGAAATCTTTACATGGCCCATTGCCATCAATGTCACGAGCGGGTCACACCGGCGAGAATCGATCCCGAATCCTGGCGGGAAATCTTGCCACACATGAGCAAAAATGCCAAACTGCCCGAGTCGCAACTGCAAGACCTGCAAACCTATCTGATTGCCGCCCACGGCACCGTCTATCATCTTGACCGCCAACCCTGACCTAACGCATGTCCATGAAAACCATTGCATTCTCCAGCGCCCTCGCCCTTTTGCTCATCGGCTGTGCCAGTTCACCCAGCGGCGACATTGAAGCGGGCACGGAACCGGAACAAGGGGGCATTTCCGAGGTGCCCAATCCCTCCCCGGAGATGGCGAAAAAAAGCGGCAAGTCGCTCGACCAACTCCAGCGTGGTCACGCGATCTACATGCTCAACTGCGCCCAATGCCACGCCTACCCCTTGCCCGAGGATCTGGATGAGGCGGAGTTCACGGAAACCGTGCCGAAGATGGTCAAACACGCAGGCCTCGGCAACACGGAGGGCCCCGATGTGCTGGCTTACATTCTCGCGGTCAAAACCATGTGATGCACGACCATGAGAACCAAGCTCATTCCGCTATGTCTCGTTGCCTTGGCAGCCATTTCCTGCGGCCCGCAGTGGGATAAAATCGCCCCACCCGTCACGCCTGGGATGGCGGCTCATAGCGGGACCAGCGAGGGCACCCTGCAAGTCGGGCGATCCACTTACATCGCCCACTGCGGCCGCTGTCACGAACATCAATTGCCCGACAGCGTCAGTGACGAGGACTGGCACGTGGTGGTGCCCGGCATGGCATGGAATGCCAGCCTCACGAAGCAGCAAGAGAAAGCCGTGAGGGAATACATCCTCGCCGCCAAGACGCATCAGTGAACAATCTGCTCGAACTTCTGGCCTTTGCTGGCATCATGGCCGTGGCCCAGTTCAGCCCCGGTCCCGACATGATCTTGCTGACCCGCACGTCCCTGCGCGATGGAGGTCGCGCCGGAGCCATCATGGCCAGCGGCATCGCCACCGGACTGGCGGTGCATGCCACCATTGCTCTCAGTGGGGCTGGTTATCTCTTGGCCACGGAGTCGCCCTGGTTGCCCTATGCAAAAGCTCTCGCCTCCGGCTACCTGTTGTATCTGGCAGTCTTGGTGTATCGCAGCGGTCCTCCCGACGAAGACGCCCCGCCAGCAGCGGATCCCCGCCATTATACGCGCGGACTGTGGTGCAACCTGCTGAATCCCAAAGCGGCCCTGGTATTGAGCAGCATCTGCGCCCCGTTTCTCGCAGGCCATCGGGGCCCCGAGCGTCCACTGGCACTCGGCACGATCATTGTGGGGCAGGGCCTGATCCTATGGGTGGCATGGGCCTATCTGTTGCAACACACGGCCCTGCGGAATGGCTACCAACGTTACAGTCTCGTGATCAACCGCTGCTTTGCGATCATCCTCGTGCTCCTGGTCATCCTGCTATGGCGGCGCTGATGCGGAAAACTCTCCAGCGATCAGCCGATCTCGGTGCGGCCCGCCAACTGCGCGCCTTCCTCCATGGCAAACATCTTGGCTTTGATGTCGCCATCCAGACGGGACTTGGCCTTGAGCTCGCAGCGATCGGAAATGATTTTCCCCTGCACCTTGCCAAAGACCTTGACCTCACCGGCGGTGATGTCGCCCTTGATATTGGCATTTTCACCAATCGTCACACGACCTTTGTCCGATGTGATCTGACCCTCGATTTTACCATCGATGATCATGTCGTTGGAAAAACGGACGGAGCCGATGATTTCAATTCCTTGCGCGAGAACGTTGGTTGCATTTGCCATAACGGGTTTGAAACCACCACAAATCCCCGGCTTTGGCAATGCCAAATCCACTGCCTCACGAGATTCCCGCTCCGGGGTCCGGCTCAATCGCCACAACCGTGACCGTGCCCGCTACCCGGAAGCGGACATTTTTGCCGCACAATCTTGCCCCATAGATCCGTCCGCCATCATCGTGCGCCGCAGGACGCGGATCCAAGGCCAATGCCTCGCGGATGATGCGCTGATCCCTGGCCGGCAAGGCGGAAAAATCCGCCATGGCTCCGTCATCGATGACCACCTCCAGAGTCGGCGGAGCCTCCCCCGCATAACCGCAGGCGGCACCCGGCACCGCCTCCGCATACGCCAGGTAGGGCTTGATGTCATACACCGGCGTGCCATCAATCAAATCCACGCCCCCCAGCAACAACTCCGGACCGCCGGCGGTGGCATCGATCCCCTCCAACCGGCACAAGGACAAGCCCAGCCCATTCGGCCGAAAGGTGCTGCGACTCGCAAACACCCCCACCCGCTGGTTGCCACCCAAGCGCGGCGGCCGCACCGTGGGAGACCATTCCTTGTCGCTCGTTTCATGAAAACCGAAAATCACCCACACGTGAGAAAATCCCTCGATCCCCCGCAAAAATTCCTCACCCCGATACTGCGGATGAAAAACCACGCGCCCCCAGGCACTGGGAGAAAGCCCCGGCTGCCGCGGCACCGCGAACTTCTCTCCAAAACAGCTCCTCATGATCCCGATCGGCTCGATTTCCATGGCTCCAGATCAACCACGGATGCCGCGCCCACGGCAACCAAAAATGTTTTCCGAATTTCATCATTGCCAATCCGCAAATCCCGATTTAGTATTTACCATGTGGTTGCGATAATTCGGCTTGCCAGATCATCGTGATTTCGCTTCATTCCCTTACCCACTTCTCGTTATGAAAAACCAAAACACCATCTGGAAACGCGGCTTTACCCTCGTAGAACTGCTCATTGTGATTGCCATCATCATGGTCCTGGCCGCACTCGGGTTCGCCGGAGTGCAGTCCGCCCTGCGCAAAGCCAAAACCGTGCAGACGCTCAACATCGCCACCAATCTGAATCAGGCGATTCAAAACTTTTTCGACGACTACGGCTCGCTGCCGACGGCCGCAGCCACCCCCACGCCCATCGCCACCAATACCGGCGAAGGCGTGAATGTGCTGCGCGTCTTGCTGGCGCAGGAAGGAAACGGCAACAGCATCCTCAATACCAAGGGCGTGCGCTACCTCGACGTCAAAACCGCCAAAGCCCGCAAGGGAGGTGTGGAGTATGCATCCGGCGGCACCCAGGCCACAGGACTGTTTGATGCATGGGGTAATCCGTTTTACATCGCCTTCGATGACGACTACAACGACGAGATCAACAACCCCGCCCCCATCCTTCCCACCGAGCCACAAATTCTCCGCGGCATGAAAGCTGTGGTCTATTCCGCCGGGGCTGATGGCCAGGAGCGCACCAAGGACGATGTCCGCACTTGGTAATCCCATCTTCACAGAATTTCCTACGTGCCCCGCTCGCGTCATGCCGGCGGGGCATTTTTTTGCCTGTCACGGGAAAGAACGCAGAACGCTCCGGCGTAAGGGTATTGCTTTGAAACCCTTGCGCTCATCACTGTTTATCATCGGCATTGGCATGGCCTTTCTCGTGGAGCCACTGCATGCCGCTGACAAAATCACCTACGACGAGCACGTGTTTCCGATCTTTGAGCAGTCATGCCTCAACTGCCACAATCCGGACAAAGCCAAAGGCGGGCTCGACCTCTCCTCCTACACCAATGCCATGAAAGGAGGCTCCGGCGGAAAAATCGCGGAGGCCGGCGATACTTCCTCCACCCTTCTCACTTCGGTGATGCGCAGCGGTGAACTCAAGATGCCACCCGAAGGCGATGCCATCAGCCCGGCCCAGGTCGCCACCATCAAGGCATGGATCGAGGGCGGACTTCTGGAAAACAAAAATTCCACCGCACGCGCCGCGAAAAAGCCCGCGTTTCAAGCGAACCTAGGCTCTGGTGCCGGGAAAAAACCTGAGGGCCCGCCCCCCATGCCGGAAGATGTTCTCCTGGATCCTGCTGTGACCGCCTCGCGCGGCAGTGCCGTCCATGCCATCGCCGCCTCGCCCTGGGCCCCGCTCATTGCCATCAGTTCTTTACGACAAGTGATGCTCGTTCACAGTGAAACCCTTGAGTTGTTAGGGATTCTGCCATTTCGCGAGGGCGAACCCGTTTCCCTGAGTTTCACGCCGGATGCGCGCTACCTGGTCGTCGGCGGTGGCATCGCCGGAAAATCCGGTACCACCGTCACCTTCGATGTCACCAACGGCCAGCGCGTGCTGACCGCGGCGAAGGAATTCGACAGCATTCTTTGCTGCGACATACGCCCAGGTTTTGACGTCGTTGCCACCGGTTCGCCCTCGCGTTTGGTGAAACTCTGGAACACCCAGACGGGTGAGCAAGTCAAGTCGATCAAAAAACACACCGACTGGGTCACGGCTCTGGACATTTCTCCCGATGGCATCCTGCTCGCTACTGGTGACCGCAATGGCGGAGTGCTCGTATGGGAGGCCGACAGCGGCGGAGATTTTCACTCCTTGCGCGCCCACCAGGCGGCGATCACACGCACAGTGTTCCGCGCCGACTCCAACCTGTTAGGCACCGCATCGGAGGACGGCACCATCCGCATGTGGGAAATGAACGGCGGCACCGAGGTGAAAAAAATCGATGCACACAGCGGTGGCGTGCGGGGTTTCGATTGGGCGCGCGACGGGTCCTTTGCCAGCACCGGCCGCGACCGCAAAGTGCGGCTGTGGAAGCCGGATTTCGCTCTCGCCCGCGAACTGGGCGTCGTCCCTGCCCTGCCCACCGCGCTGGCGATCGATGCCGAGGGCAAACGCGTGTTTGTCGGCGATGTCGATGGCAACGTGCATGTCATCGATACCGCCGGCGGCAAGGTCATCAGTAGCTTGAATAACCATCCGCCTACCGTGTCCGAGCGGATTAGTCACATCGACTTCCGTCTTAGCGCAATCCCCCACCCGTTGACTGAAGCCAAGCATCTGGCCAACGCTGCGGAGGTCAATCTCAAGGTGAACCAGGCTGAGCTGAAAGATGACGAAAAAGACCTGCAAGCCGCCCGTCAGAACGTCACGCAATCGCAGCAGTCTCTCGCCACACTCCAAGGCAAAGTCAACAGCGTGCGCCAGGCGCTGGAAGGAAAAAAACGCGAACTCGAGACGGCGCGCGCCCAACTGGCGACCGCGACGCAAGCGAAAGATCAGGCTAGCCAGGCATTAACTCATGCCCAAGCGGCCGGGGAAGCCGCGGGCATCGAGCAGGCCCAAACGGCGGCGCGCGATGCCGAAGCGAAATGGCAGCAAGCACAAGGCCTGGCGACATCGGTCGAGCAGTCCGTGCAACAACTTACCCAGGAAGAAAAACAACTCGCCGCCGCACTGCCTCCCGCCGAGAAACTCCATCAAGCAGCGCTGGCCAAGCTCGCCGCGACGGAAAAATCCATCAAAGAATTGCGCGAAAACCTCCCCGCTCTCGAACAAGCGTTCGCCCAAGCACACAAGAATCACCTTGATCTGCAGAATGAACAGAAGCAACTCGAGCGCGACCGCCGCCACTGGATCGCGGCCCTGACCAATACCCTAGCCCTCGGCGCCCGACGGCTGGCCCTGACCCAGCAAAAAACATTCGAAGATCTCGTTGCCGGATTTGCCGAGAAGGCCAAAACCCTGGAAACCCTTGCCAGCCAGCGCCAACAACTCATCGCCGAACTGACCGGCATCATGTCCGAGAATCCACCAGTCGACGAAAAAGAACATGCCGTATGGCAGGAGCGGCTTAAAGCTCAGCAAACCCGCTGCGACCAGTCGCTCCAAAGCCTGCATCAAACCGAAAAGGAACTGTTGGACCTGCGGACTCAAATCGAGGCACAAACTCCGGCACGCATGCAAGCCCTGATAAAAAGCCGCGTGTTGCACCAGGAATATCTTCGACGCAGGGCTGAAATGGTGGAATAGTCCGCAGTGCCCCACGTTCCGGAAATCCTCCTCAGTCCTGGCCATGGCCTCCATTTGTCTGCGCTGAACCTGTGGCTCGACCATCGCCGCCCGCAACCGTGGGCATTCATTTCCCACGCCCATTCCGACCACGTCGCCCGCCACGGCAGCATCCTGTGCAGCCCGGTAACCGCCCATTTGTTGCAAGTCCGCTACCGCATCCCGCGCGAGCGACTGTGCGTACAGGAATACCACGAAACCCGCGAATGGCATGGCCACCTCTGCACCTTGCTGCCCGCCGGACACATTGCCGGATCTGCCATGCTGCATGTCGTAGATGCCATCACCGGTGCCAGCCTGCTCTACACCGGCGACTACAAACTGCGCGACTCCCGCAGCCTGCCACCCGCAGAATTATGTCCCGCAGACACCTTGATCATGGAAAGCACCTTCGGCCTGCCGCGTTATGTGCTGCCCCCCGCAGCGGTGATCGAAGAACAGATCTGCCAGTTCGTTCACGATTGCCTGGCCTCTGACGCCACGCCCGTACTGCTGGGATACTCGCTAGGCAAGGCCCAGGAAATCGCCGCCATCCTCCACGCTCACCGCATCCCCTATCAGGAAACAGCCACTGTGGCAAAGATGTCCCAAGCCTGTCGCGAGATGGGCATGCCACTTCCCGAAACAGAAGCATGGCGCGACAGCCTGCCCGCAGGTCACGCACTCATCGCCGCGCCGCAGTTGTTGCGCCATGCCGACTACACACGACTGACACGCCCCCGCAGCGCCATCATGACGGGCTGGGCTCTCAACCCCGGCGCACGCTTCCGCTACGGCTGTGATGCCGCCATTCCACTCTCCGATCACGCCGATTTTCCCGATCTGCTGCGCACGGCGGAAATCGTCAAACCCCGACGCATCATCACCGTGCATGGTTCCACCCGCGAGCTAGCCGCCAGCCTGCGAGCCCGTCATTTCCAAGCCTGGAGCCATTTCGGCAACGACCAACTCGAACTGTTCCAGGACTTCCCCTGAACCGAAACTCCGCATATTTCGCTCAGCTTTTGCAAAAACCTGCGCAGAAAGAATCATTGCATTTGTCGTCCCTTATGATACCTTTGCGTGTCTCCCAAACGAGACATGTTTACAGCAATTCATTAACCTATGTCAAAATTACGCATTCCCTTCGAGAGGGTCAATTGGGTCACCAGTGTGTTCCTGATTGGAACGTTCCTTCTCTCCATTACTGTTGTGCCATGGTACATCGTAAAATTCGAACAGACTTGGTTCCAATGGGCGATGTTCGCCTTCATGGTGCCAGCCACCGCCATGAGCATCACGCTCGGTTATCACCGCTTGTTTTCTCATTTGTCGTTCAAGGCCAAATGGCCTGTCAAACTCTTCACCCTCGTCTTCGGTGCCTGTGCGTTTGAAAACTCCTGCCTCGACTGGAGTTCCGATCACCGCACCCACCACAAGCACGTGGACCACGATGAAGACCCCTATGACATCTCCAAAGGATTCATGTGGGCTCACATCGGCTGGCTGATGTTCAAGCTCGCACCTGAGCATCCCGCCACCAACGTCAACGACCTGCGCAAGGAAAAGCTCGTCATGTGGCAGCACAGACATGTGCAAACCATCGCCTTCCTCGTAGGCATCGTCGGCCCCACCCTCCTCGGCGGTCTTTACAATCACTTCTTCACCGAACTGCCCGTGTGGCAAGGTGCTCTTGGTGGCTTCCTCATCGCCGGCGTCCTGCGCGTGGTGGTGGTGCAACACTCCACGTTCTTCATCAACTCGCTCTGCCACACCATCGGCAAGCGCCCCTACTCCACCAAGCACTCGGCTCGCGACAGCATCGTGATGGCATTCGCCACCTTCGGCGAGGGCTACCACAACTACCACCACGAGTTCCAGCACGACTACCGCAATGGAGTGAAACCATGGCAGTGGGATCCCACCAAATGGACGATCTGGACCCTCTCGAAACTGGGTCTCGCCTCGAATCTCCGCCGCGTGCCAGACTCGAAAATCCTCCTTGCTGAAATGGGCGAAGCCCGTCTCCGCGCCGAGGAAAAACTGGCCGCTCTCAATGCCGCCCACCCCACCATGGCAGATCGTGCCCACGTCATGCTCAACGAGTTGTGCCAGAACATTTCCCAAAATTATGCGGAACTGGAAAAAGCCGTGTCCGAGCGTGTCGAGGTCTCCCGACAGACTTTGATGAAATGGCAGGCCGAAACGCGCGAACTCGCACGCTACGCCCGCTCCATCCGCTTGATGGCCAACGCCTGATCGGCACCATCCTTCACACTCATGGGTCATTCGCGCGAATGACCCATTTTTTCTGCCCACAACATACGCTATGGCCGACGAGTCCACCGTTATTGATGACATTGGCAAACCTGGCATCGCCGCCATGGTCGCCGCCTTCTATCGCCTCGTACGCCACGATGACCTGCTGGGGCCCATGTATCCCGAAGACGATTGGGAAGGCAGCGAGGAACGCCTCCGGGAATTCCTCTGGTTCCGCCTCGCCCAGGATCCCACCTACCTGCTCAAACGCGGCCACCCTCGCCTGCGCATGAGGCACATGCCCTTTCACATCGATGTGGCCGCCCGCGATCGCTGGCTGCTGCTGATGTCCCGCGCCATGGATGAAACACAGGTCTCCGGTGCCTCACGCGAGTGGCTGGACCGGTTTTTTTTCCAAATCGCCGACTTCATGCGGAACCAGGAGGAGACAGCAGCGGAAAATTGAACGAATTTTCCCGCCAAAATCGCTCCCTTCCGCCCATTCTATCATTGCCACCAAGGTGATTTTCTCCTACGGTGTCGCACATACAGCGCAAGCTACCACCGATTTTTTCCGTTATGATTCGTTACGCACTCACATTCGCACTGCTGGCCACCGCCACGGCACAGGATTTGCCCCGTCGTCAGGATGACAACGTTCCGGCCCAGGTGGAGCAAATGTACGAACGCGGTCTGCGCTATCTTGCCACCAAACAAACCAAGGAAGGCTGCTGGGAAGACTCCCAAGGCAACGAACCTGGCGTCGTCGGTCTGGCCACGATTGCCTTCCTCGCTCACGGCGAAGACCCCAACCATGGTCCCTACGCCAAAAACATCGAGCGCGGCATCAACTACATCCTCTCCCAACAAAATGCCACCAACGGCTACATCGGCAACAGCATGTACAGTCACGGATTCGCCACACTCGCCCTGTGCGAAGCCTACGGCATGCTCGATCACCCAAAACTCGCCCCCGCTCTCAAGAAAGCCGTGGATCTGATTCTCTCCGCGCAAAAACGCAATCGTTTCAAGGCCTGGCGCTACACCCCGGATGCCTCGGATGCCGATACCACCGTCTCCGGCTGCCAGATCGTCGCCCTTCTCGCCGCCCGCAATGCCGGCATCAGTGTGCCCGATGAAGCCATCAAAAACGCTCTCACCTACATGGAGCGCTGCCGCAGTGCCGATGGCAGCTACGGCTACACCTCAGCCGGCGGTGGCAAGCCCACACTCACCGCCATCGGTTCGCTGTGTTTCTCGCTGGCCAAGAAAAAAGAGGGCAAGGGCTACGCTGCCAGCCTCGCCTACCTGAAGAATCACATCAATTACCGCGAACCCTACTATCCGTTCTACTTCGAATACTACATGTCTCAAGCCCTGTTTCATGCCGACCAGAAAACCTGGGAGGAATGGAATGCCAAAAACATCAAGCTCATGGCCACCTTGCAATCGCCCGATGGTTCATGGCCCGGACGCATGGGCTACGCATTCAACACCTCAGGCGCGCTCCTCTCGCTTGCCCTCAACTACCGCTTCCTGCCGATCTACGAAAAATAAATCTTTCTCCCACACCATGAACCGCTCGTTTTTATCTCTCCTGGCCCTCTCGACTCTCGCTGTGAGCGCCGCGGATGACATTCTCCGCTTCAGCAATGGCGATCAACTTCACGGCAAATACCAGGGCATGGGCGACGGCAATGTCATCCTCTGGACACGCGAGGACCTCGGTGCCCAGCTTTCGCTGAAACCGGAAAACGTCCGCCATATCATCCTGCGTGGTGCCACTCCCAACACCGACGTCGGCTCATTCGCCTACATCACCCTCATCAATGGCGACCAGATTCCCGGTGAGGTCGTCGGGTTCGACGACAAAACCACACGCATCCGCAGCAGTGTCGTCGGTGACATCACCATTCCCTCGGACAAAGTCGCCGCCATCAATCCCAATCCTTTCGGCGGCAAACTCCAATACGCCGGACCTTTTTCGCCCGAAGGTTGGGAAGTGTATCGCCCCGAGGATCGCGACCCCAAGGCCGTGGCCAAAAAAGCCGAGGAGAAAAAGGAACTGGAGAAGCAGGAAGCCGCAGCCAAGGAGGATGCGATCAAGATCGTTCCGGCCGATGACAAAAAAAACCAACCGGAGGAGAAAAAATCCAGCGATGCCCCTGCCGAAAAAAAAGCGGAGGAACCCTCATGGAAACATGCTGGTGCCGCATGGTATCATCTCAAGGGCATGAACGTGCTAGCACGCAAAGATTGCCTCGGGGAAAGCTCGCTCGTGCGTTTCCGCATCGCGTGGCGCGAGCGTCTCAACGTGAACATTGCCATGAATGCCGATTTCGCCGCTCCTCCCGAACCCAAGGATGAGGAAGGAAAAGAAGGCAAAAAAGCGGGAATCGTCGGCCGCCAGCCCATGATGTTTTTCAACGGCATGCCCTCCAATCACACGCTCTCCTTCGGCAACGCCCTGGTGCTGAGCGTCTATCAATCCTATTTTTCGCTGACCCGCTGCGGCTATGACGCCCACGGCCAGGTCATCAACCAGCGGATGCTGCAAAGCCAGTCCGGCGTGCAACTACCCGAGTCCGGTGAGGCCACCATCGAGATCCGCAGCAACCGCGCCAAAGGCCTTCTCATGCTTTTCATCAACGGCCAGTATGCCGCACAGTGGGAAGACATCGTCAACCTCAAGAACGACGCACAAAACGAAGAAGCGCAGACAGATCCCCCGCTCGGACGGGGCTTTGCGATCCAGTGCAGCAACCCGCTGCGCCTTTCAGAAATGGTCATCAGCGAATGGAGCGGCATCAAAGACAGCGCCTACAGCATGAGCCACGAAAAGCGCGACATCATCCTGCTCAGCAACGGCACCGATCGCTACTCCGGTGAGATCACCCAAATCAAAGACGACAAGGCTTTCTTCAAAAACGCCTACAGCCTCCTGGAAATCCCCCTCGCGGAAATTTCCGAAATCGTGTTCGCGAAAAAAACGGAGCCCGAGTCCAAGGAACCGGCGGAAGGCACTGTCACTGCGCGCTTTTATCCCACTGGCAAGATCAGCGGCCTCGCCCTGGCCTCCAGCCCCACCAGCCTGAAGCTCAACCACCCGTCTGCCACGCCACTGGAGGTCAATCTCAGCCACGCCATTTCCCTGGAATTCAACGATGACAGCTCTTTCCTCGAAATCATGGACCAACACCAGGAAAAAAATCTGACCCCTGACGAATGATGCGCACTTCCCGATCCCAGTCCCTTCCCCGCTTGATCGCTGTCCCTTTGCTGCTGGCCTGTGGCGCGCACGCCGATGAAGTCCACCTCGGCACCCAAGGCAAGATCTCCGGTAAAATCGAGCAAATCACGGCCAATCGCGACATCACACTTACCACGCCCTTGTCCCCGGAAAAATTGCAATTTCAGGGCGATTCCTTCCAGTCGATCCGCTTCGATGAACAAAAAGCCCCGGCCAACCGCTGCAACAACATCATCTATCTCAAAAATGGTGACGTCATCCCGGTCAATGTCGATCGCATGGACGAGAAAGGCCTCGCCTTTGAAATGCCTTGGTCTGCCAAGCTGACCGCACCGCGCACCGCCATCGACTCCCTCCATTTCGGCACCAGCGAAAACACGATGCTGTACGCGGGGCCCAACCCGGATGACTGGGAACTGGGCAAAACCTGGAAGTACGACAACGGACTGGTCTCTCAATCCTGGGGCCACACGCACCGCAAATTCGAGTCACTGCCGGATCGCTACATCTTCTCCTTCAAGGTGGCATGGACCGGCAATGCCGGGATCAAATGCCTGTTTGCCTCCACCTCGGCCGACGGCAACAGCGCCACCGATGGCTATTTCCTCCAGTTCAACAGCGGTGGCTTGGAACTCAAACGCCAGTCCAGCGGCACCAGAAAATACACTTCTCTCGCCACGTTCAATGAATTGACACCGGATAGCCTGGACGACAACGAGATGAACGTCGAAATCCGCATGGACCGCTCGAATCGCCTGCTGCAACTCGCCGTCAACGGCAAGCAACTGCGCAATAACATCATCGACCCGATGGAAACGGGCCCCATTCCGACCGGAGAGATCATCAGCTTCATCTCCACCAACGGCAGCGATGACCGTCACACCATCAGCGACATCCGCATCACCACCTGGGGTTCCGCCAGCGCGGAGGCCCGCTTGGAAAAACGCAGCGACACCAAAACCGATGTGCTTTTCGATGTGGAATCGAACCGCTCCTCCGGCCAGCTCAAATCCATCCAGCCCGGCAAGGAATTGCAGGTGCTTTTTGAAAATCCCCACGACCCCGCGCCCAAGCCGCTGCCAGCCTCGAAGGTGGCGGTGATCTATTTTTCAGGGGACAAGGCCGACCACAAAGCCCCGCCCTATCGCATCAAGCTCCAGGGATTCGGCATGCTTTACGTGGATGCTTTCGACATTGCCGATGGCACCCTGCGCGCCACCCACCCGGTTCTGGGTCCTTTGGAGCTGTCCACCACTCTTGTTTCTGAAATCGCCCGCACTCCGTAAGTCCATGCATCTGCCCAATATGAAACTCTCCGTCACCAGTGCGCTGCTTTCCTTGTGCTCCCTGCTGGTCGCCGATGAACTGCCCGTCCTGAATTTCACCAACGGCGACCGCCTCCGGGGCAGTCTCGGACGCGTGGATGCGGCCCTGCTTTATTGGAAATCCCCCACCCTCAAGCAGGAAACACCGTTTTTCCTCAACCAGATCCAGGACATCACTTTCCCCCAATTGACCGCACCACCGAAAGCCGGTGATCACATCGCACACATTCGTTTCAATCAGGACCTGCGCCAGCAAAACGAAAACATTACCGGTGATGTGATGGATGGTGAACTGGTGGCGGTCAACCAAGACCACATCATCCTCAAAACCTGGTATGCCGGCGAGCTCAAGCTCAATCGCAACATGGTCAAGGACTTGGAAATCACCGATGTCGCCCCGGCGGTGTACACCGGTCCCATGAAGGCCGACGACTGGAAGGTTTTCCCCGAGGACTCATGGACCTACGACAAAAATTCCTACACCAGCAGCGGCAGCGGTGTGATGGCAAAGGACTTCAAAAAAATCCCCGAGCGCTACTGCTTTCGCATGACCGTCTCGTGGAAAAGCCGTTTCAGCCTGCAAATCATTTTCGGCGCGGACAGTGCCACCGAGGAGACGCCGGACAATCAATACATGCTGATGCTGGACAACGGCACCTCCTATCTGCAGAAGCGCTCGACCAACGCGGACGCCCTGGGCGGCATGATGCGCAACGGCGGCATGATCGGCGAATACAAACGCGATCAGAACTTCCGCAACAAGGAAAAAACCGAACTGCGTTTGTTTGTGGATACGACCACCGGGCTGATGGCACTCTACGCCGATGACAAACTTGTCCAGGAATGGAACGATGTGGACAAACCCGTGCTGAACGGCACCTGCATGCACCTGCGCCAGAACTCGAACGCCAACTACAAAATCAATCTCTCGCGCATGTCTCTCACCGCCTGGGACGGGATCCTGCCCAGCGCGGATGATAGCGTGAAAACCAACCCCATCGACAACCCCGAGCCCAAAGACGACGAGCAACGCATCATCTTGCGCAACGGCGACATCGTGCTCGGCAAAGTGGAAAAAATCGAAAACAGCGAAATTTTCCTCAAAACGCGTTTCAACGACGTCAAGTTGCCCGTCTCCCGCATCCGCAAGCTGGCGCTGGCCCCGGCGGAGTATGACGAACGCCTGCTGCAAAACGGCGATGTGCGCGCTTGGTTTTCCGATGGCAACTACATCACCTTCCGCCTCGATGGAATCGCCGCCGATGGCAAAATCACCGGCACCAGCCAGCACTTTGGCACCGCGCTCTTTGACCCGAAGGCCTTCACCCGCATCGAGTTCAATATCTACCCCTCGCCGGTCAAACAGTAAGCATCACGACCTCGCGGCAAACAATTGCTCTAGATCCGGAAGGTCCGCCGCGCTCTGGGCCGGTTGTGACGCGATGATTTGGTTGCGGTGATAGAGGAACACACCGGGCATTTGAAGACCATCTCCGGCCAAATGCCCCACACCGCAACCGCGGAACAAGGCCATGATGCCGCGCAACCATACCCGAGGGCCAAACAGCTCCCAAAATCCCGCTTTGCCCAGGCCAAAGCTGCGGTAGAGTTCGCAATACGGATCCGCTATGCGGGCCACGCCGGATTTATCCCCGAGGTAAGCCGTTTCCTTGCCCGACTGGAGCATGTGAACCAACACCAGGCGCGCATTCCTCTCACCCGCCTGTTGCTCAATCATTTGCAAACCACGCAGCAGTTGCCGCGTGAAGGTGCAGCCGAAGTGACGCAAAAACACCAGCACCACCAACTGTGAATCAGCAGCCTCCGCCAGGGTCTCTCCCGTGGACAAGCGGTATTGTGCCGCCGCTTTGTCGGTGGTCAACGGCTCTTGATAGAGAGGAGGACGCCCGAGATTGGCCTGCACCGTGGCCCACAAAATCATCAGGAAGGGCAGCAACCACAGCAGATCATCCACCACCAGCCAAAGGATCAGCGGCGTAGGCAGAATGTGCCGGAACCAGCTGTAGATGGCCGCCGCCAGCACGAGCAGAATTTTGAACACACACAACAACACGATGCGCCAGTGACGGATGGGATCGCGGGCTGCGAGGAAATAACTACAGCCAAACACCAGGTAGAACATGCCAATCACCTGCACCAACATGTGGTGCCCGGAAGCACTCAGCCCCGTGGCCTCGTAGGCACGATCCGGCCACGCCAAGGTCACCACCGCAAAAGCCACACAATACAATCCTGCCAGTATCAGCACCAAGGGCATCCAGCCCGGCACCTTGCATTTTCCTCCCTCACATCGAGTCATCGGCGGAAAGTAGCGTGCTTTTCCCAGCGCGCAAGCGACGGATTCAGGGAATGTGCGTGCGCAAGACCAGGGAGTCCGCCAGCGCCGTCACAGGGCTCGCTCCCACGCCCAGCAACAAGGTGCTGCCCGCCGTCCAGCATCTGCCATCCTCCGCCCGGACGCCCCCTTCCACCACATGCAGCAGGCTGAAACGATCAGTTCGGGCCAACCCCACGGACTCACCCGTGGCCATCATCAGCCGCTCCACCTCGAAATGCTCGCAGCTCGCCAGCACGTTGCCACAAGGCTGATCCACCGTCGGCTCTGTGTCAGAGAAATCGATGCTCACCAGCGATTCCTCGATGTGCAGATCGCGCGGCTTGCCATCCAGCCCCACACGGTTCCAGTCAAATACCCGGTAGGTGGTATCGGAATTTTGCTGGATTTCAAAAATCAACAAACCCGCGCCAATCGCATGCAAGCGGCCCGAGGGAATGAAAATCGAATCGCCGGCCTGAACCGGGATTTCATGCACCAGTTGAGCCACCGTGCCGGATGCGATCGCCGCCGCGAAACTTTCCCGCGTCACCCCTGCCTTCAGGCCTACCACCAGGCGCGCGCCCGGCTGCGCCGCAGCGATATACCACATTTCCGTCTTCGGTTCCCCACCCAGAGCGGCGGCCTTGCTGGCCGGAGGATGAACTTGGATCGACAGATCATCGCGAGCATCGAGGATTTTGATCAGCAGCGGAAAACGCTCACTGTCGGGCAGGCCATGGCCGAAAATTTCTTCGCGTCGCGTCCGCCACAATTCGTGCAACGACTGGCCAGCCCACTCGCCCGAGGCGACGATCGATTGCGCCTCATCGCGGTCCACCATTTCCCACGACTCACCATAGGGCCGCGCGGCATCAGGAAGGCTGCGCTGAAAATGACTTTCCAGCATCCGCCCGCCCCATACCCGTTCCATCGCCATCGGCAGAAAATCCACAATCGCCATGCGCCAAGCCATGGCAGAATTTCCCGGCCCTGCCAAGCCCCCGTTGGAAAAATGGCGCAGACTCTTTCCCCCCGACATGACGAGGTTCAAGAAAAGAACCCGGCTTTTGCCAGGTCGCGGAAAACGGCATCAACCGAGGAATCCGCGAGCCTGCAAGTTGTTCAAGCGGCGGGTGACATCCACCAGGCCATCGATGACGGTTTGCGTGTAGGTGCGGCCATCGAGCGTATTGACACCATGACCGGGCACGGCGGCACGCAAGGAGGCAAGTGCCTCGTCTTCGTGGTGAAACATTTCCACAAACACGGTCTGGAGTGCGCCGGTCTTGGCGGCGGCGGCCATGGTGGCGGCGATCCAACCATCGTCGGTGCTGAGGCAGCCGCGCGTGGTTTTGGCCGAGGCATGGTAGAGTCCGAAGTGACCGGCGGCGGCGATTTCCGCAATCAGTGCCTCGTGCTCCGGAATGGAAAGGCCGGAGTCGCCGCAGTGCGCGGCATCCACCAGCAGTTTGAAGAAGTTCCGCCCCAGAACAGCATTCGCGGCTTTGACGAATTGCCAGGCTTTGTCGAGATTCGTGAAAGTTTTGAACTCAATCGGACGCAAAAACTCGATATGCCAGGAGGTGATGGCGGAATCGAGCAGACCGGACTCCCGCGCGGCACGGAGGTGCACTTTGACGTTCTGGGCGATGGCGGCATCGAAGTCCATGTCCGCCGGACCATTCATCCACTCCTCCACCGAGGTCGATGACACAGAAACGGCACCGAACTCGAGCGCGGCTTGGATTGACTCCTTGAGCTGCGCCACCACCACATCCTCGTCGGCGGGATTCATGGGATTGGCACCGCCCACCATCATGATCAGGTGGACGTCCAGCCCCAGTGCCTGGAGGCCGCGGATCATCTCACCGGTTTCGGTGGCATCGGCCCCGGGGAACACGGAAATTTGCACGCAACTGGGCTTCACCGGCGATTGCTGGCAGATGCGGTCCATTTCTGCGACGGAAATGAGGCGGCCATCGGCCTCGCGGGGAAATTTGCCTTGAGCATCCGGCAGCAAGCCCCCCACAAATTTGATATGGGTAGGGACAACTCCGAGAGCGATGTTAGGAACGAGTTTCATAAGGTAGGATGGCGAAATCTCTAGGTCTGCAAGGCGGAGGCGTCAAGCAGCATTCTCGACCAGCGGCCGCTTCTTTTGTCATCCGAGGCACGCTCGACTTGAATCCACATGCCTTACATGATCTTACGTCACCACTTCACGTCCCATGGCTTGCCGAAGAATGAACGCCGCACCCAATTAGGGCTGGCCTTTTTCTCTGCGCACTTGGTCGTGATGAGCGGCAAGTTCGCGGTCCACCATGCCTTGAGCGCCGCACAAGCAGCAGCTTCGTCTGCCACTTCAAAGGGCGTTCTATCAATCTCCATGACATCAGACAGCTCACCTAGAATGATCCTTTTAGACAAGCTTCTAGCGGAATAAGACTCAGGAGGACGTGTTTCCGCAGCACGGTAAATATGTGTATGAATTGTGGCATCATCTAAATTGGGTAATTCCAACGCAAGTAGACGAGGATCAAGAAAGTTGGCAAATTGCATCCTGGCGAAATTTATTGCATAAAATTTTTTGCTGGAATCTGTCTGACCGTTAACAGTTCGCAAGATAGCATCAACCTTATCAGAGTCAGGAATATCCATGATATTATAGATAAAGTAAGCAACGTTAGCCCATGCGCCGTTGATTTGTCTTTTGAGGGGTGATTCAAGTTCGGCGACCTCAGGGGCGTCAAGAACGATTTGCATCATGACATCGATATTTGTCGAAATTTTAGCACCAGCCCAGTTTTTCTTGATCGATTTGCTATATTCTTTGTCTATTATAAATGGATGATTGGCAGGAATTTGGTCAACATCCGTTGAAATAATCCCCATAACATCTGCGACCGTATAATTGGCAATTAACTTTGAAACGGGAGGCGTAGGTGGAATAAAGTCAGGACGCGATTCGGCATTTGCACTGAAAAAAGAAAATGCCGACAACACCACAAGAAATAAGAATGTTGTTTTCATGGTCCGAATCATCTTTGTGTCACCTTTTTGCATCCAATCAGTCCACCTCTTCCCATTTCCCGAATTCATCCACCCAGCGGATCGCGTAGATGTACCAGTAGGCGGAACAAAAACAGATCGAACCGATGAAGAAGATCGGATGGAATATTCCCATCACCAGAAAAATCAATGCGGCAAAGAACGATAGCCAGACAAACCTGCATGCCCTGGCGCGGGTGGAAATGCCCCAAAGCCCAAGACGCACCAGCAAAGGCCAATCGCCACGATGTTCTTTTCTCGCAAATGATTCCACCGTCATGGTGCCCTCGGAGTAATGCACCCGCAGCGTATCATCGGCGTTGATGAAGGCTATGATTCCGGTATCGTAATCCATTTCGGTGACAGGAATGAGTTCATCAGCCATCGGACCAATTCCCAACACACAGCCATTTTCCGGGTACGCCTCATCATAGTCTCTGACGATCTTTTCCCACGTCGATGTCTCATACAAGCCACGTCCAGAATGAGACACCGTGAGCAGATACCGACCCGAGACATCAAATCCACCTGCGACCATGCCGCCGATCCAGAACGTTTTCTGCATAGCCGAGGAGGAGTAAATCAAAATGCTGGGATAAAGAACAGGGAGAATTTGACACACTACAACGGTCTTCCCTACCACGACAGGATATTTGGGTTTTCACCTCCGGAAAGCTCCACTACGGAAGATCGGATGGCTCATTCCCGTTACGCCAGAATCGCCTTGACCACCTTGGCGGGTTCCACGCCGCTGAGTTTGAAGTCGAGGCCTTGGAACTTGTAGGTGAAGGCGGCGTCGTTGATGCCGAGTTGATGGAGCATCGTCGCATGCAGGTCGTGCACGGTGACTTTGTTTTCCGCGACACCGTAGCCGAGTTCGTCGGTCTTGCCGTGGACCGTGCCGCCTTTGATGCCGCCGCCGGCCATGAGCAGGCTGAAGGCATTGATGTGGTGGTCGCGGCCGGAACCCTGACCCATGGGTGTGCGGCCGAATTCACCACCCCAGATGATGAGCGTGTCCTCGAGCATACCGCGTTGTTTGAGATCCATGATCAGGGCCGCAGTGGCTTGATCGGTGTTCCGCGCGGAAAACGGCATGTCTTTTTCGATGTTGCTGTGGTGATCCCAGGCGCGGTGATAGAGTTGCACAAAACGCACGCCGCGCTCGACCATGCGCCGCGCGAGTAAGCAGTTGCGGGCGAAGCTGGATTCGTTCGGCTCCTTGATGCCATAAAGGTCGAGAATGCTTTTCGGCTCGCCGCTGAGTTCCGTCAGGCCTGGCACGGACGTTTGCATGCGGAAGGCCATTTCGTATTGGGAGATGCGGGCCGCGATCTCGCGATCGTGGCGGGTTTCGGCGAGCAGGCCGTTCATGCGTTTCACTTCATCCACGACTTGGCGTTGCGTTGATTGGCAGATGCCCTCGGGATTGCCGAGGTAGTGCACGGCGGCACCGTTTGACTGGAACTGCACGCCCTGGTACTTGCCGGGCAGGAAACCGGAGGACCACTGGCGTGAGCTGACGGGCTGGGCACCACCGCCGCCAGCGGACATCAGTACGATGTAGCCGGGCAGCTCGGACGTTTCCGCGCCGAGACCATAGAGCAGCCAGGAGCCCATGGAAGGGCGGCCTTTGACGATGGATCCGCTGTTGAAAAACGCGTGGGCGGGATCGTGATTGATTTGCTCGGTGGTCATCGAGTTGATGACGGCGAACTCATCGATGATCTTTGCCATGTGCGGAAACAGGTCGGAGACCCAGATGCCCGCTTGTCCATGTTGTTGGAACTTGGCAAACGATCCGCGTGCCACCAGCTTTGAGCCCTGCAACTGGGCGAGCTGCTGACCCTTGGTGAAACTCTCAGGGAAAGGTTGTCCGTTGAGCTTGTTGAGCTCGGGTTTGTAGTCGAACGACTCGAACTGCGAGGGACCACCCGCCATGCACAAGTGGATCACCCGTTTGGCCTTGGGTGCGTAATGAAGGGCGCTGTCGAAACGACCGGGCCACGGCGCCTGTTCGCCGCGCGCCTGCTGCATCAGCGAGGCAAAGGCGATACCGCCTAGGCCGGCGAAGGATTTTTCCAGAAAAGAACGACGATTGATGGAAAGCGGGCACGGTGTGTGAGCGAAGGAGTTCATGGTGGTGGCGGTGTGCTGGTGTGAAGTGGCTGATGGGGAGAGCGGGAGAGCTGGGGAGCGGGAGAGCTGGGGACGTTATTTTTTTGGGCGGGGGAGCGTCCATGAATCGGGGTGATTGATCATGGTTACGAGCTTTCCTAGGATGGCGTCGTATTGAGAGTAAAGATTGCGTGCGGCATCTCTTGATACGTATTCGCACTCTACGGCAAATTGCAGCCATGTCTGCGTTTCTGCCGCTTCTCCCTCGGCATCATTGAGTTTTGCGATAAATGATCCGGGGTAGCGGCGTTTGCGCCAGGCCTCGGTGATGTTCGCGCAGACACTTCGTGATGATCGACGGATTTGATCGGTAAGGGAGTATCGTTCCTCAACAGGGAATGATTTGCTGATCTGAAAAATCTCCATCGCAGTGGCGAATGCTTGCTGATAGACTTCCAGTTGTGTGTGACGATCAATTTTCATAGCTGTTAGATTTTTTCTTTCTCCATGTCCCCCTTTCCCCCTCTCCCCCGCTCTTCAATAGCGCGTGATGGATTCGTGGAGGTTGAGGATGACCCGGCAGACCTGCACGAGTGCGGCTTGTTCGTTGGTCATGTTCGTGGCCTTGCTTTCACCGGAGGCAAAGAGGGCGATCTGTTTTTGATAGAAATCGACGAGATTTTTCATTTCCTGATCACTGGGGCTGCGGGCGAGGGCGAGGGCGAAGGCCTGGGTGATGGAGGCTTGGATCGAACCTGCATCCTTGAGGCGTGCGGCCAGGGCATTGGCGGCTTCCACAAACACGGGATCGTTCAGCAGGGTGAGGGCTTGCTGCGGGGTGTTGGCTTGCATGCGATCGGCACTGCATTCTTCGCGTGAGGGAGCATCGAAGTTGGCCAGCATGGGGTGCATGAAGGTGCGCTGCCAGTGGGTGTAGAGTCCGCGGCGCATGCGGCTGTGGCCGGTGTCCATGACCCAGTCGCGATTGGGGAACTGGATGGCGGCGTAGTAACCGGGCGGTTGGTAGGGCTTCGACGGCGGACCGCCGATGTAGCTGACGTCCAACAGACCGGCGATGGTGAGGGCGTTGTCGCGGATGAATTCGGCATCGAGACGGCGAGCGCTCTGCTGGGCGAGCAGGCGGTTGTCGGGATCGATCTCCAGCAGGTCCTTGCGTTTCGCGGCGGCTTGACGATAGGTCTTGCTGCTGACGATCAGGCGCACGACGTGTTTGGTATCCCAGCCGGAATCGCGGAACTCGCTGGCGAGCCAGTCGAGCAACTCCGGGTGTGTGGGGGCTTCACCTTGGCCGCCGAGGTCATCAAGCACGTTGGAGATGCCTTTGCCAAAAAACTGCTTCCACAAGCGGTTGACGTAATTGCGGGCGGTGAGCGGATTTTCCTTGGCGGTGATCCAGTTCGCCAGATCGAGGCGGGTCAAGTCGCGGTCCTTGGGCAGCGAGTCGTGCGGCAGGAAGCTGAGCACGGCGGGCTTGACGATAGGGCCGCTCTCATCCTGCCAGTTGCCGCGCGGCAGCACGCGGGTGACGAGTTTTTTCTCGTTAGGCACGGAAACGGTGGTGACGGTGCGGGTCCAGCCGCCACGGCACAGGCGCATTTCCGTAAGGAGCGTGCGGTATTCGGCCGGCAGTTGGGTTTCCGGGGTGTTGCAGAGGTGATAGGCTGCCGTTCCCGAGTCGAGCTGCGCGAGGAAGTGCGGAGTGAAAGCCGCTTGGCCGGGGACGGGGTTGAGAACCGGCGAGGAGGAGAAACGCAGGCGTCCCACATCGGCGGACTTGATCTTGGCGATCAGCTTGCTGCCTGCGGGGATTTTCAGCGGTGCGGCCAGACACAGTACGGCGGTCTGGGTGCGTTTGGTGAGATCGGCGGGCAGCTCGAGATTGGCCGGTGCACTCATCCAGTTGGCAGCGAAACCGATGGATTTTTCAAAGCCGCTGTTGTAGCCCTCGGGTCGGCTCAGGTCCGCTTGCGAGTAGGAGACTTTGATCGGTGTGACTTTTCCTGTGCCATCGACCAACTCCAGCGAGGGACTGAGGCTGAAACGACCATCGGGAGAACGGCCGACGTGACCGTTCAACAGCGGATCCGGCATTGCCTCGATGCGGATGCTGCCGATGGTGCCCGAGACGGTTGCACCCAGGTCGTATTGAATGACATCATCTTTCACGACGGGTCCGGTGACTGTGGCCGTGCCATCGGGCTGGAGGGTGACGGGAGATTGTTTTGAGCTTTGGGCGGAAACGATGGAAAGCACCTGCCAGCCGTCCTTGTGAGCGGCGGCATAGGTTTTGATTTCATTGCGCCAGGCTGTTAGGGCGGGTTCAGCCACGGGAGATCTGTCCAACAGCGCGTAAATGTCTTTTTCGATGCGTTTCATGCGATCGAGCAAAGCGGGTGACTGGGAGACGAATTCCGGCGGAAACGGGTAGTCGTTGTTCACCCCTTTGAGTTCGGTATTGGGCGTGTAATTGTAATCCGCGTAAACACCCCACTGCTGCACATCGGAGAAAAATGCGGCGAGCGAGTAGAAGTCCTTCGCGGTGATGGGGTCGTATTTATGGTCGTGGCATTCGGCGCAACCGGTGGTCTGGCCGAGGAAGGCAATGCCGATGGCGCGCACGCGGTCGGCGGCGTACTTGGCGAGGTATTCCTTGGGCTGGGCGCCGCCCTCGCGGGTCATGAGGTTGAGACGATTAAAGGCGGAGGCGATGCGTTGTTCCTCGGTGGCATTCGGCAGCAGGTCGCCGGCGATTTGCTCGCGGGTGAAAACGTCGAAGGGTTTGTTGCGGTTGAAACTATCGATCACGTAATCGCGATAAGCGAAGACGCGCATGTTCTGATCGCCGTGAAAGCCGACGGTATCGGCATAGCGCACGGCATCCAGCCAGGGCACGGCCATGCGTTCGCCATAATGAGGCGAGGCGAGAAGAGCCTCCACTTTTTGGTCATAGGCTGCCGGATTGGCGGCAAATGCCTGCACCTCCTGTGGTGAGGGCGGCAGGCCGGTGAGGTCGAGGCTGAGGCGACGCAGCAAATCGTTAGGCGCGGCCTCGGCGCTGGCCGAGATGCCCTTTTTCTCCAAGGGAGCGAGGATGAAGGCATCGATGGGATTGTTCGTGGCTCCCTTGACCTGCGGCACATCCGGGCGCACGAGCGGGGTGTAGGACCAGTGGGGTTGATACTCCGCGCCTTCGCGGATCCAGCGTTCGATCAGATCGCGCTCGGCCTTCGTTACCGTCTTATGGCTTTTCGGCGGCGGCATGATGGAATCCGGATCCTTGGTATCGATCCGCTTCATCACGTGACTTTCCTCCGGCTTGCCGGGGACAATCCCGAATCCCTGGCTCTCGGTGAGCGGCGCGAAGGCCCCTTCCGGGGTGTCGAGCCGCAGGCCTGCCTCGCGATGTTTGGCATCCGGTCCGTGGCAGCCGATGCATTTATCGCTGAGAATGGGACGGATGTTGCGGTTGAAGGAAAGCTTGTCCTCTGCCTGTGCCATGAGCGGCAGGGCAAGCACAGGAGCGAAACGGAAAAATGAGCATTTCATCGGCGGGCACAGTTACGAAAAATTTCCTGAGAATCTTTCCCCACGAACCGACAAAGTCAACCCGCATCGGGCGGATTTGCCCCTCATTTCCAGCGGAAATGGCCGGTGTGGGGGAAGTCGTGGAGGCAGTCTTCCTCCTTTGCTCCGGCACCGATGTTGTGCAGGACCATGTAGTGTCCGGAGGGTCCGCGTTTGTCGCTGACAATCATGATGTGCGGCAGGGTTTTGGCGACAAGGCAGGTCACGAGATCGCCGGGCTGGAAGCGCTTGGGGTCATCGCTGGTAGGTTGTTTCATGCCCTTGCGGGTGAAGTAGGTCATGAGATTCGGCACGCGGCGGTGGTCGATGTTGCGATCGGTGCTCTTGAGCCCCCAGTTTTTCGGGTAGGCGGAAAAATTCTGTTTCATGTCGAGGTGGACCAGTTCCTGCAAATCATGGCCGCAGACCCGTAGCGCCCGGATCACCACATCGGTGCAAACGCCGCGCTCTATCGGGAGATCTCCCATGGGGTAGTCGAGCTTGACGTAATCCGGCACATATTGGGTGGTGACGCCCACTTGCGAACGGGCGGCACGGACAAGTTTCTGCGGGAAAGTTTCTTCGGCACCAGCGGCATGAGCCAACAGTACCGCGAGAAAAAAGGGCGTGACGAGAGAAGCGAGGCAGAGAGCCAAAAATCTGAGGCGTTTCATACGATAGGATACGTGAAGACAAGGGGGACATCGATCACAGATTTTTTCATCGTATGCATTTGTTTTTGCTTGGCGGGCCATCCTGTGGCAGTTTCAGCGTCGTTCATGGCGATACCTCAGGGACATTCCGCGCAAGGCCCGCGACTGACATTTCTCGGCACAGGGACATCCACCGGCGTGCCGGTGATCGGCTGTTCCTGCGAAGTCTGCCTCTCGAACGATCACCGCAATCGCCGTTTGCGTTCTTCCGTGTTGCTCGAAAGTGCGGAAACGACCTTGCTGGTGGACGCCGGACCGGACTTGCGGCAACAGGCGCTGCGGGCCGGACTCAGCAAGGTCGATGCCGTGCTCTACACCCACGGCCACATGGATCACGTGGTGGGCTTTGATGAATTGCGGGCGTTTTGCTGGCATCGCGAGACTCCCCTGCCGATGTATGCCAATCCCGGTTGCATGGAAATTTTGCGCACGATGTTTGGCTGGGCCTTCGCGGAGACGAACATCTACAAGGGCTACATCAAACCCGGACCCGTGGTGGTGGAGGGGCCTTTTTCGATAGGAAAATGGCACATCACGCCCTTACCCGTCATGCATGGTGCGGTGGAGACGAATGGTTACCTCTTCGAGCACGAGGGCGCGCGCTCCGTGGCTTACATTTCCGATGTGAAAGCCATTCCGGAGGATACCATGGCGATGATCCGGGAAGTGGATCTGCTGATGATCGATGCCCTGCACTACCGCCATCATCCCACGCACATGAATGTGGAGGAGGCATTGGCCACCATCGCCGAGCTCCAGCCGCGCCAGGCCTATCTCATGCACTGCTCGCATGAAATCGATCATGCAACGCTGGAAAATGAACTGCCCGCGCACATCCGCGTGGCCCATGACACACTCACGTTAGATTTATGAAAACCACCCTCCTCGTCTGTTTTCTCGCCCTGTGCACATTGCTCGCGGCGGCACCCGCTCCCATCGCCCCGGAGCGGGTGGCGATACTTTACAACTCATCCGTTCCCGAGTCACTGGAGTTGGCCAAAACCTATCAAAAGGCGCGCGGCATTCCGGCGGCGAACATGATAGGCCTGGCCCTGCCGGATCGCGAGGAAATTTCCCGTGCGGAGTATGAGCAAACCATCCGCACCCCTCTGCGTGCCGAATACACCAAAAGAGCCTGGTGGACGCTGGGACGTGCCGATGCCAACACGACGGTGGCCGTGGAAAGCAACATCCAGGTGCTGGTCTGCATGCGTGGCGTGCCGCTCAAGGTGGCCCGGGTGGCGGAGGAAAAAAAGCCCACCGCCGCAACACCCGCCGCCCCGGCGAATCCAATCCAAGTGGCGAATGAGGCCGCTGTGGACTCCGAGCTCGCGGTCTTGAGCTGGGATGGTCATCCGACCTTGGGGCCTTTGCAAAACGCCTATTTTGAAGCGAAGCAGGGCATCAGTGAAGTGAAATTGCCTTTTGTGCAACTGGTGGGCCGCATCGATGGGCCATCGTTCGCGATTTGTCAGCGACTGATCGCGGATGCACTTGCTGCGGAAAAATCCGGTCTGTGGGGTCGTGCCTACATCGACCTCGCACAATTCTATCCCGAGGGTGAAACGTGGATTCGCTCCAGTGGATTCCAATGCGCGGATGCCGGCATGCCCGTGGTGATGCACCCGTGGAAGGAAGTGTTTCCCAAACACTATCCGATGACTGATGCCGCGGTATATTACGGATGGTACGAGGGAAATGCCTGCGGCCCCTTCGTAAAGCCAGGCTTTCAATTGCGCCGTGGCGCGGTTGCCGTTCACCTCCACAGCTTCAGCGCGGCCACGATCCGCTCGGAGACTGCGAACTGGTGCGGTCCCCTTCTCGCCCGCGGTGCTGCGGTCACGTTAGGGAATGTCTATGAACCTTATCTGGGTATGACCCATCGCTTTGACATCGTGCAGCAGCGTCTGCTTGAGGGCTTCACGTGGATCGAGGCTGCCTATGCCTCCATTCCCGTGCTATCGTGGCAAGGCGTGGTGCTGGGTGATCCGCTCTATCGCCCCTTCCTGCACCTCGATGGAACGGGGGAAAAACGCCCCGAGGACCGTTCCTACCGTGCCCTGCGTGTTGCGAAAAAACTGCATGCCGAGCAGGACAGCAAGATGTTGGCTGAAATCGAGCGCATCGGCAGGGACAAGAAAAACCCCATCATGCTGGAAGCGCTGGGCCTCATCCATCTCCAACGCAGGCAGGAGGCGCAGGCTTTGCGTTTCATCCATGAAGCCAAGCCACTCTATCAAGATGCCGCGGATCGTCTGCGTTGTGATCTGCACGTGATCGGGATGGATCGCGATGGCGGTCGCATCGGCCTGGCGGTGAAAAACCTGCGCGATGCCGAGCTGCTGTATGCAGAATTGCCCGAAGTGGAGGCGGTGCGTTCCTTGCGTGCGATCCTAGATCCCCCCGCCCCGCCGCCCGTGCAGCAGCAGAAAAAATGAGGCGCGGCAGAATCCAATGTTGTGCGCGAGAGCATTCATGACTAGTCTCACGCCGTATGCATTTGGGAATTGATAGCTCCACGCAGTCCTTGAGTGGATTGGTGATTGATGTGGCCACGGGCAAGATCGTGGCAGAAAAATCGATCAACTTCGGCGCGGACTTGCCGGCATATCAATCACCGCAGGGATTTCTGCCCGGAGGTCGCGATGGTGAGGTGCATGCGAATCCCCTCCTCTGGCTGGCCGCTCTGGACCGCATGCTGAGCGAATTGAGCGATCTGGTGGATCTATCGAAAATCCAATCCGTAGGCGGCAGCGGACAACAGCATGGTTCCGTCTATCTGAATGGATCGTTTGCCGAGCGCGTCTCCGCACTGAATCCGCACAGCGATCTCATCACGGAGCTCAAAGGGTGCTTCAGCCGTGAGACATCACCGATCTGGATGGATACTTCCACCGGCACACAGTGCCGCGAAATCGCCGCTGCGATGGGAGGAGATGCGGAGGTTTGCGCACGCAGTGGATCCACCGCCATCGAACGTTTCACCGGGCCGCAAATCCGCAAGTTCTGGCAACAGGATGCCGCGGCTTATGAACGCACCGCACGCATCCACCTGGTGAGTTCGTTTCTTTGCTCGGTACTGGCGGGTAAACATGCGGCCATCGACTACGGCGACGGCGCGGGCATGAACCTGATGAACCTCGCGGCGCGGCAGTGGGATCACGATTTGCTGGATGCCACGGCACCGATGTTGCGCGTCAAGTTGCCCGAGTTGGCGGCGGCTGGATCTTTGGTTGGAAACATCGCGGATTACTTTGTGGTGAAGTATGGATTTTCTCCCGATTGCCAGGTCGGGGTGTTCACCGGTGACAATCCGGCATCGCTGGTGGGCATGGGGGCGAGCACGCCAGGGCAGGTGGTGATTTCGTTAGGCACGAGCGATACCTTTTTCGCCGGCATGACATCGGCCCACACCGATCCGCGTGGCTTCGGCCACGTCTTCGGCAATCCGGGCGGCGGCTACATGTGTCTGGTTTGTTTCCGCAACGGCTCGCTGGCGCGCGAGGCTCTGCGTGATCAATACGGTCTCGACTGGTCGGCCTTCGAGCGCACGGCACTGATGAAGACATCACCCGGCAATGACGGCAATCTGATGTTGCCATTTTTCGGCCCCGAGATCACACCGCGCCGCAACTTTGAAAAACCATTGCGCAGTGGCAGCGAGGCCTTCGTGCGCGGCGAAGATCCCGCACTGCAGGTGAGGGCTTTGTTGGAAGGTCAATTCCTGAACATGAAACATCACACCGACTGGATCGGCATCGCTGTCGATCGCATTCTCCTCACTGGCGGTGCCTCGCGCAATGACGGCATCGCTCAGATCGTGGCCGATGTTTTCGGCTCACCGGTGGAGCGGCTCGCCATCGCGAACTCCGCCGCACTCGGGGCCGCGATTCTCGCCGCAATGACAGCGGGGCATGACATGATCACGGTACAAACGAAGTTCTGCCAACCTGCGCAAGATTCCCGCATCGAGCCGACACAGGGGGTACGTTACGATGCGGCACTTGCAGGCTACGTGGCACTGTTAGATGGCGCAATCTAACGATCCGCTTCAGTCAAGATACGGTTTCGCCAGGGCGGTATAGTCGTTTTCCGCCAGACCGGACTCGCAAAGCTCGGTCATGCGCCGGGACACGGTGTGCATCGCGGGGAGCTCCAGTGACTGAGTTCCAGCCAGTTCCAGCGCATAGACGGAATCCTTGCGCATGTTATCGAGCGAGAAATGCGTATCGAAGTCACCCGCCAGCATGCCCGGCAATTTCATTTTCGTGAGAGCGGAAGCCGTGCCGTGTTGGGTGATGGCGTTGGCGAAGGATTCCTTGCTGATGCCGTGCTTGAGGCAGAGGGCCATGGCTTCGGAAAGCGCCTGGATCTGGCAGGCGGCGATGAGGTTGGTGGAAAGCTTCACGACCGTGGCGTTGCCCATGGCTCCCATGCGGATCATCGCGCTGGCGGTGGGGGCGAGAATCGTTTCCGCACGGGCGATGGCGGCATCGTCTCCGGCCAGATAATACATCAGTTTGCCCTCACCTGCGGCGATTTTGGAGCCGGTGAACGGCGCATCGACGAAGGTGCATCCTGCCGCCGCGCATTGCTCGGCCAGCCACAGGGTGGTGGGAAGATCGATGGTGGAGTGATTCATCAAAAAATGCTGAGCTGTGAGCACGGGGCGGATCTGTTCAAAGACCGCACGCAACGCCTTGGCATCTTTCAGATAAAAGGAAAGGACTTCGGAGGCCCGGGCGGCGGTGGCGGCATCAGCCACGAAAGTCGGCAACTCTTTCGCCGTGCGATTCCAGCGCGTGACGTTTGCGCCAGATTGTTGCCAATTGTCGGCACAACGCGAGCCGATGATTCCCATGCCAAAGACTGTGATATTCATGCGCGGCAACCGATAGCAGCTTATTGCCCGTTTTCCAGTTGGTATTTGCTTTTGCGACGGAATTGTTCATCGCGCACTTTTTTCAGATACTCAAAATAGCGCTGCTGGGCATCCAGGTCCGGTTGATTGGGAGCTACCTTGGTTTGCGGACCGTATTTTTTCCACGGACCATAAGGCACCTGCGATTCCTCGACAAAGCGCCAGTGCACCTGACTGGAATTGGCGATGCCGAGGTAATCGCGCACCGCAGGTGAGATATCGATGCCCGCGCCCTTGTTGCTGGTATTGATGGGGCGTTTATCACCGAACACGTAGGGCCAGTCATCGACGACAAAAGGCCCCACATCCTCCCACTGCGCGTAGCACGAGCGGTTGTTCGAATAGACCTGAAGCCAGCGGCCCTTCAAGGTGGAGCTACCATCGTTTTTTTTGACGCGATGAAACCAGGGAATCACCTTGCTGGCCTCGGGGCGATAGCCATTGCGCTGCTTGTCGTTGTAGGGAAGGGCAATGTAAAATGGGTTGAGCTTGGGAACGAAGCTTTTCGGACGGAAATCCCCCGTGCTGTGGGAGGCGATCCGTTTCATCGGATCCGGGTCATCGTAGCCGCCGTAGTTGGCCACCCAGTTCATGTCCCATGAGGAGACATCATTGGGTACCGGGTTGTTCTGCCCGGGTTGCTCGCCGATCCAGAATGCCGTGGAGGTGATGTTGAGTTTCCACGGATACAAAGTCCTCTCCACGGGAGCGGCACCGCGATTGGTGCTGGAACTGCCGGCCGGAGGAACGATGCGCATGCCACTGGGAATCACCACCCGCGGGCCGCCGGTGGAATTTTGCGCGCCACCCGGTTGGGGAAAAACGCAACAAATCATCAGCAGCGCAAGAGGCACGCGGCGGAGGAATCGATGCACATACAAGCGGACTGGCATGGAGAATGAAGGTGGTTTTCGGCGAGAGGCGGACGAAAATCTGTCACAGTGCTGGCGAAGCATCAAGCTGGAATTTAGCCGATCCCGAGTCAAAACAAGACCGTTACTAACAAAAAAATTAGTGGCGCGACATGACAAGACCGTGGCGATGACTGATATCGCAAGGATTGTAGGATTCATCACGAACCGGTTGGGTAGAAAGACCAGTCGCGATGGGTTGTCGCGGTGGGGCTCGGGGCTATGGTGAGTCGATTCTCACAAGATTATGAAGCCAAAAGCCAACCCCTATCTCAAGTTCCGCCTTGTCACCGCAGCCAGCATCGCAGCATTGTCATTCCAACTATCGGCGGCAGACCGCATCAAGCAGAACAATACCACCAACCTGAACCTCGCGGGAAGCTGGGATGTGCTGCCAACCGCAGCGGATGTGGCGATCTGGAACAACACGGTCACAGGGGCCAACAGCGTGGCTCTGGGTGGGGATATCTCCTGGGCCGGCATCAACATCATCAATCCCGGTGGTTTGGTCACAATAGGCACGGCGGCGACGAATACCCTCACCCTGGGTGCATCGGGTATCAACCTATCCTCGGCCACACAGAACCTGTTGATCAACAGCAGCCTGACGGCGGGAACGGCCCAGACCTGGCAGGTGGCGGGTGGACGGACCTTGCAGATTCAGTCGATCAATACGAACACGCGTCTCAGCGGCAGCAGCAATATCACGCTCAGCCGATCCTCCGGCACAGGCAACGCCATCTTCGATCTGCGTCCGGGGGCGAATGGCAGCACGGCATTCACCGACCAATTCGGTTTTTTCAACTATGCCGGCAGCTGGACCATCAATGCGGACACCGTGGTGAGAACCTTGCGCAACGGCAGAAACGCCTGGGGCTCCGGTAGCATCAACTTGAACGGTGGCACAATAGGCCAGCATCAGAATTTCAGCGGCACCTGGACGAATAACATCGTGCTGCAGGAATCATCGAATTCCACGATTGATGACTTCAACACCTCGGGCACGCGCTCGCTGAAACTGCAGGGCGTGATTTCCGGCACGGGTAATCTGACCATTGCCGAAACCAATGCCACCGTGAGTTATGCCGTCAGTGGCGGAGTGATCATGACAGGAGCCAACACCTTGAGCGGACAACTCACGGTGGGGCCGAATGCGGTGTTGCGTGTGGGTGGTGTGGCAGGTGACAGCGCATCGACCGATGCGGGAGGCTCAGGCAGCTTGGGCACGGCCACGCTGGTGAACCAAGGCACCGTCACGTTATCCCGCAACGATAGCTGGACTTTTGCCAACAATACCAGCAGTGGCTCGGGAGCGCTCACGGTCGGCGGTGTGGCGGGCAATCTTGTCGCGGGAGCTGGCAGCCAGGTGGTCACCATGTCAGGCACCCACGCCTACACCGGTGCCACCACGGTGGGACAGGGTCGGCTGAATCTAACGGGATCACTGACGTCCAACGTCACCGTCCAAGCCAACGGTCGCCTTTCAGGCACCGGCAGCACCACAGGCACTGTCACGATGGCGGCAAACTCCGGCTTTCTTCTCACCGGCGGAGCTACCCAGAATGGTCTGGTGGCAAATGGCGTGACGATCAGCGGAGCCACCACGGTTTCCTTTGGCAGCAATCCCACTCCGGACACAATCTATGATGTGATCACTTACGGCGCGGGTGGACTGACGGGATTCGGCAATCTTACCGCCGCATGGCGCGGGAGTTTGGCCCATGACATCGGCAATCAAAAGGTCGTCTTCACGACCGGTTCATCAGCCCTGAGAACCTGGACCACGACATCCGGCACCTGGGACAACACCGGGACGAATCTCAACTGGGCGGAGGGTGATCAGAAATTTTACGATGGCGATGACGCGGTCTTTGGCGACATCGCCGGCAATGCCACCATCACCCTCACGGGCAATATCGCGGCGTCTTCGGTGACCGTGCAAAACACGGCAAACAGCTACACCTTTGCGGGAGGATCGCTCACGGGGGCAGCCAACTTGATCAAGCAAAACACCGGTGCGCTGATCATCACCAACAGCAACAGCAACTCGGGAAGCGTGACCATCTCCGGCGGCATCGTTGATGTGGGTAACGGCGGCACTGCGGGGAACCTGGGCAGCGGAGCGATCTCCATCGCGGCGGGTGCTGAGCTGGTGGTCAACCGCTCCAATGCGATCACACTCTCCAATGTCATTTCCGGCAACGGACAAGTGACCAAAAGAGCGGCCGGGCGACTGACGGTGAATGGCAACAATGCGGCCAACGCGGTGCATTGGAATTTCACGGGCACCAACAACGGTGACATCAGCTTCGCGAATGCGAATGCGTTAGGCGGCGGAGGATCGACGATCACAGTGGCGGAAAATGCCAGCGGCAGCGCGTTTATCAATGGCACAGGCAACACCTCGCCCGTGGCCATCAGCCTGGGCAGTGGCGCTGCGTTCACGTGGAATGGTGCCACGGGGAATAGCAATACGATTACCGGCGTTTTGTCCGGCAGCGGCGCCTTGACCAAAGTCTCCGGTGAAACGCTGATTCTCTCCGGAGCGAACAGCTACACCGGCAACATTACGGTTTCCGCAGGCACCTTGCAAATCGGCGGCAGTGGTGTGCTGGGCGATGGCAGCTATGCCGGAAACATCGCCATCACCGGTGTGTTTGCGATGAACAGCAGCAGCAATCAAACGATATCGGGTACCATCAGCGGCGCGGGGCGTTTGGACAAAGCCAACAGCGGCATGCTCACCCTTTCCGGACCAAACACCTACACGGGTGGCACGGAACTCACAGGCGGTGTCTTGGCCGTGGATTCCCTCTCACGACTGGGCACGCGCACGGCGTCGTTGGACAACACCGGATATCTCGCCCTGAAGCAAGGTGCCACCTTGCGTTATACCGGCACCAGCAATGAAAGCACAAGCCGCCGTTTATACATGGACAATGGAGCAGCGACCATCGAGGTGGTGAATGCCGCGACCACACTGACATGGGACGATGACAGCAATATGCTCAAAAATGGAAACCTCACCAAAGCCGGTGACGGCACATTGGTGTTGGCAGACCCTCTCACCGGCGGCACGCAAACGATCACTGTGAATGGCGGGACCTTGCATCTCACCGGAGTGAACACCAACGGAGGAGCCATCGCGATCCAGGCCGGGCAACTGCGGGTGAGCAACGCCGGCCGACTGGGTGGCGGTGCCATTGCCAACAACGGACAACTGCAGTTCAGCTATGGCGGTGCCACCAGCGTGGTCGTGGGGCAAGCCATTTCCGGCACGGGCAGCATTGTCAAAACAGGGGCCGGCGCACTGTCCCTCACGGGATCTGTAACAAGCACGGGGCCCATCCAGGCGCTGGAGGGAACCTTGCGCTTGCAACAGGAACTCTCCGCTCCGGTGACCATTGCCGAAGGGGCCACTCTGGCCACAGGAACGAATGCGGCCATCGGCTTTGCCGCCACAGGTGTGACAGGATCACTGACGCTGGCCAGCGGATCGAACTCCGTTTTCCGCATCGACACCGGCACCAACCACGACCGTTTTTACATCGATCAGGATGACCAACTCACGATCTCCGGGCCTCACGTCATCACGCCGGTGGTGGTGGGCACTCCCGAGGCCGATGAAGCCTTTCCGGTGTTCGATTACGTGGGCACCTTGCAGGGGAATTTTTCCGATTTCCAATTGCCACCCGGCACACGTTTTGCCTTGGTGCACAATATCGAAAATACCTCCATCGACCTGGTCTATCAAGGGGGCGAGTTGCTTTGGGCGGGCGGCACGGGAGACTGGGACATCGATTTGTCACCAAACTGGACACTCGGCGGAAACAGCACGAACTTCTTCGCCGCGGATCGCGCTCTGTTCGATGATTCCGCCAGCACGGGAAATGTCAATCTGGTCGGCAGCATCGCGCCGTTCACGACGAAATTCCAGAACAGCACGCTGGCCTACACACTCAGTGGTTCGGCATTGTCCGGCAGTGGCTCTGTGATCAAATCCGGTGCCGCCACGACGACTTTCTTGATCCCCTCCGCCTACACGGGGACCACCACGGTGCAGGGTGGAAAACTCCGCATCGGCGATGGCGGCACGGTGGGAGACATCGGCACTGGTGCGGTGACGGTGGAAACCGGGGCGACGCTGGAATTCAACCGTTCGAACGCGGTGACGGGCGAGATCGATCTCGATTACAAAACCACGGCGAAGTTGCGTCGGGTGTCCGGTGCGGGAGATGTGGTGCTCACCGGCGGTGCCATTTTGTTCCACTACCCCGGTGGCGGACTTGGCTTCGCTGAGGCTAACAGTTGGGATCAATTTTCCGGCAGCCTGCGGGTCAAAGGAGGCTCGGAGTTCCGCACGATTCGCAACGGGGCCACGGCCATGGGCACGGGGCCGATTGTGTTAGGTGATGCCAGTGGCAGCGGCCACCTCGCGCAGATCGAAGGCAGTTGGACCTGGACCAATCCCATCGTATTGGAAGGTGCGGACAATACCATCATCAACCGCTCCAGTCCGATTGCGGGTGGTCGCATTCACAAGCTGCAAGGAATCATTTCGGGCAGCGGCGGCCTCAGGCTGCGCGATGCCGCCTCATCGATGACGGATGTGAACCGCGGGTATATCCTGACCGCTCCGAATACCCTCACGGGAACTCTCACTGTCGAATCCGGCGTGCCTGTGCGCGTGGGTGGAGTGCCAGGTAATGCCGACGTGTCACAACTGAATGCGGCGGACTCCGGCGCGCTCGGCACAGCCACGGTGATCAATCACGGCACCCTGACATTTTCCCGCACGGCCGCCCATACGGTGAGCAATGCAATCAGTGGCAGTGGTTCCCTGCGCATCGGTATCCCCGCGGCGGCCAACCTGGGTGACACTTCCACCCAGGTGCTGACCTACAGCGGACAGGCCACCTACAGCGGCACCACCACGGTGAACAACGGCACTCTTTTGTTAGCCTCCGGCGCATCGATCGCCGGCAGCACTCTCACGGTGGCGCCATCCGGAATATTGGCGGGCGCGGGCACGGTCACTGCCGCGGTGCAGGCGGCGGGCACGGTTTCTCCCGGAACCGGGCTGGCGACCTTGACCCTGGGAGCCACCACTCTCAGTGGCAACTACGTGTGCGATGTGAGCGGCACAGAGTCGGATCGTTTGGTAACGGGTGACCTCAATCTCACCGGGTCCACTCTGCAGATCAACGGTACCCCCACGGCGGCGAGTTACACGATCGCCACCTACAGCGGCACCTTGACGGGCAGTTTCGGCGGCACATTACCGGAGGGCTATGCGCTTTCCACCACCACAGCGGGGGAGATCCGCTTGGTCCGGGCGGGCTCGGCATTCGACAGTTGGATCTCCGGGTTTTTCCCGAACGAAACCAATCCCGTCATCATCGGTCTGAACGCCGATCCGGATCAAGACGGCATCCCCAATGGCTTCGAGTTTGCCTTGAAAAACGGCAATCCCGCCCAAGGTCAGGGAACCGCCCTGCCCACCGCCACGCGCGTGGGCGACAACCTGATTTTCACCTTCGAGCGCGATGACCGAGCGAAGGGACCGAATGCAGGTGTGACCTTGACAGTGGAGGCCGGCGCCACCTTGCAAACATGGCCGAAGACCTACACCGTGGGCGATGCCTCACAGGCTCCTGTCATGATTACGCAAGACGGCGATGCCTGGCCGGACACGGTAACCGTGACCATTCCGCTCGAGGGAGCAGCCTCGCAATTCGCCCGTCTGAAAGTCACGCAGGCACCGCCCAACTAAATTGCACAAGATGCTGCTTGAGTGATTGACATCGGGCCTTTGCTTGGCTTGCATTTCCCCACTCTCATGTCACCATCACCTCGCACGATTTTAGTCACCGGTGGAGCCGGATACATTGGTTCGCACACCGTTCGCCTGTTAGCCGCCAGCGGGCACAAGATCGTTGTGCTCGACAACATGGTCTATGGGCATGAAGAAGCGATTGTGGATGCCAGCGTAACACTGGTGCCGGGTGATATCGGCGACCATGCCTTGCTACGCACCTTGTTCCGCGAACACGGATTTTCCGCCGTGGTTCACTTCGCGGCATATGCCTATGTGGGGGAATCCGTCACCGATCCTCTGAAATACTACCGCAACAACACCGCCGCGCCCCTCGCCTTGCTGGAGGTCATGCAGGAGTTCGGTTGCCAACAGTTTGTATTTTCCTCCACCTGCGCCACCTATGGCGTGCCCGAGCAAATCCCCATCACCGAGGCGACAAACCAACAACCGATCAATCCCTATGGCCGTAGCAAGCTGATGCTGGAATGGATCCTGGCGGACTGCGAAACGGCATGGGGACTGCGCGCCGCTTGCCTGCGCTACTTCAATGCCAGTGGCTGCGCGGATGATGGCGCCATCGGCGAAGATCACAACCCTGAAACGCATCTGATCCCGCGCGTCTTGATGGCGCTGACAGGAGAAGCGGGGCCGGTGCAGGTGTTTGGCACGGATTACCCAACGCCGGATGGCACCTGCATCCGCGATTACATTCACGTCGAGGACCTCGCTGCCGCTCATGCCAAGGCGTTGGACCACCTGGCTGGCGGCGAAGCCTCATTGAAAGTGAATTTGGGCACGGGCGTGGGCATCTCCGTAAAAGAAATCATCGCTGCGGTGGAGAAGGTCACAGGCCAGTCCGTGCCATTGGAGTATGCCCCGAGGCGCGCAGGCGATCCGGCGCAATTGGTAGCGGACCCCTCCTTGGCATGGGAAACGCTGCAATGGAAAGCCCAGCGCACCAACATCGAGGAAACAGTCCGTTCCGCTTGGAACTGGATGAACGGCCCCCGCAAAGGACGCTATCGGCGCTAATTTTTGGCACTTTCAGTAATTGCGATGTAATCACATTTTTTTGTTGCAAAAAATCTCCCTGTTGTTAATTTCTCCCAGTCAGCACACCTTTTATGAAAAAACCTAATCATTGCTCAGCGCTGCCGAAACATGTCCTTCGTGGATTTAGCTTGGTCGAACTTCTTGTCGTCATTGTCATCATGACGATCCTGATGACGATGGGAGCCATGGGCATTCGCAATCTCACCGGCGGCAAAGGAACTTCCACCGCGCTTGCCAATACCGAAGCGGTCTTCGCGGAGGCCCGCCAGACAGCGCTGGGCCGTGGAGCACCGGCACGCGTGCTGATCGACGCACGCGACATCAACGACCAGAACAACTACCTGCGTCGCATCGTCATCGCCGCGCAGGACATTGATCCCAACACGGGACTGCCGATCAGCAACCAATGGAGCCTGCAAAGCCGCGGCTACACTCTGCCGGAAGGGGTTTTCTACAGCATGGACCTGAGCCGCTCGGCTGGAAACGGTGGCGCCGCCATGCAAGCGCAAAACATGACGCTTACCAAAACCACCGACAGCGGACAATACGTGATCTATGAATTCAACAGCCAAGGTCTCTGCACCACTCCGGGCGCCACATTTGTGATCGGCTCCGGCGCACGACCCAAAGGATCCGCCCCCATTGTCAACGGTGCGGCCAAACGCGACTTCGCTGGCTTTGCCATCTGGGGTAACGGCGAGACATCGGCCTTCCGCAACCCCGCCCAGATCGGTGACCTTTCCTCCATCAAAAACTTCTAACAATCCTTCTGTTTTCCCGTATGAAAAAATACCTACCCAAATCGCCCGCGGGCTTCACACTCATGGAGACGGTGATCGCCATCGGCGTGCTCGCCGTGATGTTGACCGCGTTCATGGCAGTCTTCGGGCCCGCCACCCGTGGCATCCGTCGCTCCATCAATGTGCAGGAGGCGGATCGCCTCACCAGCGCACTCGAAAAAGAACTTTCCACCAATCGCCCCCGTAACGGTGCCGTACCGGAAGCCACCACCGCTTTCCATAAGGCCTACGAGTGGATCCTGAATTCCCATCAAAACAACACCGTGGTGTTTGCCTATCAATATCGTGGCAACCCCAATCAACTGCGAAGCGATGGCACGATGGAGCCCTACACCCAACGCAGCGGCCAGGCTGGCAAAGATTACGTCGTGCAGCCCATGTTCCGCCGCCGCAGCGACACGTTGTTGGAGCAGGACCTCCGAGCCCTCCAAGGCCGCGTGTTTTTCGTCAAAATGACCCAACTGGTGTTTGACGGTGCCAATGGCCTGCGACTCGGCACCCCGGGAACGATCACGAATCCTCCTCAACCTGCCGGCTCGGTAGCTCTCACCGGTGCTGGTGCGGATGGCTTTCCCGAGGCGGTGATCCCCTTCACGGCGGAGTTCTACGAAATCCAGACAACAGACCCCAACTTCCTGCGGACGGGCGGTCGTTTCGATGTGGCCAACTACTCCAAGCCCATGTTCACCCGCAATCTCGCCGTTCGTCGCTAACCTTGATCAAAACCCAGAGTATGAAATCCTTTTCCCGCAATCAACACAACAAAGGCTTCACCCTCATCGAACTGATGGTGGCCATGGGCATCGCCATCATCATCATGGGCATGCTGGTCGGTATCACCAACGTCGCCATGGGTGCATGGCAGCGCAGTCGTGCGGAAGTCCGCGCGTCCCGCCAAGCAAAAGCCATGCTCGATGCGATGGCCAAAGACCTGGAGTGCCTGGTGGTGCGTTCCGGCAACGTCAACGAGTGGCTGTTCGCCCGCACGGAGCAAACAATGCCAGGCTCCACCCGCGACCGCAGCACCAATGCCGCGGAGTTCATTTTCTTCTCCGCCGCCACGGATCGTTACCGCGGCGGTGCCGGCACGGCCACCGATCTCGGCGGGGATGTTTGCACGGTCTCTTACAAACTGGCCTACCAGGATCCCTTGGAGGGACTGGACAACGCCAACTCGACCTTCGTGTTCTACCGCCAACTGCTGGATCCCCGTCCGACTTTTGACAACGTTCTCGGACGCACGGACCTGCGCGCGGCATTCATGGCCACTCCGGGGAACAATACCTTCGAAACACGCACCACCGCCGGTGGCAACAACACGAATGCCAAGTATGACTTCGTCTGTGAAAACGTGTATCAATACTCCATCACCTTCCGCGTCGATGTCACCACCGTTTCCGGCACCACCACCACCGTGCGCCCCGTGCGTGTGACGCTTGGTGAAAATGCCACGGCCAGCAACCTGCGCTTGTTCGGCGACAGACTGGAAACCGATGCCACCGTTGGTGGAGCCATGAGCGCCACCAATGCGGAGATCCGCACCGGCAAGGTCACAGGCGTGGAAGTCAGCATCACGGTGCTCTCGGACTTCGGCATCAACCAGTTGAAAACCCGCAACTTTGCCAATGCCGATGCCAAAGCCCGCTTTCTGGCCGAGCACTCGTATCAGTTCTCCAAGTCCGTCGATTTGCCAGGAATGTGATTCGCAGCGCCGGATCTCGTGACGGGATCGATACGGAGGGCTCATCCGGCAACATATCGCGGCACTTGATTGAGCACCATCGACACGGCGATGACTTGCGGCACGGAAATGAGCGGTAAAATCAGCGCGCAAATCCATCGCCCGGTCGTGGTTCTCAGAGACATGATTTCGGTGTAGTCGGTGGCCGCACCCGCCATCAGGAAGGTGAACGCATTTCCCGGTGCCTGCGCCGCTCGCATCAGCTCGGCGGCCAGCGGAGAAGAACCCTCGCTGCACACTTCCAACACCGTGGTGGTCAGCAGCGTCAGGGCCAGCCCCCACAGCGTGGGACCGAAGTGATAGTGCAACCACTCCGGCGGGAGGAAGGCACGCACGGCAGCCGTGAGCACGAAGCCCAGCAAAATCCAGCGCAGCACCATGCGCGAATCAGCCAATCCCCGCTTCAACAACGCCAGCCCATTGGCCCACGTGGGACGAAACGCCGGTTTCATTGAACGCAGGGATTTCCGATAGGAAAAATCTTCGGGCAGGTTCACGCTGTGGGCATTCGGCGGCAACCAGCCGATGCGGGTCAACCACTCCACCGCGTATCCCGTGGCGATGCCGATGCACGCCGAGAGCCCCACGAATGCCAGCATCCACTTCCACCCGATCAGTGCGGCCAGCAGCAGGGTGAGAGACAAGGAATTCCACGGGCTGGCAATCAGAAAAGCGATCGTCTGGCCCAGCGATGCGCCGCGTTTGTAGAGCCCCATGCCCACCATCAAAATGCCGTGATTGCACAAATCCAGCAGCACACCTGCCGCTGTGGCCCGGAGAATGCCACGCCATGTGCCGGGTTTGCCTAACAGGGCTGCGACCATTTCCTTCGGTGTGTGCGCCAGTATCGCCATAATCACGATGCCGAAAAGCACGGCCCACCATGCCTGTCCCGCCAGGTGTCGGCAGGTTGACGAAAATGTCTGCAACCAGACCGGCGGCTGTTTCAGCAAAAACGGCGAAACCGCGCCACAGAAAAACAACAGCAGGGAAATCCACAGCACCGCGTCGAAAGAGCGCTTGCCGCCACCGCAACAATCCGGTTCCTGCTGCTTGGGCGGACGGGAAAAATCCGCGCTCAACAGGTCGAACTTGGTGGGTGGTGATTTTTCCGGGCGCACAGGGCCACCGCAGCAGTCGGACATGGCCGGATCCTAAGTCGCCCACAGTATCTGTGCGAAACTTTTTTTCGCATTCCTCCCCGGATCTCCCGCCATCCCCCCTGCCCTGCCCGCATTTTGTCATGCATCCGCTGATTTTTCTCTAAACTTTTCCGCGTCCACGGCGTTATCATGGTGATGCGACGTATTTTTTTCCTCCCTCTCTGCCTGGCCATGGTGTGTTCCGCAGCGGCCGAATCACGCAAATGGATGAACAAGGACGGCTCGAAGTTCATCATCGCGGACTATGTCAGCCACAACCAGTTCACGGTCACCGTCAAGCGCGTGGATGGAAAGGTAGTGACACTGGATCGCGGCGACTTGCACCCGGACGATGTGAATTTCCTTGCCAAACTCCCCTCGCCTCCCGCGGCGGCACCCGTGACCAAGCGCCCTGTCACCACCGACAGCCCGCCTGTGATGGAAGACAGCGCGGTGTTTGACACCCTCAAGCTGGGCGACACTCGTGCCGAGGTCCAAGCCAAGATCAAATCCAGCAAAGTGCTGGAACTGACCGTGGACGAGATCTACCTCGGGCGTTTCGGACTGAACGGCTCCTATCGCACCAAACAAACCATAGGCGGCTTGAAATGCCTGCTCTATTTCGACTGGGACTCGAGTGGCAACCTCAAGGAGCTGACCATGCAAACCCAGCCTCAACCTGCCTCCGCTTACAGCGGCTTGCTCAAAGACAACTGGAAGGAACTCAGCAAACTGATGACCACCTTGCACGGCAGGCCATTGCAAAACGCCGACTATCCGGCTTCCCATGTGTTACAAAACGACATGTCGATGAGCACCCATCTCTGGCGTCTCGCAGGTGGCGGCAGCGCCTTGTTAGGCACCTCCAAATCCGCCGAGGGCTTCATGGTCAGTGTGCGGTTCACCACCGATAAAATCGAGCCTGTCCGCGTGGAAAAATAACCGGATCCAACAGATTCATGCCGCGAAAATAATGTGGCTTTGACACAAATTCCTGCTTTCCCTGATGCCGGAAATAGGGCAAGTTAACGCCCTACACTATGGAGGAACGCTACGAAATTCGTGGAAAAATCGGCCAGGGCGGCGTGGGTGCGGTCTATCGTGCGTTTGATAAAATTCTCAGCCGCGAGGTGGCCATCAAACGCATCCTTCCCGATGAAAACGTCGAACCGAACAGCGAGGCCGCCTCTCAACTCGCCAAGGAAGCCGGTGCCCTCTCCGCCCTCCAGCATCCGCACATCGTTACCATCTATGACGTGGGCACGGACAAGGACGGGGCCTTCGTGGTGATGGAGCTTCTGCAAGGCAAAACAGTCGATGAAGTGGTCGAAAAAGCTGTCTTCACGTGGCCGGACTTCCGCGAATTCGCCATGCAAACCCAAGAGGCGCTCATCGCGGCGCAGGATCTCAACCTGGTGCACCGCGATCTCAAGCCGTCGAACATCATGCTGACCTGGCTGCCCTCAGGAAAATTCCAGGTCAAGATTGTGGACTTCGGCCTCGCCAAGTTTACTCCCAAGCCTTCCCTGCAAACCATCGACCAAAAAGACTCCATCTTCGGCTCGATCTTTTTCATGGCACCGGAGCAGTTCGAGCGCGTGGAACTGGATGCCCGCACCGACATGTATGCGATAGGCTGCGTCTATTATTACGCGCTCACCGGCGTGCACCCCTTTGACGGTGAGACCGGCCCGCAAGTCATGGTCGCCCATCTCGATCACCGCGTTTTCCCTTTGCATGAAATCCGTCCCGACCTACCACGGTGGGTGTCCGACTGGATCATGTGGCACATCAATCGTCTGCCTGAGCACCGCCCCGCCCACGCCCGTGATTCCTTGGCCTTGTTCATGCAAAACGACCAGCTCGGCGATCAAGCCGTGGTGGTGGAGACGCCCCCGCCACCTCGTGCCAAGCCCAAACTTCTCACGCCCGGTGCCCCAGCAGCAGCTACAGCCCCCCCGGAACGGCCTGCCCCGCCGCTCACCTCCCTGCTCAAAACAGCTCCCCAGCCTATCAAACCACCGGACAATTTCGGCCATCCCAGCATTCACACCTCAGCACAAGTGACTATTCAATCCAACGACGATTTCGCGCCCGCACCGAACGCGCCCGCCCCAGCCGATGTAGCCGCGCCGCCGGTCTCGGAGCCACCACCACCGCCTGCACCTGCGGCAGAACCCACCGCCACTGCCGTAGAGGCATCCATGCCGAAGGCCAAACCGCGCCTGATCATCCCCGGAGGAAATACCACGAGCACCCCTGCCGCGGTATCCGCCACTCCAGCCGCCGTGCCTGCCGCTGCACCAGCCACCCCATCCGCGATACCCGCAGCTCCAGCGGCGGTGCCAGCGCCTCCCATCGTCGTACCTGCCGTCGCGGTCGCGACTCCCGCTGCCGTGCCACCTCCGCCTGTCATCCAAGCTGCCATTCCTGCGGCTGTTCCTGTAGCCGCACCAGCCGCCATACCGGTGGCAGCCCCTGTGGCCGCCATCCCCGTAGTCGCCACGCCTGTCACACCACCTGTGGCAGTGGCAGTGGCTGTCCCAGCCGTGGCAACACCTGCCGCCATACCGACGGCCAAGCCCGCCATGCAAAACGGCCCCACACCCATCGCCCCGGCTCGCGCTGTGGCCACAGGGCCGGTCGTCGCCCCCAAAGCACAGCCGGTCCCCACAAAAGGCCCGGCCACCGCAGCCGCAGCGCCCCAACAGGTTCCCGCTGGTGCTCAACTCACCACATCATCCGCAGAGAAAAAGAAGAGCATGAGCAACGGGGCGAAAGCCGCCATTGCCACCACACTCGGATTGATCATCATCGTCGCTGGCAGTCTGATGATCTCACGGAATGCGCAAGGGAAGGACAACAAACGCTACAATGAATTGGTGGCACTCGCCGCCATGCCCACCACCAAGGAAATCATGGTGAGTAGCAAAGATCTAGACATCCTGCTGGATGCCGCCACCAGCATCGCCGCCTCCACGAGCCGCGAAACCGTTTACAAAGCCCTCTACATTTCCGAGTCCAACGATGGCACGAACGTGGACGAAAAGCTCGTCAATTTCACCACCTCGGTGAACATGAATGAGACAGTCCGTGCCAATTTGCTGCGCCGTGTCATCGGCGGACGCATCGTTGCAGGACACAAGGATGATAAAACCGCCACGGCTTTGATCAACTTCGTCAAAACCAACCCCAAGCCCGATAGTGCTTCTGCCGCGCTCGAAGCCCTCAAACCCATGGCCAAGGACGATCACTTCGTGGACATCCTCGGCCTGTTGCAGTTTGCCGCCGACAGTGGCGTCCGCAAACGCTGCGAAGAAGTGGTGGTGGCCATCATAGATCAATCCTCGAATCGGGGCGCCCTCGATGAACTGGCGCAACCCGCCTTTCAATCCGCCACCGTGCCCGAGGTGAAACAGGCACTGCTGCGCGTGATCGGAGCCACCGGCACCCCCAAGGCCAAGGAGCTGATCATCAGCCAACTCAAAGGCTCGGACAAAGCCATGCAAATCGCCGCAGCGGATGGCTCCAAAAACTGGCCGGACGATTCCCTGCTTCAAACCCTGCTGGAAACCCTCGACGAGATCGATGACAAAGTCCTGCGCCCGCGGGTGTTTCAAAGTTGTCGTGAATCACTGCTGAGCGAGTCCAAGCGTGGCCCTGCGAAAAACGAGGAACTCTGGACTTTGCTGGCCAACGCCGCCAAGGAGGAAGCTGAACAGCTGGCGGTGATCCGTGACATCGTCGGTAAGTCCGAGATCAACAGCACGGACTGGGCGCGTCAGATCATCAAAAACTACGAAGAAAAATCCGAAAGCGATAGCGTGGTGGACCTTGCCAACAGGGCTCTGGACCGACTCAATTCCAAAGCTCAGAAAAAGGACGACAAATCCGATAAGGATGAGTAACACGCCAGCACCCTTGACATTTCCTCTCTCTGCTCGAACAGTAGCCGCACCGAATCACCTTTCTCATGCACGAAGAAATCACACTTTCCCGCGACGTTGATGCCATCCAGATCCCCAGTGGTGACAGCCTGACCCTGCCCATCGGCACCGTGGTCTATATCACCCAGAGGCTCGGCGGCACCTACACCGTCGCCACCTCCTCAGGTCTGGCACGCATCTCCTCGAAGGACGCCGACGCTCTCGGTATCAATCCGGAAGCGGAGCAGAAAAAAATCGAGGAGATCGAGCGACTCAAAGACGCCCCCCTCGAAGAACAGGTCTGGGCCCAACTCAAAGGTGTGTATGATCCGGAAATCCCCGTGGACATTGTCAACCTGGGACTCGTCTATGACTGCAGCTTGGAAAAACAAGATGGCAAAACGGTGGCTCTGGTGAAAATGACACTCACCGCCCCCGGATGCGGCATGGGACCTGTCATCGCCGCAGACGCACAGGCGCGCATCATGTCGCTGCCCCAAATCGATGAAGCTCGCGTCGATCTGGTGTGGGATCCTGCCTGGAATCAGGATATGATTTCCGAGGAAGGCCGCATGATTCTCGGCATGGTCTAACATTTTTTCACTCCATGATTCACCGTGTCATCCTGCTTGGCTCCCTCGCGTTTCTCCTGTCGCAATGCGCGGACCAGGGCAAGGG
>ERZ1066127.49-NODE-49-length-83589-cov-47.872292_pt1 | contig 83589 bp, 74 predicted proteins | sample MGYA00382774_ERZ1066127 | MGnify/ENA primary metagenome ERZ1066127 (study PRJEB33369, sample SAMEA5778357) | biofilm metagenome | biome: Industrial cooling water; feature: Water cooling tower basin; material: Biofilm | place: United Arab Emirates | collected...
ATTCTGATGCTGACATTAAGGACAACGTGGCTTTAGCTGAAGCTAGCGCTAACGCCTTGGGTGAAAACACATTTACTGAAGTATACGTTTCTACTTTTACCGATGATAGCTCATCTCACTCTGCCGCTATGGCACAATCGGCAACCGATAATGGCTGTTGCTAATACTAATTACCCGCAGTGACCGTGAAGGACTGCGGGTAAAGTTGGCGAGTAAGCCAAATAGATTCTGCATTTGCCGAAAGCTCAACTGACCACAGAGCTTTCGGTAATTCGTTAATTATATACTCACTGCCAAGGTTGTTGTCAAGGGATCAAAAATACTCCCTTCCCACTCAAAGAATATCTATAAGAGAAAGCTGGGGAGAGGGAAATACATAATCTCCTGGCGGGTAGGCAGTAGGATTGACGGAAATACGACCTTTTGAAACTCACCGTACCTTCAATTGGGTGAGCGTCGAGCGCATAAGATTTACGAAAAGACAAGGAGGTCAAATCGCGTTTGTTAACTCCAGTGTCGGCTTGAATGTTAGAGCAACCAAACAAGCCCTCAAAGCGATCGCACGCAGCTGGCTAGCCGAAGCGCGATCGCAATTGACCAATTGTAAAGCTTGATTTAACCAAACAAAGGAGATTTGTTGCCGTGCCTAGTAATGCTTCCGCCAGCTCTAACTCGTTCTTGAATGAAAGCGGTGCTGGTAGTAGTAGCGAAGCGATCGCTACTTCCCCTACAGGACAAACCAGTAGCAGTAGTGCAGAAATATTCGCTCCGGAAGGGACATCTAGTAGCGGGAGAGCTTCAGCCACAGCTTCTCAAGACCCTCCCCCACAGACAAGCGCTACCGGCGAGGCTTCAGGCTCAACGATAAATTTGAACCAAAACCTCTCGCCAATAGAACCCTTAAATCCTGTTGTGACCGATCCGGTGGCATCGACCAGCAACAGTTTTGGCGAGTCGGTTAATAGCACGGGCACGGGTAGCAACCAAATCCCTATTGTGGCTGACCCCATACCATCCAACGCCAACAACAATTCCAGCCCAACCAGCAACAGTCCTGGCGAGTCGGTTAATAGCACGGGCACGGGTAGCAACCAAATCCCTATTGTGGCTGACCCCATACCATCCAACGCCAACAACAATTCCAGCCCAGCCAGCAACAGTTCTGGCGAGTCGGTTAATACTACGGGTGCGGGTAGTACTTCTGAAGCTAGCCCTACTTCAACTACCGGACAAACCAGTAGCAACGGCGCTTCTAGCTTTGACCCAGCAGCTACTGGAAGTAGCGGTAGCTCTGGTAGCGCTTCCACCCAACCTCCCCCGGTTACCGAGGCTATAGCCAGCGCACCTGCAACAACCGAAACCAATCCAATACCAGAGCCACCGCTAAACGTAATGGTAGTCTCGTCCAGCGACAACCCGATGATAGTAGGGACGGCAAGTTCGGATCTAATTATCGGCGGGACAGATAACAACAGGTTGTTTGGTAACTCAGGCGAAGATCGGTTATTTGGAGAAAGTGGCGACGACTTGGTCAGCGGCAACCAAGGTGACGATAACCTCAACGGAGGTGATGGCAACGATACCTTGCGCGGTGGCAAAGGAAACGATTGGCTCAATGGCGGTAACGGTGACGATTACCTTCTCGGTGACTTTGGTGTCGATACGCTAATAGGCGGCAGTGGTGGCGATACCTTTGGACTGAGAACCGAGACGGTTAACCCTTCTGCTGACCCGCGGTTGGCAGATGTAATAGTTGATTTTAATTTAGCTGAAGGTGATAGGATTGCCTTAATTGGAGAAGTTTCCTTGGCTAATATCGTCCTTGAAACAATTGATTTTAATGGCGACGGTCAAATTAATAACGCGATTAATCCTACCACTGGCGCTGATGCCACTTTAATTAAACTTGGCTCAAATCAAGACGGCATCTTAGCTGTTGTTTTGGGCACCGTTGATGCCACAGGTGCAACCATCCTAAATATTGCAGATTTTATCATTTGATTAACCCACCTTTTGGGCGTACACCTTTCCCACCCCAATAGAACCATGACTGAATCCACCGGACTATCTATAGAGGCTGATGAAATTGTCTTTTACCTAAAAAAAACCTGCAACTCAAGGTTCTCAACCAAAAGATTTTATCTCAAAAAATCATCGAAAAAGCGGCTCAGGAAAGAGGCGTAACAGTCACGGCAGAAGAAATTCAGGCTGAAGCCGACCGCATCCGTTATGAAAAGAAATTGGAGAAGGCTTCAGAGACATTAGCCTGGTTGGCGGAGCAGATGATCTCCCCGGATGAGTGGGAGGCTGGAATGCGCGATCGCTTGCTGGCTAGAAAATTAGCCGAGGCTCTCTTCAGCCAAGAAGTAGAGAAAACTTTTGCTCAAAATAAACTGGATTACGAGCAAATATTGCTCTATCAAATTGTTGTTCCCTATCAAAAGTTAGCTCAGGAACTCTTCTATCAAATTGAGGAAGAGGAAATCAGTTTTTATGAAGCGGCTCACCTTTACGATATTGACGAAAGGCGTCGGCGTCTTTGCGGTTACGAAGGAAAGCTTTATCGTTGGGGCTTAAAAGCAGATATAGCTCCTGCCATATTTAGTGCCCAACCCGGAGAATTAATTGGCCCGTTGGCAAGCGAACAAGGATATCATATTTACCTGGTTGAAGAATTTATTCCAGCCGAGTTAACCCCTGAAAGATCTAAAGAAATTATTGACAAAATGTTCAAACAGTGGATATCCGGCGAACTAAACTATGTGCTTCACAACCAAACTGATGAAGAAACTGATTTTTGAATATCTTAATTATCGGAAATTCTGAAAATGACCATGCTGCCCATCTAAAACAAACTCCGATGCAGGCGGGCGTGATGGTAGATGATTTAGATACCCGTCTGTTGCCAACTCAGTTATATCAAGTCCGGTTGGATCGGCATCCCATTCCTTGGGGCTGGTTTAAAGAGATCAGAAACTTTCACAGAAACCGGGTTTCTTGGCACTGATTTATTGGTAAAACCCGCCGCTAAAACACAATTAGCTATATAAGTTCGATGCTAAGAAACTTCACCCAGGAATTAATCACGCTCTTGCTTGCTCGATTAAACTTTGTCGCTCTCTGTTGAAAATAAGTTGCCTTGCCGGTTAAGCTTTGATTTAGCTCCTAAGAAAGCACCTGTCAATCCAAAGCCGAGAAGTAAAGCGAATGTATTCGACGGTTCAGGTGCTTTGACGGTGACTTGATTGGTTTTTGTTTCGATTAAGGCTAAACGAGTATCGCTATCGAAATAGCGCTGATACGATCCTATAAATGAGGCTGTGACAGATTCTTGATTGCGGTTGCCAAAAGAAGTATTAAAGTTGTTGGGATTTGAATCTATATTGATGTTTTGACTGTGGTTGTAAACAAAAAAATCTGCCGAATCTGTCGGGTAGGCACTCGTTGCTATTTTACTGAAGGCTGTAAAATAGTCTAAGACAATGTTATTGGTCGTGTCGAATAAAATCAATGATAGATCTCCACTAGCAGTAGCAATTTCGCTCAAGGGATTTTCTACCGCTGTCAGCATAGCTAAATTAGCTACGAACTCAAAAGAAAAAGTTTCACCAGCTTTGATCGAGAATTCCCCGGCAACGGTTGCTTGACTTTGCGCGAACCCAAAATAGCTGTTGCTGCTGCCAACAGCGTAACTCAGCGTAGAATTGTTGGAGAAAGGCGGGGTGGTGTTTAAGAAAATTGCATTAGCGTAAGCATTCGCAATAGTGGTGCCGCCAACAACCGAAGTGCGAGCCTTAGTTGATGTCAGAATACCAGTTGCACTAACTGATGTTTCCAATTCTGTACTTGCTTGAGAGACATCCCCAGATTCAGGCAAATCTTCGGGGCTTTGGCTATAGTTAAAAATCGTAAAATCCGCTTCAGACCTAGCAAAGCTAGCAGCTATACTGGGCGAAGCGGCAATGCCCAAGCTGGTGACTAAAGTCGAAATGAATAAGACCGAGCTTTTGGTAAAACCTAGTTTGAGTTTCATAATTTTCTGTTTTACAATCGAGGTGTTAACATCGCTTTTGACGAGAGGTAGTTGAAAATGACGAGAGCAAAAATACTGCTATAAAAAAATGATAGCTACAATACCAGTAAAGCTATATAAAGTTTAAATAAAGACACGAGCCAATTTTATAAACTTCTTGTAAATTTTTGGGAAAGAAATTGTGTTTTTAATTGAAAAATTGCGTGAATTTTCTTATACTCCTCAAATTTGGACGCGAGCTTCAGTATAAACTCGGTGTGGTCATGTAGTAATTAGTGATATGAGCGAAAACTTCTCTGCCTCACTAGATCGGTTTGAGCTAAGTACTGATGACCACATCCGTAAAATATTACAAAGATAATTGGGGCAAGCTTTTTGCTTCCTCAAGCTAAGTGAAGAAATTAGCTGCGGATGCTGAATTTTACCCACCTAGCTGCGCTGCCGGAATGGCGATATCGATGGGCGTTACTCGCTCAGTTAAGCTAGTCAGCGGGGGGTTAATATCAGTGGGATTACCTACTACTAGCGTCACGATGTTCTGCGGTTTGAGGTAAGTACGCGCAACTCGCTGCACATCGGCTGCGGTTGTTGCTTCCACTGCACGTTGATAGCGAAACAGAAAATCGGCGGGGTAGCCAAAATACTCGTAACGCATCAACCGCGATAAGGTTTGACTGGGATCTTGAAAATTGAACACAAACGAGTTCATTACCGAATCTTTCCCATAAGCAAGTTCTTGCGGCGTCACGGGTGAAGTTTGCAGGCGTTCGATTTCCTGAAAAATGGCTTGAATAAAGGGTACGGTGGTTTCGGAACGAGTTTGTCCGCCTGCAACAAATGTACCGGGATAATCAAAACGGGGACTCCAAATACCATAGACGCTGTATGCTAAACCTTGGCGCGATCGCACGTTATTGAACAACCGCCCCCCAAATCCACCCAGCACGTTATTTAACACATCCAGCGCCCCATAGTCGGGACTGTCAAACTTACCGCCGAGATGTCCCATTTGGATATAACTTTGCGTCAATTGGGGCTGATTGACCAAAAATACCCCTCCGGAGTTCGCTTGCGATACTTGCGGTAGCGGGGGTATTTTTAATTGCGGATTGCTTTTCCAGTCGCCAAATTTTGCTTGGATCAGTTCGCGCATCTTTTTACTGTCAAAATCCCCCACAATTCCCAGTATCGCGTTGTTGGGGTGGAAATACTGCTGGTAAAAACTCACCACGTCTTGGCGAGAAATATTATCCAGGGTGGCATATTCCTCGGTGCGGGCATAGGGACTTTCTTTGCCGTAAATTACTTTTTGGAATTCCCGACTGGCGATCGCTTCTGGGTCGTCGTTGCGACGGGCTATGCTACCTTTAACTTGCACCTTGGCTAAATCTAGCTTGTCTTGAGGAAATGCCGGTTCCCTTATTACTTCCGCAAACAGTCCAAATACTTCCTCGATATCTTCGCTGAGGGCGCTAAAACTGGCACTCCCTGAAGTACTGCCAATTCCTGTTTCCACCGCCGCCGCCCTTTGTTCTAATAACTGATTGAGTTCGTCTGGAGGATGTTTAGTAGTACCGCCACTCCGCATTACAGTCCCAACTAACCCAGCCAATCCTACCTTGTCTGCCGGTTCCAAGCGATCGCCCGTGCGAAATATTGCCATTCCCCCCACTAAGGGCAAGTCTTTATCTTCCATCAGATACACCACCATGCCGTTGTCCATCTCGTAGCGCGTGTAGGCAGGTATCTGCACTTCTCCAATCGGCGGAAACGATAATTCAGTATAATGCCGCGCCGCCTGTGCTATTGCTGGCGTGCGCCACAGCAGCAACAGCAGCGCCGTTACTACGATTGGTGCGATCGCTTTGATGCCGCGCAGCAGCCGACTTGAAGCTATTTTTGATTTGAGATTGGAATGCATCTTTCCCCTCTTCCGTGCTTGTTTATTTTTCTTGACCGGCAAATTGAAACCAATTGGTTTCCAAATCTTTTTCTCTGGGCGGATTTTGTCTACCATTGGTAGACAAATTTATTCTTTCTCGGCAAAATGAGACCAATTGGTCTGAAAATTTCTCGTACCAAAATTTGTCCCCCATGGGGGATAAAATTTTTCTGACTTAACCCTGTTTGGGTAGAAGGCGTCCGATGGTGCGGTTAGAGGGTTGGAAGGTGGCATTAGCGACGCGCTGGATATCGGCAGGGGTGATATTGGCGATCGCATCCAACTGCTGAAACAGATTTTTCCAAGATCCGGTTTTCACCTCGTATTCCAGCAATAACTCAGCCATACCCGAATTCGAGTTCAGACTTCGCAATAACCCTGCCCGTGCCTGAGTTTTCACCCGTTGCAACTCCTGCGGGGAAACGGGTTCGGTTTTGAGGCGGTCAATTTCTGCCCGCAGCGCCGTCGCCACTTCATCTACGGTATGCCCCGGTGCCGTTAAAGCATAAAACAACATCAAATTGGGATACTTATCTCCTGGATAACCGCTAAAACCTTGCGCCCCCAGTGCCACTTGTTTTTCTACCACCAAGGACTTGTACAAGCGAGACGTGCGCCCATTGCTAAGAATGCTGCCTATAAGTTCGTAAACCACATGATCCGGATGATTCATCGCCGGACGGTGATATCCTTCCAAATACCAAGGCTGGGAAGGCAAGCGCAGGGTTACTTCCCTAGTTTCAGTTTGTTTAGGTTCTGGGGGGATTTGGTCAGCAGAAGCGGGTTTCGCTTGATAGCGACCAAAATAAATCTCAGCCAGACGTTTCACTTCGGCAGATTTCACATCCCCCACCACAGCCATTGTTAACTTACTGGGGACGTAGTGGGTATCGAAAAACTGCTGCACATCTTCCCGCGTCAAATTGCGGATATCTTCGTCATAGCCAATCACCGGACGCCGGTAGGGATGCACCTTGAAGGCGACATCGGAAAACGCTTCCATCATCTGACCGATGGGGGAATTATCCGTCCGCAAGCGTCGCTCTTCTAAAATCACTTGCTTCTCTTTATAAAACTCGCGAAAAACGGGTTCTAGAAACCGTTCCGATTCCAAAGACATCCACAATTCCAGCTTATTCGCCGGGAAACTGTAGAAATAACGAGTCGCATCGGTGGAAGTATTGGCATTGAGTCCGACTCCTCCCGCCTGTTCTACAATTTGTCCTAGTTCGTTCTGTTTGACATAACTAGCGGCTTCGGCTTCCACTTTTTGAAATTCTGCCTGCAATTGGGCAAGTTCTGCTTGCTTACCAGCTGCTTTAGCCGCTCGAATTTGGGCATCGAGCCGATCCAAACGATCTAGCAAAGGTTTTTCTGCTTGGTAATTTTTAGAACCGATGCGGGTAGTACCTTTAAAGGCTAAATGTTCCAAAAAGTGAGCCACACCAGTTTTGCCATCGGGTTCATCCGCACCGCCGACATCGGCATAGGTAAGAAAAGAAACCACGGGCGCGCGGTGTTGTTCTAAAACAATAAACTTGATGCCGTTAGCGAGGCGAAACTCGGTTACCCGCTGCATAACGCGATCCAGATAAGGCTGAATCGAGCTAGCAGGAGTGGATTTAAAATTTACGGTTGTGGGAATTTCATTGCGCGCTAAGGCGGGTGTGGATATTAGTCCCCACCCAAAGACAACGGCAGATAGAAACGCTATGAGAGTTCGCATTTGGTCAATAGTCAGTGGGGTAATCAGCAGTCAGCTGTCAGCGTCAAGGGTTATTGGGTAGAAAAACTGACAACTTAATCAATCTATATCAATCTATTAACGATCTATTAAGGATAGACGGAGTAACCACTTACTCCTAAGAAAATAAAGCTACCAGCTTTTGCTGCGGTCAGCCTATCTACGTGGTTATTTATGGGACTATTGAAACGGCCTCCATTGTCAGAAGACGCTACGCGCACCCGCATTATCAAGGCAGCCCAACGGTTGTTTGCCCGCCAAGGGTTTGACGGTACGACGACTCGCGACTTGGCGATCGCAGCTGGGGTGGCAGAAGGGACTTTGTTTCGCCACTTCACCAATAAAAAGGCGATTTTGATTGAGGTGGCGACTCTCGGATGGGTAGAAATTCTCACGGATTTGCTCACCGAACTTAGCGAAATGGGCAGTTACGAGGCAGTGGGGCAAGTAATGCGGCGGCGGATGTTCAATTTACAAGAGAATGCGGATTTGATGCGCGTTTGTTTTATGGAGGCGCAGTTTCACCCAGATTTGCGCGATCGCGTCCAAACCGAAGTGATTGCTAAAATGACCGACGTGGCGGAAGCTTTCTTTCAAACCGCGATGGATAAAGGCATTTATCGCCGGATGAATCCCAAAATCGTCGCGCAGGTATTTGTGGGCATGTTTGCGATCGCTGGTTTCAGTCACAGTACCATCATGGAACCGGGCGCTTCTCCCCAAGACATCAAGGAAATGGCTGAAGGCATCTCCGATATTTTCCTGCGGGGAGTTTTGGCGAAGTAGGGCATGGGGCATGAGATATGACCGCTCAATGGGCGGGTTTTAAGAGCAGGACTTACACGCGACGATCTTAGAAACCGGGTTTCTGGGTGGATCTTGAGTTTTAAAACAACGATTAATCAATAGAAACCCGGTTTCTTTGCGTAAGTCCTAAAGAGATTTCTCGTCCTTTCACTTAATTGTTGGTAAAACCCGCCCCTACTCCCAATCTAAAATCTAAAATCTAAAATCTGAAATTGCCCGCGCTTGTTTTATCCACCCTTGTACCTCTTCGACAGAAGGACACAAGTCTCGACGTTGCATCGTGGCTACGTGCAAGCGCAAAATTTGTTGGTGCAAGCGGAAGGCGGGCGGCTGCCTGGGTTCCAGCACTGACTGGATAAAGGTCGCAAGACCAGAGATGCCAAGTAAGACCATTATCGGGCCCGTGTCCCGAATACCCTTGCGGTATACCCAACGTGGCATTGGCAAGTGAGACAGGAAGCCTACACTGTAACGAAGGGAGCGTGTAGGTACTTCACAAGACATAGGTGCTATTCGCGTTGTTTGATTCTTCTGATATCCTGTCAGGAGGTGATATCTTTCGCTTAATAAAATCTTACGCTCACAAATGATGCTGACCCAGAGCGACCGTCTGACAGACACAATACTCTTTGGCAAAAGCTTGCGCTTGAGTGACCTCCCAGAGAACACGATTCCCCGCACCTCCCTGGCAGATACTCTCCGCAAGCGGCGGCAGCGACTGGCTAAGCTTGTTAATTTTCCAGTCATGCTGTGGTCGGGTTGTCGCCCCTCGCGCAATTATCCCGACAACCGCTTTCCCTTTCGGGCTAGCAGTCACTTTTTATACTTCGCTGGCCTGCCTTTAGAAAATGCTGCCGTGCGCCTAGAGGCGGGCAGGTTAGAGTTGTTCATGGATGAGCCAAGTCAAGATGACGCGCTCTGGTATGGAGAAAAGCCTACACGAGATGAGGTGGGTCAGCTAATTGGGGCAAATGTAGCTTACCCGATGAGCGACTTGTGGACGCGCGCTTATGGATGCGCGACCATTCCAGTCCAAGATGTAATCGTACAGCAACAACAGTCGAATCTGTTCAACCGTTGGTTGTTTTCGGCTAAACATCTGAGTTGGATCGATTGGGAATTAGCTTATGCGATTGTCAAGTTGCGATTGTGTCACGATGAGGGAGCGATCGCCGAAATTCGCAAAGCGATCGCGACGACGATAGAAGCCCACAAAGCGGGAATGTCTGCATCCCCAGGCGCTAAAACTGAAGCCGAGATCCGGGCGGCGATGGAGCGCGTCATCATGGCAAATAACATGACAACCGCGTATCCCAGCATCGTTACGGTGCAGGGCGAAGTCCTCCACAACGAACACTATTCTAACTCAGTGCATCACGGCGAGTTGCTACTCTCGGATGTAGGCGCTGAAACGCCGATGGGATGGGCATCTGATGTCACCCGCACTTGGCCTATTTCTGGCTGGTTTTCCCCGACTCAGCGCCAAATTTACGAGGTAGTTTTGGCGGCGCACGATGCAGCGATCGCAAAAATCCGCCCCGGCGTAGAATATCAAGATATTCACATGACCGCTGCGACTGTCTTAACGGAAGGGTTGGTAAATTTAGGCATCCTCAAGGGCGATGTAGAAGAATTGGTGGAAACCGACGCCCACGCCATGTTTTTCCCCCACGGCATCGGACATATTTTGGGTTTGGATGTCCACGATATGGAAGATTTGGGAGACTTGGCGGGTTATGAAATGGGCAGGGTGAGGAGCGATCGCTTTGGTTTAAAATACCTCCGTTTAGACCGCCCCTTAAAAGCTGGCATGATAGTCACGATTGAACCCGGTTTCTATCAAGTTCCGGCAATTTTAAACTATCCCGATCGACGCGCCAAATATCAAGATGTGGTCAATTGGGAGCGTTTAGAACAATTTAGCGACGTGCGGGGCATTCGCATCGAAGATGACGTTTTAGTCACAGATTCCGGGTGCGAAGTATTAACCGCAGCACTGCCAACCGATCCATCTACCATCGAACGCATGGTTAGGGGATGGTAGGAAGTAGAAGCGATCGCGTTCTGGTAGGATTGCGATCGCTCGCTTTTAGGGGTTGATGGTCGAATTTTGTTACCTTTAAATTTGTGACCTAGCGGAGATAACAAGCAGACAACATGAAGAAGGAGGGCAACAAGTACCAGCCACTCCTAGAATTTTTGCGTGGCAGCAATCAAAACGAAGTTATTCTGACATTTGCTGAAATCGAGGCGCTGATCGACAATTCGTTGCCCGATTCAGCAAAATCTCAGCGTGCGTGGTGGAGCAATCGCAGCAAAGGCGCGCTGCAAGCTGCTGCATGGATGGACGCTGGCTATCGCGTTGAAAATGTCGATTTTGAGCGGCAGTCGATTACATTCCGTCAATTTACGATTAGCTATCAAGTACAGCGCTTAGATGGGAACGTAGTTTGGAATAGCAGCTCGATCAAATTGTTGCGCCTCCATATGGGATTAACACAGGTAGAGTTTGCTAAACAGTTAGGTGTGCGCCAGCAAACAGTCAGCGAGTGGGAAAAAGGACTGTATGAACCGACGAGATCGAAGTCTAAGCATTTTGACTTGGTTGCTCAGACCGTTGGATTCGCACCAGAGGAAGGAAGTTAAGGGTTTATCTTTTTATTTGACATTTACACGTTAAACATGTAGGTTAATAGTATCAGTTGGTTTTGGCAAAAGTCAAGCATGAATTGTTACAGCAAGGGGATGCGATCGCTACGGCATCGCATTAACCCCAAAACCTTTGTCATCTCCCTCAGACAGATCGCCAAACTTCTCAAAATCAGCCAAGAGCGGATTCTCAACTGGGAAAAATGGCATAACGTTTTATGGGTGCATATCGAAGGAGTCGGTGGTTATTTCGTGAGTTACCGCCAATTAGAGCAGTGGATTGCAGCGTGTCACACCTCGATCGGCAGCTGTCGTAACTTGAATACGCTCAACGATCTGCGGCATTTAATCTTGCAAGAAGCACAGCGGTATACCCAAGAAGCGCTGTCTCGACTCGAAACCTTATGGCAGCAACGATACGCGGATTTATGCAGCCGTCAACAAAAGTCAAAAGCCAGCGCTCAACTTTCGCAGGGCTGACGCTGGCTGGTGGCTCCCTCAAAAAAGGAGACTTTAACAATGGTAAGACCTAATCGGGATCGCGCGATCGCTAGTGAAACATCTCCAAAGCAGAATCGCATCCGCGTCTATTGGCAAGCTTTGGATGATTTTAGCTTCCCTGTTCCAAATTTTTGAATGCTTCCAGTTCCAGCTCTTTCAGGGTGATTGGCTCCTGTAGAAGTTTTTCTACTAACTCTCCCATAGTCAATTTCATTCGGGCTGATTGTACTTTCAGCCGATCTCTGATTGCTTCTGACACTTCCACCCGTAACATCACTGTCTTGTTGTCTTTTTCTGCCATTGATAGCGCTGGTAAACCTCATTCTCATTATGAGTTACGATGCGTTTGATTGTATCAATAGCATTTACAGCATCAATGCTATATTTGTAGATTGATAGCAGGATAGTACATCAATGCTATGTCTGCTATAATCGCTGTCAAACCTAGAAATGTCAAAAGCCAGCGGCTCACTTTCTCACGGCTGCCGCTGGCTTCTAGTTCCCCAATAGTTAGGAGACTATAACAATGGTAAAACCTGTAAGCGATCGCGGATCTCGCTCGGACGCCTATCAGCAAGCTTTAGATGATTTCTGCATTACGCAGCTACTATCGTGCATCAGCAACTACCGCGATCGCGACTTTGATGCTTTGAGGATGAGTTTAAAACAACAAGAACTAGAGGACATTGCCACGTTGCTAATTGAGCAACTAAGTGCCAACCTCAAAGGCGCTGTACTTGCCAACAACCTTTTAATTATCAGAAATCGGGTAAAACTTCAACGTCCTTGGATGATAGTGCGGATTTTACCAGGGGCAAAAACTCATACCATTGCTCGTTTTGTCAATCGCCAAGATGCGGAAGATCGGTTAAGAGCCTTGCGGCGGTATGTGCCAAAAGCAACTTTCGAGATTGTCTTCGATCTGGAGGAAAGCTGATAGTTTTTTTGAGGCGATCGCTTAATTGAGGCTCAAGCGATATGCCTGAAGCAGGAAGAGCGATCGCATTCTCATGCCCACAGAAGACTTCCCATCTTCTTTTCCTGTATCGCGAAGTCTTCAGTAGTTGTTAGTGTAGGAAAGCGAAGCTATCCTTGTTTCATGAGTTCAATATATCCTTGAGTACAACTACTGACAAGGCTGGAACATTCCTTAAACCAGCATCATTGGTTAGAAAGATCGTGCAGCCTAAATTGAGAGCAGTAGCTGCATGAATGGCATCAGGAGTTTTGAGGTTTGTGGTAGAGCGAATACTAGCAGCTGCTTTGAGGATAGCTTGATTGATGGGAATTAGAGCGATCTCAGACGATAGAAGCATTGCTTCATAGCGAGAGATTAGATCGGTATTAGCATTCCGCAGAGGCATTACGAGTGTTTCGAGTAAAGTAAGTTCGCTCGTGATGACTTGAATCTGAGATGTTTGTAGCTGTTTCCACATCGGTTCTAGAAGTGGAAAATAGTTAGGAAATTTTTCAATACTGTAGATGATGATGGCGGTATCAACATACACGATACTGGCGGCTGGAATATTTAGCTTTCCCATGACGATCGCTCCTGTTGCAGATATCGATCGACCTCTTCAGGGGTTTGGAAGAGTTGTTTTCCAGGGGATTCATTGAGAATATCGATCACCGATCGCTTAGAGGGAGTAGTTTCTTCTGTAGGTTTTGGGAGGTGGGTTAGAAGGCGCGATCGCACGATAATTTGTTCTGCGGGTGAGAGTGCGTAGATAGCTTGAATCAAGGATTCGACGAGTTGCATATTAACATTCGTATTGTTGAAGGCGCTATTCATTGATTTCCTGATTTTTTAGATGTTTAGATATTTTTATGATAGAGCGATCGCATCAGCAATACTCATACGGGATATGCCTGCGGCACAAATCCGGGCATTTGCTATTGTGAGCGATCGCTCATACCCAATCCTAGTGTATGCGAGCAGGCGATCGCACCCCCATTCCCACAAAGAGCGATCGCTAAAATCGAGGCCAAAAATGAGAAGAGAAATATTTGATCTATCAACAAACAAGGCGAGAGTTTTTACATTTACGCGATCGCATTCCTAACGACTGAAGTCGCGGCTATACGAACGAAGCCCGCCTGCGCGGGCTGTTTGGGATTGAGCGATCGCGTTTCCCAAAAACCAGGTTGGTATGGGGTGGAGATGCGATCGCACACCCCATTTCGATCTCAATTGTGCGATCGCGCAGATTTCAGCACGCTAATCATCTCACCTTTGTTGCGCGTTGGCATTGGTTGACTCCACGCCCAAATCGGGGCGATACCTGCAACTTGGCAACTGTGGATCTTTTGCTTAATCCAATCTGGCGTACCAATCAGAATCATCCGATTCGCTGGTTTATCGTCTGCTGGTAAAGCATCAGCGATAGATTTAGCAGGTGTTTGACGCACATCAGTGGATAAGTTCTCAGACATATTGGTTTACCTTCATTTCCTTAATGTACACAGAACTGTTACATGTATTCTACAGGGTGACACAGTTCTGTGTCTATTTACGGTGTTATCTTCCTCTGACACGATCGGATGCATGGGAAGAGCAGGAAAAGCGCTTAGATACGTACTCGATACCTACGGCATCAGCCAGAACAAACTAGCTACAGTGCTAGGTGTTAAGCGCTATGTTGTGTTTCGCTGGTTTCACGAGCAAACAGATCCCAACGCCGAAACAGTTGCAGAGATTGTTAAAGTGTTGAAACAAATGGAGCCATCTGCTGCTGAAGAATTTGTCAGACTTTACCTGGGGGAGATCGTTACAGGCGAGGAGCAGCAGCAATAAACCAGGGCATGGGAAAGGCAGGAAAGGCACTCAGGCAAATACTCGAAACCTAAGAAATACGTCGGTATCGCGAACAATGTGTTTTTCATGCCGTGTTGGCAGAAACCGGGTTTCTTAGAGAAACCCGGTTTCTAGGGTGGTTTGGGGAGGGGAAGCGATCGCGCACCCCATTTCGATCTCAATTGTGCGATCGCGGCGATTTCAGCACGCTAATCATCTCACCTTTGTTGCGCGTTGGCATTGGTTGACTCCACGCCCAAATCGGGGCGATACCTGCAACTTGGCAACTGTGAATCTTTTGCTTAATCCAATCTGGCGCACCAATCAGAATCATCCGATTGGCTGGTCGATCCGAAACGGGTAAAGCATCAGCGATAGACGTAGCGGGCGTTTCATGAGTATCAATGGCTAGGTTTTTAGACATCTGAGTTCCACCTAACTTTGTTAGTGAATTTATGTACGTAAGATCGTACATTTACATCATATCCCAATGTACGTAAGATCGTACATTTACTTGATTAAGAGCCTCTGACACTATTGGAGGCATGGGAAAAGCAGGAAAAGCACTCAAGCAAACGCTCAAAAAATACAGCATCAGTCAAAATCGACTGGCAGTAACAATGGGAATTGCAAGATCCACTGTTAACCAATGGGTTCACGAAACCAGCGATCCATTGGCGGAAGCTGTTACCGAAATCATCAAAGCTTTGCGACAAATAGATGAAGCTGCTGCGGAAGACTTTATCGATCTATACCTTGAACGTAATTCCCCCAATGACGATCGGGATACAGCGCTGTAGGGGCACGGCGTCAGAAATACGTCGGTATCGCGAACAATGTGTTTTTCATGCCGTGTTGGCAGAAACCGGGTTTCTTAGAGAAACCCGGTTTCTAGGGTGGTTTGGGGAGGGGAAGCGATCGCGCACCCCATTTCGATCTCAATTGTGCGATCGCGGCGATTTCAGCACGCTAATCATCTCACCTTTGTTGCGCGTTGGCATTGGTTGACTCCACGCCCAAATCGGGGCGATACCTGCAACTTGGCAACTGTGAATCTTTTGCTTAATCCAATCTGGCGCACCAATCAGAATCATCCGATTCGCTGGCTGATCCGAAACGGGTAAAGCATCAGCGATAGACGTAGCGGGCGTTTCACGTAGATCGGTTGATAAGTTTTCCGACATATTGACTTACCTGACTTCTTACTAAGGTTTTTGTTTGTAACTACAAACAAAGCTATCTTATCAGATGTTTGTAGTTACAAACGTTTACTTGGTTAAAAACCTCTGACATGATTGGGTGCATGGGAAAAGCAGGAAAGGCACTCAGACAAGTACTAGAAACCTATGGCATTGCCCAAAATCGGCTAGCCGTGAAAATGGGCATCAACCGCTCTACTGTTTACCAATGGGTGAATGAAGTCAGCGATCCATTGGCGGAAGCCGTTACCGAAATCATCAAAGCTTTGCGACAAATAGATGAAGCTGCTGCGGAAGACTTTATCGATCTATACCTTGAACGTAATTCCCCCAATGACGATCGGGATACAGCGCTGTAGGGGCACGGCGTCAGAAATACGTCGGTATCGCGAACAATGTGTTTTTCATGCCGTGTTGGCAGAAACCGGGTTTCTCTAAGAAACCCGGTTTCTAGGGTGGTTTGGGGAGGGGAAGCGATCGCACACCCATCAGACTCTGGTAATATCATGCTTTCCCTGCGATTTTGGGTTTTCACCCATGACCAAGCTAATTATCCAAATACCATGTTACAACGAGGAAAGCACCCTGGGAACAACCCTGGAAGCGCTACCTCGCCACATTGACGGCATTGATATCATCGAATGGCTGATCGTTGACGATGGCAGTATTGACAACACGGTAGAGGTTGCCAAAGCCTACGGAGTCGATCATATTGTGCGCTTGACCACCAATCGAGGTTTAGCCAAAGCATTTATGGCAGGATTAGAAGCGAGTATCAAAGCCGGTGCCGATATTATTGTCAACACCGATGCCGATAACCAATACTGTGCCGAAGATATTCCCAAATTAATTGAACCAATATTATTAGGCAGAGCCGAAATAGTCATCGGTGCCAGACCAATTTTCAAAATCAAACACTTTTCACCCATCAAAAAAGTCCTGCAAAAATTCGGTAGCTGGGTAGTGCGCCTCGCCAGCAGTACAGACATTCCCGATGCACCCAGTGGCTTTCGCGCCTTCACCCGCGAAGCAGCAATGCGGATGAACGTATTTAACGAATATACCTATACATTAGAAACGATTATTCAAGCCGGACAAAAAGGGATTGTCATGACATCAGTTCCCATTAGAACCAACGGATATTTACGACCTTCGCGCCTAGTTAAAAGCATTCCCACTTATATCAAACGGTCGATTTTTACCATCCTGCGAATCTTCATGGTTTACAGACCGTTGCGCTTTTTCTTAATATTAGGAACGGTGCCATTTAGCGCCGGATTTTTATTAGGAGTGCGCTGGTTAATTTATTTTTTGCAAGGGACAGCTCGCACCAGAATTCCCAGTTTGATACTAGCAACAATTCTAATTTTAATCGGCTTTCAACTCTGGATGTTTGGTTTAGTAGCAGACTTACTATCAGTCAATCGCAAACTAATGGAAGAAATTCAATTAAGGATGCGAAGAATGGACGCAGAAAAAAGCAGAGGAGCAGGCGATCAAGAAAACCAATGACCAATTACCCATTACCAATTATTTAGAGCAAGATAGTTCGAGGACGGTTAACTAACTATCAACTATCAACTATCAACTATCAACTGTCAACTATCAACTATCAACTATCAACTATCAACTATCAACTATCAACTATCAACTATCAACTGTTACCAATGACCAAAGACTTATTTGCCCGCGAAGCACTCGCCCAAATTCCCAAAATATTAACATTGCTAGACCGCAATCCTCACAGTCCAACATATGGCTGTTTTGATCGCAACTTCTGGCAATACAAAATCATCGATTTTCCCAGCGGAATGGCCCAGGAATTTGTCTGGCCTTTAGCGCTGGTTTACCATACCGCTGTGCCGAATAATCCCTTTTATCGACGGCGGGTAATTCGAGATTGGGTCGAAGCCGGAATCCTCTATGCCGCCCGCAGTGCCCATCGCGACGGCTCCTGCGATGATTATTTCCCCTACGAAAGAGCGGGAGGCGCTGCGGCTTTCTCCCTCCTAGCTTGTATTGAAAGTTACACAGAATTAAAGTTAAACAATCAGGAAATACTCAAGTTTTTTGAGAAGCGGGCAAATTGGTTAGCTCATCACAATGAAAGCGGCAGGTTAACGAATCACCAAGCTTTAATTGTTTTGTGCTTAGAATTGCTTTCTAAACTCTTATCAACAACCCAGTGGGATAAAGCCAAAGCGCTGCGTTTGGAACGGGTTTTAGATTGGCAAAACGCCGAAGGTTGGTTTCAAGAATACGAAGGTTGCGATCCGGGTTATCATACTCTGACTATTTCTTGCTTGGCGAGGATTTATCAAATTAGACCAGATATTAGATTAAAAGAAGCGCTGATTAAAGCGGTTGATTTAGCATCGCATTTCGTGCATCCAGATGGCTCTTACGGGGGAGAATATGCCAGTCGCAATACTTATAATTTCTTCCCCCACGGGTTTGAATTAGTTGGGCGTTGGATGCCAGATGCGCTGAGGATAAATGACCGCTTTTTAGTGGCGCTTGCTAACAATCTCGCACCTTGTTATGCTGACGACCACATCATCGGTCACCATACTTGGAATTATTTACTTGCTTGGCGAGATTTTGTTTCAGAACGACCTGCACCCGCACCGCGTACTACTGATAGTTTGTGGTTAAAAGAAGCCGAAATTTTAATCGAACGACGCGGGGATACAGAACTTTATTTAGCTTTGAATAAAGGCGGGGTTTTTAAACTGTTTCGCGGCAAGAAATTAGTGGCTTCCGATACGCAGTTTTCCCTGCAAGTCCGCGAGGGTAAAAAAGTGAAAAATGCCGTGGCGCATCTGGTGGACAAATATCAAGTAAAATTAGACGATGACACAATTACAATTCAAGGTAATTTGGGGTGGGCGAAACAAAAGCAAATGACGCCGTTTAATTTGTTGATTTTGCGCGTGGTAATGCTTTCTTTTGGACGATTTTTCCCGAATTTGATTCGCAAGTTACTGCAAAAAATGCTAATTACGGGTAAGAAAGAAGCGCCTTTTAAGTTTACGCGGGTTTTGAAATGGGAAAATGATGGATGGGTGGTGACAGATGAATTGGTAGCAACTTCGTGGGAGAATGTTGTGAGTGCTGGAATTGGTTGCGATCAAACTTCGATTTATGTGGTGATGAGTCGCACTTTTCAGCTAGGTCAATTGCAACCTTGGATGGATTTAACTGAGGATGTGAAAAAACTTTCTGCGGGTGAAGCGTTAAAATTAGAACGCAATTTTTGACAGCGAGGCAGCAGCCCTCGCGTACCTCGCTCCCAGGCTGGAGCCTGGGAGCGCAAATGGGAGGCTCTGCCTCCTGTAGTTAAGCAAATAAGGAAGTGGTGATGAAAGAAGAAAATGCACAGAAAATGCGATTGCACGAGATGAATCCGCTGGATAGATTTTCCGATCGGGTGGAGGATTATGTTAAGTATAGACCGAGTTATCCAAGTGATGCGATCGCTTCCATTCTATCCTCATTAAAAACTGCCGCTCCAGTAGTAGCAGATATAGGTGCAGGTACGGGTATATCTTCTCGCCTGTTAGCTGAATTACATAACATAAGGGTAATCGCAATTGAACCAAATGCAGAAATGAGGCAAGCTGCTCAAACCCATCGTTTAATAGAATTTCGCGATGGCACCGCAGAGGCTACTAATTTAGCCGATAATGAAGTTGATTTGGTAACTTGCTTTCAATCTTTTCACTGGTTTAATCCAGAATTAACCTTGCCGGAGTTTCATCGAATTTTAAAACCGTCTGGGAGATTGGCTGTAGTCTGGAATATTCGCGATCGCCATGACGAAATTACGGCAAAATATAGCAGTATAGTCAGAAAAGCTTCCAACAATCATCCAGGTGAAAAGCGTTCTGATGCGATCAAACCTTTTCTGCAAAGTCCGCTGTTTGGGAATCGTCGTCAGTCTATATTTCCTTATAAGCAGATGTTAAATTTAGCGGGATTGATTGGTCGTGCGATGAGTACTTCATATATCCCCAAGTCAGGGGAAGCATATGAGGAATTGCTCTCTGATTTGCAGCAGTTGTTTGAGAGTAGTTGCGATGAAAATGGTTTTGTATGTTTAGTTTATCAAACTGAAGTGTATCTCGGTAAACCTATTTATTGAACCGCGAAGAAGAGAAATAAGAGATGAAGAGAGTTGTTTCTATTTTTGTTAGTTTGGTTATTTTGGGTGTAATCTATTGGAAGATAGATTTTGCTGGGTTGATTGGGGTTTTTCTCAATTGCGATCGCTTCTGGATGGTCATCAGTTTGGCTATGGTTATTCCGCTGACGGCAATTACTGCTTGGCGGTTGCAACAATTGATGCCAAATAATTCTAGTTTGGGTTTTTTTGAGGCAAATAAGTTGATTCTGGCGGCGAGTGTGTTAAATATGGTTCTGCCGTCGAAGATGGGGGATATTGCTAAGGCTTATTTTATGAAGCAGCGAGGACATTTAGATGGTTCGCTATCGCTTTCTTTGGTAGTGTTTGAGAAGGCTTGCGATATGTTGTCGCTGTTGTTGTGGTGTGCGTTTGGGTTGATTGTTTATCCGAATAAAGATTGGTTGTTTTGGATAATGACGGGGTGTGTAATTTTTGGATTGGTGACAGGGGTGTTGCTTTTAGGATCGCGGAAGTTTGCTGAGGTATTCTTTATTTTAGGGAAAAAAGTTGCACCTAAGAAAATGCGTCCTAAGTTGGAAAAGTTGCGTTTATCTTGGGGGGAAATGCACGATTATTTTTGGCGGGATAAGTTACAGTTGCTGAAAATAAGTTTAACTTCGGTGTTTATTTGGTTTTTGCACCTTTTGCAAATCTGGTTTTTTATCTTGGCGCTGAAAGCTTGGACGCCTTTATTGGCAAATTTGGCTTTGTCTCCGTTGGCGATTTTGGCGGGGTTACTGCCGCTGACGTTTGCGGGGGTGGGTACAAGGGATGCTGCTTTGATTTTGTTTTATCAGCCTTATTTTGCTGCGCCTACTGCGGCGGCGTTGGGGGTGCTTTGTACGTCTAGGTATTTGTTGCCTGCGATCGCTGGTCTGCCTTTTCTGGGACAATATCTGGTAGCTGTGCGGGATTTTCGGCGGGAGTCGCTTTGAGAGATGGAGATTTTTTTATTTAACCACAGAGGCACAGAGGACGCAGAGATAAGAGTGTAGGTAGAGAGGTTGGGTTGTTTTTTAGGAATTTTATATGCGGGTTTTGAAGGGATTTAATAAGTTTATTGTTTCGGAGAATGTAGCCTGGTTTGTTATTGGGTTTGGGGTTGTTGTTCGGGTTGTTCAATATGTTTGGAATCGTTCTCTTTGGGCGGATGAGGCGGTTTTGGCTTTGAATATTGTTAATCGATCTTTTTGGGGGTTGTTACAACCTTTGGATTATGACCAAGGTGCGCCTCTGGGTTTTTTGATGGTTGAGAAGTTGGCGGTTGAGGTGTTGGGAAATAATGAGTATGCTTTGCGGTTGTTTCCTTTGATATGTGGTGTGGTTTCTTTGGTTTTGTTTTATCTGTTGGCGAAAAGGTTTATTCAGGGGTGGGGGATTGCTATTGCGGTGGGGCTTTTTGCTTGTTTGCATTATTTGGTTTACTATAGTTCGGAGGTGAAACAGTATTCTAGTGATGTAGCGATCGCTTTATTTTGTTCTCTACTATCTCTACGGTTATTGAGTCAAAAGTTAGGCATTTATGATGTTATAATTTTGAGTTTGGGGGGTGCGATCGCTATCTGGTTTTCCCATCCAGCTATTTTTGTTTTGGCAGGCGTCGGCGGCAGTTGTTTTTTACTTAAGTTAGTTAGAAAAGAAGAGATAAAATTAACCAATTATTTAGCGATATATTCAAGTTGGATAATCAGCTTTGTTGCTTTTTATTTTATATCGATTAAGAATTTGAGCAGCGACGAAGATTTACTAACTTCTTGGCAAAAAGCTTTTCCCTCATTTCCTTTAGATATTATTTGGTATCTCGATGCGTTTGGTAAATTCTTTTATCGACCATTAGGTTTTGATGGCCCCTTCGATGGATTGGCTATAATTATTTTCGTAGTAGGCTGTATCGCCTGCTATCGTCGCCACAAAAAAGCACTATTAATTATAGTTTCACCTATCTTAGTAACATTTTTAGCCTCGGCTTTACAGAAATATCCGTTTCGCAGTCGTCTGGTATTATTTCTCACTCCATTTGTCATATTATTGATTGCCGAAGGAGTCGATTACATTCGACGCCAAACCAAATACAAGTTTGCTCCTATAGTTAGCCTTGTAGTCTTATTATTGTTACTCGCACCTCCAGCAATAAACGCCAGTCAACTCTTAGTTAAACCTCACCTCAGAGGCGAAATAAAACCCGTCATTAGTTACATCAAAACCAATCAACAACCCGGAGATATTCTCTACATCTATCAGCGAGGAAAATATCAATTCATGTACTATGCAGAAAAATTTGGTTATCAAAAAGGAGACTACATCATTGGCATAGACGACCTCGATAAATACGACGGCAAAAAACTATCAGAAGCAGAATGGCAACGATACAAAACCGACCTAGACAAACTGCGCGGCAATAAAAGAGTCTGGTTACTCTTCTCTCACGCAACCGTAGCCAGCGAAAACAAAAAAATCACCTCCTACTTACAAACCATAGGCAAACAAATCGACTTCTTTGAACAACCAGGTGCATTCGTTTACTTATACAACCTCAGCTCAAATTCAAACTAAAAACAAATTTCTCTTCTATTCTCTTCCTCTGCGTCCTCTGTGCCTCTGTGGTTCGTTTAAAATAATATTGATATTGAAAGTTAGGTTTCGTTACCTCAACCCAACCTACATTCTCATACCTTTTCCTTTGGTGGCGGCACAATACGCAACCGATTCAAACCTTCATCAATCTCCCGCAACAATTCAAAATCCTCCTCAAACCCAAAATACCCCTTTTCCAAAAACCCAAACGCCTCTCGAAATTGACGCGGACTAGCTACAATCGGACAATCAAAATGACAGGGAACTATCCGCTGAAAATTCCAACTAGCAATTTTATCCGCCCAGTTAATCGTTTCCCAAGGCGCGCGATTGAGAATCAGCGTTTGCAAAATCGGCGCTACCAGCAACCTGCCGCCCCCGCGCAGCACATCAAATGACTGTTTCCAGTTTTTTTGCCATTTAAACGGATACAACCCGAAATAAGCCTTCCTAGACCGATCTGGTGCTTGAAACGAATCGCGAAATGCTTGTCCCAGTTTAGTTGTCTCCAATACGCTGGGACGAAAATAAAATGCAAATAAGGAAACTCTTTGCCATCCTTTACGACGGTTTCCCGGACTGTCGAAGACTATTTCAGAACCATTATCTCTAGCGTGAAATAGCAAGGGATAAGGGTCAATTTGCACAATTTCTGGTGGTTCTTCTGGTATCGCAACCACCGAGTCTGTGACTAACAAAGTGCTGGTATGTTTGTGCAAAAATGCCACTTCTGCAAACTTTCCCGGCCCTAGATAGATTGGCCCTAAAATGGCATAATCAAAATCATCGGCGAAGGGGGTTTTTGTGCAATCTTCTGGCAATACGAATGTGCGATCGCGAGGAAATCCTAACCAACTCAAGGGCAAGTTTACGGGAAAACTCCATTGGGAAGGTGCTACAAATACCTGTGCTTTAGGAAAATATCTGGCAAATGGGCCAACAAAAATTTTGTGTTCTAAGCCGGAAATTGTCGGCAAAATAATGTATTTTACATCCCCGTGTTGTGCTACCAATTCTTTGACAAGGCGGATACATTCTGGGGTGGGTGCGACGGGTGCATAAATTAGTAGTCCACCTTTGGATAGTTTAATAACGGTCATCCGAATGGGAACTACTACGTAAAAGATTCCCTGGACTTGATCGAATGTCCAGACTGTATCTTTAATGACTTCTTTGCGAAGGGTGCGCCGTTTACTGTATGGGTAAATGGGAAGGGCAGGCCAAAAAGGCCAAGAGAAGTCATTATGATTTGCGTTCATGGTGGTTGTATCTATCGCCAATTTCCGACTAAAACAAAGGGTGACCAATAATAGGGAAGTTGATATTCGCTATTCTTTAAAAGATACACTTGCGCGCGACGCAATGCTTCGGCTTTTGCTATATCTTTATTGTCGGTTAGTTCTTTGTAGAACTGACCGATGAGTATAGAAGTAGACTCATCGCTGACTTGCCATAGGGTTGCTAGGGTACTGCGCGCCCCTGCCCTTACTGCTACGCCCGCCAGTCCTAATGCTGCTTGGCTATCACCTTGGGCGGTTTCGCAAGCACTCAAAACCAGTAATTCTATCGGTTGACTCCTGCCTAATTCACCTGTCCGCAAAACTCGATTTATTTGTTTGACGTTGACTCTGCCATCCCAAGTCAAAATAAATGTTTCTTCGGCTTTTGAACTAAAATTTCCGTGAGTGGCAATATGTACGATGGGGAAAGGAGATGCTTCTATATTTGTTTCGATGGCTTGGCTAGTAAAGGTGTTATTCAGCAGTTCTTGGCTGGGAAGTTTTGCCTGAATTAATCTTAGTTCGGATTCTACATTTGGTAATGGGTCAAAGTTTTCTCTTGCTTCGGATAAACCTGCTGCTAAAGCTGTTAATCTTACTTCTGTTAATGGTTGGGGTTTGAGTAACTGCAATCCAGGGGTGAGGGCGATGCTATACTGTTCGATTAAATATTGGTTGCCGTCGTTGAGAACTGCCATTGGAATATTCCGCAGCAATCCATCTAAAACGAATACTAGGGTTTTAACTTGACTATTTTTCAGTTCTGTTTCCGCAGGACGCAGCAGCCAATCGTACAATTGTCTGGAGTAAGCCAAAATATCTGGATCTTGACTGTTTCTCGAATCTGCGAGTAATTGCGGTAAAAGTTTTAAGGTTTCTTCTAGTTCTTGTGGCGGGATATTAGTGGCTGTGGTGTATTGGCGCAGGGGTTTTCCTGGCAAGCTCAAAATTAGTTCGATGCGATTTTCTAAGATGATCGGATAAAGTACGGCGGCTGTTGGATCTACTTTGTCAATTTGTACTTCTTGAGGGGTTAAACAAGCGTCGCGGAAGAAGTTATCTAGTTCTGCTAGTTGCAGTGCTTCGATGACTTTTCTGGCTTGTTCTAGATCTTTTTGGGCTGTTTCTCCTTGTTCTGTTGCGGTTTTCTGCAACAATAAATCAACGTACTGGCGATATATTGGTTCGACGCTATCTCTAAAGGTAAATTGTACTTCTGGGTTACTTGCTACTAAGTCGCCGCGAAGGGATTGCAAGGTTTTGAAGGCTTCTGCGTAATAATTTACTGCATCGTTGCTATTTCCCTGTGCTTTCAGCAGTCTACCGATTTGCCATTCCCACCGATAGGAAATATCTGCTGCTTTCAGCGCTTGAGATAAGTTTAGTGCCGATTTTGTCAATTGTGTTGCTTGATTATATTGTTGGTTTTGTTCGTAAAATGCGCCTAAATTTCCCAAGGCGTAAGATTCTGCCCGCGCATCTTTGAGAGTTCTTCCCTGTTGAATGGCATTCTCTAATAATTGAGAAATTTCTAGGTTATTGGCGACCGATTTACCATTTGCTTTCATCAAGCTTTGTGCTAGGTTAAGCCGAGCGTAAATCGATCTGCGGCTAGCAGGGATTTGTCTAATTTGTGCTTCGATGTCGCGCCAGTTAGCAATTTTAGATTGCAGTTGCGGTTGAATTTGAGATACAAATTCTCTGGTGATGTTTCGCCGTCTGGGTTCGAGTAACCATTGTTCGCTTTCTAATAATAAACTCAATTGATTCAGTTGCGCTTGTAGTTTCGTTGTTGCTGCGGCTATATCAATTGCTTGTTGGTAATTTTTATTAGCGGCTTTAACTTGTTCGTAGTAGGAGGAAGGATTGTTTTTAGTTGCTGCTAAGGCGCGGTTTGTGTTTCCCAAGCTCAACTGGGTTTCGGCTATTTCTTGGTTTATTTGCAATCTTTTGGCTATTTCTAAACTTTGCTGTAAAATCGCTTTGGATTTTTCTAAACTACTTAGTTTTTCATCTATTTCTAAACTTTTCTGCCAATCTTCCCACAGTGAAATTCTGTATTCGTCTACTTCGCTTGGCTCGCCAACTACGCGCAATATATCTCCCAGGTTCCGCAATAAAGATGACTTGACAATTGAGTCTGATTGTGTTAATAAAGGCTTGCCATTTTCTAATAAAGTTCGCCAAGCTTGATTGTAATTCCCTAAGCTTTGTAATGCTTGTGATTGGTTAATTGTAATGCGAATTGCGCCCGTTTTATCGCCTATTTGTTTATAAATATCGGCGGCGTTTTTCCAGGTAGTTAAAGCTGGTTCTGTTTGTCCTAATGTGAATTGCAGGCGGCCTTGGATGTTGAGGGTTTGTGCTAGGATTTTTCTCGACTGAGTGCTGGATGGTGCGTTTTTGAGTAGGGCGAGACTGGTGGCGATCGCATTCCCCGCCCTATCCCATTCTCCCAGCTGTTGGTAAGTTAACGATAAGTTGCTCAATGCCATTGCTTGTCCCAATTTATCCCCTGATGCGGCAAAGGCATCCGCCGCCTGTTTCCAAACTGTTGCAGCTTCGGAAAACCTTCCGGTTTGGTATAAATTTGTGGCGTTGGGAATGAGGGATTGGGTATTGGCAATCGGTTGGGAATTTTCTTGCCCTATGGCATCGACGCCGATGGGGGTTATCAATCCCAACAGGACAAATAAGATGAATGCAAGTATCCGCTTAGAAAAGTAACTTTTAGCGAACATGGCAATTAATCGGTTTTATTTCAGGATTGTACGCAGCAGCGCTATGTGACGCAACTAGAACAATTTGGCCTTGTTCGTTAATTATCCACCCCGTTGCCTCGATTATTTCATTGCGATCGCTCGCCAGTGTACGTTGATCCGGCGATTGGTTGGTAAAACCCGCCCCTACAGATGTGCTATTGGTATCGATAGTCACTAAATCTACCATGACGTTTTCTGCATTCAAGGGTTGCTCTGGACTGGCGGGAATGCCTCCGCGTCCAGTAATTACAAAGCTGCTACCTTGTCGCGCTGCGACGCAGGGATCGGCGATTAAATTGGTAGCATCTACTACTTGGATTTGGGGAATGTTGGGGTTAGAAGGTTGAATATCGCCTTCGATGTTTAATTGTCCCCTGGCGTTGATGATACTATCGGCGGATTGAAAAACTGCTAAACCTAAATTGTTGCGAGGTTTGATATCGATATTACTTCCTCCTTGCGGATCGTTGGCGCTGGTGATGATGCTGCTGGCTTCTAATAAAACTAAGCTTTGGGTATTGATATCGATGCTGCCTTCTTTAGTAGCTCTCGTCGGACTACCGGCGGCGGAAAATTGACTTTGACGGCGCAGTTGGATATCTTGCGATCGCACGGTAATATTCCCCCCATTCCCGGTTTCCGATGAAGCGTTGAGGTCGCTTTGGTTATCCAAACGCAAAGATCTGGCTGTAATATTGATGCTGCCAGGATCTCCTGGATCTCGATCTAGTAGATCGGTTAAACCTGCCCGTTGCAATGCTAATAGCTCTGCTGGGGTGAGTTCTGGAGCCTCAACGCGAGTACTATTAACATTGATGCGCGAGCGATCGCCAATGATTAACTGTCCGGTTTGAATCGTCACGTCGCCAGCTTTTCCACCATTTTGAGTTCCAGCTGCTAGACTGCTAGGTTGTTCGCTGCCGCTTAACTCTACCAACTCTGAAGCGTTGATTGCGATCGTTCCGGCATTCCCTGCACTCAAAAGACTGGCAACGGCTATCGATGCTCCATTTTGCACAATTAACTGTTGAGCGTTAATAGCGATCGTGCCGCCATTGCCTCTACTCAACAAACTGCCAGCACCCATCACTGCCCCATCTCGCACAATCAATGTAGGAGTGTTAATCCTGACGCTGCCTGCATTTCCATTACCTTGGGAGGTAGTAGCAATCAAGCTAGTTTCATTTTGCCGAGCGCCTGATGTGCCAATCAGTTGTACCGACTCTGCCGCATCGATGGTAATATTTCCCGCATCCCCATTGCCGAGAGTGCCAGTACTGATCAGTGCGCCATTGGTGGCAATCAAACGCCGGGTTTGAATCGTGATGTTGCCTGCATTTCCCACGCCTGTGCTGGCAGCAAGCAAGAGACTGATGTTTTGCCTATCGGTTGAATTGGCACTCATTTCCACCAACTCTGACGCATTGACGGTAATATTTCCGGCATTGCCATTGCTGAAAGTGCCAGCGAACGCTCCTCCCCCATCTTGGATAATCAATCGCCTGGTGTTAATCCTGACGTTGCCTGCATTTCCGGCACCAGTGGTGACAACCACCAAACTACTTTGACTTCCCCCATCGGCTGAAGTGCCAATCAGTTCTACTGATTCTCCGGCATTGACGGTAATATTTCCGGCATTACCATCGCTGCTAGCAAAAGCAGCTACCCTCGCCCCATTTCTCACAATCAATCTGCCGGTATTAATCGTCACGTCGCCCGCATTGCCAGTTCCCGAAGACCCAGCGGCAATCCCTCTGTAAGCACCGCTCAGCTCTACCGATTGCGTGGCATTGATGGTGACATTTCCCGCCTCACCTGCCCCGGTGCTGACGGTGGCGACAATGGCTCCAGTTCCCATAATTAACTGTCCGGTGTCAATGGTGACGTTACCCGCATCTCCCGCTCTAGCACCATTAGAGCCAGCCAATATACCCGAATTGCCGCTCATTTCTATCGATTGAGTGGCATTGATGCTGACATCGCCTGCCTTACCTGCGCTCTGGGTGGCAGTTCCGACAGCAGCGCCGTTGCGAATGGTCAAGCGCCCCGTTTCCAGCGTGAAGTTGCCTGCATTGCCAGTGCCGGAAGTGATAGCGTTAATGCGGTTAAAAACCCCACTATTAGGTGACATACCGTTGAGATCGATTGATTCGGTAGCTCTCACGGTTACGCCTCCCCCCGCTCCTGCTCCTTGGGTGTCAGTTTCAATGACTGCATTCCCGTCAAGGGCGAGCGTTCGGCTTTGCACTTGAATACTACCGCCGCTGCTGCCTGCGGTACTAACTGTAACTGCTCTTTCTCGTCCTAATAGTTGAATATCCCGGAAGTTGGCAACGCCTTCGTATCCCAAAACAAAACCGCCTGGTGTTGGGGTAAAGCTGACGAAACTGCGATCGCCGACGCTGCCTAATTCAATGCGTCCTTCAGGCGCTTGCAATCTACTGCCGCCTTGCAATCGCAAATCGCCGCCGACTAGGGCTAATGTTCTACCAGGAGCGACATTTAAACTAACTGGATCTGGATTTAAATTTAGGTTAGTAGCGATCGCTCCCGCACCCGTCCCAAATTGCAACCCAATCGGTACGTTAATCGTCAGCAAAGGTGGCGCTTGAGGATTTGCCGCGCTAAATTCTATCCCATTGGCAAATTGAAAGCTGTTGGCAGTACTGGCTAAAAACGAACCTCGCAGATCTAAACGCGCATTGGCACCGAAAACAATACCGTTGGGATTAATCAGAAATAGATTGGCATTGCCCAATACGCCCAAAGTACCGAGAATTTCCGAGCGCGCGCTACCCGTGACGCGAGTTAATATATTTTCAATTCCAGTGGGATTGGCAAAATAAACTTCCCTTCCGGCGCCAATATTAAATTCACGCAAACTGTGGAATAAGTTAGCGCCGCGGATGGCACCGCCTTCGATTTGGTCGCGCAATTGGTTAATTGGCGTGACGATGGTACTTTCTGTTCCTAGCGTGCCATCGGGGGCGATTTGTGCGATCGCACCTCCCATCCCTAAAAATACCCCTAACCCCCAACCCCAAACGCTCCATTGCACCATCCCTACAGTCCTCGCTCCACGTCAATAAGAATAACTCAGCAGTGAGGGAGCTGGGGGAGAAATTTGCTTAATCATCTTGGATTTATTCTTTTCTAGAGTTTGGAAAACTGCATAAGTCTACTGAATCTAGAAGTATGTATTGTTGAGCGGAACAAGATATTGCCCGCTGCTAACCAGGGGAATTAGTAATATGCAACTTCAAAAACTTGGTCTTAGTGCAGTTATTACCCTTCTCACCGCCGTTTCGATGCCGATTTACGAAACCGAAGCGAAAAAACCGCTCCCAACAGATCAAACCGTAGAAAAAACATCTGTATCTTTTCTTAAAAATAATATAAATTTGGCTAAAGAAATCGCTCGTTTTCTGAGAAGTGCTGGTAATAATTTTAGCACGAATCAACCAAAAATTCAAGAATAAAGCGCGTGGCAATTGGGTCAAATACATTTAATTGTAGGGGCACGGCGGCAAAGATTTTGATTTGACAGAAAAATCAGTTGTTGCCGTGCCCCTACTCACATCTTGCACCAAACCCAGAAATAAATTTCTGGCTGAAAGCTAAAACCCGTTAAAACGGGTTAAAACCTTGCTCAAAGTTAGCTTTAGCTTACTTAAGCTTTCAGCCCCAAATTTATTTGGAGGCTGTTGATCGGGTAGGTGCAAGATGTGAACCTACCCATTTGCCATTAACAATTAACAATTAGCAATTAGCAATTAGCAATTACCGACAAATGTAACTGGTAATTTCTTGCCCTAATTTCTGGAGTTGCTCGGAAGGATTTGGTACGGAATAAATCTCTTGCAAAGCGTCTGACCAGAGGCGGTTTTTGGCAAAGTAATTAGCGCGTTGTAAAGCTATTTGTTCAGGATTAGCACCTTGAGTTGGGAGTTGATTTAGTTCGGCGGTGATGCGATCGCGCTCTTGTGCGGGCAAGATTCTAAACAAGACGACCTCTGGATCTTGCTCGGATCGATATAAGCGCCATTGGTATCGCCGCCCCGGTTGTAGCGGTTCGCCATCATAAACTGCGGTTGTATCGTTAGGTGTGAGGTTTTTACTCCACAACACTTCCTCGCTACCGCTGGCGAGCAACTCAATTCTCACTGCTGCACCTTGCCAGATAAATAAAGGACGATCGTTCCAGATGGCGCTGCCGGTGCCTGCCAATCTGGCTGGAGGTGCGATCGGGCAAAGATTCCCGCCGCGCACGCCGATGCGGTTTTCTTCCCTTAACTGGTTCAAAATATCTTCGTACAAGCTGCCGCCACCCGGCTCGCCAGGGCCTCTGGGGTTGCGAGGCGGACGCGCTCCCCCACCCGGCTCGCCAGGGCCTCTGGGGTTGCGAGGCGCTGGGCGCTGCGCCGCGGGTGGGTTTTGGGCGCTGGCAGTTTGCCAGAGTAAATCTGCCCCAGAAGCGATCGCTGTAACTGTACCAAGTAAAAGCAAAAAAATCGGGTTTCTCACGCTTCTGGCAATAGAAACCCGGTGACTGCTTAGTAACTTAAATCGCACCCAATCGAATCTATCCATAATTCTTTCTCCTAATTAGCGCTGGTAGCGCATAACTCCAAACAATTGCTGAAGGTAAAAGCCAAGGGAACAATATGGCACTAGAAATATACACTTGCAAACTCACTATTCCGTATCCGGTGGTAGCGATGCCCAGCACAATAACTTTCCCTATTTCCCCCCTAAATGGTGAAAAACTTTTCCCCATAGGGCGACGACGATAAGGCTGCAAAAGTGCCAATTTAGCTAATTTTCCTAATAATGCTGCTAAGGGAATGAGCCAAACATCGGGGATGGGTATGACCAGCCGCCCGGTGACGAAATGATGCACCATGTATGCATGGGCTTCTCCGCCGGTAAAGATGCGGCTGTTGTCAACTGATCCGGGTTGATTGCGCCAATAAGCGATCGCACTCGGTAAGGGAAAATTATCCTGCCCTTCCCTGGATACTCCCGCCTCCAAATATCCCCCCGGTACGATCGTTACGGCTTGCTGTTGCAGGTGGCGCAGTTTGGGTGTGTCCCTCTTGCTTCTTAACAGTTGCCACGCGGGGAGGCGCTGATAAACTTGGTCGGGCGGAATGGAAAAATCCATTATCGGGTGCAACCAAGTTTGCCCAATTTGATAAGAAAAGGCGGTAATGGGATGATAGTGGGAGGAGGGTGAAAATAAACTTGTATAGCTTTGTTTGCGATGTTTTTTAATGTGGATTTTTACCTGAGATAAAAAATCTTTTTTGCTGTTCAATTGCGGGTGCAGTGGGGCTTGTGGCGATTCAAAGTTGGCTTTATAAGCGAGTGCGATCGCATAAGAAAATGGCAAGCTTTCTAAATCGTAATCTTCTCCGCCGCCAAGTTTCATATATCCCTGCACCACCCGCATATCCCCGTACAAACTCCAATTCTTACTAGCTATTTCCGGTCTAATTCGTAGCCATTGTCCGCTGTCGTCTTCCAATTCAACAAATACAAACCAAGTGCCGAAGGGTTGCTTTTGCACGGCATTTCTGAGCGACTTGGCTAGCTGTTTATCGTTATTTTCTTGGGGGCGCGACAGCAAAAAATCTATCCCGATGACTCTGGCATTTAACGCCGAAAGCCGATCGATTAAGCGGGATATATAACTGCGGGGCATCGGTCTAGGAATGCCGATATTATCTATAGCAATTGAGTCTTGATCGATGGGTACTAATAGGACGGGTGGCGGTTCACTGCTGCCGATTTGACCTGTGAGATTGCGGTAGATAGCTTGCATTAATACGCGCCGTTCTAATAAAAAGTCCTGCACCGGCAACAGCCAGCTAATTAAGAGAAACATCACCAGCAGCAGTAATTCCTGTCGCGTCGGCAGTAATTGTTGCAGTTGTTGTTTAAACCCAAAGGGTTGCAGGCAAAATAATTTAGATCCTGGGTGGCAATATAAGGATGGAATGAGATAAGCAGAAGGATAGGTAACTTTTTTTTCTAGTTTGAGATACTGACAAGCTGCCAGCATTGATTCGTGTACGTCTTTGTATTCGGCTAAGCTTTGTAAGAACCGCACGAGGAATTCTTCAGCGACTTTGTTGTGAACTGGTTCCCGCATAATGGCAACCGCACTTAACCCCAAATCAATTAATGCATTGGCGATGGTAAGTCCGCTACAAGAATTGAAGATGGCAAATTGCAACCCGCGTGCTTTTGCTTTGGCAAGATAGGGTTCAATTTCGCTAATTTGCATCGATGTATTGGGTGCGATCGCTAACTGTCCCCCGGTTATAGATGTTTCGTTGCTGTGTCCGGCAAAAAATAAAATATCCCAGCCTTTGGCGTCGGCGATCGCATCGCAAATGTGCTGTTTTAATTCGCCAATATCTTGTCCCTTTTGCCATCCAACAAATTCCACTTCGGCGACGCGAGAAAGCGATCGCACCGCCTCCCGATCTGCCTGAAAATTCAACCCGGTTTCGTCTCCCAAAATTGCTAAAACTCTAGCTTTACGACGAGGCAGCGCCTGTTGTTCATCCGCTTGTCCTCGAATATTCTGCGGCGTCCGAATAATACGGATATTGCCAGCATTAGCAAAGTCGCTAATTTCCCATGCTTCCCAAGGAAAGCGTTCTAATTCTAAAGGACTGCAAGTGAGGAAAACATTTACTGGTGGGGATGAATGATCTATTTTATGAGATGCTGCGGATGCGATCGCACGCCGAATTTCAAACAAATCTCCACTCCGCAACCAACGATGAAACTCGTACAGCAATTTCGCTTCCGCTTGCACCAATTTGGCGTGCCAATCTACCGGCGGTGGTGGTGCGTTCAAACTGCCACTCGCTTGTACCCGCCCCCGCAATGCAGTTGTATAGAAACTGAGATAGATTTGCTGCCAATCTTTGTACAGCGTTGTCAATATCTCTGGATAGTTCAACTTTTCCACCAGTTGCTGTCCTTTTCCCCAGGACAACTCAAATCTGCAAGTTTGATCGATTCTTTCAACTTTTAGATGGAACATAGTGGGTAATTGGTAATTGGTAATTGGTAATTGGTCATATTTTATAGCGTGGTTAATAATTGATTTTACTGTTGGGGCTGATTTAACGAGAGTTTGAAAATCAGCGCTGGTTATAAATAAACCCGCCCCTAATTGACGTTACCGATGCAGTGGCAATCGATCGTGTTTGAGATTATCTTACCTCTCCAATTACCGATTACCCATTACCCATTACCAAATCAGGGACGAAACGCAAACGGAGGTAATGTCAGTGCCGTACCATTGGGCAAGGTGATAGTGGCTAAAAACTTCTCATCCCACCGACCAGCTATGAGAACATAAAGATAAGTATCCATACTATTTCTATTTAAAGTTCGCTGTACTAAAACTCCTGACTGATCGCTAACGCGCAGTCTGATGCCGTTGGGTAATGCACTATCGGGTGTTGGCCCTAATACTAGCAAAAGCGTCCACTCTGGAGTATTTTCTGGTGATAAGAAAGGCCAGGTTAGGGCATAAAGTCGCGCTTGAATATCTGCGAGTCCAATATCTTGATAAGCGCCTCTCGCCGTTGTGGGAATTTCCATGCCAGTGTTGGCAAGTTGCTTGATAATTTCCTCAAATTCTCCTGTGGGTAATACTGCTTCCAGACTTTGTGTCGATCGCATACTAACGGTAGCAGGAACGAAGGTAGGAGGCATTAGCACCCAGGAAAGTCCTTGAGCTAATTCATCGATTTGATCTTGTAACCAACGGGCAACATTGACGGTTCTTTGAGTCAGCAAGTTTAACAAATCTGACAAATAATTTCTCAGTTCGTTTTGAGTTTCTGCTTCTTGCTTGTCATTCTCTTCTGTTTGCAGTTTGTACAACCATTCGAGTAATTCTGGATTGGTTAATACTGCCGTACCTTGTTGCCAATTTAAAACTTGCCATAAGGCTGTTTCTCTCGATTGCAATAAAGGTAAAAGGGTTTCTAATTCTGCTTGCACTGTCGATAATACAGCTATGCGATCGCCTGCAATTTCTGGCAACAAAATCGCACTGGGTTCTAAACAGCGCAAGTACAACAATAAACGATCTGGATCGCTGTCAAACCAAGCCAAAGGTACGCTATATGTCCAATCGGCATTGGGTGGTAAATTTAAAGCTTGGCACTGAGAATCTAAGCGATCGCGTCGCACAAATCCTCTAATTATTGCCTGCTCAAATTCTTCCTGAATCTCGATTAATACGTAAAAATGCGCGGCAAATTCTGGTAAATCGATGACAGTTTGTGGTATAATTACTTCTTCATCTGTCAAACTGCCAGTAGCAATTAAACAAACTTTAAACGACCCGACGGTTAAATTAGCAACAGCCTGAAAAACGTTAGCATATTGAGGTTGCAAAACCGTAGAATCGGCTGAGTTTAAAGGAATATCTGCTGCTCTTTCATTTAACCATTGTTCAAACCCAAACAAAGCCAAAGCATTAAGATAAGTTTGCCATTGTTGGGATTCATTGGGAATGGCACTGCTAATTTGGATAGCGCGATCGATGTTAGCAGATTCGAGAGCGATCGCTTCAACGGGAAAAGCTTCAAAGTCGAAATCGAGTGCGGCTAAATTATTTGAGTAATACGTCATGGCTTTGTTCCTCCCTGGTTCAAAATCTAAAATCTAAAATCTAAAATCTGCAATGGCTTTGAGTTGTTTGCAAAGTCTTTGGGAAAATCTACTTTGCGAGCAACGGTTGGGGTTACTAGCTTCATCGGTTGCTTCTTGAATAATTTCAGAAATTTTTTCATCTAGGGCTAATTCTACTTGAGAATCTAAAGATTGGAGGCGTTCCGGATCGACATAAATTTTAGCTTGATTGAGAACGCGATCGCGCAGGAATTCTAACATTTTCTGCCTCACATCGGCGCGAAACTCTTTGAGTTTTAGCAGGCGGGTAACTTGATATTGTGCTTGAAAACCGATCGCCGATGCAATTTCCCCCATTGCTTTTGCCTGACAGTGAAATAAGTGCAAAGCTTCGATAAATTGGCTGTCTATTGGGGGCTTTTTGCGTTTTAGATTAGCGATGCGATCGCTCACTACTTTACCCAAAGCTAGATCCAAACTTTCGAGAAACGAAGCTTGATAAAAAGCTAAAAACTCTTCTTGTTCGTCCCTATCATCATTGTCCCACTTGGGCGACGGATTGTTCTCTGCTTGGCGTCGAATTTCAGGATCGTCCATAGAATCTGTTTGAGGCATCCCTCGGCGGACAGAAATCCGATATTGGCGCAATTTTCCCGCCATCTCTTGCAGTCGCGTCAGGATATCTTCAGTAGATAAATCGAGAATATCTCGCTTTTCTTGGCTGAGTTTACTAACCAAATATTGACCAATTTGCTCTAGTTGTTTATCCGTAGGCGGCAGACATTTACCTCCCCCACCCGCTTGACGCAATTTCAGTCTTTCCCGCCGATAAACCAAGTGATAGCTTTCTAATAAAATGCCAGCTTGTTGAATTTCCGCCGGTGTCAAATGATGAAACTGAGAAAAAATGCGCTGCACTTGTTTCGGAGTGGTATCGTTAAGGATAGCCCAATCGCTTACCAAATAAACACCGCGTTCCAACAAAAAAGCATTAATTTCTGGATGGTGCTTCGTTAACTGAGTTGCCCAAGTAGATAGATTACCTTTTTCCGGATTAAACTTCTGCAAAATTTCCGTAGCCAAGGATTTATAAGCACCCTGCTGCAAACTACCGCGCTGATGAAGTAGAAGCAGATCGAGATCGTCTAAGACAAAAGAAAATAGATCGTAGCGAGTGAACCCATGTTCCCTGCCAAATTGCTCTTCCAATTGCAGGCAAACTTGCTCAATTTGGTTAGAAATAAAGCAGCGCAAACAACCTTCAGCCAAAATCGAGCGATCGCTATCATTATGCAGCAAATCCAGCAGTCGGCGTTGGATAAATGTATCTTGCACTTCTCCCCCACCAGCGAATTCTGGAAATTCCTGTCTGAAAAAAGCTGCTAGCGAGTCAATCGCTTCAACTTTGCACCCGCCTGTGGCATCAATTCTCACCAGCCTCCAGTATCTAGACGCTACACCCATAACTGTTTCACCTCTCTTGGTAGGGACATGCTTTAACGCTATATCTACACTAATGGCAGACATACTGGCTAAACTGCTATCCCACGCCAACATCCTCAATTTTGTCACCTCCTGTAGGCTCGCTTGTGGCAGTGGCGGTTTCCTGCCCTATCTTTATATATTTCTGGCGCCTATCGACTTATGCATTAAGGAGGCAGAAGGCACGAGGCACGAGGCAGAACGGAAGATGTTATATCATATCCGTTAGCTTTGGTTGCGTATAGTTTTTGATGCCGTAGGGGCAGGTTTTACGAGAGATTGTTGCTATCAGCGCCAAGCTTAAATAAACCCGCCCCACTTTATGCGTTTTACGAAAGATTGTTGCTATCAGTTGTAGGTTCTATTTCGTAGCGAAACCCAACTTGTTAGCTGGTATAGTTGGGTTTTGCTATGCTCAACCCAACCTACGAATCTATCAACTATCAACTATCAACTATCAACTATCAACTATCAACTATCAACTATCAACGCGCCCATTTTGTTAGCTTCCACACGTAAATAAACAGTACCCCAGAAATTAAAGCGCCTAAGTTCCACTTCACCGAATTTTTTAGGAGACTAATTTTCTGATTGGCGCGCGTCGTTTCTATTTGCGTCTGTAGTTGATTTTTAGCATTCGATAAGTCTGATAAAACTCTGGTTCTAAGTTCTTGAGAATTTTTCACTTCTGGTATGCGTCCTTGAAAATTAAAATTTCTTAAGGCACTATTGATTTCGTCATCTGATGTAGCGCTGCTCAGTCTATCGTTAATTTGTTGCAATTGGTTTAAACCTTGAGTTAGTTGGGTGTTAAGCTGAAAGTTATTTAAACTATTAATCCGCAAAGTATTATTAACCCCTAAAGGGATGAGCAGTAAAAATAAAATACCCAAACCTAAAGCCAGCCAAGATAAAACTTTTAATACAATTTCTTCCAAATCCTTGCGGTAAGCATCTTTGCCAAAAAATACAAATATCAATCCAATTAAAGGGACGGGCATTTTTTCTACCATTTCTCCCATCACCTGAAATTCCCAAACCGAATTAGTAAAGCGGGGCGGAGTAAAAATATTAATATAATCAAATAACGATAGCAACAATAGCCCGTATCCAGCTAGACGAAAAAGTGCAACTGAACGCCATTCAGCTTGATTAAATTCATTCATTAATATAACCTCGCAAAGGGATTTGAAGTGAATATTATAATAACTCAACCTAGAGTGTAACATCCGAGCGATCGCGGGCGGATCGTTTCCCATCGCTTAGCATAGGATTATATGATGGCAACGGAGGCAGCTATGAAATCCGTAGCAAGTATGCTGACAGCATTGTACCTGGCGGGAAGCATCAGCGGTAAAGCGGTAGAGATATTGCCCAAGCACCAAGCTGTACTTTTAGCAGAAGCAGTTGATTACGCCCCGTTAGAAACCGCACCTCAGCAACCGAATTTAAATTCGATGGTGCCGCAAATCGAACAAACCTGGGAAAAGCAATTTGAAGATTATTTTAGCCGCAGTTTCCCCGACCGTTCAATAACGGTTCAAGATATTGCAGATACTTTAAACAGACTGAAGATGCAAACACAAACAAAACCTGCGCTCTTGTATGTAGTTCCACGGGAAAACCTGTTAGAATTGGTATTAATTTTGCCTGGAAAGCCACCGATTTACAAGCGAGTTGAGGCAGGTAATCGTCAAGCTTTAATCGCACAAGTTAGTCAGCTTAGCATTGCAATTAAAAACCCCAACCTTGAGGAAGCCAGCAGCTATTTACCACCCGCACAGCAACTCTATCAATGGATAATTGCACCTGTGGAACGGGATTTGCAAGCGCAAGGCATAGATACATTAATCTTTTGCATGGGTGTGGGATTGCGATCGCTTCCTTTAGCAGCGTTGCACGATGGGCAAAAATTTCTCGCCGAAAAGTATAGCATTACACGCATCCCGGCTTTTAGACTCACAGATACAATTTATACCAATCTGAAGAATTCCCCAGTTTTGGCGATGGGTGCATCGGAATTCAAAGAACAAGATCCCTTACCGGCGGTGCCGGTGGAATTATCTGCGATCGCGCAAAATATCTGGCACGGTAGATCGTTTCTCAACCAAGAATTTACCGAGGATAATTTGCGAATTCAACGTCAAAAACAACCGTTTAAAATTATCCACCTAGCGACTCACGCCGACTTTCTCCCAGGAAAACCCAGCAATTCCTACATCCAATTTTGGGATAATAAACTAACCTTGGATAAGATAGGGCAATTGGGTTTAAACAACCCACCCATAGAACTTTTAGTACTGAGTGCCTGTCGCACTGCCATTGGCAACGAAGAAGCAGAATTAGGCTTTGCCGGATTAGCAGTGCAAGCAGGAGTTAAATCAGCAGTAGCGAGTTTGTGGTACGTTTCTGACGAAGGAACTTTAGCATTAATGACAGAATTTTATCGTCATTTGCAAACCGCCCCAATTAAAGCCCAAGCATTGCAAAAGGCGCAAATTGAAATGATTTCTGGGCAGGTTCGCATAGAAAACGGTCAATTGCAAAGTCCTAATGGCAGGATACCGCTACCGCCAGCCTTAGCAAAAAATAATAACGAAAATTTATCCCATCCTTATTATTGGGCAGCGTTTACAGTGGTGGGGAGTCCTTGGTAATCACAAATGAACTGATTCAAGCGATCGCATCTGCTAGAACTTGAAAGGGGATTTGGCGATCAACGCCTAATGGCATCAAAGGTAATTAAACGTGACACTGTAGATGCCCAGTGCTTCATCGATGGCTGGTGATCAACGCCTAATGGCATCAAAGGTAATTAAACTATTGGTAACCTTCCAACGAAAATGTTTTGAGGGGTTGTGATCAACGCCTAATGGCATCAAAGGTAATTAAACATAAACGAGGTGGTGTTGCTAAAAGGTGCTGTGGTGTGATCAACGCCTAATGGCATCAAAGGTAATTAAACAGGCGGATTCTGCCGCGGCAGAAAATTCCTCTGCTTGTGATCAACGCCTAATGGCATCAAAGGTAATTAAACTCACGGTACTTGAACGTCGGCTGTTTGACTTCTTTCGTGATCAACGCCTAATGGCATCAAAGGTAATTAAACTTCTTTTAGCAGCAACTCCCATGCGTTGTCCATCTTTTGTGATCAACGCCTAATGGCATCAAAGGTAATTAAACTAACTTGTTTTTTCTCTGCCGCTGCCAATGCTTTATGTGATCAACGCCTAATGGCATCAAAGGTAATTAAACAGGAATTGACAGTAATAAAATCTATCCTACCCTACAGGTGATCAACGCCTAATGGCATCAAAGGTAATTAAACCAGATAGCTTTAACGGTTTCTGGTGTGGTGTAGAATGGTGATCAACGCCTAATGGCATCAAAGGTAATTAAACTAATCCCAAAAGCCAAAGATCTGAGCAAATAGCCCAGGTGATCAACGCCTAATGGCATCAAAGGTAATTAAACTAGATTGCCAGGCTGACATGGATTTTCTTTTAAAAATTGTGATCAACGCCTAATGGCATCAAAGGTAATTAAACCTTTAACTCGTCTGTCCCTTGCGCCGCCAATCTTTGGTGATCAACGCCTAATGGCATCAAAGGTAATTAAACGAGTTGGGCGGCGGTATTATATCATCTGTCTTACATGTGATCAACGCCTAATGGCATCAAAGGTAATTAAACATTTTAATCCGTTGAGTTATTCCTTCAAATACTTCGTGATCAACGCCTAATGGCATCAAAGGTAATTAAACAGTACCACCTGAAAAAGAAGGGGGAGAAGTAAGAAGTGATCAACGCCTAATGGCATCAAAGGTAATTAAACGTACCACACGAAAATGGTCGGCTTTTAACGCATCTAGTGATCAACGCCTAATGGCATCAAAGGTAATTAAACTTTGGGGAGATTGGAGGATGATAACCGGGAGCATCCGGTGATCAACGCCTAATGGCATCAAAGGTAATTAAACAGAGAAATCCTTTAACCGAACTAGAACAAGATATCGGTGATCAACGCCTAATGGCATCAAAGGTAATTAAACATTCAAAAGAAGCCTCTATTAGCACAGATTCGTTATGTGATCAACGCCTAATGGCATCAAAGGTAATTAAACAAGTTAAACGCAAAACTTGAGCAGCTAGATTTAACTGTGATCAACGCCTAATGGCATCAAAGGTAATTAAACGAATTTTTTCCAGGTTGTATCGGGTTTAAATCAATTGCAGTGATCAACGCCTAATGGCATCAAAGGTAATTAAACCTAGTTCGGTTAAAGGATTTCTCTCGTTTTGATACTGTGATCAACGCCTAATGGCATCAAAGGTAATTAAACAGCAATTTGTTCGGTATATTCTTCCTCTTATTAGAGGTGATCAACGCCTAATGGCATCAAAGGTAATTAAACTACGCCGCACAGATACTGGAAAGCTCGCCTAAAGAAGGGTGATCAACGCCTAATGGCATCAAAGGTAATTAAACCTAGCTTGAATGGGTGTAGCACCTCCACCAATAGGTTCCGTGATCAACGCCTAATGGCATCAAAGGTAATTAAACTGCAACCGAATAGGTAACAGCTTGCTCATACTTATTGTGATCAACGCCTAATGGCATCAAAGGTAATTAAACAGCAATGGGTGTGTGAGCCATTACCGCCGTGTTAACTGGTGATCAACGCCTAATGGCATCAAAGGTAATTAAACAAGACTTCATCATGTACGACGCAAGCACAACTAGGTGATCAACGCCTAATGGCATCAAAGGTAATTAAACAGCGACGCCCGAAACCCTTAGAGGATAAGCGTCCCTAGACAATATTATAAGCACCTGAAGGGGATCGGCGATCGCTCTATCGCCAGCAAACTGCAAACCCGCGAAAAACAAAAACAATCCCACAACCTGTAACCCTTACCCAATCTAGCTTTCCGAAATTTTGCAAGCACCTCGCCGCAGTCCAAAAACGCTATAACCTAAGATTGATAAAGCTTTCAGGCTACAGAATGTTGAGAGGAGTATTCACAGGCGGAGGTGCTTGCATCCATCACAGAATCCGATACCCTTCCGGCAATTGAGGCCAAGCATCGGGACGATTGTACAATGGTATGCCCTCGACGCAGCGGTGAGACAGTCGCAGCAGCAGCAGATCGTCTTCTTTGGCTAAGATTTTCTCCAATTCCCAGCGTAACTTTTCCCTGTCCCGCTGATTCAACCAACAGCGAAAAATCGAATATTGCATCCTTTCCCCATAACCTTGCAGCAATTTATAAGCTTTTCGCCAGCGTTTGGGGTCGCGGATATCGTAACACACCAAGTACCAATTTTTTAATTCAGCCACAATTGCACCTCGTTGTTAGATCTCGCTTTTCTTGTCACAAGTCTCCCCAAGAAATAGAGGAATTAATTAAAAGCTATTGCGCCTTGTTGTTAGATCTCGCTTTTCTTGTCACAGCCCGCCAGGGAATCAATTCCCTGGCTAATAGCGAAAGTCCGTTAAAACGGACTGAGATTGTTTGATTTTTTAGTCGGTTTTAACCGATTTGTAGAGACGTTACATGTCATATCGAGTCGCGTAGTATCGGACTTGTATAGTTATTGGTGTTGTAGGGGCGGGTTTAACCAGATAGTTTTGATCCCAAACCAATTGTGTTGATCAACCCGCCCCCCAGGCGATGCCGATACAAGTGGACATGTAAAAGAAACCGGATTTTTGAGAAAAACTCGGTTTCTGGGTCATCTCACCGCACGACTAACTGACCAAACAAACCTCCTTCTCCACACCATTCTTTTTCCAACAGTCGCACTTCCAATTCAAACAAACGGCGATAAGTCAAAGAATAATTAGTCACGGGATGTTTCCAAGTTTCTTGTTTGCGTTTCTCGTAAATATCGATTAACTTGCGCCACCCGGATTCGCTCAACCAAACTTGGTCTTTTCGCAGGTCAAAATCTGCTTTCACATCCCACTGATGGCGATTCACAGAAGCCATAATCGGCATATCCACCAACGGCACTCGAAATATTTCCATTAAATCGAGTGCTAAAGGCGGTGCTTGGTTGCGCGGTTGGTGGTAGAATCCCAAAGCCGGTTCTAATCCAACAGTTAAAATGCCGTTCGTGATGTCTTTAATCAGCAAAGAATAACCAGCGCTGATTAAGCAGTTGAATCGATCTTTAGGCGGACGACGATTGCGATCGCTAAATCCCATCTCTTTAGGAACTGTCTCGGAAATCAGTTCGGGTAAAGCGCCGAAATATAACCCCGCTATATTGCCTTCAAACCCCAGCAACGATGCCAAAAATTTGGCTTTGGGGACTTGTTTGAGCAAGCGTTGGATTTGCGCGATCGCCCATGCCAATTTCTCGTTTATTTCTCCTTTCCCGCGCTGTCCCCGCATCAAAAACTTGCGCTGTCCTTGCCCGCGACAAGTCACCAATTTTTTGGCGAATTCCAAACAAGTTTCCGGATTACTTAAAGCCGCATACTGACGAATTCGCCGCTGAATACTTCCCGCCCGCGGATCAAAACTCCCCACATAGCGACCACCCCCAGAAATAAAATGCACGCCGATATTTTGCGCCGCACAAAAATGCAAAGCTTGGGTTGACATTTGGGAAAAACTATGCAAAACAATTTGTCCGATTCGTTGCGCGGGAATAATTTCTACAGGTTGATTCCGGCGAGTAATTTTGATTTGCTCTCCAGTTCTCCCGACGCATGTTCCCGGTTCTAAAATATGAATAATTTCCCGTTCGTCATCTTCAGGAAATAAACGAATTGGTTGCCATTCCCGATTGTGAGCGAGTCGCGCTTCTTCGGGCAAACAAACGGGTGCCAAAGAACACCGGGTGCAGAGTCGTTCGTTATCGGTGACGGGAGGACGATGGAGAGAGTTGCGAAGCTGAAGCGCTTGTTGAATAGCAGCTTTCACCGCTTTCCGTCCTGCGTCATCGAATGGTATTTTTATCAGTACGTTATCGGCGTGGTAGCGAATGCGACCTTCTTTAACCGCGATCTTGAGGGCAGATTCCAGGAGACAACAATAGGCGAGGATTTGGATGCGATCGCTCTCCCAAGCTTGGGGTTGTTTGTTCTCGTCGCGGTGACAGCGCCCGCGTTTGTGTTCGTAGGGGATAATTTGGCGATCGCGCGTGCGAAGAGCATCGACTCGCCCGCGCAAACCTAATTCTTCACTTTCGAGATATAAATCTTCCCATTCTTCATCTTCCTGTTTTTCCAGTTCCGAATGCAATCGGCGTCCGGCAAAAACCGCCGCATCTTGATTGCGAAGTTCCTCAACTTCTTCGAGGTAGAAAAGACGGGGACAATAGGCGAGAGCGTGAAGAGAAGAAACGCGAATCGTGTCTTGTGTTTCGAGTGGAAGGTAATCGAGTAATTGCATGATTGATGTCCGTAAGGGTTATTAGTAAACCACGCCTGACGGCATCAAAGGTTGAAATAAAAAGCGCGATCGCTTGGAAGTATTCCGATTGGTGAACTGAAGTGAAAAACGCCTATTAGCGTCAATGGTACAACAAAAAGCAGCGGCAAGACCGATGGGTGCGATCGCGGCTTCGGTTTGAACAACACCTATTAGTGTCAAAGGTAATTTCAGTTGTTGGGGCTGTAGAATTAATGGCAATCGACACCTTGGTGAACAACGCCTATTAACGTCAAAGGTAATTTCAGTATTTGTAGCGCGATCGCCCTTAGTTCAGATGGCATTGGTGAACAACGCCTATTAACGTCAAAGGTAATTTCAGAGCTTGAGACTTCAAAAACAAATCTCGCTCCAGTTTCAGTGAACAACGCCTATTAACGTCAAAGGTAATTTCAGCTTGGCGTAGGGGGGTTTTAACCTTTGGGAATTGGGTGAACAACGCCTATTAACGTCAAAGGTAATTTCAGCTTGACAACCACTCAGCTAGTTGTTTAAGATGTATGGTGAACAACGCCTATTAACGTCAAAGGTAATTTCAGAAATTTGGAGTCCGGACCAGGACTGCCAATAATGCCAGGTGAACAACGCCTATTAACGTCAAAGGTAATTTCAGTTGGTGCCTTTCTTCTCTTGCTTTGACTTTGGAAGATTGTGAACAACGCCTATTAACGTCAAAGGTAATTTCAGCGATGCCATCTTGGCGGTGGCTGGAACCACGATCTAGTGAACAACGCCTATTAACGTCAAAGGTAATTTCAGTTGTTAGGCACGGGCTTTTATTAAGCGTTAGCCTTGTGAACAACGCCTATTAACGTCAAAGGTAATTTCAGGAGCCTTGACAAATTTTTAAATCGGGTATAATTGCTGTGAACAACGCCTATTAACGTCAAAGGTAATTTCAGGAATCTGTGAGAGGCGCAATTGAAAGATTTCAAAGCTGTGAACAACGCCTATTAACGTCAAAGGTAATTTCAGCGATCGCTAGGCGCAGTTACCCTGTACCTTGACGATCAGTGAACAACGCCTATTAACGTCAAAGGTAATTTCAGTGCGGTAGCGATCGCCGTACTCTTAGAATCAGCAGAGTGAACAACGCCTATTAACGTCAAAGGTAATTTCAGAGAGGTGTTCGAGTACTGGGGTGATGTTTACTTAGAAGGGTGAACAACGCCTATTAACGTCAAAGGTAATTTCAGCCTTGGTGTGTGGGCTGCTGTACCTGGTGCATTAACGCTGTGAACAACGCCTATTAACGTCAAAGGTAATTTCAGTCTACTCTTCCTCGTCCCAAGCACCGTCGCTATCGAGTGGTGAACAACGCCTATTAACGTCAAAGGTAATTTCAGAGCTAAAGGGGACGTTTGTAGACGGTATACTCGAAAAGTGAACAACGCCTATTAACGTCAAAGGTAATTTCAGTGTCAAGTCATTGCCAGTACTCGTGGTATGGGTTCGTGAACAACGCCTATTAACGTCAAAGGTAATTTCAGATCATTTGGAAGCGTAACTTCTCCGATGGTGGAGACTGTGAACAACGCCTATTAACGTCAAAGGTAATTTCAGAGCGCTGCTTGAATTTCCTACAGCATAAGCAACCCTAGACAAATTTGCAAGCACCTCAGATTGATTCTCAATAAATTGTAATTTTTGAGAAAAACACGGTTTTTATGCAAGTGGCATACTCTCAAACCCTTGCATTATCTGGGTTGTAGCAAAATGCAAGCACCTCGAACGGATAGAAAACGCTCAAAAAGCCCATCAGGCTTGAGTTCCAAACTTTTGCTCCCGCTTTCGAGACTTCACAGTTGGAGGTGCTTGCAAAAAATTGAATTAACGCGCTACCATAGGCAGTACCTTAGACCCCACAAACTTCACCGGGGTTGATCAATTAGAAATTGTCACAGTAGACGAGTTGTGCCAGCGAGAATCTCAACCCGATTCCCTGGCTAAACCCCTTGACACCATTTGGTGAATGTGATTAATCTAGTTTTAGGTTTTTATAAAATGTTAGAAATTGTAACTATGTCAGAAACCAGCCAAAGCGCTCAACCACTGCTAGAAGTGGCGTTTCCAGTTGCACCTGGGTGTAAAATTTCCTCGCTTCACGGCTATCCGCTGTATTCCGCCCTCAAGAACAAACTGCCGTGGATTGGCGACTGTCCATTTACCTCAATTTCCTCAATTGCGGGAATACGGGATGGCAAGAAGTTAATCGAAACCCAAGAATTTTCTCAACTGCTTATCCGCACGCCCTTGTCTAAAGCTAGTTCGTTCTATGCTTTAGCGGGTCAAACTTTATCGGTAGGGCAAGGGCAAATTTCTTTAAAGGTGCCGACTATTGCACCGCTTCAACCCAAAAGAAGCTTGAAAGCACGAATTGTCATCCTGCACCTAAACGATGGGCGCGAAGAAGTACCGCCAAATCGATTTCTAGCAGTTGCAACTCGCGAATTAAAGGAACGAGGCATCAACGGACGACTTTCGCTATCGCTCAAAAATGGAGTACTAGACAGAAAAGTTCTGTTAATCAAAGGTGGAAAAGTCCCAGGATACGGGGTAGAAGTCACCGGATTATCGGAAGAAGACTCGATTAAATTGCAGTCTATCGGATTAGGTGGTAAGCGGAAAATGGGCGCAGGCTACTTTAGTTGAATAATTTTTACCTTTGACACCTGTTGGTGTTGGTTAATTTTCATAATTGAACCAACTAAAACTGTGAAATTACTTGCTAAATCCGTTAACTCAAATAATGCCAAAGATTGGGAAGCTTTAACTCTCGTTGGTCACTTGGAATTAGGGATTCTATCCGCTTTGGAGTTTAAAGCGATCGCTCCCATAATTTGCCAGCAACTCGACTTAGATATTACCCCAGAAGAACTAACTTTAACGGTAGCTATTGCAATTTGGATTCACGACTGGGGAAAAGTCAGCGAAGATTTTCAAGCTTTTGTCCAATCCAAGTCTAAAAAGACTCTGCTACGGGAAAATTTTGGTATTACAGATCCGCTGATTGCCAAAGAAAAACAAGCAATTCGTCACGAACTTTTAAGTGTTATTCTTGCTTATCAAAAATCCGTTTGGGATTGGCTGATTAAAGTAATTCCCAACAAAACCGCAAAAACAGCTTTATTAGGAGTTTTAGCCCACCATCTAAGGATTCGAGGTCAAGATTATTTTGATAAGCCCTTATCGTCTCCGCTAAAAACTTATGCTCATACATCTGAGTTTAAAGAGGTGTTAAAATTGGGGGTAAAACATTTTCAACTTGACGGCAAAAAATTACCCCAACTATCGGCAGCACGACAATTTAACCAAGAAACCATTGCATGTCAGAAAAAACAAATCAAAGAATGGTGTTTTAAAGTCCAAACCCTTTGCGATAATGACTTGCAGAATCTCAAAAAAATTGCTGTAGTCAAAGCATTAGTAATGAGTGCTGATTTAGCCGCATCAGCTTTATTAGAAGAAGAAAGAGGCGATCGCACCTATACCCAGTGGATTCGGGAAGCACTCTTGCAGACGCTTACCGAGTCAGAAATACAGCAAGTTATTGCCGAAAGACTTGAAGGTAAACCTTTGCTTCCGTTTCAAGCAAAAGAAGCAGAGAAAAAATCGCGAGTTTTAATTGTCATAGCAGGATGCGGTGCAGGTAAAACCTTGGTGCCATTTGTCCGCTTTCAAAGGCTAATTAAGCAGGGAAACTTACAACCTAAAATGTTTTTCTGCTATCCTACAACTGTCACGACATCTGAAGGATTTAAGGATTACGGCTTAAAACCATTGGGTGAAAAAGCATTAGTCAGCCACAGTCGCGTTTGGGCAGATTACCAGCTTAAAATTGATAAATTTCTTCAGCAACTTCAAGGAGTCAGCGAGAGTTATGAAAATGAATCTGATACTGACAAAGATAGAGATAGTGAGAGCAAGGATACAGTACAATTATTCCAAACTAAAGTTGAAGCACTAAAACTTTGGCATTCCAAACTGATATTTTGCACGGCACACACAGTTTTAGGGCTGATTCAAAATCACCGCAAAGGTTTGTATGGATTTCCGGCGATCGCTCAGGGTGCGTTTGTCTTTGACGAAATTCACGCCTACCCGCCGGAATTATTCGGTGCTTTGCTGCAATTTATACGCCTATTTCGCCACGCTCAAATTGTGCTGATGTCTGCGTCTCTCACACCCGCTCAAGAGCAAGCAATCCAAGAGGTATTAAAAGAGACAAACGAATCCGCTGACATTTTAGCAGGGCCAAAAGAAATAGAGGAGTTGCAGCGCTATCAGCTGGTGGAGATAGAGAATCAAGACTTAGCTTGGGATGAAGCGATCGCCGAATTAAAAACCGGCGGTAAAGTGTTGTGGATTACCAATAAAGTTGCTGATTCCCAGCACCTTTATACTGAAGCGCTAGAGCGATTTAAAACCGCAGGATTAGCGATAGAACCTATTTTATACCATGCTCGATTTCGGTATAAAGATTCATTAGATCGGCAGGAAAAATTAACTAATGCATTTAAAGGAAACGAACCAGCTTTTGCTGTAACAACTCAGATTGCTGAAATGAGTTTAGACATTTCTTGCACCTTACTAATTTCTGCTAATGCACCAATGTGGGCGTTAGTTCAACGACTCGGACGGTTAAATCGTTGGGTCGATGAAACTTCAAATGGTTATAAACTCAGAACTGGCAGAGTTTGTAAAGCTTTGATTTATCCTTGGGAGCGCGATGGAGAACCCTATGAAATAAAAGACTTAGAAACCGCAAAAAAGCTGCTAGAATCGCTCAAAGGGAAACAAGTGTCTCAGGTGGATTTAACTGGAGCGATCGCTACCCTTTCCACCCAACCTCCTAAACCAGCTTCATCAACTTGGTTAGAAACCTGGTTGACTAGACAAAAAGAATTAATGCCCCCCGCTTACACAATTCAAGTGCTGCTAGAAACCGACATTGAAAAAATATTTGCAGCGGCTACATCTGCGGCAAAAAAACCATTGTTAGAAGCACAAAAATGGGCTGTTTCAGTTCCGCTCGTTTCGATTGACACCAAACGCAAACCCCACCCAGCTTTTAAATTTTACCGTACTGCACTGACATCAGAAATTCGCTATCACCCGGCTATTGGAGCCTATAATCCCAAAGATGAATTATTGAGTAACTATTATGGGCATCAAACTTAAACAACAAACTGGCACTCAACTAACCTTATCCCTTTGGGACTCCTGTCCGACCATTTTACATCGAGCCGGATTAGCTGGATTGTGGATGGTTTTGAGGTCGTTATCTTCTAGAAATGGCGAGGTTATTAGTTGGAACATTTCCCCTGAAGCTGATGCGATCGCTCTCCAATGGAATTGTACAGATCAAGAAGCAATGACTTGGTTATTGAGCCAAGCTTATCAACATAATGCAGAAAAAGGTATAATACAAATACCAGCATTATGCGATAATCTAGAGCCTGGAGATGTTTTTACAATTCATCAAGGAATTACTTCTGTTTTTTACTTGCAACCTAAAGTTATTAAATCTAGAGGTAAACAAACAGTTGCTCTAGAAATTGATGAAAAAACTTTAGAGGTAACTTACAAAGCACTTGAATACTATCCTCACCAAGACTTACGCAGCTTAAAAACATATACTAGCAAAGGAGCATTTAAGCCTCATATTCCCATTGTCAGTTGGGTTTATCCCGGTGCCAAAGAATTACACGTTGCACTTGGTGGAAAAACAAAAATCGAAGAAATTCCTCAAGGATTGATCGCCCTAGCTTTTGCGCCTATTGCCTGTAGTTACTATCGGGTAAAATCCAGGTTAAAACAGTCAAAATATCTGTGGGCTTTGATTATACCCGATGTGGAAAATATAGACAAATTTGCCCAAAATCGCCAACGCCTTGGCTGTGAAATAGTTGGATACGACCATTACTATGCTAGCGGCTTGTCAGATGCTTCTTTGCGATATCTAACAGCAATAGCTGGGGCTAAAACTGCTGAAGCACAAGCCGTTAAAGAGTGCGAAGTTTGGGTATTTGGAAAAGTCCCGTGGTCAGATCAAACCCCGATCGCTGATAAAAAAAGAGTTGCCCTATCGCCGGAAATTCGCAGACAATATGCGCTGTGCGAAAACAATCTCCCTAATGGAGTAAAAGTAGGGAAGAATGGCACTTTTATCTCGATCTGTTTTGGGCGAGAAATAGCCGCTGAAAATTTAGTGGAGGGAAAACCTTGGTATGCCAATCTGCATCGAATTTTAGCTTTATCAACCGAGTACATAGATCAATTAAATCTGGAGCGATCGCAACTTCATAATATGAAAGAAGCAACAATTGAACAAGGCACAATCAAACCTAATGCTACGCTGTTTAGCGACGTTTTCGCCTGGATTATTAGAGGTCTTTACATACAGGTAGGCTCTAGTACAGTTACAGGTAAAAAGCCTAATTTTGAGCGGGTAAGAACAAATTTACAAATGTCGATCCGTTCGGTTAAAACTCAGCAACAATTTACCCGTTGGTGGACGCAACTACTAAGCAATCCTGCTTGTCGTTCCAATCCCTTTTTACAAGGAGTAGCTCTAGGAGAGTTTAATCAATGGGTACGCGATAATTGGGAAGAATGTCTGAGTTTAGCCGCATTGGCAATTATCGCTTACAAAAGTCCTTGGAAAGTAGAACGCACTCGCCAAATACTTTTAGCTAAAGGGCTAGAAATGCCCCATAAAGAAGAAGAATTAGAGGAGGCTATTGTTAAAGAATCAACAGAAATAGAAGATTCAGAATCAACTGAAGGGTTTGCACTGGACAATGAAGACGACGAACCATGTTAAGGAGACAAATACCATGACATTTCATTTATTTGGCAATCTAATTACCGCTCGCGGCGTCGCTGCGAATAACCGAGGTGAAACTGAGGGGAATCGGACGACATTACCGAAAGTATTTTGGGGCGATCGCTTGCACGTCGCTGTCTCTGCTGAAGCAATTCGCTGGGCAATTCGCTATTACTGGCAAATGACGGGACAAGAAGTGAATCGCCTCTGGGATGAAGAAAAACAAAAAATGGATTGGATCGATACTAAATTCGCTCCACAAGCATTTATTGATGACGATGTGATGGGTTACATGGATGCTAAAGCTGGAAAAGGTGGAGAAGTTAGCAAGCGTCGCGGTGCTTTAGAAGTAACCCGTGCCGTCTCTTTACAATCGGCTGAAAAAATTGAAATCACTTTTAATTCTAAAAGTGGTGATAAAGGTAAAAAAGGGGGTAAAGATGCCGATTCCGAACGCGCTCGCACTTCAATTTACTCAACTGAAGCTATCACAACTCGCTTTCAGTACGGTTTGGCAATTACACCACAGCGTCTGCATAAACCAGAGCGGATTATTCACGTAGTTGAAGCTGTAACAAAATTGTCGAATGTGGGGGGAAATCACGCTCGATTTTTGTACGATTTTTCGCCGGAATCTGCTATTTTTCGGTGGACGCATCATCCGGTTCCCCAATTCCTTTATTGTTTCGAGCAACCGGATGTAGATACCCTAACTGCACCTCGCTTAAAACAGTTAATTGAATGCGAGGAAATTCCACCTGAAGAAATCTGGATTTTTGGCGGTTATGGCTTTACCGAAGAGGCTGCGACTTTGCAAAAACTGGGAGTCAAAGTATTTCCTAGTATTCGCAAGGGTGTTAAAGCTTTAACCGATCAGATTTCAACTGATTTAAAAGGCGCTTCAGTTAAAGCGAAAGCCGTATAATTTTCCTTTTACCTGTGACTCCATTGGAGCTAGCCCAAACTACCCAGAATAAAATCGTGATTATCGTCAAAATCTCTGCTCCGTTTGCCTCTTTCAAACATTCTTATTCCAGAGAATATGCCCAAAGTTACTCAGTACCACCACCGGCAACGATTTATGGCTGTTTGCTATCGTTGGTAGGTGAAACAAATCGGACATACCACCGGGGAGTTAAAATTGCGATCGCTATGGCATCCATCCCCAAAACTTCCACCGTTCTTCGCAAATTTAGGCGGCTCAAAGAAGCAGATCTAAATGCCAAAGAAAATTCTATTCCTGATTTTCAAAATGTACTGTGTGGATTAGAAATTATTGCTTGTGTGGACTCTAGTGAAGAAAAAAATAACCTAGAGTCTAGAATTGAAGAAGCTCTTAATCAACCACAAACTATTGAGCGATTTGGCGGATTAAGTCTGGGAGAAAGCCGCGATTTAATCGACGATATCCAGATACTTAGCCAGATTCCTGAGTCGCTTCAGTGGTTAGTAAAAGACCCAAAGGGTAAATTGAAATTGCCTTACTGGGTAGATTATCTAGGCTCGAAAGATACTCAATGGCAAAAATTTACTTGGGGTGAATTTAGTCAGCAAGCATTTTGCGAAATTACCTAAATATGAAAACTAATCTCTAGTTCCTTGCAGGACATTTAGGTAGCAGTTGTCAGCTTGTTGACCAAAGCAAACGAGGATGACTTGCTCAATCGAGCCAGGAAGGAATAGGTGTTTTTGCTCGCGACTCGCAATTTTTTAGCAGGGATAATCCGAATACAATTCTTAAAGCCAAAATTTCAAACCAAGGTAACCCCAGCCCCCATTTAATCTTGAGCAGAAAGTACTTTTCAAACGCTGCCTTTACCCAGTTAACCCATCGTCCCTTTCCTGCATAAGAGTAACGTCGCTTACCCGTCACTGGATCGGGCAAGATGGGAGCAGCAACATAGGCAATACCAGTATCGCCAAACTCAGCGAAACAGACAGCTTCCAAAGTTGGGGTTTTCCAAGCATCTTCAATTGCTCCTAACGCTACAGCAATGTTGTGGGCTACTGCTAATCCCATTGCTTCTGTCATTTGTCCGGTTTTGGGTAAGCTCAGAGCAGTAAGAGCTGGTTTGGTTTGGGGCAATTCTACGCTCACGCCCAAGGCATAAATTGAAGGATATTTGGGATGTTCGTAGGTAGGTAGGACGGGAATCAATCTTTTTTCATTACCCAATCCAGGTACATCTTGGATAAATTTGGCTCCCTCAAAAGCGGGCAAAACCATTGCATATTTAAAAGGGATTTTTCGCCCATCGGCTAGGGCGATCGCGTGAGAATCAACACCAGTAATTCTGGCTTGATTTACTACTTTAATTTCTCTTTCTTTTAGCAGTTTTTCTGTCAATTCTCTGGAGTTACTTAGCCCATCTAATCCTAAATGTCCCGCGTAGGGTTCTGGTGTAATGAAAGTAATCGATACTCGATCGCGCAAACCCAGGCGGCGCAATTCCCACTCTGCCATTAATACAAACTCATAAGCAGGGCCAAAACAACCGACACCGGGTACTGCTCCAACTACCAGATCGCCCGGATCTGCTAAAAACTTCAGCCAAGCTGCTCGCGCTTTCAGAGCGCAATCTGAGGAGCAAACCGAGTGCGTGTAACCCCCGTGCGGCCCCAGTCCGGGGATAGCATCAAAAGCTAAAAAAGGGCCTGTAGCGATCGCAGCGTAGTCGTAATCCACGGTTTGGGTTTCTCCCACCGCGATGCGTTTGGCGTTCGGATCGAGGGCTGTCACTTTTCCCTCAATCCATTCCAACCCGTGCCGCTTTGTCAATTCAGCTAGATCCAGCTGAAGCTCTTGGAGAGGTTTCAGATTCAGCGCTACCCGAATTAACCCAGGTATAAAAGTAAACTTAGGTCGATCCGAAATTAACGTCACCGTATGTTCTGCTGGCAGCCTGTGTCGTAGTTCGTAAGCCGTAGGAAGTCCCCCCAACCCTGCACCAATTACAACTACTTTCATCTTTTTTTGATTAATTAGTTATATTTTCATTTAAACATAAAAAGCGGCTCCAGTTCTTGCTGTCGAACGGGTTGGCAGGCAATATTCCCTCATCTCATGTCCGGTCGATTACCCACGATCCCAAGCCGGGGCACGGCAAGATCAACGTTATCTGTTTGTCCGAGAAATCTATGGTGCGTCCCTACGCAACGACCGGGTGAGGTTTTTTTATGATGGGCAATTCAGCGGACATGTAGCTTCGGTTGTGTATAGTTTTTAGTGCTGTAGGGGCGGGTTTTACGAGAGATCTTTGCCAGCAGCGCCAAGAATAAATAAACCCACCCCGGCTTACGCAACCGATACAAACGGACATGATATAACATGAGTCTCTCCTCAAACTTGGATGCTCAGGCGGCTAACTTGTTTTACCATATAGTAAAATAGTAATGCCAAAATTAAGTTACTCGATCTATGGCTAAAACTTCCTTGAACAACTCAGCTTTTTCGATGCAGCCCTCCAAAGAAGAGGGAATTTCAAAACTTTCTCCAGAGGCTTTGGCTTATGTGGCTGACTTTTTTAAAGTTTTATCGGAAGTCAGTCGATTGCAAATTGTCTGCTGTCTCAAGTCGGGGTCGAAAAACGTCACCCAAATTATGGAAGAAACTGGTCTGGGGCAAGCCAATGTTTCTAAGCATTTAAAGCTGCTGGCTCAAGCGGGAATTGTCAGTCGCACGCAGATTGGAGTCAGCGTTTACTACGAAATTGCCAATCCTTTTTTGTTTGAATTGTGCGACTTAGTTTGTCACTCGCTGTTATCCCAATTTCAAAAACAAAACCAGCAGCTCAAACAACTCAAAATCCTTCAAAGTTAGAATTAACTACTTTAGATTAAGTTGTTAGACTTTAGCTACTACTGATACGTCTCCACATTGTTGGTTAGCAGGCACCGCTTCAGCGATTTTTTGAGGGCTGGGCAGGTTAAGGTTACGCATAAACTCAATGAAGCTTGCCCGGTCTTTACCAACAAACCGAGGATTAAATTTCTTCTCTTCGCCAATACTAGAAACTGTATGACCTCTGTAGTCGTGACCGGGATAAACGAGTGTCGTATCTGGCAGGGTAAATAGTTTTTGAGTAACATGGTCGTACATCAAACCGGAATTGCCGCTTTGGAAATCAGTCCGTCCGCAACCGCGAATTAATAGAGAATCTCCGGTTAGAACTCTGTTTTGATTCACCAAGTAGGACATATGGCTGTCAGTGTGACCTAAAGTAGCGATCGCTTTAATTTCAACATCTCCTAATTGTAAAACTTCCCCATCTTTAATCGAGCGGTTGGCGCAAGCCACCTGGGCATTTTCCGGCACTATTCCCTGACAAAATGTCAGTTCCCGCAGCTTTTGGGTTCCCGTAATGTGGTCGGCGTGAATATGCGTTTCCAAGCAGTAGCGCAGCTTTAGCCCCAATTCTTGAATCAATCTCCAATCGCGATCTACTTGCTCGAGTACTGGATCGACCAAAACTGCTTCTTTGGTATTTTCATCGGCAATTAAATAAGTGTAAGTGCTAGTTTCACGATCGTACAATTGGCGGAATAGCATATCTTTTGTTCCTTATGGTAAATTTGTTTGCCAAGTGAAGCTGGAAGAGAACGCAAAGACGCGGCGACACCCTGTAAGGAATCATTTTCTAGTTCTAGCGCCTCTCGCTTTGATGATTATAATACTATATAGTAATACAATAAATCTGGTTTGGCAAGAGCAACGAGGAGCTTTGACCTGGTTATTAAGTACATATACTTAAGCAGCCAGAGCATTGTCACAGCGTGCGATCGCGCCAACGCTTCTCCAGCCAAACAAAGAGAAATGGCTATGATTAGTTTTGTTGCTGCTAAACTAAGCTCAATTGCTCAGCTGTTTCCATAATAAGGAAGTTAGTGATGCCTACTCGCGAAGTTATTATCCCAAAAGGGATGGAAATCTTGTACGAAAAGTATCATTATTGCCCTGGACTCAAGGTAGATAACACACTGTATATTTCCGGTCAAGTCGGTCGAGATGAAAATTTACAGGTAGTACATGGAATAGAAGCTCAGTTTGTGCAAGCGTTTGAAAATGTGAAAAAAGTTCTCACAGCAGCAGGAGCCACTTTTGATGATGTGGTAGAAATGATTACTTACCACGTCACAGGGGAGGCTTTGAATTATATACAAGACGATCTATTGAAGGCTTCAGATCAACAACAGATGGCTATTCCCTACTTACCACTGTTTATGCAAGTAAAGGATCGTTATTTTGTGAATAAATTTCCCACTTGGACGGGTTTTGGCGTGACAACTTTATCTACGCGAGGGTTGATTATCGAGATCAAGTGTACGGCAGTTCTGCCAAATTAGGCGAGATTTTACACCGTCTCAGTCTGAGGTTGCCTTAGCGTAGTCTGTGCTTGGTGCGATCGCGCAGGCAGTTTCAAAATTTCCCGTGCCTGTGCAGGCGTTGCCACTTCGCGACCGAGCATATGCGCCATCTGGGCAACCATTTCAACCAATTCCCCATTGTGCGGCTTGCCAAAGCGAGTATATGGGTAATCTCCCAGTCCGATGCCAACGTGGCCTCCCATTGTAATTGCCCAAGACGCCACGCGCATCACGTCCCCATTCCAGCACAAAGCAAGCCATTGATCGCCTGCGGGGATAGAATCTACGAATGCCTGTAAACCAGAGATTGTTGGCAAAGCGCCACTCGGCATCACTTCTCCGGTAAACACAAACTCCCAGAGTGTATCGCGCGGCAGAAGACCCATCTCTTGAAAGCAGCGTGCCGTCCGAATTTGCCCAACATCCCAGCAAACCGAACTGACGTAGACGTTGTGCTTTTTGAACACCTCAAGCACCGCCATGAGGTTCGCACGGCTATTAACGTACACTTGGTTGTATGTGGTAAATTGCTTTGCCTGTGGCTCCCAATAGTCCACGTTAACTGAGCCGAAATCCACAGGTGCCATGTCAACTCGCAGCACTGGATCGTCGTTTACTGCTAAGATATGCCGGACTCGATCTTCAACCCGACTCTGGGTGATATAGCCCAGGGTCGGATGGATCAGGAGGTCAGTCTGTTCGCGAATTCCCTGAATCACTTCGAGATAGAGTTCAACGTCGTTTCGCGGTTTTCCGCTTTCTGAGTCGCGTCCGTGCCAATGAAAAATTGAGGCTCCCGCTTCCCAAGCACGAACTGCTTCGCGGATAATTTCCTGTGGGCTGTAGGGGAACGCAGGATTGTCCCCACGGTCTGCCGTCTCGTTGCAACGACACTCGATAATCAGGGGTAATTCGCCGTTCATCGTTTTCCTCCTAAAATCTTATGTGTTCGGTACTTATTAAAACCTCACAACTACTTTGCCACAATTTTTCCCACTCAGCAGGTATTCGACAGCAGTAGGAATCGATTCTATGCCTTTAAATTCAGTTGGATCGACCTCAACTCGGATTTTGCCTGTGTAGAAAAGATCTAACAAGCGATCGCGCGCTTCCACCATATGTTCTGCATAGTGCGGCATGAGAAAGCCTCGCACCGAAGCTGCTTTCCAAAATAGCTGGTGATAAATCCGAGGTTGGGTGACTTGTTCCGGGTTTTTCGCATATTCGGAAATAAAACCAATCGCTACTAAACGCCCCCGAATTGCCAAATTATCAACGCAGGTATCGAAGACTTCTTTCCCAACACAATCTAAGACTAAATTGATACCTTTGGGATACTCTTGTTTGAGGACGCGATCGAGGTTTTCTGTGCGGTAGTTAATTGCGCGATCGCATCCCAATTCCTTCAGCAATTTTACCTTCGCTTCCGATCCGCAAGTCCCAATTACGTGATTCCCCGCCAGCTTCGCCAATTGTACTGCGATATGACCAGTTCCACCCGCCGCCGCCGTCACCAAAACGACTTCCTGGCTGTTCATTTCTCCCGCTTGTTCGAGTGCAACTAAAGCCGATATTCCCGTAGGCATTAAGGTTAGCACTTCTGGCGTAGCTTGGCGGACTTTGACGGCGAGATGGGATGCGATCGCTTGATATTCGCGGTATCCGCCGCCGCGAAGCGTTGTTGCTACTGCATCTCCGGTTTTAAAGTCTTTGACATCGCTTCCAACTGCGACAATTTCTCCCACCGCTTCGACTCCTAAATCGAAAGGTGGTTTTAAGTTGAGATAGGGGGTTTCGCCGCGACAAATCAACGTATCAAACCCTGCATTGATGCCAGCGAAATGGTTGCGGATGAGGATTTCGTTAGGCGCGGGGTTGGGGATGGGGAGTTGTTGGAGAGCGATCGCCGATCTAAAATCTTCAGAAAACTGTTTTGCGATCAGCTTTTTGTACGTGCTTAAACTCATTTTAACCCAAAAAATCGAGGACTGCCTGCGATATTTTCTCTGGCATTTGATTCATCATACAAATCGTCCCGTCAGGAAACTCAACCACTTTGCCGTGTGGAATTGCTTGAGACAGAAAGAATCGATCTTTCGTTAGGGCTAAACCCAATCGTTGAAATTCTTCCACATCATCAATTCCCCATAAAATTAGGGTTGGACATTTAATTGATTTAAACCTTTCGGCTGCATCTAAGCAGTAATTTCCCACAGCCCAAACCGCGTACAATGGATAACCAAAGCATTTTAGATCGTCTAAAACCCAACGATGATTTAATTCGGCAGAACCCACATATCTAGCACGAGCTAACCATCTATCCATCAGGTGAGAACCATCTTCTTTAATGATAAAACCTTCCTGAAATCTCTTCATTAAATCGGCTTTTCCCGCTTCACCAAAGCCAGCGACGTTACATAATATTAGTTTATCGATCCGATCCGGGTAAGCGGCTGCTACTTCTCCAGAAACAAAAGCACCAGTATGGTTTCCCAGGATATTAGCTTTTTCAATTCCTAACTCATCGAACAAAGCAATAACAGTTTTGGCATAGTCTGCAACCGAGTATAATCGAGGCGGTTTGTCGGAATCGCCAAACCCCATAAAATCCATTGCCATGACGCGGTACTTTTGCGCCAAGATGGGCATCAATTCTCGATACTCGTCGCTACTGCGAGGGTTCATGTGCAGTAGTAATAAAGGTTCTCCCTCACCACCAATTCGGTAATGAATTTGCCCATCTTCAGTGTCTAGGAAAGCACGCTTAATTGGTTTGTTCATTGTCTTTTATCAGTTCAAAATGTCAGGCGCTAAGAAAGCGGGTTTCTATGAAAAATCTTCGTTTTGAAACTAAATATCTACGCAGAAACCCGGTTTCTAGGTTCGGTGTTAACGCATCCGTTCTTCTTGAATTAAAGTACGTTGATAAATTTGATTGTTTTTCAACCAATGCCAAGTCCGGGCGCGATAATTATTGCAAGGACTAATCAGAATCATTTCATATAAAGACATTTCCGACATGTTTTTATACGTAAAGTGCAGGATAATGGTAGTATCATCCGCTTCCCAGGCGCAACCGTCTATACGTTCCGTGTCAAAATAAAGCTTTTTATCCCGGTACATTCCTGGAAATTGATATTCCTCGCGCTTACCGTCAGCCCACTGATACCGATTAATTTGATAATAAGGATACGGACTATCTTCTGGAAATTGGCAGGTTAAATGGGAGTTGTATTTATCGAGGATATTCCCCTGATTATCTATTACCGTATACGTCCCCACCCAGTCACCTTCATGTCTGACGAGTACGGGCATTTCATCGCGTATAGACATAGATTCTTTCCTCACTTTATTTAAACCACCAAGGATCGGGTATAGACTGAGTTTTAACTAACAAGGCTTTTTTCCGCATAAACCGTTTTATCCCAGCATCCCCCATGCGCGAACCTCCCATTCCCGAATATTTAAACGAGTTTTTCTCGCCTTCGTAAATCAGGGCAGTTAGCGCACAGTCGTTGATGCTAATCGCGCCGCAGTTGATTTGCTGGGCTAATGCGATCGCTTCCCCTTCCTCCGCTGCAAAAACCGCTGCACTCAATCCATAAATACTATCATTTGCGAGATGAATTGCCTCCTCAATGTTAGAAAATGACATAATCGGCATAATCGGGCCAAAAGTTTCTTCTGTCATCACCTTCATCCCATGATTGACTTGCGTCAAGACAGTCGGACGACACCAAAAACCGCCATCCAATTCTTCCACAATTCCCCCACAATGTACCTTTGCTCCTTTTTGAATTGCATCATCTAGATGCGATTGAATAATCGCCGCTTGTCTTTCAGCAATAATCGGGCCAATTTCTCCGCTTTCAATGGTTGGATAAGCTATTTTAAGTTGCGCTGCTTTTTCTGTCAATTTCACTACAAATTTATTGAAAATTGATTCTTGTACGTAAATCCTTTCAATCGATAAACATGATTGCCCTGTATTAACAACTGAACCCCATAATAAAGCTGATGTTGCTAAGTCTATATCTGCCGATTCTAAAACAATTGCCGGGTCTTTCCCGCCTAATTCTAAAAATGCGGGTATAAATCGCTTCGCTGCTGCTTCTGCAACTTTTTTACCCGTGGCGACGCTGCCGGTAAAACATACTAAATCTACTAATTCTATTAAACTCGCACCCGTATCGCCCGCGCCTTCGATGTAGGTTAATATATCGTTTAAGTTGGGAACGGCTGCGATTGTTTCTAGTAAGGGTTGAATAAATCGAGGGGCAATTTCGCTTGGTTTGACGATGACTGCACACCCTGCTAATAAGGCAGGAATGGTATCAATTATCGAAAGCAATAGGGGAAAGTTCCACGGACTAATGACGCCTACTAATGGGTAGGAAACGAGTTGGCTTTGCAGGCGGATAAAGGGGATGGCGGTGTTTTTTGATTCTTCTGATAATAAGTCTGGGGCTAGCCTACACCAGCGGTCGATGCTGGAGATAAAGGAATCAATTTCTAGGATGGATACTGATAATCTGCCGGTGTCGTTTACTAATGCTTCTTTAAGTCTATCTTTTTGGGATAAGATGGCTTGTTTCCACTGTTGTAATGTTTCTATTCGGTGGGATATTCCTTGCTGTTGCCAATTGATTTGGGCTTGGCGCAGGCGGGTGGATTTTTGCGCCAGTTGTTCGGATGTTGGGGGTGTAATCTGATAGTCTATTTTTCCGTTTCTAGGATTGCGAATGTTAATCTGTTGGGTCATATATACCTCTTCAATTTCCCAAACACATTCCAGCATATGTAGAGTAATTGACTAATAGACCTCTCCAATAACTCTTGTGGGATAGGCGTCCCGCCTGTCTTTGAGATTCTTATTTGGAGAGGTCTAATATTTCTCCAAATTAGCGTCATGGTAGAGGTGGAGGAGGCAGTAAGTTTGTTAATACAGTAACTACCTCACTAATGACCTCAAGTGGCATTTGATCGGCAAACTCCGCTCCTCGTGCTTGCCAGTCTATAGATTTAACCTGGTCTGCTAGAATAACTCCTGATACTGCTAACCCTTCTGGAATTGCCACTTCACCAGGATATCCCTTCGCTCTGGTGCTAATTGGACAAACTAATGCAAGTCCAACTCGCCGATTGTATTTAATTGTTGATAGCACAAGGGCAGGACGACGACCAGCTTGTTCGCGCCCCGCTTGAGGCGTGAAGTTTGTCCAAATAATATCTCCGCGTCCAGGAATATATAAATCGCGGCTACCAGACTTCACGACCTACAGGCTCCCCAAACTCAATTTCTTCATGCAGCGTTTCAGGTGTTATTTTATCCAGCATTTCGTTAAGTTCTTCCGCTTTTCTGGTTAAGTAGGGAAGGCTATAAAGAATGCTCCATATTGCTGTGCTTTCAATCGATTCTTCATTTAATTGAGCCAAGTGAGCCAGTTTCTCATAAGTTGATTCCGAGATTTCCAATGTCAACTTTCGGGTAGCCATCTTTCTCCTGCCTAGAACGTTACTCGGTTGTTTTTAATTATACCATTTATCCACAAAATACCTTGAATTCACTCGCTCGCTTGTAGTAAGCACTTAAGTGCTTACTACGAACTATATTATTCCGAGTTGGGATAAGCGTTCGATGGTTTTTTGTTGGGTTTGGATGAAGTGTTTTCGATCGATTTCTGGGTTTAGCATGGTGTTGGGGGGGTAAATTTGGGTTTGGTGGTAGGTTTGGGCGTAAAGTTCTAGTCTTTGGCGGGAAAGTAGGTTGTTTAGTCCGGGGCGGCGGCGGTATCTTCGCAATGCTGCGAGGTCGATTTCGGCGAAGGCTGCCATGCTTTCTCCGGTTGCTGTTTCGGCTAGGATTAATCCGCGATAATCTATTATTTTAGAGCCGCCGTCGGCTGATGAAATTGGGATTGATATGTTGGCTATTCCGGCTGTGTTGGCTGATATTACGTAAGCCATATTTTCAACGGCACGGCAGATTTTGGCGGCGTTTTTTGGGGCGGTATCTTTTCCATATACTTCGGATGTTGTGTGTAAAAATATCTCTGCGCCCCGCAAGGCTAAGCAGCGGGCTACTTCTGGATATAATATTTCTTCGGATGCTAGGGCTGCTAAGTTGCCGATGTCTGTTTTGGCTACGGGAAATACTCCTTCTAATCCGTAACAATCGAGGTATTTATCCCAGACGTCGTGGGGTGTGGGGGCAAACATGGAATTGAGGCGTCGATAGCGCAAGATTATCGCACCCGATGGATCGATGATAAAGCAGGTTTGGAAATATAATCCGGGAAAGTTGGGGTCGAGTTCGTAAGCGTTTCCGGCTAAAAAGATGTTGTGTTTTTGAGCTATTTTACCGAGAGCTTCGTATTCTGCGCCTGCCATTTCGATGCAAGCTTTTTCTGCCCAAGCTGTTAGGGATTCTCCCATCGGAAAGCCGGTGAGGAAATATTCTGGGAGAACTATTAGTTTGCAGTCGAAACCAATAAAGGCGATGCTGGCGGCGATTTGTGGTTCTAAACGGGCGATCGCTTGGTATATTAGCGATCGCGCTTCTTCTCTATCTCGCGCTCCGTTGACTGCATGGCACGTCACCTGTAGTGCTAAAGCCCTGAATGATTCCATTTTGTTCGCCAATTACAGTTGCCCAGATTTTAGCTTAAGAATGCGATCGCTTCTTCGCACCAAGCTAACCATTCCGTCTCGTATCGAATCCCCTGTCTTAAGGTCAAATATACGTATTTTCGCTCAATCGGCAGCGTTTCCGGTTCTTTAAAATACTTTTGCTCGATTTGTCGATAAGTTTCTAATCTTTCCAAGTGCTGTGCGCGGTGATGTTCCAATTCCACCAAGATAGTCTGCACCGGCACTACATACCCCGCAAACAGTTTTACCAGCAATTCGTCCTTCATCGGACTGATTTCACCGGGTTTGGCAATCCATTCTCTCAAATGTGCCTTGCCATTCTCTGTCACATTGTAAAGTTTTTTATCCGGCCTTCCCTCTTGATGGACTCGTTCCGCACCGATCAAACCAAGTTCTTCTAACTTTGCCAGTTCTCGGTAAATTTGCTGATGCGTTGCCTTCCAGAAAAAGCCTACAGACCCATCAAACTTCTTGGCAAGGTCATATCCGCTACACGGTTCCTCGATTAACGCCGCCAAAATTGCCTCTGCTAAAGCCATAACCCCTCGTTGACATATGCACTTTGTTGAATATACACTGAATCCATAAATGCAATTAAGTGCATAGTCATTAAGTTGCATATAAAGGAGATTCAGCCATGACGTTTGTTTCTGTAACGAGGTTGCGTTTGCGATCGCGTCGATACCTGCCATCATTTTTGTGGAACGCATTTCTAAGTACGTGGCAAGCAATCAACGCGGAAGGTTTTAAAAGCGGAAAGCTTTTAGTTGATGCCAATCAAACATATTGGACGATGACAGCGTGGGAAGAAAAAGCAGCGATGAAAATCTACCGCAATGCAGGCGCGCATCGCCAGGTAATGCCAAAAATTCAAGATTGGTGCGATGAAGCTTCAGGCGTTCACTGGCGACAAGAAGGTGACAATCTTCCCGACTGGATAGAAGTTCACCAACGCCTAATTAAAGATGGTTTTTTAACTAAACTATCTCATCCTTCACCAAATCATTTGACGCGAAACATCGCGAAACCTAAATCATCTAAAACGGGAACGATCTTGCATCCCAGATTCAACTAAGCCAGAAACCATGTTTCTGGCTGCGATGTAGAGACGTTACATGTAACGTCTCTACATCAAAACGACAATTTTTCATAGAAACCCGATTTCTTTGCGTAACTGTCAACTGTCAACTATCAACTATCAACTATCGAGGACACATGACTACCTTTAATTCAGAAGCAGTACAGCAAATTCTCCACCGGGCAATGACGCATCAAAAAGCGGGAGAATTTTCAGAACAACAGTTAAAAGAAATGGCAGCAGAACTAGGAATTTCTGCCGCCGCACTGGAAATCGCCCAACAAGAATGGCAGCAAGATCGAGAAAAAATCCAGCAGAAACAGGTTGTAAATGCCCGACGCCAAAGAGGTTTTAAAGCCCATTTAATTCCATTCGTAGCAGTCAATATCTTTTTAATACTGCTGAATCTGGTTACTACCCCGAAATATTTTTGGGCAATATATCCTTTGTTAGGTTGGGGAGTAGGTTTAGGTATTCACGCTGCTTGTACGTACCATCTAAAAGATGAAACGTACTCAGGGACATTCGTCAACAGATTAAACTAAAAATGCGGCGTTTTTGAGCTAAACTGCTAGCAGCATCATCAATTTGGCTCCAAGTGAAATATATTGCTCTACTACTGATACCGATTTTATGGCTTTCTTTTGCACCCCCAGCACAAGCATCGTTTTGTCGCACCTTGAATCAGCGCGTCATTTGCATCAAAAGTATCAAGCGCAGTGCCAAGAATTACTGGGAGTATCGGGCAGTAGTTAGCATTGATGGGAAGGAAAGACCATTGGAGGTTTATAATTGTCGCGATCGCACAAAAATTCGCCCCGATGGAACCATTGTGCGATTTGAATCCAATGGTGCAGGCGAACTAATCTGCAATCTCCTCAAAAAGTAGAAATAACGCTAACATGATCGAGGCGTTATCTTCACCCAAATCAATCGAGGCAAAATTCAATGGCAACCAAAGAAGAAATCCTGCAAAAATTTAATCCCAACGATATAGGTATCGACAACGGTAACCTATTAGGACTGCCCTTCGATTACGAATCTGCCAATATCATCGTCTTCGGCGTACCCTGGGAAGTAACAGTTTCCTATGGCGGCGGTACGGCATTTGGTCCAGCGAGAGTTTTAGAAGCTTCTCGCCAATTAGATATCTACGATTTTGACAATCCAGAAGGCTGGAAACAAGGTATTTTCATGGTAGAAATTCCTGACCATATCCAGCAAAAAAATGAAGCTTTGAGACAAGATGCTAGCCGAATTATCGAACATTTAGAAAAAGGCGATCGCATCGAAGACGAGCCGGAACTTTCCCAAATCCTAAAAAACATCGATCGCGAAGGTGAAGCCGTCAATCAATGGCTATTTGATAACGCCACCGCTGCAATCAACCAAGGTAAAAAAGTAGCAGTAATTGGCGGAGATCACAGCGTTCCTTTGGGCTATATGCAAGCACTAGCCCAACATTACCCAGACTTTGGAATTTTACACATAGACGCCCACGCCGACTTACGCGACGCCTACGAAGGCTTCCAATATTCTCATGCCTCAATTATGTTTAACGCTCTGAAATTGCCGCAACTTTCCAAATTAATTCAAGTAGGAATTCGCGACATTTGTCAAGATGAAATAGACATAATTAAACAATCCAACGGACGAATTTCTACCTACTACGATCCGAAGTTGAAACAAAAACTTTATGCAGGCATTCCCTGGTTAGAAATCTGCAAGCAAATCGTCGCAGAATTGCCCCAACAAGTTTACATCAGCTTCGACGTAGATGGACTAGATCCCAAACTATGCCCAAACACAGGAACCCCCGTTCCCGGAGGTTTAGAATTAGAACAAACCTATTGCTTATTCCGAGAACTCCTACACAGCGGACGCCAAATAATAGGCTTTGACCTCTGCGAAGTAGGCGATGGTGAATGGGATGGTAACGTAGGAGCAAGAGCAGTGTATAAACTCTGCAATTTAATGGCATTATCCCAGTAATATCATGTCCGGTTGCATCGATAGCGTCAGCCGGGGCGGGTTTAACGAAATATCTCGTGGCTTCACAGAATGGTTGGTAAAACCCGCCCCTACCATACACTAGCATTGCTACCGGACATGATATAAAAGCTCACAGCGGCTAATGGCTAATGTCAGTAAAAATCCTATATTAGCAATTAGCAATTAGCAAATTAGCAATTAGCATTTCCTGCCAATTAAAAGATAAGTCATCATCTCGCCCTTGCCCTTGATAGTAATTTCACCCCTTGGCTCAAAATCAAAGCGATCGCACAACCTCTCATAAGTATCAGCCGTTACTTGAATCGCCCCCGGCATCCCATGAGACTCCATCCGGCTAGCCACATTAACCGTATCCCCCCAAAGGTCATAAATAAACTTTTTCGTGCCAATTACTCCAGCCACAACCGGCCCCGTATTAATCCCAATTCTGATATTACAATTACAGTCATGTCTTCGGTTAAATTCAGCAATTTCCAGCCGCATATCCAGCGCCATATTTGCCACCGCCTCGGCGTGATCTGGACGCGGATTGGGAATCCCTCCCGCCACCATATACGCATCCCCAATCGTCTTGATTTTCTCCAAACCATATTTTTCGGTCAAACGATCGAAGGCGGAGAAAATTTCGTTTAGTAACGAAACTAACTCTTCTGGCGATACCTGTGAAGATAGCTCAGTAAACTTAACGATATCGGCAAATAAAATCGTCACTTCAGCAAATCCATCGGCAATGCTGTGGTGTTGATCTTTTAGGCGACTGGCAATCGTTTCTGGCAAAATATTTAGTAACAACCGCTCGGATTTTTCCTGTTCTACTGCCAGTTCCTCGTTAGCTTTTTGCAAATCTGCCGTGCGTTCGATGACGCGCAATTCTAACTCTTTGGCAGTGTGCTTCAATCTACCAATTACCAGAGTTATTCCCATTATTCCCAATAAAGAAATTCCGGCTAAAGTAATAGAAGTTTCTTTCAAACCATTGTTAGTTTTTTCCATTACTCGATCGATGGGAGTGGAGATTTCCAATATGCCGCGCACGTCCCCTACTTGCCAATCTTTTTTAGGGCTATCGGTGAGGGTATTGTGACAACCGATGCAGCTAGGCTTGAGGATATCTGCTTGTGCATATCGCAGGCATATTCGATCGTGAAATTTTTCAAAACGAATAAATTTTTCATCGGGATGCTGTCTCAAATAAGCCAGCGCTTCTCGTTCAAAATCATCTCTAGCACCCCCTTCAGCTCGCCGCGAAGGGAAGGGAAAATCGCTATATAGTCGCACTGACATTCCAGGGTTTTCTTCGCTCAAGCGCTTACCAAGTTCGATTAAAAACGTTACTGGTACGGGGATAGCTCCCTGTTGGTTTTGATAGGTGTCGGTGACGATTAAATCTTCGTGAATAGCTTTGATTCGATCGACAACCGTAGAACTGTAAACCGTGCGTGCTTCTTGGATTGCTTGGGCATATAATGCTGTATTTTGTACCGCTTGCCATTTAACTAAACTCGATGATAGGCGAGACATATTCCACACAGCCGCCGTGACTCCCGCCAAGAAAAAGAGAACCAGCAACAGGATAGTTCGCCTGTACAGAAGTTGAACCAATGTTTCTAGGAATTTGGCAATCGACTGGCGGATTGTCAGTTTAATTTTAGGGGTGGTTTTGAGATTCATGGAATCATTCCTAGATTGGGATCGAGCTATAAGTTAGATTTAAAGCGAAAACTTGCTCCAACTTAATCTTCAACGTTAGCGATCGCAATTTCGCGGATTCGCTTATCCTTCCAGTAGATGCCCCATAATTACTACGAAGTAAATTTATATACTGGATTGCCCATCGGCTAATGGTTCATCTCGCTCGCTCCAATCTAGCAAATGAACTACCCAGCCCAACTAAGGTTGAGGGCTGGGTTTCTGTCGCTTCGTCTCCCACACTTGTCTCCATCCTCCAGTCGCCTGGGGAGTAGAAATAGGGGTTTGAGATCCACGATTGAGAGTTAGGGGTCTGTCCTACCCGAACTGAGGGAATTCTGCTGCTCGTCTAGCTTACTTGGGGTTCGACCTCCCCTTGACCCTCAGTTCGTTTTTATTCGTTCCCTCTGACAGATTGTTAGTCCCTTTAGGTGTAGCCATTTCAACCATTGGATTCCCTGGACTCTTGCCGCTGTTACGACTATGACGCGGCGGGAATATAGTTCTCCAATCAAGTCAGGATTTATTGTTATGTCCTGCTTAGTCTTGGGTTGCTTTTTCAGGCTCGGTTTCACCATTGGGACTCCCTGTTAACGCCAGTGTGATGCCATAACTCACCTCTGATTGCGTCCTGCTTCCAGCTTCACTCTCCAGAATTCCGAGTCTGGTCGGTGTGGGCAGGTAAGGAGTAACATCTGAGTCTGATGTGTAGGGCTTTCACCTACATCCGTCTGAGAGTTCAACCTTGACCCTATACGAGGGGTTGTTGGTTGGCGAGGTTATTTACGGACTTTGTTACCGTGATTCCCTCGCAGCGAATCGCACAGCCGTTAGACTTGCATACGTTTCTAGCCAGTGTTTTGGCGTCTTCATTCCGTTGCCTCCGTACAGTATAGATACCATCTGATATGATGTCCGCTAGCTTCGGTTGTCTATAATTTTTGACGGGAGTAGGGGCGGGTTTTCCCAGGCATTCTGTGGCATCACGAGATATTTTTTAAACCCGCCCCGGCTTACGCTACGGATGCTACTGGGCATTATTATGACATCAGATAACAGTTTGTTACAAAAGCGGCAAACATAAAAATTGGTCAACTCACATCTTGCACCTTGATTAAACCTTAGTTTCTTGCAAATAGCTCAGCTTGAAAGTCTAGATTTATCGTCAAGAAACCCGGTTTTTGAAGGCTTGTTGATAATGGTGCAAGATCTGAGTCAAAGTATCATTAACTACAACAACGGGTAAAGTAGTAATGTATATCAATACCAATATTAAGAAAGCTTGATATTGCTGTGCGTTACCCAATTTTTAGGTTTTCAATGTCCAGTAATGATTTGTCTGTTAACAACCCGGTTCCCTCATTAGGCTCCGCCGCTGCCATTAGCAGCGCCAATCAAATTCTTTCAACCGAAGAACTAAGCGTACTGAATGTGCGATCGAATCGCCAGGGATTGGTGCAACTCGCCGGACATTTAGCGGTAATGTTTGTGAGTGGCTATCTGTGGGGAACCAATCGCGAGCGTCTGCTGCTGGCAATACCAGCTTTAATTGTCTATGGTTTTAGCATCGCTGCCATGTTCGCACCGATGCACGAAAGCGTCCATCGCACCGCATTTGCCAACAATCGTTTGAACGATGTTGTGGGCTTCTTTGCTGGGCTGCTATCGTTCTATAACAGTACGTTTTATCGCCGCTATCATAAATGGCATCATCGCTATACGCGGATTCCAGATAAAGATCCCGAACTTAGCGACAAGAGACCAAACAATTGGTGGGAATATTTTTTAGAAGTTAGCGGTTTACTTTGGTGGTGGGGTAAGTTACAAACGCATTTTGCTATTGCCAGGAATAAATTGGATAACTATCCATATATTCCTGAAACGGCAAGAGATGAAGTAGTGCGTTCGGTGCGGTTGCAACTCGGGGTTTATCTAAGTGCGATCGCGCTATCAATCCTATTTCAACAACCTTGGTTTTTGCTGTATTGGTTATTGCCTTTAGCCGTCGGACAGCCAATTTTAAGAACGATCTTGCTAGCCGAACACACTGGCTGTAGTCTTGACGATAACTATCTCACCAATACTCGCACAACGCTAACCATCGCGCCTATTCGCTTCTTGATGTGGAATATGCCTTTCCACGCCGAACATCATCTATATGCCTCGATTCCGTTTCATGCTTTGCCCGCCGCCCACGAAAAACTCCGCCCTCACTTTGCTCATGTGGAATCGGGTTATGTACGTGTCAACCGTACCTTGATCGCCAATTTCGGCAAGAATGTATGATCGATCGTTCTCCTGGTTGTTTTATTTTGGAGAACTTCTCCCTCCAATGCGGAATTGTGTTACCGCAAGTCCAATTGGTGTATCAAACTTATGGAGAATTAGCAAGCGATCGCCAAAACGTCATCCTTTATCCCACATCTTACGGCGCACAGCACAGCGACATCGACTGGTTGATTCGTGCCGATGGTATTCTTGACCCAAACCGTTGGTTTATCATCATTCCCAACATGTTTGGTAATGGGCTATCCACTTCTCCTAGTAATTGCGATCGCTGTAAACTAACCGAACAAGGGTTTTACTTCACCCACTTAGATAACGTACTTGCCCAAGAACAATTGTTACGCCAAGTCTTCCAAATCGAGCATTTAGCGCTAATTTATGGTTGGTCGATGGGCGCACAGCAAGCTTACCATTGGGGCGCACTATTCCCCAACCGGGTAGCCAGAATTGCCGCGCTTTGCGGTACCGCACGCACCACCGACCACAATCGCATTTTTCTCGAAAGTTTGCGAACAGCCTTAACCGCCGATCCAACTTGGACGGGTAATAGTTTTGAAGGCATTCCAGAACGAGGATTGCGCGCTTTTGCGCGCATTTATGCCAGTTGGGCGGCTTCGCAAGCTTTCTACCGAGAAGGACTTTATTACCAACTTGGTTACAACTCCCTAGAAGACTATTTATTGCGATTTTGGGAAGCCAATTACCGCAAACGTAACCCCCACAATCTAATAGCATCGATCGATACTTGGCTGCGTTGCGATGTTAGCAATAACCCAACTTATCAAGGCGATTACAAACGCGCTCTCAGTTCAATTAAAGCTAAAACTCTCGTCATGCCCGCAACTACAGATTTATATTTCACCCCTGAAGATTGCGCCCTAGAAGCAGCGCTAATGCCTGATGCTTCCTATCGACCGATTCCATCAATTTGGGGTCATCGCGCTGGCAATCCTTACCAAAATCCTGACGATGAAGCCTTTATTCGCGAAGCAATTCAGGAATTGCTTGCTAAGTGAATTTAAATCGTTTACTCATGATTAGCAGCCGGGACACGGCACGATTAAAGTTATCTGTTTTTCCGAGATATCTTTAATGCCGTGTCCCTACGCAACGACGGGGTGATTTTTTTTATTATGGACTCAACGGACATCATATAATATCAAATCCGTTGGCATCAGAATTATTTATCTCTCTTCTCTTCCTCTGCGTTTTCTGCGTCTCTGCGGTTTCAATCATTATAAGATGCACCCGAAAATGATATAAAGTTAATTATTTGTGATTTGAGGTTAATCTAATGACAACTCTTCTCTCGGACATCGCCCGCGACAAAAATATTCGTTATTTTCTCATCTGTTTTACCGATTTATTTGGCGTTCAACGTGCCAAATTAGTGCCCGCTGAAGCGATTGACACAATGGCAGCGAATGGGGCGGGATTTGCCGGATTTGCTGCTTGGTTAGATATGACTCCTGCCGACCCAGATATATTGGCAATTCCTGACCCTAACAGTTTATTTCAACTTCCTTGGCAACCAGAAGTTGCATGGATGCCTGCTGACTTGTACGCGATGGATGGACGACCAATAGGACAAACTCCCCGCCTCGTTTTGAAGCGGGTTTTGCAGCAAGCGCAGGAGATGGGTTATAGCATTCGTACTGGAGTTGAGTGCGAGTATTTTCTGCTATCTCCCGATGGGAAAGAAATTTTCGATGCGCGCGATCGCTCTCCTAAACCCTGTTACGATCAACAAGCGTTAATGCGTCGTTTTGAAGTGATTTCGGCTATCTGCGATGGAATGCTGAACTTGGGTTGGGGTGCTTATCAAAACGACCACGAAGATGCTAACGGTCAGTTTGAGATGAACTGGATGTATGCTGATGCCCTCGTAAGCGCCGATCGTCACGCCTTCTTTAAATATATGGTGAAAGCGATCGCAGAAAACCACGGGTTGCGCGCCACATTCATGCCCAAACCTTTCCCCCACCTCACCGGAAATGGCTGTCATACGCACATATCTGTCTGGGATAGCGCCGGAACTAGCAACCTATTTCACGATCCTCAAGGTGAATTGGGACTTTCAACCCTGGCTTACCAGTTTATCGGTGGTGTGTTGCATTCAGCTCAAGCATTATGCGCGATCGCCAATCCTACCGTCAATTCCTACAAGCGAATTCACGCACCTGTGACAAATTCCGGCGCTACTTGGTCGCCTAATACGATTAGCTATGCTGGCAACAATCGCACTCATACCATCCGCATTCCCGATGCGGGACGCTTCGAGTTACGCCTCGCAGATGGCGCAGCGAATCCCTACCTTTTACCTGCTGCTTTAATTGCAGTTGGTCTTGATGGCATCGAACAGAAACGCAATCCAGGGACGCGATATGACAATAATAGTTATACCCATCCATTACCACCAGGAACTGTTCAACAGTTACCAACTAACTTACTCGATGCCTTGCGATGTTTGGAAGGAAATACCGTACTATCCCAATTTCTCGGTCAAGAGTTTGTCGCCTCATATTTAAAGCTGAAGCATCAAGAATGGCAAAATTATAGTACTTTTATCACCCCTTGGGAGTTAGAAAATACCCTAGATTGCTAAAAAACCTCACCCCGTCGCTACGTAGGGACACGGCATCAAAGATATCTCAAACAAACAGATAATGTTAATCGTGCCGTGTCCCGGCTGCCGATTATGAACAATCAACCGTACATAATATAATTAATCCCCCTTCTTCACCTAACCCCTAACCCCTAACCCCTAACCCCTAGCTATATGCCAGATGATTTAAATCAACCTAGACGCTACGATGCGGTAATTGGCGGTCAAAATCCTCCGCCCTTGAGTGGTGCAGTATTGGGTGGTTTGTCAGGAGTAAAAAGGCGGATGGCGAGTGGTTCGCTGGAAACGAAAATCGCTGCCCTCAAAGAAGCTCTAAAATACGGAAAAAATGGCTTAGACTTACTGATTGAAACTCTCAATCACTCAGAAAGCGAGATGCAATGGAAAGCTTATTTGCTGCTAAAGGACAGAACCGAACCCAGCGTTAAAGATGCTTTAAAAGATTACATTCCGGTAATTTATCATCAGTTGCGCGACAATTTGGCGACAGGGAATTGGTTGGAAGCTGACAGAGTTTCAGCGCTAGCAATGCTGAAAGTAGCGTATCGCGAAATAGCAGGTGGATTGAGAGTAGAAGACTTGCAAAGATTTCCCACTACAGAACTACGTATTATCGATCGATTGTGGGTCGAATATTCTCAAGGACAGTTTGGTTTTAGCGTGCAGAAACAAGTTTGGCAAAGTGTGGGAAATAAATATTTTAAATTTGGCGATCGCATAGGTTGGCGACAGTCTGGAACTTGGTTAAACTATACTCAATTGACCTTTGCTACAACAGCACCTATAGGACACTTACCTGCCGCACACCTCACTTGGTCGGGTTTAAAGCGGAGTCAATCTTGGCAATGGTATGGCGGCACAGAAGAAGATGTGCGTTTCTTTGAAGTCAAATCTTTGCTCGAACGTCGAGATTTTTAAGGTTCGTAGTAAGCGCTGAAGCGCTTATATTCTAAATGTAGGGTGCGTTAGCGCTAGCGTAACGCACCGCAGCCACCAAATATGGTATTGCTGAAGTCCTATAGAAGAGTTTTTTTACCCAATTCGCCTTCTCCCCCTTGTCTTCCTATTGAGCGTACAACTTCTTTAGAGTAGACTAGAATCATATTTTCATAGAAAATAAAAAAGTAATGCCTGAAAACGATAAGAACTCAATCGAACTAGCGGAATTTATTCAACAAGTCAAACAAGACCTTTTGGCGGTAGCACCAGGCAAAGAAAACGAGCCTCCATTTTTGTTTGTTGAATCTGTGGAACTGGAATTGCAAGTTACCGTGAAACGGACTGGTAAAGCAGGTGCCAAAGGTGGAATCAAAATTAATGTGTTGGGAACTGGAGGCGAAGTCGGAGTCGAAGCGGGTGGCGAATTGGCGCGAGACGACGTTCATAAAGTGACGGTGAAACTGTCTCCACTCTTCGATAAAGAGTATCTGATGAAAGCTTACAAATCTCTACGTTCGGAACAAGTGTTACCCTCAATCAATAAGAGTATAGAAGCGCTTTTCAAAGGCAACGATGAAGATGCTGATGCGGGTGTAATCTCGATCGGGAACGCAACAGCTTTGTCATGATGGTGTCAGGTTGGGACGGTAAGCGCCGAGTTCACGGTTGTGTGGTTCATGTTGAAATAATTAATGACAAAATTTGGATTCAAAGAGACGGAATTGAACAAGGCATTACCGATGACCTGGTTGCCGCCGGGATTCCAAAAGATAAAATTGTTTTGGCTTTTCATGCGCCCAATCTGCGACAGCATACTGGATATGCCATAGCTTAAATTTTGTGATTTAAATCAGTATCGGTTGCGTGAGGGCAGGGCGAAGCATTCGGATATAAAATCTTGGGTTGATTGCAGAAGTTGTCGCCCGAATGCTTCGCCCCTACAAAATATATACAACTGATGCTACCGGAAATGATATCGTTTCATGCACGATCAATTATCCACGATCGGCAGCCGGGGCACGGCACGATTAATGTTATCTGTTTGTCCGAGATATTTCTGATGCCGTTTTTCTTTTTACTCTCCCGCCGGATGCGGAAAAATTTTTTTTTCAAACTGAGAGACCAGGATAGCGATTCGCTTTTTGAGTGAGAATAGGCGATCGCTCATCTACTTAGTAACTTTTTACACCTTACAACTCTTCTAAGTTGTGTTTTTGGATGATAGCCTGCTGTTCTTCAAGTTGAATCCAATACTCTAGAGCCTCATTTACTACGGCGCTCAGTGAGGACTCCTTGATTGCAGCTATTGTGCGGATGAGCTTTTCTAAATCGTCATCCAAATAGACCCTAATCTCTGGCTTCCTGCTGGAACTGCGCTTTTTTGACTCTTCTGCCATGAGTAAAAGTGTCTCATACTGTATTCACCTATTGCGGCTATATCCGTATTGCCGTAGAATGATGGCATTGAATTAGAGGTGACGACCTTGTTAGTTCTTACAGACAGTCAGGCTGTGGTTTTATCTGAGGTACTAACTCGGATTCTGATTGGGGAATCTTACAGATTGTCAGAGCTGGAGGAATGTATATCCTGGCTTCAGCAACCGGGCGATGGGGCTGTGTCTTGTCCTTACGACTAAAGTCGCGGCTATACAAACAAAGCCCGCCTGCGCGGGCTATAAAATAAAGGGGGTTTAGAACGCGGATTTGGTATGATTTGTAGTCGATCGTTTGCGATCGCCAGCTAAACTCACGAGCTTTCTTTCTAAATCAAACAGAAAACCGTGAATGTATTCTTCTGTCCACTCTTCTCCATAAAAGCGGCGGAACATACCTCTGGCTGGATCTTTTTCGGCTCGATAGCGCAGGTATCGCAATTGTGCTTGCTCAATCTGGGCAAGTTCTTGGGGATTGGTGATGGGTTCTGCCTGCGCGACAAAATCTAGGTAAGCTTTGAGATAGTCTTTGAAAGCTTCAAATACGTGAGTTTCCACCGCTGAGGTTTCTTGGGGGCGAGTCCAGAGAAATGCCGGAGAGAAAAAGGGACGCGCTTCTTCGGGAAAATCTCCTCCCCAAGGTAGATGCGGTTGATAGGTATGGAAAATGGGCAGAATTGGTTCGGTATATTTTGCCTGGTAGGCTAAATCGTCCCGAAACAGGGGTTGCATATCCAACGCAATTAGATGTCCGCCGGGAAGCGTCACCAAGTCTGCACCAAAGAAAGGAAGATCGTAATTCAGTTGGGGAAAGATGACGAAATTTAGTACCTGGAGCGATTTGCCGCCTTGGACGTGGGCGGCTCGAATTTGGCGAATCTTGGGCGCTTGAAAGGCGTAACTGGTGGTGACTACTTCCTCCTGATTTTTGCCCTTGCCCGCGATCGCACTTTTGCGCTCAAATCCTTCTGGAATGGGATAGGGTTGGAGGTTGAGGCGCGATCGCATGTGAGCGATCGCATAATCCAAAAATGGTTGATATAGAGTCATCGACAGAATTGAGGGATGAAAAATTAAAAAAACTTCAATTACTTTCTTGCTGCTGCGACTGCCAGAGGTTTGGCATCTTCAAACAAAAACTTGTACAGGAATTCTTCTGCCCATTCGTGACCGAAGTAACTGCTGAATAAACCGGAAGCTGGGTCGCGATCCGCGCTGTACTGGTCATAATCTTTTTGGGCTTTGACGATCCGCTCGATGTCTTCTGCATCGGTTAGAGGTTCCGCTTCATCTAGCAGTTTCCAGTATAAATTCAAGTAGTCTTTGAAGGCTGAAAATAGGCGCGTACTAACCGTTTCCGCATCGGTTTTAGCAAACAATAGGTACTTGGAAAAATATTGATTGGCGTCGTAAAACTTCATTTCCAAGTTTTGCGCCAGATCTGGATATTGCTCGTGCAGTGCTTTCAAAGGATAGATATATTTTTTCTGATAAGCTTCATCTTGAAATAAAGGTTGGAAATCAAGTACAATTAAGTTTTTGACTTTGCCAAAAGACAGGAAGTCAATCCCCAAAAGCGGCAAATCGTAATGATGGCTGGGATAAATCACGCTGTTGAAAATTTGGGCGCTCTCCCCTGCATCAATGTAGGTGTAGCGAATTTTGCGTAACTCCGAACATTGATAGCACCAACTGCTGATAGTAGCCGGATGGCGTCCGCGATCGCTTACATTCACCTCCAACCCAGCCGGAATCTCTCGCTTTTGTAAATCAAATTTGTCGAATAGAGATTTTTCTAAATGTGCCAAAAACGGTTTGTACATAGATGGTTGACTCATATGCCGAGATCCCTATAGAGGATACGGAATGGCATCAACTCGAGTCCCGTTTCTGAGAAACAAAGCAATAATCCTTAATGTTATGGCTAATTGCTAATTGCTAATGGCTAATTGCCAGCTGGTCAATTGCCTCCAAAGCCGCCATTAGCCATTAGCAGTTACACAACCGTTGCTACCCGATACAGCGGATTGCCAGCTCGTCTAGGTACAGCGTTATCGCTTCGTTTGTGTAGCGGCACCCTTAAGGGTGCCCGCACACCGCTGTGGGTGTACCTCATAGGGCTGCAATCGGCTATATATCAGGAGCGGGCAAAGAAACCGGTTTCTATCCTCAACCAAGAAACCCGGTTTCTGAAGTCTCGTCGATTAGCCGATTTCGGCTCTGGCGAAATTCCGTTGAATCATTTCCTGCAATTTTTCTGGAGACACGCAGCGACGTTCGGAACAATAGGCCATTAGGTTGACACCGTTCATCATGCGTGCAGTGTTGACGCGGACGCGAAAATCATCGGTGATAAACCAGCAGCGTTCTTGACCTTGGTTGTTGTCGTATTCGGTATCGATGGTGAGGATGCCGTCTTTGCCAAACCAGTAACGGCTGATGACGGGGATTTTTTCAATATAGCCGCGATCGCGTATCAGTTTCCCGCTTAAACCGCTCTCATCATCGGGAATATCAATCAAAACCGCCGCATAGTCGGGATTTGGTTGCCGGTCATCCAGATTTGCCTGCCACATAAAACTGGCTCCCCCCATCGCTCTGGCAAAATCGATTCCTTGCTGTTCGCACGCTGCCTTCACTTTGGGATCGTCTTTTTCCACCACCTGGATAATTAAATTCGATTCCCCGGATTCATCCGCCACCAAGCCAAAGTGATGGACGCTGCGTTGCACAAACCAGGTGCCTTCGCTCTTGCGGAAAAAATCCATCATCGTCATCGGAGAGATCGGTTGCATAAATTTCTTGCTCTCAGGGCGTCAAAGAATTGTAGTGTGTAAATTAAGCAAGCAACTCAAAATTCAAGTTATATCATGTCCGGTGGTATCGGTAGTGTATGGATGCGTAATAGCTAATTCCCTCTAAAGCAGCAATTAGCAATTAGCAATTAGCAGTTACACAACCATTGCTGAAGGAGATGATATTAACTCAAAACTCAAAACTTAAAAATACCAAATAATCGGCGATCGCATGAATTCACCTCAACTCTCAGCCCCTCCGTCGGAAATGTTAACAGCTCTCAAAGCTGGATTAGGCAATCATGAAGACCTCTACCGATTCGATCTGCAAGGGGTCGATCTGCAAGGAGCAAATCTGAGCCAAGTCAGTCTGCTGGGCGCTCATCTGAGTGGAGCGATTCTCTGTGAGGCTAACCTGCAAGGGGTCGATCTGCGCGGAGCCGATCTGCGCGGAGCCGATCTGCGCGGGGCTTGTTTGCAGGATGCCTGCCTCAACCGGGCGGCGCTGCAAAAAGCCAATCTCAGCGGTGCGAATTTAACTGGAGCCAAATTGCAAGTTGCTTACTATGACCGAGAGACAATTTGGCCTGAAGGGTATAGTTATAAATCTTCCGGCGCAATTGGGCCGGGGGCAAATTTGGCGGGAGCGTATCTCAGCACGGCGAATTTGCGCGATGCCGATTTGCAAGGCGCTAACCTGCTGGGAGCATACCTCAGCGGTACCGATTTGACTGGCGCTAACTTACAAGATGCGCGATTGAGCGGTGCAGACCTTCGCCTCGTTTATTTGACCGGGGCTTATTTACGCAATGCGCGATTGAATGGGGTAGATTTACAAGGTGCGGATTTGCGCGCAGCCGATCTGAGCGGGGTCGAGATCGACCACCTTCAAAGTATCGCCGGGGCAGACTTTACCCTAGTTCAAGGATTGAGTGAGGCAGCCAGAGCCATGCTGCTGAGTCGGAAAGCCGCAGAACTCGATGTTTGGAATCCCTATACTCGCAGGACGACGCGCGAGAGTTTGGGCAGCTGAGCTAGAGTACCTGCCATTTCTGTTTCAGCAGGGCGATAAATGTGGCATAGCCGTCAGAAAATGTAGGTGGATCGGGCAATACATATTCTGGAAACTCCTTGTAGTATCGCCAGGGTTCGTAAGGACTAAGTCGCAGATGCAGTATAGGCTCTGAAGCACCTGGCGGTCTCCAAGTCATCTGACCGGGCGGCTTGTTAATCATATGCTTTTCCACCCCGCAATAATTTGAGCTAGCTATTAAGCTCGTGTACTGCTTTTAGTATGCAAAAAAAGCTGGCGGTATGGAAAAGATGAGTACCCTTAGAGGTATTTATCCGCGAAACGCTAGAAAATTGGAATGTTAGTGGGATAGCAAATTCTCTAACGCTGCTCCTACGACTTGGCGATCGCTATCCTGTCGCAGTTGAGCCAATGCGGTTTGTGCTTTTGGCTCGTTAAAGCGATTCAGGGCGTAAGCTACTCTGGTGCGAATCCGAGATGATTCTGAGTCTACCAGTTTTAGCAGCTCGGATAAGGCTGGCTCGTGCTGGCTGGAACCTGCTAAAGTGGCGATCGCATCCACGGCTGATTCTTGCACGGTGGCATCTTCTCCCGCTAGGGCTTGCAGACAAACCTCGAATAATTCGCTGGGGCACTCCATGTCAGTCAGGGCAGCGAGAATGCTGCGACGCAAAAGCCAGTGGTCATCTTGATAAAAGGCTTGCACTAAATGGGAAATAGCAACGCTGCCGAACAGAGACAGAGAATTAGCCGCTTCGGCTCGCACATTTGGCGTATTATCAAACTTGACAATTTCCAATAATGCCGCAAAAGATTCTGCGGTGAGTTGCTTGCCTAGTTCCCTCGCCACAAAGGAGCGCACCAAAAATTCGGGGTCGTGAAGTTTACCAATCAGGAGCGGGACTGCCACCTCTGGTTCATAATCTTTGAGGGCGGAGATTGCCTTTAGACGATATTGAAAATCAGAATTGTTCAGCGCCGTTTCAATTTCGTGAATGTCCATAACAAAAGGAAGCAGGGGTATTTAACACTTTAATCAAAAACGTTTATCGATTAGCGACCTAATCTGAGAAAATCTACCATAGACAATTTATAAGATACAGATTTTGATGACCCAACTCAGCGAAACTGTTAAAGAACTGATTGTCAAAGCCCGAATTGTTAGCTTTGCCGATTGGTCACAAACCCATCCAGCGCAGGCGATCGCTTATTTCCAGTCCGCTGACGATCGCCGATGCTATCTGACCGATGAAGATTTGCAACAAATTCAAATATTTGCACCCGATTGTGCAAGCTTAATTCCCGTCGCCAAACTGTTGCGCGATCGCGTTGCCGAAATTGTCGATCAAGCCAGAGAAGAGGTTTTGACCCACTTTCCCGGCATCGATCGACCCGGTGGCGCGCTCTACCCACCCGAACGCGCTGAGGCTTGTTGGCGCGATTTTTGGCACTTCCTGCGCTGTATTACCTACGGTATTGCCGGAAATCATAGCGAGTACACGAGCGTTGAAGGGTTGTACTATATGAAGCTGCTGTATAAAGAATTGCAAGTACCCTTAGAGGCGATGATCTTCGGTTTAGAAAAAATTAAAGCTGCGAGTTTGCAACTGGTAGAACCCGAACCACAAGAAACCCTTTCCCCCTATTTCGAGCATTTGATTCAGCAACTGAAGTTAATAATTCTTGACAATTAGCCGTTACACACTTGGCTGACAATGATCGAAGCTGCTAAATCTAAACAGGAGTTTTTTGCGGCGCGAAACGGCTGACGCCACGCGGCGCGAAACGGCTGAGGTTATGCTGCGCGATCGCAATTGCAGCGGATTGCAATCGGATAAGGTACACCTTTGTTTGTCAAGCGCGCAGCCTTAAGGCTGCGCGCTTGACAAACAAAGCGATAATGCTTTCCCTCACTCATTTGCGATCGGTTCTTTTATCCCATCTTCAAATTTTCTTTAAAACTGTTTTTTAAAATCCCAAGGGCATGGACTGTGCTTAAAGGGTTTCTGAACTCAGATCTTGCACCTTGGCTAAAAACCGGGTTTCTTGCAAATAGCTCAGCTTGAAAGCCAGATTTTTCGTCAAGAAACCCGGTTTTTGAAGGTTTGTCGATCGTGGTGCAAGATCTGAGTGAAGGGATTTGAGTCAATTACAGCTGCTTGCAAGCGTAAACGATCGAGTTCAAGGAACTGCTTTAATCTCTCAATCTACGCCTTTTCCACCTTATATTCTGAATCAGGAGATTTGATTAATGGCATTCGGCCCAGCTTCACGTTTAGGCGTCAGCCTGTTTGAAGAAACCTCACCTGTAACCTGGACGCCTTATCTTTCCGATGATGAGAAAGAAACAATCATCAAAGCGGTTTACAGGCAAGTTTTAGGGAATGCCTATGTGATGGAAAGCGAACGACTAGCAATCCCTGAATCGCAATTCAAACTAGGCGCAATTAGCGTCCGCGAATTTGTGCGTCAGGTAGGCAAGTCAGATCTTTACCAATCCCGCTTCTTTACCAACGTGCCTCGCTATCGCGCCATTGAGCTGAATTTCCGCCATTTTCTGGGTCGCACGCCGCTGGATCTCGAAGAGATGCGGGCGCACAGCACCATCCTGGATACTCAAGGGTATGAGGCAGAAATCGATTCCTACCTCAACAGCGACGAATATCAAACCACCTTTGGAGAAGATATCGTCCCCTATATTCGGGGTTATAAGACCGAAGCGACTCAAAGCATGGTGCAATTTACCCACCTATTTGAAATGGTGCGGGGCGCTTCTAGCAGTTCTCTCAAAGGCAACTTAGCAGGCAAAACACCCCGGTTGAATTCTTTAGTAATTCAATCCACCCCGACAGCGATAATTTCACCCGCCAGCAGTGGTGCTACATTCCGCAATCCTTACGGCAGCGCCCGCACTCGCCTGGGCACCGCAGGCAGCGAAAGTGGCAAAGTTTATCGCATAGAAGTCACAGGCTATCGAGGCACGGCGGTAAATCGGGTGTCCAAGTTCCGCCGCTCTAATCAAGTTTATTTGGTGTCCTACGAGCAACTGTCGCAAACTTATCAGCGGATTCATCGCGAAGGTGGCGTAATTGCCAGCATTACTCCTGTGTAATCTGATTCATCGTTTGAGGGCGATTGGTTAGTCGCTCCTCATTCGTGCTGATTTCCGTGTCGATAACAACTTAATTGGAGGAAATTATCTTATGGCTACGGCAGGATTAGAACTGCGCTCTTCTAATTCATTGGAGGAGGCTCAGATTGCGATTCGAGCGGTTTACAAGCATGTATTAGGCAATCCTCATGTCATGGAAACCGAACAGTTGGTGACAGCTGAATCGCAACTGATCGATGGCAAAATCTCTGTGCGCGAGTTCGTTCGAGCTGTTGGTAAATCTCAATTTTACCGCTCTCGGTATTTTGAAAAGTGCGCTCCATACCGCTTTGTGGAACTGAATTTTAAGCACTTTCTGGGTCGTGCGCCGCAGGATCAAGCCGAGATTTCCGAACACATTATCCGTTGTGTGGAACAAGGCTACGATGCAGAAATCGACTCTTACATCGATAGCGCTGAGTACCAAACGGTGTTTGGTGAAAATATCGTGCCTTACAATCGCCCCACGACGCTGATTGGACAAAAACAAGTAAATTATAATCGCTTGTTTGCCGTCGATCGCGGGCCTGCCCAAGTTAGCAGCGCCGTTAAATCTTCCCAGTTGGTTTATGCGGTGGCGACCAATAGCGCTAACAAAATTTCGCCGCCGGATGTTAAACTTGGTGGTTCTGGTGAAGCAAACAAAAAACGGTTCAAGATTGTCGTCACGGGTTCTGCCTTCGACAGTCCCCGTCGTCGTAGCAACACAACCTACATTGTGGATGGCGATCGCATGACGCCGCAAATTCAGCGGATTAATCGCACTAGCGGCAAGATTGTCAGTATCACCGAGATCTAAACACTAACTCAAGTTGCTAGTTACATCGAGCGGTACTGGTAATGGGTAATGGGTAATGGGTAATGGGTAATTGTCAAGAGAAGGGGCGGGTTTGACCAACCATTTTCTGGAATCAGTAAATATTTCGTTAAAGTAGCCCCTACTGTTAATGAATCAAATTACCAATTACCAATTACCCATTACCCATTACCAATTACCAACTGGCGTTATTACGCCTGAATTGTTTTCCAATCCCAATTGTTTGTGATGGATATTAGCGAATTTGTTGAACGTTCGATTGGGCAGTGGCGATCGCAGCGCAGTGCCCATCATCTCATTTTCAGCCACTTTGAGGCGGTGCTATCGGAAATCGACATCGTTTCCCTGGCGGCTGATGACCCAGCGGTGCTGGATCTGTGCAAGTCTTATGATATCGATCCGCAACATGCGATCGCTCCCTTTCGCATGAGTTGGGAAGGACAATCAGATTGGGATGAAAAAGAAGTCCTCAAAGGCAGCACTGTCTTAGTACCAATTCCCGATCCAGAAATTCCCAAACGCGGTAAATTGCTGCGAGAACAAGGCTATGCTGAAACAATGCCCGCCGTCGGACGCTATCATCTCACCGAAGATGACACTTTTGTTTTACTCACTGAATACGATCGCGCAGCAGCTGAAGAGAAAATTTGGTTTGTCAATCCTAACCTGCGGTTTCGCGTATCTACAATCAAAACTAGCAATGGAACAGGGGTTGTCACTGCTTCCTTTTCTTCAGAAATCCGCCTTCAACAGTTGACAGTGGATAGTTGACAGTGGACAGTGGACAGTGGACAGTGGACAGTGGACAGTGGACAGTGGA
>ERZ1066127.52-NODE-52-length-81777-cov-12.311605_pt1 | contig 81777 bp, 51 predicted proteins | sample MGYA00382774_ERZ1066127 | MGnify/ENA primary metagenome ERZ1066127 (study PRJEB33369, sample SAMEA5778357) | biofilm metagenome | biome: Industrial cooling water; feature: Water cooling tower basin; material: Biofilm | place: United Arab Emirates | collected...
TACTAAGCCGATCTACGAGCACCCCTTGTTGGAGCAAGTCTGCGGTTCCACCTACGGCATCATGATCTATCAGGAACAGGTGCAAAATGCCGCCAAGCTCCTCGCCGGCTACACCCTCGGCGGTGCTGACTTGCTGCGCCGGGCGATGGGCAAGAAAAACCCTGAGGAAATGGCCAAACAACGGGCCGTGTTTGTGGAAGGTTGTGAAAAAACAAATGGCATCGGCGAGAAGCTGGCCAACGCGATTTTCAACAAGATCGAGATGTTTGCCGGCTACGGTTTCAACAAATCGCACTCCGCCTGCTACGGTCACATTTCCTACTGGACTGCTTATCTCAAGGCCAATCACCCCGTCGAGTTCATGGCGGCCTTGCTCTCCAATGAGATCAACAACACCGATAAGATCTCCGTGTTCGTGGCGGAGTGTCATCGCATGAAGATCGAGATTTTGCCGCCCGATCTGAACAAATCCGGCCAGCGTTTCCTGCCGGAAACCACACCCTCCGGAGCCGCCGCGATTCGCTATGGTCTGGCCGCGATCAAAAACTGCGGCGAGGGCGCCGTGGCCATCGCCATCGAGGAGCGCGAGAAAAACGGACCATTCCAATCGCTGGAGGACCTCGCGAATCGCCTGGATTCCCGCGTGATCAACAAGCGCATTCTCGAAACCCTCGTCAAGGCCGGTGCGCTCGACTGGGTGGGCGAGACGCGTGCCAACATGTTTTCCCGTCTTGAATCCGTGGTCGCGGCATCCTCTTCGCTGCAAAAAGACCGCGCCGCCGGTCAGGTCTCGCTGTTTGATTCCCTCGACTTCGCCCCGCCCGCCGCGCCGACGAAACGCAGCGAGATGTTGGAAGAATGGCCCAAGGACGAACGCCTTGCCAACGAGAAAGAATTGTTAGGCTTCTACGTCACCGGCCATCCGCTCGACAAGTTCCGCGGCCTGCTCGATTCCGATAAGTTCAACAAAATCGGCCTCATTGATGAAATCGACACCTCCAACCCCAAGGCTCGCTTCCCCTTTGCCGGCATGATCCGCACGGTGGAGGCGAAGACGACCAAAACCGGCAAACCTTTCGGCGTCCTCACCATCGAGGATTTCACCGGTTCCACCGAACTTGTCGTATGGGGTGAGTCCTTCGTGCCAGCCCGCGACAAAGGCTTTATCGAAGCGGGCAAGATCATCAAATGCAAAGCATCCATTCAGGTCGATGACCGCACCGGCGGCCGTCGTCTCACGGGCTACGAAATCGATGAACTCAAACCACGCAAGGCCACGAAAAATGACAATGGCCCTATCGCCCTCACCCTGTGGACCACGCGTCACGGCGAGCATGACCTGCAGGATATCCGCCACATCATCGCTGGCTATCCCGGCAAAACGCCCGTCTGGATCCATTTCCAAAACAGCAGTGGCAAACGCTGCACCGTTGAGCTCCCCGAGCTCTATCACGTCAAACGCAGCGACGAGCTCCTCCAAGCGCTCGACAAGTGGATTGATGATTGATGGCGGGGTTCAATCAAACGGAGCGCGGACTTCAGTCCGCATCAAAAAACGAGGCGTACTAAAGTCCGCGCTCCATGCGTGCCGCTCTCAAAATCCGCGCTTTCCTCGCGGGCCAGGCTGCCGTAAATTCATCGCCCTAACGTAGCATGAGCATCTCTTTCGAAATCCTCGGCAGCCCCGCAAGCGATAACGCTCTGCTGGTGCGCGTGGATTCCGGCCAGGCAGTCAGTCGTTTGCTTTTTGACTGCGGTAGTGGCTGTCTGGATGCCGTGCCTTATGGCGAGATTCTCGCACTGGATCATTTGTTCCTGTCCCACTTCCACATGGATCACATCGGCGGGTTCGATTGCCTTTTCCGCGCGCTGTTCAATCGCCACCAAAAGCTAAATCAGGTCTGGGGCCCGGCGGGCACGATCGAGATCATGCATCATCGCTTTCGCGGTTTTTTGTGGAATCTCCATGCCGAAATGTCCGGCACTTGGTTGGTTCATGAAGTCACACCACTCGCCGTGACAACGGCCCGCTTCGAGCTGCAAGAGGCCTTTGCCATCAGGCACGATGTCGGCACGCGCTCGCACGATGGCGAGCTGCTCGATATCGGCACATGCACCATCGAGGCCCACGTGATGGATCACGGCACTCCTTCGCTCGCGTATGTGGTCCGCGAAACGACGCGCACCAACGTGGATCCTCGTCGCATGGCGGCGCTGGGTTTGAAACCCGGTCCGTGGCTGAAGCAGTTCAAGCAAGATGCCACGGCATCCGATCCGCTGCTGGTCGATGGTCAGTCGTTTCCCCTGGCATTTTTGCGCGATGCCTTGCTCACGGAAACACCGGGCGAATCGATTGCCTATCTCACCGATTTCCTCCTTGATGACGCCGCCATGGCACTTCTATCGCAAGTGTTGCAGGGATGCGACACTGTCGTATGCGAAACACAATACCGGAACAGTGATGAAGCATTGGCGCGCAAAAATCATCACATGACCACCGGTCGCGTGGCGGAGTTGGCAACACGCGCCGGTGTGAAGCGGCTTGTGCTGTTTCATTTATCGGACCGTTACACGCCAGCCGAGTGGCGTGATATGTTAGAGGAAGCCCGTGCTGTGTTTCCGCACACGGAATTTTCACCCACTTGGCAGATTCGTTGACACGATAAGCGGGCAAAAAAATTCTCCACACCCATCATGCACCTTCAAACCACTGACCGGGCATGAGTTAATATCCCGCTATAGGAATTTCCCGCAAAATCTAGGCTGAGCTGTCATGTGTGTGCCCGCGCGCTCAGCATCACTCCGACTTGGGTGGCAGCAGTCCGAACTCAGGATTGTCCAATGCACCGGATGGCAGTTCCGGCTCTTTGAAATCCACAGGCTTGCCGAACCAAGTGTTGAAAAATCCCCCCTGTCTCTGATAAGCCAGCGCTTTTTCTTTGCCAAGTTGCAGCTCACGCAGCTCGCTTTCCCGCACTTCCACCACCGGCACACGAGAGGGCAGGAGATCGCTGAAAGAAAAACGCGCGATATCGCCACGTTTCATTTCAGGCATTTTCGGCATGGCGATTTTTGGCATCTTGGGCATGCTCGGCATGGCGATTTTGGGCATGGAGGGCATCTTGGGCATCGCAATTTTCGGCATTTTGGGCATGCCGGGCAGCTTTTCTTTGACTGACCCCAGAGAACCGGACAAGCCGCATGAATTGAGTCCCACGACGGTAACAAGCAGGATGAGAGATGGGAGGAATTTCATAAGCGTTAGCTGAGTCACTGATATGTAGCACCCCACCACGGAATGTCCAAGGTAAAATTCCTACAGGGTTGTCACTCGCTTGCAGGAAGCCATGTCTGGTGGCGTGGCACACCGCTTAAATTGACATCCAGAGACAAACGCTCGCTCATCGCCGTCACGGCTTTTGCCAGCAAATCCACATCGCCCCTGGCATCGTGACGACGGAGTGAGGAGTCGGCCAAACCCAGACGGGCTTTGACGAGATCCAGGGAATGCCCCGTGCCACGCGCTTTGCCAAAAAGCATTTTCGAGATGTGAATGGAGTCGATGCACGAAATTTCCCGTACCGCCCGGCCAGATCGGTGGCTGGTGGCCGCGAGAAATTTCGAGTCAAAGCGCAGGCCGTTGTGTGCGATCAAGGTGCCATTGGCGGCCCAGGCGGAAAAGCGGCAAATCACCTCCTCGGGGGATGGGGCGGAGGCAACATGGGCCTGCGCAATGCCGGTGTAGCTCTCGATAAACGCACTGATGCGACGGCGCGGGCGCGCGTAGCTGAAAAAGGAATCGTCCGCAAGGACGCGCCCGCCCCGGAAGCGCACGGCGGCGATCTGAATCAGATCATCACCTGCCGGATCCAGGCCGGTGGTTTCGAGATCGTAAATGACAAAGGAATCCATGAATCGCAGGTGAGGTAAGAATGGTGGCTGTTCCTCCATGATGCTCAAGCGGACGCGGCGTGCTGGGCTTTCAGCTGTCCGCAACCGGCGGCGACATCGATGCCACGCCGTTGACGGAAGGTGACCGGGTACCCGGCATCGCGAAGGATGCGCTGGAATGCAAGACTCGCTTGATGGGCCGTGGCGCTGCCGGCATAGCCCGCTGTGGGATTGAGGGGGATGAGATTGATGTGGACATTGATGCCGTGCAGCAGCCCGACGAGTTGGTGCGCGATTTCCGCACTGTCGTTTTTCCCGGCAATCAGGGTCCATTCAATGAAAATGCGTTTGCCGATGGTGCGATCATAGTGACGACAGGCCTCGATGAGCTCATCCATGGCCCATTTTTTCCCGACCGGAATGAGCGCCTGACGTTGCGCGTCATCGGCACCGTGAAGGCTGAGAGCGAGATTGTAGGGACAGCCCTCGTCCGCCATTCGTCGCATGGCGGGCACGAGTCCCACGGTGCTGATGGTGATGCGGTTCTTCGATAGGCTGGGGCCACGGACATCGGCGATGGTGGCCAGCGCTTTCATGACGGCATCGTAATTGTGCAGGGGCTCGCCCATGCCCATGAGCACCAGATTGCGCAAGCGGGTGTGATGATGCTGGCGCAGCACACGCTGGACGTGAAGCACCTGGGCGATGATCTCACCCGGGCGAAGGTGACGGGTGAAGCCCATTTGCCCGGTGGCACAAAACACGCATCCCATGGCGCAACCGACCTGCGTGCTGACGCAAGCTGTGAAACGCCCGTCATAGCCCATCAGCACGGTTTCGATGGTGCGGCCATCACGAAGCTTGAGGAGGAATTTGCGGGTCATGCCATCGCTACTCTGCGTCTCGGAAACCGTCTCCAGCACATCGACGAAAAATTCCGCGTCGTCCGCATACAGATGCCGCTCCAGCCATTGTTGCAGAGGCCTGAGAAAATTCCCGGGCATGATCTCCAGGGTATCGGCATGGCCGTGGAGCGAGCGCCACAGGGCGCGGGCGTGTATGGAGTTCAAGCCATCGTCGGCGAGACGCTGCTGCATCTCAGCAAAGCTGAGATCGTGAAGGGAGCGCGATTGAGCCACGGCGTTCGACATCACTCGCAAAGATTCACTTGATGGGCACCATGGAGAAACCACGATCGCCGCCTGGCTCGCTGAAGGAGCCCGGGTAAAAACCGGCATCGCCATCGGGATTGGTCACGACAAAGTTTTTCACTTTGCTCACGCAGCGGCCGTGTAGGTTGTTTTTGATCTTCTTGTCGAACCCGAGCTGAAGATGGATGATTTTTCTCTGGTCGAGCTCAAATGTGGCGATCGCGTGATAGGGTGAAGGCTGGAACGCAAGGCTGCTGGAGCGAATGGTGCCCGTCTGGGAAACCACACTGCCCACCGGCGTGAACATGTAGCCCATGACGCCCGTATCAGGGAAAGAGAACAGATAGACGCCCTCGGCGTTTTCAAACGACAATGTCCAGCCCCTGAGACTGGCCGGGGTGATCGCATCCGTATCATAACGGGCGATGACAGGGCGAAAACCCGTGATGGGAAAACCCGCCGGGTGGGTCACCTCGAAGTAGCGCATGTTCAGTGATCCCGGAGCTTGCCAGCGGGTATCAAGCTTTTGCCAATCCAGCAACAATGGGTCGATGCTGCCGTAGGCAAGCAGCTCGCTGCGAGAACCTTGGCTGAAGAAAAAGCGTTCCGTGTTAGGCGGCTCCGGAGCCGGGCTGCGCTTGAAAGACGGTGTGGTGAGTGTGGGCAGCTTCATGGAAGACACCTGGAAATTCCCGGCAACCTTGCCCACGCGGCGGATGGAGATTTTTTGAATGATGACAGGGGTGAGCGGTTTTTCGCTGGCATCAGCAGGACTCTCCACGATGGCATCCACCACACCTTGGCCCGCCACCACTTTGCCAAAGACGGTATGTTTACCCTCCAGTCCCCCGATGGCACTGGCGGTGATGAAAAACTGGCTGCCATTGGTATTGGGGCCGGAATTGGCCATGGCGAGACAGTAGGGTTCGTCAAACCGGTAGGTGGCCGGAAGATTCACATTCATTTCATCCGGGAATTCATAACCGGGACCATCGGTGCCGTCGCCGCGCTTGGAACCGGCCTGCATGACCTTGAACCCTTCCGCATTAACCACTCGATGGATGGCCATGCCGTTGTAAAACGGTTGCCGGGGAGCAATGGAAGAGAGTGTGCCGTTGCGCTCGTCCACCCAGCGCCGCGAACCTTCGGCCAGCGAGATGAAATTCGCGACAGTGCGAGGCGTTTCTTGGAAATTCAGCTCACAAGTGAAATGACCGGCCGTTGTTTCCACATCCGCATAGATTTGAGCCATCACCTTGCCGGAGATGGCGATGCATGCGATGAAATAGAGAAACAACCTGCGCACGGGTGGTAGAATCGCACGTTTGGCTGGCGCTGACAATGAGAAAATCGGCCCACAGTATGACAGAAACCCGCGCTCACTGGCAGGGCATCCCATGTCTCTGTGATTGCATTTCATGCTGAAGCGAACAAAGTGAAGGCATGTCCGCCCCATTCACACTCCACGAACGCCTGGCCCGCGGCTCCCACGACCTGGGGGTGCATGGCATCTGCCGGGTGCTGTTGAAGGACCAAGCGCATTTTCCATGGGTGCTGCTGGTGCCGGAAGTGGATGCCGCCGTCACCGAACTGCATCAGCTATCGGCAGAGCAATACGATGCCGTTTGTCGCAGCATGCGCATCTTTTCTGCTGGCATGGCGCGGTGGCCGGGAGTGGAAAAGGTGAACGTGGCTGCCATCGGCAATCAAGTGGCGCAACTGCACATCCACATCGTGGGTCGTCATGCTGCGGACATCGCCTGGCCGGGGGTGGTGTGGTCCTGTGCGGAAAAAAAAGCCTACGCGCCGGAAGAACGGGATGCCCATCTGCGGCTCATCCGCTCATGGATGAACGAATGAACGGCGCAAGTGGCAAGGTTCGTTAGAAAAAACAACGCAACGCGGACAGGGTGAAAAGAGCAGCGGTCTCGCTGCGCAGCACAAGCGGCCCCAAAGTGGCGGGCCGGTAGCCCCGGGCCAGCGCGAGATGGGTTTCCTCCTCGGAAAAATCCCCCTCGGGACCGATCATCACCGTCACCTCCCCTGCTGTGGCGGATGCCTCGATCACCTCCCGCAGCGGCAACGCACCGGGAGCCAGCGAGGCAATGATTTTTGCGCCGGAACGAGTCGCTTCCAGAAACGCCTTGCCATCGATGGGTGGACGCACCTGTGGCAACCAATCCTGGCCGCACTGCTTGCAGGCTTCCAGCGCGACCTTCTGCCATTTTTCGGCTTTTTTCACGGCTTCCTGCGCATCGTATTTCACGATGGTATGACGTGTGACCAGCGGCACGATCTCCGCCACGCCCAGCTCCACGGCTTTTTCGATGATCCATTCCATGGTTTTGCCCTTGGGCACCGCCTGGGCCAGCGTGATCGCGGGAGATGGCACGGGGGCCTGACTGACCTCACCCATCTCGATGGTCACGGCGTGTTTGCTGAGCTGTCGGATCACAGCCCGCGCGGAGCGTCCGCAACCATCAAATACCGTGATGGCATCGCCGACACCGAAGCGCAGCACTTGGGAGCAGTGGCGCGATTCATCCTCCCCCAACTGACAAGTGGATTGCCACGCAGCGGAAGGCAGATAAAATCGCGCCATCGACAAAGGTGTTAGATATCAAAGAGGCGCTTTGCCTTGGCAAAGAATCCCTCCTCCATCGGTTTGTTTTTCTCGCCGATCGATTCCCCGAACGCGCGCAGTTTTTCCTCCTGATCGCTGTTGAGCTTGGTGGGGACCTCGACTTGCACCGAGACGTGCAGATCACCGCGCCGTCCGCCGCTGAGATTGGTCATGCCTTTTTCTTTCAGGCGGAAGACCGTGCCGCCCTGCGTGCCGGGCGGGATTTTGATCGCGGCATGGCCATCGAGCGTGGGCACCTTGGTTTCGCCACCCAACGCGGCGGTGACAAAGGAAATGGGCACTTCGCAGAGCAGGTCATTGCCCTCGCGTTCAAAGAAATCGTGCCGCTTGATGACGAGGAAAACGTAGAGATCGCCCGCGGGACCGCCGCGCAATCCAGCATCGCCATTGCCCGAGGAACGCAGGCGCGTACCGGTATCCACGCCGCCGGGGATGCGGATCTTGATGCTGGTTTCCTTTTGCACGCGGCCTTCGCCACGGCAGGAATCACAAGGATCGGCAATGAGCTCACCAGTGCCGTGGCAGGTGGGGCACTCGCTTTGCTGGACAAAAATGCCCGCCGAGCGTGTGACCACGCCGCGACCGCCACAGGTGTGGCATTTTTTCGTACCGCTGCCGCTTTTGGATCCGGAACTGCCGCAACTCTCGCAGGAAACATAGCGCTCGATGAGCAGTTCTTTCTCCACGCCACGCGCCGCCTCTTCCAGCGAAAGTTCCAGGTCGTAGCGCAGGTCGCTGCCGCGTTGCTTGCCGCTCTTGCGTCTGCCGCCACCACCGCCGAACATTTCCTCAAAGCCGCCACCGAAGGCACCGCCGAACATTTCGCGAAACACATCCATGGGATCATGGAAACCCCCACCACCGCCGCCTCCGGGACCGCTGAAGGCCTGATGGCCGTAGCGATCGTAAGCCGCGCGCTTGTCGTCATTGCTCAGCACATCATAGGCCTCGCCGAGCTCCTTGAATTTCTCCTCCGCCTCTTTGTTGCCCTGATTTTTGTCAGGGTGCCACTTCATGGCCAGCTTACGATAGGCCTTTTTGATCTCATCGGCACTGGCCGATTTGCTGACGCCGAGTGTTTCGTAATAATCGCGTTTTTCCGCCATGATCTGTTATTCGGCTGATTCTTCCTTGGCTTTGGCCACCACCACATTCGCCGGGCGCAGCAGGCGGTCGCGCAGGCGGAAACCGCGGCGCAGCACCCGCAACACCGTGCCGGGGGCGTGCTCGGTGCTTTCCTCCTCGCTCACGGCTTCGTGCACATTCGGATCAAAGGCCGCGTGCAGGGCCACCACTTCCTCGACTCCTTGTTGCGCAAGGAATTCATTGAACTGCTTGCGCACCATGTCCATGCCGATGTAAATCATCGAGCTGGTGTCACTGGATGCGGCCAACATGCCCATCTCGAAGTTGTCGAGCACGGGGATCAGCTGTTCTAACAGATCCTGATTGCCGAATCGCACGGCCTCCTCGCGCTCACGCGCCACGCGTTTGCGGAAATTGTCAAAGTCCGCCGCCGTGCGCACCGCAAGATCACGCCAGCGCGCCACTTCCTCGGCCATGGCTTGGGCTTGATCGCCCGCCTCGATTTCATCCGTGGTGGCCGCGTTCGGATCCTCCGGCATTTCCGTCTCAGTGTTGGTTGTTGATTGTTCGCTCATACGCCCGTTTCTTTACTCGTGAAAATGTTTTCGTCAACACCGGAGTCACGCCTGCGCGGGGTGCAGCAGGTTCCAGGCACTGACCAAGGCACGCAGGCCGGCCATTTCGATGGAGGAATCAATCCCCGCACCCCACAGCAGTCGCCCGTCGTCCGCCTGAAGCTGCACGTAGGCCGCCGCACTGGCGTCCGATCCTCCGCGCACCGCGTGCGAACGGTAGTCGGTGACCTTGAAGTCCTTCAACCCGCTGCTTTCCATCGCGTGAACGAAGGCATTGATGGGACCGTTGCCGCGACCGACGATTTCCTTCTCCTGCGATTCGTGCACAATCGTGGCGCGGCACTCCACCACGCCCCACTCCTCGGTGAGGTGGATGAGTTCATACTCTTTCACCGCAAGGGGCTCGGCGACATTGGCGAAATGCTGGTGAAACGCCTCGCCAATCTCATCAGCGGTCATTTCCCGCCCCCACTGGTCGGCCAGGTCGTAAATGAACTTGCCCACCTGCGGGTGCATGGTCTTGGGCAGATCGAGACCGTGCTCGCGATCGAGAATGTAGGCGACGCCGCCTTTTCCGGATTGGGAATTGATGCGAATGATCGCCTCGTAGCTGCGGCCCAGGTCCTGCGGGTCGATGGTCAGATAGGGCACAGCCCATGGCACCACGGCCTCACTGGCGGCGCACTCCTGGTCCCGGCGGTCCAGGCCTTTTTTGATGGCATCCTGGTGGGAACCGGAAAAAGCGGTGAACACCAGCTCCCCGGCATACGGTTGGCGCTCCGGCACCACCAGGCGGCAGCAACGCTCGTACACCTGACGGACCGAGGCGAGATCGGAAAAATCCAGCCCGGTCGCGATGCCATGACTATTCATGTTCAAGGCCACGGTGACAATATCAAGATTGCCGGTGCGCTCGCCGTTGCCAAACAAGGTGCCTTCCACCCGATCCGCTCCCGCCAGCAATCCCAGTTCGGTCGCCGCCGTGCCGGTGCCACGGTCATTGTGCGTGTGCAGGGAAATGATCACGCTGTCGCGGTTGCGGATGTTGCGGCACATCCACTCGATCTGATCGGCATGCACATTCGGCAAACACCACTCCACGGTATTCGGCAGATTCAAAATCACTTTTTTCTCGGGCGTGGGCTGCCACACCTCCATCACCGCGTGACAACACTCCAGCGCGAAGTCCAGCTCGGTATCGCTGAAGCTCTCGGGCGAGTACTGGAAGGTCCAGTCCGTCTCAGGAGCCAGGGCCGCGTATTTCGCCACCCACTGCGCACCCTGCACCGCGATGGCGCGGGTATCCTCACGCGTGGCATTGTTGAATGTGACCCGACGCTGCAAGGTGCTGGTCGGATTGTAAAGGTGCACGATCGCCTGCTTCACGCCTTTGAGACTCTCGTAACTGCGCTGGATCAAATGCTCACGCGCCTGCACCAAGACCTGGATGGTGACATCCTCAGGAATGCGGTTTTCTACGATCAAACGGCGGACAAAATGAAATTCCGTGTCCGAGGCCGAGGGAAATCCCACCTCGATCTGCGTGAAACCAATGCGCACCAGCAAGTCGAAATAGTCGAGTTTTTCCTCCACCGACATCGGCGTGGGCAAAGCCTGATTGCCATCGCGTAGGTCCACCGAGCACCAGATCGGGGCCTTGACAATGGACTGATCCGGCCATGTCCGGTCCGGCAAGTGCACCGGCGGGAATGGTCGATATTTCGAGATGGAATGAGACTTCATAACGGGACGCGAACGGTAACGACTGCCACCGTGGTGTCAAGGATAGTCGCGTAAGCAGGGCGACCGAGCCCTCTTGGAATTTGTTAATCAGAGGCTGGGAGGCGGGACACCTCCGCCACGATTCTTCTCAATGACACGCGCAGGAACCGCAGCCTTTGCTTTTCAGCGAGGCGAGTTTGCGTTCGATTTCCAAGGAGGTGGGCGTGATGGCCAGGCCGCCGAGGGAGGTGCAGCGGTGCTCGCGGGGCATCATGGTGGAGACGTGTTTGGCGGAATCGATGACTTCATCGAGGGGAATCAGCGGATCGAAATCGGCCAAGGCCATGTTCGCGCAGGACAGCGCATTGCTGGCGGCCATGACGTTTTTGCCGAGACAGGGCGCCTCCACACGGTTCGCGATGGGATCGCAGATCAGGCCGAGCATCGACTGGAAGGACATCGATGCCGCGGCGATCGCCTGGTCGCGCGTGCCACCCGCGAGGGTGATGAGCGCCGCGCCCGCCATGCAGGCAGCGGAACCGCCCTCGGCCTGGCAACCACCGACTTCCGCGGCAAAGGTCCAGCGTGTGGCGATGAACACACCGATGAGTCCGGCGGCGAGCATGGCCTTGGCCATTTCGTCTTCGTCGAGATTCAGCTCTTCCGCCATGGCGATAACCGCCCCAGGCAAAGCAGCACAGGCACCGGCGGTGGGCGCGGCGACGATCACGCCCATGGAGCTTTTCACTTCCATCAGCGCGGTGACGTAGAGCACGATGCGATTGAGTGCGCCGCCATTGAGCAGACGCCCGGCTTTCATCAGTTCCGCAAAACGTCCACTCTGATGATGCAGCACACGGTCCTCATAAGTCGTCCCCTCGATGCCGCTGGCGATGGACTTGCGCAGGATGCGCACGATGTGTTTCATGCGTTCGATGACTTCTTCTTCCGTGAAATTGCCGCGCGCCATTTCGTAAGCGACGGCGAGTTTCCATAGAGGCGTTTTTTTATCGCCATCCCACTCTAACATTTCCGCACACGAGGTGAAGGGCAGTTGGATTTCCTTGCGCGAAGGCACAGGGAGCACCGGCGAAAGGCGCTTTACCATCGTGGCGACACCGGCGGGCACTTCGGCGAAACGGTCGCCGCGCACTTGCAGGAGTTTTTGCTCTCCGGCGGTGTGAGTGATCACTTCCAAGCCTTCAAAGGTAAGTTCCGTCGCGGGATCGACCCACAGCAAGGTCTCGTGATAGCCGCCGTCCATGTGCAGGGAAACGCCATCGATGCTGTGCACTTCCATCATGCCGCCACCGGTGGAAATGGCGATGATCGAATGTTTTTCACGCGAGTTCGTAAGCGTAAGGCGATAGGTGTTCGGGTGCGGATCGCCGACATCGACGGTGACAATGTGCTGCACCATGCCGCTTTCTTCATACGTCTGCATCGAATGCGGCAGGCGCTCGTCATCGGCATCCCAGCCTAACAAACCGCCGAACAGTCCCATGTCGGAACCCTGGCTGTCGTGGGTGGTGGGCAGCGAGCCTTCGCGATCGAACTCGATCAGCACAGAGGCAATTTCGCCATCCATCAGATCACGGGCCAGGCGGCCGATGCGGAGCGCGGCAGCACAATGGGAACTGGAAGGCCCGCGCATCACGGGGCCGATGACATCGTTGAAAATCGAGACAGGATTCATGACTGGTCAGAGGGAAGGTGGAAATTCTTTCGCGGGATAGACTAAGGCTTTTTCGCGGCCTTGCAAGACGGCGGTGATGCGTTCGAGAATTCGTTGCTGATAGGCCGTCGCACTGTTCCCGCCCTTGCCGGAAGGGAGTTTCTTGAGGCGTTTTTCCATCACGGGGAGCAGCGGGCGTGCCTGTTCGCCCATGCGGTCGAGCACATTCGCGGCCTGCAGCACGGCAAACGGGGAGTCATCCTGCAAAAGCACGCGCTCCAGCACGGGCAAGGCGGCATCGACGTTCCCTTGTTTTGCGAGCGCCTCAGCGGCAGCCACTTGCACAGAGAGCGAGTCATCACTGAGACGCTCGCGCAAAGCTTTTTCCGCAGCGGCGGCTTTGTTGCCCAGCACCGTGCAGCCCTGCGCCGCCCACCAGCGCACGGACTCGTTTTCATCACCGAGAGCCTTGATCAAGGCAGGCAATGTTCCCGCATCGCGCGAGGAAGCCTGGATCGCCACATCATACACGCGATCTAACGGAAAAGCACCAGCGCGACGCGAGGCATCGTAGCCTTCGTTCGCCGAGCCCTCGGGCAGGAAACCATTGTCCACGATCTCCAAGGTATGCCGTTTCAGCGCCGCGCGCATGCGCTCGACCGTGGCGCGGTGCGCGGGATCGTAGGCGAGATTTTTCACGCTATCGGGATCGGCCTCCATGTCGTAAAGCTCCTCGCTGGGCTTGCTGCCCCAGAACATCGACGTGGCATCGGTCAGTTTCCCCTGCTCCGCGAGCTTCGCCCACGACTGATAGCCGCGCGCTTGAAACATGTAGTTCAGCGGCTGCACGTACGGCAGATCGGGACGGAAATTGCGGATATAGAGCCAGCGTTTGTCAGCGACCGAGCGCATGGTGTCGTAGCGTTCGTCCATGCGGTCGCGGGTGCAGAACACAAATTGATTAGGCTCGCCGCGTGCTTCTCCAGCAAACGCTTTGCCCTGCATCACGGCCGTTGGCTTCACCCCCGCCAGCGACAGAACCGTGGGGCCGAAGTCGGGAAAACACACAGGATCCTTGATGCGCGTGCCGGGGGCCGCAGGCGCGAGGTGTCGCCACTTCGGCGGGAAATAAACGATCAAGGGCACGTTCGTGCCGCTCTGTTGGAGGAAGCGTTTGCTGCGCGGCAAGACACCGCCGTTGTCGGCAAAATAAAACACGATGGTATCTTCGGCGAGCCCCGCTTGTTTCAGCTCCTCCAGTTTTTCCCCGATCATGCCATCCATCAGGTGCATGTGATCGTAGTAGCGACCCCAGTCATCGCGGATCTCGGGGGTATCGGGCTGATAGGGAGGAATGCGCACCAGGGCCCGATCCATGGGCGGTGCCGATAGATTGCGATCCTGCACGGGAAACAGACAACTCTCGTGCGTGACCTCGTGATTGAACACGCTGAAAAACGGTTGCTCCGGCTTGGCCCGCTTGCGCCAGTGCGCTTGGTTGCCATTGGCGTCCCACGTGTCCTTGATCGATACCGGACTGTTGTAATCGGTCTTCGCGTTGTTGCTGGTGTAGTAGCCCGCCTCGCGCAGCAGTGCCGGGAAACCGCGCATCGCCTGTGGGATTTTTCCTCCGGCGCGCATGTGACCGGCCGGCCCCGAACTCACGGCAAACGATCCGGTGATGAGCGCAAAACGAGAGGGCGCGCACACGGGCTGGGCGAAGCAGCGTTCATACAAAATGCCCTCCTTGGCGAGTTTGTCGAGGTTCGGCGTGCGGGCGAGTTTGTCGCCATAGCAGCCGAGAAACGTGTGATTGTCCTCGCTGGAAAGCCAGAGGATGTTCGGGCGTTTGACCTCGGCCACCCCGGTGACGCAGGAGATCGCGGAAAAAGCGACGGTGAGCAATAGGCGGCAACGTTTCATGAGATCGTGTGTGTCATTCTCCCCCGCCCGACTTCTGGAGCTTCACGCCCGCTGTGAAGGCAGCATAGCGTTGGCGCAAGTCCGGCAGGAGATCCGCCTGCGTGGCGGCAAGGTTGGTGGTTTGTGCGAGGTCTTTCGCTAGATCGTAGAGTTGCTCTTTCGGCGCGCCGGGTTTGATCTTGCCGGACTCATCGACATCGCCGGTTTTGTTCGGCATTTCCCGATAGGGAATGCTCCAGGGCTTTGCCGGCTCCGGCACGGTCTTGCCACCGGAACCCTGCGCGGGAATGTAGATCCATTGCCGGTGCCGCAAGGCCAGGCCGCGCGTGCCGTGATGCATGCCCTCGGTGCGTTTGACCGGAGCCTTGACGGGATCGAGAAACGCGGATTTTTCCGAGGCTCCATCGGGCGAAGCCCCGGCAGGCATGGCCGCTCCGGCGAGATCGGCGAGTGTCGCCATCAGATCGACCTGGTGAAAATACTCCTGCCGCACCGTGCCGGCGGGAATGCGTCCGGGCCAGCGCGCCAGCATCGCCACCCGATGCCCGCCTTCCCACAGATCGGTCTTCTGCCCTAACAACCCGCCATTGCAGCGATGCCCTTTCCGCAGCGCTTCGCGCAGGTAGCGACCGCCGTTGTCGCTGGTGAAAACGATGATCGTTTCACGCGCCAGATCTTTTTTTTCCAACGCATCCAGCACCACGCCCACGCAGTGATCGAGCTGCTGGATGTAATCGCCATAAATGCCCGCCTGGCTTTTGCCACGAAATTCCCCGCTTGGATTGATCGGGTTGTGCGGAGCCTGCCAGGCAAGATACAAGAAAAACGGCTGAGTCGTGTTTTTCGACGTGATGAATTTCACCGCTTCATCGGCGGAGATCATGTCGATCTTTTCATCCGGCCGCTGTTCCATCGCCTTTTTCCCGCCGATCTGCTTGCCGTGCGCTCCGGTGCCGGGCGATTTGTCCACGCTGATCGGATCGTTCGGGTCAAAACCGAGAATTGCATGATCGCGCACGAACACCAAGGGCGGCTCGGAATGTGTGCGTGGCGTGCCGAAAAACGAATCGAAACCGAACTCCAGCGGACCGGGCTTCAGCGGCGCGTTCCAATCCACTTCGCGCTGGTTGCCGAAACCGTTGTGCCACTTGCCGATGGCGGCGGTGCGATACCCGGCCTCGCGGAACAACTGAGGCATCAGCACCTGCCCGGGATCAAAGTTGCAAGCGTAGTCCATGGGCCGCGTCAAGCGGTAGCCGTATCGCCCCGATAGAATGGCATACCGCGAGGGCATGCAGATGCCGCTGTAGGAATGAGCATCGGTGAAACGCGCGCCATCGCGGGCAAGCGAATCAATGCGCGGCGTGGCGAGCTTTGTGGCCCCGTAGCAGGACAAATCCTGATAACCCAGATCATCGGCCACCATCAGGATCACGTTCGGTTTGTCTGCTGCTGACGATGAACCCGTCAGAACCAGAAGTCCGAGTGCGATGCGAAAAATGGTTTTCATGGCGATGTCTGCGATGGATGTTTCTCACTTAGCCTCCGCGCGCAGCTTCGCCAGACGGGCACGCATGTCCGCCAATCGCTGCGCTTGCTTCGTGTCATCGATGAGATCCTTTTCCTCCAAGGGATCCTCCGTGAGGTGGAACAACTGCTCGCGTTGGAAATCCGGCCAGACCATGTATTTCCACTCCTTCGTGACGAGGGCCTGCGAGCTGGGAATACGATGAATGTTACCACCGAAGGCGCTGAACTCGTAAAAGAACTCCTGCCGCCAGGCGGGCTTGGTGGCAGCCAGATACAGCGGCGATAGATCCTGCCCCTGCATGGTCTTCGGTGCCTGCGTGTCCGTCGCGGCGAGAATCGTCGGCGCGAGATCGACATTCAGCGCGAAGTCATCATTCGTCATGCCGCGTTTGTCCGCCTTCAGTCGTGGATCGCGCACGATGAGCGGCACGCGGATGCTTTCCTGATGCGGATACCACTTGTCGGCCAGGCCGTGCTCGCCGTGGAAATACCCGTTGTCCCCCGCGAAAATCACCAGCGTGTTTTCCAACAGACCTTGTTTTTTCAACTCCTCCAGCACCTTGCCGCAGGTCGCATCCACTTCGGTGGCGAGGCGGTAGTAGTTTTTCATCATCTCCTGGTATTTTTCCGGCGTATCGAAGCGCCAATGCCAGCGCACCCGGCCTTCGTTGCGGGCGTCCGAAAGAAATGGCGGCAGGCGTTTCAGCGACTCCTCATTCGCATTGGGCTGCACCGGAACCGTGATGTTTTGATAGAGCGACAGGCTCTGCGGCTGCGGCAGGAATTGTTTGGGATTGCCGTCCTCCGCATGCGTCGCAAAAAACGCCAGCGTCAGGCAGAACGGCTTGTCCTTGGGGCGCTGCTGCAGGAACTCCAGCGCGTCGTTTTCATTTTTCTGCGTGACGTGGATTTTGTTGCCGTCCTTTTGTTTGATCCAGTGCGTGCCGGAATAGGATCGACCGAAATCGAACTCCTTCGCCGGGAAATCGCCATTGTGCCACTTGCCGATGTGGCCGACGTGGTAGCCCTTGGACCGCAACAAGCCCGGATAGGTTTCGCTCCACGGCGTCTTGAATTCTTTCATCGCGATATTGCCGTGACGCGACATCCATTGCCCCGTGAACAAGGTCGCGCGACTCACCCCGCAGATCGACGTCGTGACGCAGCTCTGCGTGAAACGGCATCCCTCCTTGGCCAGTTGATCGAGATGCGGCGTTTGCAAAAACGGATGGCCCGCGCAGCCCAGCGTGTCGTGACGCCAGTCATCGGCAAACAGCACGACCACATTCATCGGTTTCGCCGCATGGGCCGATACAGCAAGCAAAAGCGAGAGAAAGAAAGGTTTCATAGACAAGTCACCGATACGATCAGTGTGCCCGGAAACCTACATGATCACGAGAAAATGTCATGCATTTCCTCACCCTGCATGCCACAGCCGCATTCAGCGACTGACCAGTCCCTGAATCGACATGTTTTCCGCAATCGTATCATGCGGGATCAAGCCATAAATCCACGGTTTGCCGCCATGCTTCGTGTTGTGATTCGTCGCATTTCTGCACCATTGTTCTGCCGCCTCTTTCTTGGCAATCACATCCGCGTCTAGCGTCTTGTTGCGGGCTTTGGGCTCCAGCATGTAAATGGCATCCGCCGTTTCAGCGACAAAGTCCGGCTGATACTCTGGATGTTCCGCCCCGAGTTTGTAAAAGATTTGGAACTGGCCTTTGGCTGGCTTGAACCATTTTTCGGCATCCCGATCAAGAATCACCGCCAGAATGCGCTCGGCTTCGGAGTCGAATTTTTGCACGAGATAGAGACAGCGCTGGAATCCTCCAAACAGATACTTTGCCATATTGCTCTTATCGCTCGGCGACACCTTGAAATCCCTCGGCGGCTCGTCTGCGGACGCGGTGAAGGCGCTGGATTTCAACTCAGTGAAACCCTTGCTGATTTTGACTTCGTATTCGACCTTTTCATCCTCCCAGAAGTGCTGCTGCATTTGCGCGTGGATGAATGCGGCAATCTCTTTCTGATGCCGACAAAGAACCTTGGCCGCTTCTTCTTCCGTGAGATAGCTCTTGAAATGATTCACGGTCTGGACAGCCAGGTCGTAGAGCAAATCCGCATGCTTTTCATAATCAATATCATCGTAGTCCACCAGACCACTCACCACATAGTTTTCCAGCCGATCTTCACGGATGCCTCCTTTGCCCACACCGATCACTTCGGTGATTCCCGTGCGCAGAAACTGCACCCACAGCTCCTCGGAAATCGGCTGGAAACTCAGTCCGAATAACTCCAGTTGAAACGAGTGAAATCCTGAGGCCACTTCGCCTTTGGGCACGACGAGAATGCGCGGAATGTCAATGGTCTGCCGCATCACCATCTCCGTCGTTTTTTTGACGATGGCAGCAATGTCAGGGCGCTCAATGATCGCGGTCATTTCCGATTGATCCGGCATGAATTGAGATTCCACTTCACCCACAATCGCGGTCTGGATGTCCTGCTCAGTGAGATAGCTGGAAATCGGCACGCGCTCGGGTTGACTGGACCATTGCTTAATCCTTTCATACGCCGCCTGCGCAATTTTTTGCTCTTGCGCATCGGCAAACATAGGCTGCTGCTGAGGAGCTATCACCGTGGTTGACGGGGAGGTATGCTCGGATTGAGTGCCTAACTGACTGGCCAGTGTTGTTTGGGAAATGACGGTCCTCGTTTTTTTCTCCAGCTCATCCGGATCGAGCACCACACTTTGCATGCGTATTGCTGAGTCAGGGCGATTTGCCTCATCGACAATTTCCTGAAACTTGTCGTGCGCCACGATGTTCAGTCGATCCACGGCCGTGACGCCCACACGTTTGCCATAGGGCAGTCGCAGGCCACGACCAATCGATTGCTCGATCAGGATCCGCGCGTTTGCCGCACGTAGAGGCACGATGGTGTAAAGATTGGTCACATCCCAACCTTCCTTGAGCATGTTCACGTGGATCACGATTTCCGTGGGATTGTTCGCATGCTCGACGGTGAGCAGGCGATTGATCATCTCCTCTTCCTCGGCTCCTGTTTTGCTGGAATCCACCTGAATGACTTTATCGCGGTAGCGACCATCAAAGAATGCATTCGATTCGATCAAGTTCTTCAATTGCGCCGCATGGGTCGTATCCCTTGCAATGACCAGTACGAAGGGCTTCACAATCTCGCGATTGGTCTCGCGGGCATAGGTTTCCAGTTGCACCTTGGTTTGCTCATGCAGACGAACGCCATCGGCGAGCTTCAGCTCCTCAATCGCCTCCTTGCTCATGCCAGCGGGATTGAAATTCTTGCGCGTGACCACAGCGGGCTCCTTCACGAATCCATCTTCAATCGCCCGACCGAGAGCATAGTCATAGATGACATTGTTGAACGGCACCGCTCCCTTCGCTGTCTCGACAAAAGGCGTGGCGGTCAGCTCCAGCCCCAATACGGGCTTGAGTTCATTGATCGCACGCACACCGGCGCTGGCGCGGTAGCGGTGGGATTCATCCATCAGCAATACCAGGTCGGGCAAGGCTGCAAGGTATTCAAAGTAGCTTTCCCCAATGTATTCCGAAAGACGCTTGATCCGCGGGGCCTTGCCGCCGCGCACCTCGGAGTTGATTTTGCTGATGTTAAAAATGTTGATCCTGCACCGCTTCAGAGTATCGAATAAAGTACCCGCTTTGCTCTCATAGTCATCCCCCGTGATGATTTCGGGAGCTTGCTGGGCGAATTCCGCAATTCCTTTGAACACATACTTCGGGGTGTTCGCCGTGAAGTCCGTGATCAGCTTATTGTAAATCGTGAGATTCGGCGCGAGAACGAAGAAATTGTTGATGCCATGCGCCAGATGCAGGTAGGTGATGAACGCGCCCATCAGGCGGGTCTTGCCCACACCCGTTGCGAGAGCAAAACACAGTGAGGGAAACTCCCGTTCAAAATCAGTGACCGAGGGAAATTCACTGCGGATGATCTCCAGAGCCTCGCCGACAGCCACGGACTGATCCGGCGGCACGATTTCCGTGATACGCCCGAGAATCTCCAACGAATGACGCTGGGGAGCACGCAGGCTGAGGCGACTGGAAATGGCATTGATGTATTGATTCATGATGTCCAAAGTGGATGATTTTGCCAATTGGCAGGAAGGCCCATTTCAATCACGGGTATTTCGGGGAATTCAGTAAAGTGCTGATTGATGCGCTCCGTCCAACGATTGCCCGGTGAAATTTGATTGAGGAGTTGGCGACAAAATAACAATACAACCCCCAACTTATCGTTCGGTAGAGATGCAATACCCCATTGCGGGTGCTTGCGCACACCGGGTAGCTTTACCGGGTTGCCCAAGGTCCAATTCCAAAGACGCAAGTGATGAGCACAGCGATTGCGCACTGTGTTGAGCGTGAGAAGCCAGGAGCTAAACACGGTATCCGGCACTCCCACTTTACCCGCAATTTGTTGTTTTATGCGGTAGTCGATTCCTCTGTAAAAAGTGAGCGTGGATCCAAAGTCCATCAATTCAATCAAACACCAAATCGGCGGCATCGTGTGAACGTCTCCATACCGATGAAAGAAGTGAACCAAGAACTCCTCTTTTGCCTGCTGGCTACGCTGCACTTGATCCCTGAGCTTATCCTGCCATTTTACAAACGCATCTGGGAGCATATTGGGGAAGTTCTGCGGATCGTCGTAAGCGAAAGGACCATATTGGTGAGCAAAGCAGTAGGCAAGCTGCGTGCGAGTATAGACCTCGATAGCCTCAATGGCATCCAAGACCAATGTTCTGAGGCGCTGATCAAATAAACAACGTCGCCAAACTTGTTCCAGGGACGTTCCTTGCTGGTAATGATCTGATCCCGCAACACGAAACGGATGAAGGTAACCACTGAGCCGGAAGTAGCTCGTCGCTTCCAGTCGCTTCACGAGTTGCGCTTTGTCCGCCACCAATCCCCGGCTGATCAACAAATCCGCCTGCTCGTCGAAGCTCAATGCCGGCTTGGTGTATCTCACGCCCACCTCCTTCCAAGTAAGAGGTTTATTGAGAAAAAAGTACAAAAAACACCCCCCGAATTACGCTTGCAAGCAGAGGCGCGGGAGGTTTGCTGACGGAAGGTAATTGCAAAAACTGCAAATGCGCAAGCCATTTCTTTCGTAAAATGAAAGTTTTTTTTCAGAAAATGAAAATTCTGCACTGAATTGCTTGAAATAGGAATCATGACCGTTTGCGGCAAATTTACTAAAAAAGTTCCTGCTGGCCGGGCGGCGGCGGGGCTTGGGGAAGGTTTTCGATGCGGAGGCTGTAGTCATCCTTGCCCCATTCACAGCGGTTGAGCACGGTTTTGGGGATCTTTTTCACCGTCAAGTTCGGGTAGCCGTCCTTGCTGCCACGGAAGGAGGTGCAGACCACAAGCAGTGTGCGCTCCGGGCCGACTTCGTCACTGAGCTGCTGGAGCTGGGCGTGCGTCAGGCTGGCCGTGGTGACATACAGAAAATCCTGCTCGGTCGAGTGGCCGTGCTGCCAATACAGGCTATCGCTGGGCGCGTAGGTGAAGCCTTCCAGCTTGCAAACCGCCTCCGCCAGCATGGCGGCGTTGTATTCCTTGGAAATCACCCAGTTGTCCCACTTGTCTTTTTCCAGCAAGGAGGGAGCCAGTTTGTAATAGCGGAAACCACCGCCACCTTTCCAATCGACCGCCTTGGTGATGCCGCCGGGGTCTTCGCCATCGATGACTTTTTTCAAACGCGGGATGCAATGCGTGTGGCAATGCTCGCCCAGCTCAATCCCAATCCAACGCCGCCCCATTTTGTGCGCGACCGCCGCCGTCGTGCCGGAACCGAGAAAGGAATCGAGCACGAGATCGCCTGGGTTAGTGGCTAATTCCAAAACTTTCTTAATTAGTGCTTCAGGCTTCTTTCCTTGTGGAAACTGAACACCACCTTCTTTTGTGAGGTTGTTTAGAGGAAAACCATCCCAAAAAGTGCCAGCTTTTTCCAATCTCACGACTCGCGCACCTTTTTTTGTAGCTATATCTTTCAGCCAAGCAATTAAATCACATTTTTGTCCTTTGTATAAAAGTGTCGTCTTCTCTCCCTTATTTCTCCCAGACCTCGGCACGTATTCAATGCTAAAAAAATCACCTTTATTCTCTACTGCTTCCATAACCCTCGTACGGATTGAACTTTGAGCATTTGTATCACGAAATATTTTATCAAAATATTTAACATACACTTGTTCTTCTGATAATCCCTCCTCTTCACAAACCGATGTAATTGGAACCATTAAGACCGCATCATGCTTAAATATATCAATATCTTCACCTGATCCATCTTTAATAGTGGTTAGTTTTGATCGTTTGCCAAGTGACTTCAAAATTCGCGTATACTTCCAACTTTTTCCTGAATCCCGCATCTCTTGAATGTACTCAAAAAGATCTTCCTCATCATATACATCGTTGAATTTCTGGAAACCAACATCAGAATCTTTTTCCCGAGCGTAAATTAATATGTACTCAATATTTTTCTTGAGGCGCTTATCTTCCCCTCCCCCTGACGCTCCAGCAGTTTGCTTCATTTTAACACTTACTTGATTTAAGCAGTTATTACGCCCAAAAACCTCATCTAGAAGAACTTTTCCATATGCCATTTCGTCATCATTAAGCTGGCAAAAAAAAGTGCCATCCAAAGTCAATAATCGCTTCAGTATTTCAAATCGTTCACGCATTAATGAAAGCCAAGTCGAATGCTCCAATCCATCATCATAGTGCTCGAAAGCCTGGCCGGTATTGTAAGGCGGATCAATATATATACACTTGACCTTCCCGGCATACTCCTGCTCCAGCGCTTTCAACGCGAGCAGGTTATCGCCGAAGATCAGCTTGTTATCAAAGATGTCATGATCCCCCACCCGATGCGGCGCATGATACGACTTCTCCGGCTCCTCCACCAAAATCCGCGGCTCCAGCTGCGGCCGGTTCTCCTTCCCGATCCAAGTGAGTTCGAGTTTCTGTTTTTTCGCTGACATGCGTTTGAGTGAAATTTCTGTTGAGAATATTAGACCAACTTCTCCAATGTGGAGAGCCATTGGTGGAAGTGCGGGCATTTTGCCCTCAGATTCGTTAGACCAATTGCCGCAGCAGCAGGAGCCCCAACACGCACTTTGCTTTTTTCATAGACGGGCAAATGGTGAATGATTCGCTTGCTGGGTGCAGTGGTGGGACCTTCATTGATGTCTTCTGGCTGTAAGCCTTTCACTTCTTCTTGGAGTGCTGCTATGGCAGAGGCGGAGCCAGAAAGACGGCGTTGCAGTTCGCTAAGATCGCAATAAAGCAGTGCTTCGAATTCGTGAAGTTGAATGTAAGGATGAAAGCGAGCGTCATCTAAATTCTGTTTCAAGGCATTTTCTAAAGTTGCCACACGATCCAGAGGATGATTTCTTTTTTGCGCCTCACTCCAGCCGGGAAATTCGTGGGGGAGTGCATAAAAATCAAGCATTGTCGTAAAACGGGCCTCGGGATGGTTGTCCTGTTTCATCAGACGCCTCAAATCACCTTCAATCTTTGCGAAATCGAGAATGCCGCCCCGTTTGCCAAGTTTGCGATTCGTCAACACCACTCGAGGTTTTACTTCAATATTGTAGCCCGCGAGATGGGGCGTTAGCGTTAGGTCGGCGAAAGCTTTTTCCGCCTGGCCCTCCACAGTGATGTAAAGTCGTAGCCAGTTCATCAGGGGAGCCCTCCGAGTTCATTTTTCTCCCACAGTTGCCCCATGGTGTACTCCTTGAGCCATCCCGCAAGTTTTTCAGGGTCCTGTCGTTCGAGTATCGATTCCCCGTTTGATTGATTAACAACGATTACCTGTTCCGGTGTCAGTTCATCCAGTAAAAGGGAAGACTGGGTGGATACGATGACTTGAGCTTTTTGCGCTGCTTCTTGAAGCAAGCTTACAAGGAGCTTAATGGCATAGGGATGCAAACCGAGTTCTGGTTCGTCAATAATGATGGTGGCAGGCGGATTTGGTTGGAGCAGTAGGGCGGCAAGGCAGATGTAACGAAGCGTGCCATCAGAGAGCTGATACGGATAATACAACAGGTCAGAAAACCGATCTTTCCATAAAAGCTGTGTCTGTCCGTTTGCAATTTCTTTGAGCACAAATTTCCCAAAGAATGGCGCCACTTGTCTTACGGTTTCGGTAATTTGGAAAAAATGATCTGGATTAGCATTCTCCATATTCATGAGGAATGCCGCTAAATTTGAGGCGTTGCCGTGAAGAACGTCGTGATCAACCATATTACAAAGCCCCATGAATGGAGCCGAGGGGGAGGTGTCGTGGAAGTGATAAACTCTCCAGTCGCGAATTACATTGCATACGTATTTTTCAGATGCGCGAAAAGGTAGCACCGCAACACGACTTTCCAAGTGGCCCGATCCCTGATCGTATTCTCTGCGCCCAAAGAAAGGACCATCAAAAGGGGCGGATTCATGTGAGAAAAACAAAGAGCGATCATCCGCAGCTTTGAGTGTAAATTTGTATTCATTGAGGCCGAACATGAGATGTGCGGTAAGTTCAGGAGTAGTTTTCATTCCCCTAAATAAAAACGCATCTGCACGCCCCCGGCTCGCAACATAGTTTTGTAACCCTTTGTTAGGATCAAACATGTGACCGAGCAGCTCAAAAAAACGGATAAAGTTTGTTTTGCCGGAACCGTTAGCACCGATCAGAACATTCAGCCCACTCGACATGCGGAAGTTCTTCATCTCCCGAATGGACTTGTATCCTGATAGGCTGATTTCATGGAGGTAGCTTACCATAGCTTAAATTTTGAGGAAGTTAATTCAAATTCCACCGAATGGTAAAGACTATTTCCTCTGTTGACTTGGACTTGAGCTTGCTCTCGATTTTTTCGATGAGAAGATCGCGATTTTGATCGATTTCATCTTGGGCATCAAAGAGGTTGCGGCGTCGTTCTTTGCGGTGGGATTCGAGTGCTATGATTTGTTCCTGTCCTACGAGCTTGTCCTCCAGCGAGTGTGCCGCCGAGGTCGCGCGGCGGAATTCTTGAATCTGGCGGACGGCGTCTTTGATTTCGTGTTCGAGACCGACTTCTTCCGCAAGCAGTGCTCCATTCGAAAAAGGAGATTTGAAGGCAAACAATGCCGCATCCACCTGGTGAGGATTGAGATCCACTTGCGCGCCAGCCACCGCAGAGGCGAATTTTTCGACGCTATCAGACGACCAGCGGCGCGTAAGCTCGTGGGCGAAGTATTTGGCTTGGTGGTCGGTTAGAAGCATGTGGAGCAAATACAATACAGATCAGATCTATGATCATGCCACACTCACAGGAATATGTTAGTGTGTAAACCACAGCTACTGACATCACATAAATTTTTCAAGAAGAAAAACTCGGTGCATTGATTTATTTGATGCATTTCCTCAGGACCGCATCCCTTTCCTCAGCGTGTGAAGTCGTAAACCTGGATTTTTTTCGTGATAGGCAGGAGGACTTCTTTCACCTCCTTGGTATGGCGGGGATCGGTCTCGTAGGCGTGGAGGGCCTGGACATTTTTGAAGCGCACCAGCAGGGCGATATCGAAAGAATCGTCCACCACGGGACGGTCGCTGGCCACGGCGGTGCCGTAATCCAGCGCCGTGATGCCCTCGATCACACGCAGGCGCTCCATGGCATCGGTGATTTTTTTGCGGTCATTCAAATCGCCCGGCTTCTTTTGCCAGAACATTACCACGTGATCCACGGTCCCAGAAGGAGCGGGAGGGGCGATGGTGGCGCAGGAACTCAGCAATCCGGTCAACAACAAGAACATCAGTTTTTTCATAGTCCCCACAATACACTTCGGATAGGCCCGGCTTTTCACCGGCCTTGTGTCATTTACCAAAATCCGCGCTTCCGCTTGCGCTTGTAGGAGCCATCGCCCACGGAAAGAACCTCCACTTTCACCGTGGCGAGGCCGCGATCCTTCATGTCGATCTTCGATGCCGCGCGCGGAGAGAGATCGATGATGCGCCCCGCGATGAAAGGCCCGCGATCATTGACACGCACTTTCACGGACTTACCGTTGGCGACATTCGTCACTTTCACCAAGCTGGGCAGTGGCAAGGTCTTGTGGGCGGCGATCAGGTGCCAGGGCATCACTTTTTCCCCGAGGGAGGTATTGCCACGGATCAGTCCGAAAAATTTCGACTCATTGAACCACGAGGCGGTGCCGGTTTCTTGATAAGTCAACGCCTCCGCGACACTCATGGGATGATAGCGCTCGCCGCGCACGGTGTAGGGGCGCGTCATGACGCCCTCGTAGCCCCCCGGCCTGGCGCAGGAGGTGAGCCACATACACGCGAATAAGATCCACCATTTCATCATGCGATCCTGTTTTCAGAGATACCTTCATGATACTCGCAAACCGCGCATACGCCAGTGCAATTCCACGGCAGCTCACTTGGTCGCATGATGATCGAAATGGTCGATGATGCCATAGACCCGCGTATTGATCTTTTTCATCGAATCCAGCAAGGGGGCATACGGCTCGTAGCGGTTGGTGAGCATGCCTTTGTTAGAATCGGTATTCGAGGGATCCGCCTTGCGATCGGTGGGATCGTTGTCGATGTACTTGAACCAATGCCAACCGACGCAATGCTTGGAAGCAAGCAGGCCCAGGGTGAAATTTTCATAAAATAGCCCGCGATCCGCTTGCGTCTTGACGAGCCATCCCGCGCCGCTGGTGTTGGCCATGCCGGAGTCCACGCCCTTGGCATACCACTCGGTGATGATCACGGGCTTTTTCGCTTCGCCCGCCCACATCGCCATGCGTTTCGCATCCGGCGTCCATGCATGATAGTAATTTACTGATACCACATCCACATGCCTGCCGGCCGCACGAAAGATTTCCGGCAATCGCAGCGCGCTGCCATGGAAGCGGGAGCCGAGATACAAGTGGTTGGGATCGTGTTTTTTGATGGCCTGACCCACGATGCGGAAATAGCGCTCCACCATGAACTCGAGAAATGCCGATTGATCCTCCGGCTTGACGTCTTTCGCCGCAACCTTCGCGCCCCGCTGTTCGCGCAGCCATTTCCACGCCGCCTGATGCCCGGCTTCTTTCTCGGGGAGCGCGAGGAATTTTTTCAGGGCATCCTCTTTCAAAGGCAGTTCGTTGTCGGAAAAATGGCCTAACAACCACGGATCATCTCGTTGAGCGGACAATTGCCGCGCGTGCTCGTCGCAGAATGTTTCAAACTCCGGGTCGAAGACGAACATGCAGTCGTTCGGATAGCCCGTGTGCCCCGGTTTCTGATAGGTGCCACCGCGTTTTTTGCCGTAGCTGGCCATGAAATTCCAAATCTTGGTATAGACAAGCGGTTGCTCCACCGCGCGCATGGCATCCGTATCCGCCCACGCGCCCAGACCATTGAATCCATGCTCACGCAGCATCGCGGTCGTGCTGGAGGCCCAACGCTCCTTTGTTTGATAGCGCCGGTCAAACACCTCACGTGCGGCAGCGGTGGCAAGCCGGTTCACCGATGTGACACCACGATGAATCATCAGGCAGCCTTCGGGATCCACCAACCACCAACGGCCATCGACCTGGGTCGTGTGGAAAAATCCCGTGGCTTTTTCGCGCCGTGCCGTGAGTCCGCCATAACGGCTCAATCCGGCATCTTGCGCCATCGGGCGCTGTTTCACCAACTGATCCAGGGATCGCGTTTCCATGGCCACCCACTTGGCACCGGGCTTGGTGGCGACATCGACGCGTTTGAGTGACTCCTGCGCTTGCATGGAGGGCAAGCATGACATCAAGATCCAAGAGATGAGCGGAATGGAACGGGTGAGGATGGTGGATTGCGTCGCGCGTATCATGATCTTGATTTGCACTTACCCCATGCCATTTTGCAATCTTTCATGCTCGCCTGTGATTGTTTTGCTGTTGCCTCTCCGGGAACTGGCGGTAGTGTGGGCGCGATGCTACAACTTCTTCATCGATGGCAGAAATGGCCGCTATACCTGCGCACGCTGATCGGCATGGCGTTGGGTGCCGCCATCGGCCTCTGGCAAGGTCCCTCCGCCGCCGCACTCGCCAAGCCCGGCGGCATCCTTATGAGCCTGGTGCAAATGCTCGCCGCCCCGGTCGCATTCTTCGCCATCGTCCACGCCCTCGCCGGCGCGAAGATCGAGCCCGGCAAAACCCCGCATCTCTTCCGCCTTCTCATCACCAATACCATCGCCGCCATCGTGATCGGCATGACCGTGGCAAACGTGATCCAGCCCGGCAAACGCAATGCCCTGGCGGAGGAACGCGCCGCCGCCGAGCAACAAGCCGTGGCACTCCAGGATACCATCCAAGCCACCACCGCCCACGCGAAAGAAACCAAACTCACCGACAGCATCTATCAGATCCTCGAACGCCTGCCCAAAACCGTGCTCGGGCCCTTTACCGATGGGAACGTGCTCGGCGTGGTGGTGCTTGCCATTTTGTTAGGCCTGGCCCTGCGCCAGGTATCGCCGGACATTCACGCCACCACCACTACGGTGAAGGTGTTCATGGATGCCTTCATCACCATCCTCCACTGGGTGGTGCAGTTGGTGCCGCTCATCGTGATGGGAGTCGTCGCGGCCGAGGTGGGGAAAAATGGCTTTACCTCATTCATCAATTTGCTGTGGCTGGTGGTCGCAGTGCTCGTCGCGTTGAGCTTGCAGTTCCTCTACTACATGACGCGCATTTATCTGCAATCGTGGGTCACCCCGCGCGTGCTCATCCGCCACTGCCGCGATGCCCTGGTGATGGCCTTTTCCACCTCCAGCTCCACCGCCACCATGCCGGTGACCTACGAGTGCCTGCGCACCAATCTCAAGCTGCGCAAACAATCCGCCAATCTCGGTGCGCTGGTCGGCGCGAATTTCAACAACGACGGCACCGCTCTCTACGAATCGATGGCCGCGCTGTTCATCGCGCAGTTGATCGGCATGGATCTCAGTCTGAGCGAGCAGCTCATCATCGTGCTCTGCGCCATGGCCGCATCACTCGGTGCCGCCGGCATTCCCTCCTCCGGCATGCTGACCATGACCCTCGTGCTCACCGCCGTCGGCCTGCCGCTGCACTTCAGCCTGCTGCTCATCCCCATCGACTGGTTCCTCGACCGCTTCCGCACCATGATCAACGTCAGCGGCGATCTCTGCGTCGCCTGCGTCCTCGACGGCAAACATCCCGAGTCGGAACACGTGACAGAGTGATGATCCGTCTGATGTAGCCCCCGTGCTCGGTGTGGGCGGGGAGGCTTACCATGCGGGGCGATGTGCGGCATCATACGGGAGCCACAGCAAGGCCACCAACTCCACCTTGACGTCCGTGCGGGCGGGTTTGAGTGACTCGGCCTCCAGTGCCAACGCACTGGTCTCATAGCTGGCGGAAATGCGGGCGATCTCTTCCTGCGTCTCGCGCTCCAGCGCGGCCAGCTCTTCCTGAATCATGGCGATTTTTTGCTCCGCTGCCGTGACGTCTTGGCCTTGCTTGTAGGCTCCGGTGGCGGAACTGAGGGCGGATTTGCCACGAGTAAGAGTGCCCATGCCCATTCCGCCGCGCTTGCTGCCGAAGAGGGAACCAAGCACCCCGGTGAGGATGGACATGCCCGCCTGCATTTTCGCGCTGGTGGCCTCGGCTTTTTGTTTGGCCAACTGCGCCTCTGCGGTTTGCAATTTCGCCTGCACGGCTTGCAGTTTTTTTGCCATGGTGGCACGCAGTTTGTCCACTGCCGCATCACGCACCTCGCGCGCCTGCAGTGCCAGACGCAGACGGAAGTCCGCTTCACTTTCGTCCGCTTTGGCATAGGCATCGAGGGCATCGCAACGCCACACATCCATGCGCTGTTCGCGGTAGAGTTGATCGGCGAAGTCCTTGCCCACGGGGCCATAGGCATCCTTGTTCATGGCATAGCCGGGGAGATCGCCAAAACTCACGGAGGCACTCGGTTCGGTAAGAAAATGAGCCACCGCCGGGAGCTTGTCCAGAGGGTGTTCCCAGTCGATGCCGTTTTTGAGAATCGGATGAGCTGTCACCACCGACCGCTCAGCGGACAGTCCGGCTTTTTTCGATTCGAAATGCACGGTCCCCACGCGCAGCAGGTGCGGGAGATAGGTGACACCGTCGGCATCTCCCGCCACGGCCACAAAGCGCTCGATCACTCCCGCGCCCACCACCGGATGGGGCTGGGATGCCCCGGCTGCTGCCGAAGGCAGGGCCATGGGGTTAGCTGCAGCCGCAGGTCTCTCAAACGCCGCGCGTTTCGGATCCATCAGCGTCTTGATCTGTGTGCGCGTCAGCGGCCCGCGCAGGTAGCTCATCACCCAGCGCACATGAAACACCTCCGGCCCGTCATCGTGCACGTTGTTCATCAAGAACACCCGGTTGCCCAGGCCGGAGAGCAACACTTCCATTTTCTTGCGATCAAACTTCGCGTTCTGCGAGCCCGCCGCCCCCTCCAGACCATCCAGCACCCGCATCTTGTCGCGCTCGGTTTGCAAACGCCCGAGGAACCACGAGCCGATGTTCGACAGCGCCTTGTAATCCAGGTCCACCGGATTCTGCGTGGCTAACAAACATCCGACGCCAAAGGCGCGCGACTGCTTCAACAAGGTCATCAGCGGTCGCTTCGATGGTGGATTCGCCGTGGGCGGCAGGTAGCCGAAAATTTCATCCATGTAGAGAATGGTCCGCAGCGATGAGGTGCCGCTCTGCGCGCGCATCCAGCCCAGCATTTGATTCAACAGCAGCGATACGAAAAACATCCGTTCCTCATCGCCGAGGTGGGCGATGGAAAAAATCGAGAGACGCGGCCTGCCATCCGGCGCGGTCAGCATCGAGGCAATGTCCAGCGGCGCCCCTTCCAGCCATGACGCGAAGCCCGGTGAAGCGAGCAGAGTGTTGAACTTCAGCGCCAGCGCCTGACGGTCTTTTTGCGGCAGAAATGACTCCAGATCCATCACGCCGACTTTATCGAAGGCCGGCTTCTGGATATGGCGGATGAGATTTTCCAAGGTGATGTCCTGACCGGCATTCCAGGCGTGCTGAAAAATCGCCGCCAGCAACACAGCGGCCGGGCTCTGGCCGTTATCATCCGCCATGCCGATCAAGGACAACAACGACGAAACCGTGCTCTCGATGCGCTCGCCTAACAACTCACCATCATCCATCACCTCAAACGGCGGAACGGCGAGCGAACTGAGGATGGACACCGGAATGCCCGCCTTGCTGCCAGGCGTGAACACGTTGATGTCCACCTGCTCGCGGAACTGCTTCACGCGCTCCAGCGGCTGCCCCCAGTCGGCCAATCCTTTCTTCCACATGGCAGCCGTGGATGCCGCGAACTCCGGCACACTCACACCTTTTTTCGCCGCATCATCCTCATTGATCCACGGTTGAAATTCCTCCGTGCTCATCTGTGGAAACGTCAGCAGCAAGTTCGCGATATCGCCCTTGGGATCAATGATGATCGCCGGGATGCGATCCATCGCCGCCTCCTCTAACAAGGCCAGACACAAGCCCGTTTTCCCCGAGCCCGTCATGCCCAGCACCACGCCGTGTGTGACCAGGTCCTTCGAGTCATACATTACCAACTCCTCGGCCAGCGCCTTGCTTTCCAAATCATAGGGACGTCCCAGGTAAAAGCTGCCGAGTTTCTCGTAATCATCGCGGTTGATTTCCATGCCTCCATTCTACCAAGCACCCGGATTTCAGCGAGAAAAAAGCCCATCCATTTTCGCGCATGCAGACGGACACCACGTTTCCACAATGGAACTCTTTCATCGCGCAAACACCAGCAGGTTCCCCTGATCCGTTAGAATGGCGAATCCACCGTCGCCACGCGGGGCGATGTCGATGGGTTTGCCAGCATCCGATGGCAGGGCCAGCGTGGCGCACGCTGAAACCAGATTCTGCCGCGCATAAACGACACCGCCCGTTTCATGGGCGATCACAATCGAGCCATCGGGAAGAAAACAGGCGACGGGACGGGTGCCCGGCGCGGAATAGAGGTTGACCGTTTCAGGAGGTTTGCCGGGCTTGCCGACTTCTAACAGAAGCACTTCATCGGCCAGGGTGATGAGCGCTTGACGTGCGTGCAGAATGGGTGAGAGATGAAGGGTCGTGGGAGCTTCGCCCAAGTTCACCGTGGAGAAGAGGCCATCGGGATGACGCCAGGCCAGGAAGCCGGCTGCGGTAAAGCAAAAATGATTGAGGTGTCCCGCGATACGCCAATCGAGACCAAGCACATCAGGGGGAGCCAGATCGATGGGAAAACTACGTCGAAGCTCGGCGGCTTCGGAATAAATATGAAGAGCGAGTGAGGACGTGGCGGTATACTCCAACAGGGCAAACTCACCATTCGTTCCGATGACGCCGGCTGCCAGAATGTTGCGCAGCGTGCTGATCGCGGCGTCGGCGGCACTGGCACTGCGATCGAGTGGCTGGTAGTGTACGGTTTTCCGCTCGGGGAAATGAAAGAGCCGGCTGCCGCCCTCTGCCGACATCACCACCTGGTGCCGGACCTCGGTATTGCCGGGATCGTTGGCGATACGCAGCGCGGAGGATCGGCAGGCATTGTCCCGGAACTGCGCCACTGCGAGCATATCGCTGCCGTAGCCGGCGATTGAGACTCCTTTGTTGGTGGTGGCGAGGGAATCCCATCGGACTCCGCGGGAAATCAGCAGCACTTGCAGTGGACGCAGAACGCCGCTTGGGGCTCCGGAAGCAGGCACTTTGGGCGGATTTTTGCGCAGGGAAAATCTCTCCGCATCGCGAGCGAGAATGATGTCTCCCGGCACGAGCTTTGGCAAAAAGGCCAGCAACTCGGCTGTGCCGTTTTTTTGTTGGCTCAGTGTTTCACCGATGTGGCGATACGCATGATGTTCCAACCTCGTGAGGAACGCGGCATCGGACCAACGTTGTGCTTCCTGATGGCAGAGGTTGAGCTTTTTCGCCAGGGGGAAAGAAGCGACCTGAGTGGCAAAGATGCGATCCATGAGGCCGAGCGCCTGCGTCACGCTTCCCTCCTCACGATGGATGGTGAACATCGCCTGGAGTACGGCGTCCGCGCGATTTCCTGAAATCCACACGGCATCGAGCAATTCCAGTGCGGCGGCGCGCTCTCCCAGTTTTGTCGAGAGAATGCGGGCCTTCTGCAGAGGATCGCGCTGCACCTCCACTTCCGCATGCCATAATTCACGCGCTTGCTGGTGATTGCCCAACTGCGCATGAAGGTCACCGGCTTTTTCAAACTGCTTCGCTTCCGCATAGATCGAGGCCGCCTGCAGCAGCAGCCCGGCCTTTTCCAAACACTGCGCGGCAGCGGACTTGTTGTTGAGCTTGTGCAGATAGATCGCGACGGCGTCACGGTGCTTTCCGGCATCTGCCAAGGCACGTGCCGCACCGGCCCAATCACCTAACAGATTTCCGAAGATGTAAGCGGCGCGATCGTATCGACCCAGGGAAATTTCACGCATCGCGGCTTCGCGATACTGGCGTTCGAGCTTCAGACGCGCTTCATGGGCGATGTCCCATCCATCGATCGCGCCGCCGCCATGACCGAGGGAAAACCGTGTGCTGTTCTGACCGAGTTTCCAACTGGGCTGGGCCGTGCCGCGCGATTGTTCGATGCCCGCCAGCGGCAATGCATAGCGCAGCCCCAGATCCGGATCCGTCTCCATCAGCTTCATCAAACGGTCGATCTCACGACTGCGGCTGTCCCTCAGATGTTGCCAGTTTTTTTCGGCCCATTGGCGGATGCTGTCGCGATCACCCGATGCGGCCGACGGCAGGCCCAGGCCTTTCACCAGCCAGCCCACACCTAACAGAAATCCTCCCGCAATCCCCTTGCCCAGCATGCCGAGCTTTTCACCGATGCCTTGACTTTCCGTGGCCAATTGTCCGCCCTGATCGCCGATCTGCTTGGCAGCCTCATCGAGCATGAGATTCGGATCAGGAGGTGCAGAAACGACCAGCGCATGAAGCTCAGGAGCAAAGCGTTCCACCGGAACCGCCCCATTCCAGCGCAGGCCGCGTTCCGGAGGGCACTTGAGCAAGCGGGCGGGAGGAAGGGCATCCTTCGGATCAAAGCCGATCAGTCCGAACACCGGATGAAAAAAGTGGACGCGATAGGGGAAAAAATAGTCGCTCTCATTTTCCAGCAGTCCCGCAGACAGCTCCGCGTCGAGAGGCGCATGAACCCGGGATGCGATCTCTGTGAGTGCTTGAACACGAGGAGAAAATTTCACCATCCCCGCCAGCGGCAACAAAAACACCCCGACCGCACGGGGATCCGCGGCGGAAGCAGCGACCGGATAGATCGCCACATCGCAGCCCATGGCCCGGCAGCGGGCCACCTCACCCAGCCAGTCCAACGGGTCCGAAGAAGCAAGCCAACCCGCCGACACCGGAGGCGACGGGCGATTTGTGCGAACGAGATGAAGCGGTGGGATCATGGCGATCAGGGAGAAGAAAGTAGGTGATTGAGCTCCGTCATCGCCGCGCGACTCGGACTGCTGGCACCGGGCGGCAACAATCGTTTTTCATGAGAAAACAGCTGATGTGTGTGATTCCACACGCTGGCGGCAGGCGTGGTGAGAAGAATGCTCCAAGGAGAAAATCCCGACTTGTCCGACTTGCGCAGATGAAGGATGCCGCGCGGATCGAGCCATACTTCCCTATCATCCCCCCACATCCCTCGCTTCAGGATCACGCCCGGCGCAGGCGAAAATTCCGTGTTTTCGAAGGCGGTAAAACGAGTGGCACCCTCTCTGACTATTGACCAGGTGAGCTTTACCGGATCAAAGGCGAGGCAATCGTTCACCGTCTTCACGCGTAGCACGTTTTTTTCCAAGGAGAAATGTGTAGGCTGAAACTGCCGGGGCCATGTGTCGTCTTCGTAGGACCAATTCTGACTCACGGATGCGGGCTCATTTTCCGAGACTTTCACCTCGATCATCTTGCCATCAAAGAGCAACCGCGGGTTGGCAGGCAGCGCATCCAGTTGCATCTCGGCGAGACGGGTACCGTTTGTCAGCGAAAGGGCTTCGACGTTGGTGGAATAGGCTAGAATCGCCGCGTTACCACTCACCGCCGCAAAGCGTGGAAAAGCATGACGCGATGACACCACCTGAATTTCCTCAAAACGGTCCTTACTCCAGCGAAACACGCGAACCACCTCACCGGGAGCCTCACCCGAGGCGATGACAATGACATCGCCGTTGTCATCGCGGCCGATCCAATGCTGACGCCCCGGAATCTGGCAATGGAGTTCCCACGCCCCGCATCCCGGCCCGGGCCACAGCATCAACCCACGATCCTGACTCACCCCCACAAGTCCCTCCCCCGCATCATCTAGCAGGTATGTGTTGTATTGTGGCACGTGCGCAAACAAAAATGGCAGCCGTTTGTTCGCATAGACCGGCAACAGCAGTGACAAGGGATCCGGTTCCCAGGGAGCCTCGATGGCCGATGGTTCTATGCGCGGCGTCTCCATCATATCCCCCAGCGACAAGGTTCCCCGGCATAGCACGCGATTGCCGGCAGGCGACCATACTTGCATTTCCATGCCACCGCCACGAGACAGCGCGATCACACGGAAGTGCCCGCTTTTCGCGTGAATCCATGCGGCGATTTCACCTAACAGAAAACGGACATCTTCCTCTTCCAGATGTTCGCACGCCGTGATGAAGGTCAGATCCGGGATCAAGGGATCATCGATGATTTTTGCGGAGTCCCACCATGTCGTGAGAAATTTCACCGGATCCGGCAAGGGAATCAAGGTTTCCAGAGCATGGAAAACGCCTGCGGGTGTGGTGAGATCGATGAATTCAAAAGCATCGCGTGTCGCTGCCGCCACCTCGAAGATTTCATTCGACTCTCGCCATGCCGGATGATGGCGCAGGCCCAGCGCGATGCCGAGCGAGATAATCCGTTCCGAACCCCAAAGGCGGATGCCGCGATCCAGCAGAACCGTATGACTCACGGCCACATCCATCGGTGGAATTTCACGACGGAAATACAAGGCCTCATTGTGAACGAGGCGGGCTGCCAGCACCAGGTCATCCCATGCCAATTCGCCGGGCAGCAAGCGATCGATGGTACCGCGATTGGCGATGTCAGAAATGCCGCCCACGGGCAAGTCGCGCGGAGCTCCGAAACGGCCGGGGAAATTGATCATCGCGATCGCCCGTTTTGCCACGGAGGCCGCCGCGCCGCCCTCGCCACCGGCTTGCAGCAATCGTTCGATCAGCTCACGCGGATCGCCGGGTTCGAGTGGCTGCTGCGGCAGCTCCGGTGGAATCAGCGTTGCCGTTTCAAGGCCGGTGCGGAGCAGTGATTCAAGACTCGCCGTGTTATGCCGGGCGAGTCCAGTTTTCAGCGCGCGAATGTCGCGCAGAAACCGGGCCTTGGCTGTCATTTCGGGCTTCTGATTTTCCGCATCATAGAGCCCAAAAATCGATAAATCCCGCAGCACCTGTTCCGAATCACGGCGCAACAGGCAATGTGGCCCCCCTTCAAACAAGGCGGCCATCAGATGGCATTTCGCGGCGAGGGAACCGCGCAGGTCTTGCGGCAATTGATGGATTTGATCCAGCCCGGTGATCAGCACCGCGGCGACCTCGGCAGGAATCGGCTCGTTCGCGGAAATGCCCATCACGGAACGGATCGCGGCATGATTGGGGGCACGTTGCGATGGCCAATCGCTGCGGCAGGCAGCCAATACCAGAAGTATCGTGCCCAGGGGCGGGATTCCTTTTTCCGCTCCGAGATAACCCAGCACCGTGTGCACTTCCGGCCACAGCGCCAGGGTTCTGCCATCCGACCACTCGATCGCGTCACGCCCCTCACTCCATTTCCAGAAGTGATCATCGGGCGGTATCGCGTAGTTGATCGTGCGGTGGGATAACATGAATCAGGCCGGTTTCGTAGTTCGCACCGCAGGTCGGGTGGCAGGGATGAGATTTTCCTGATCCACCTCCTCGTGGCTGCCATCGGGATGCAGCAGGGACATCCGGTTGCTGCCCAGTCCGAGAATTTCTTCTAACAATTCCGGCCAGACATGATCCGGAAGCCGCCAGCCACAGGGCAGCCAGAGCCGTCCCATACGATGGAATCCGGCTCCGGGCAGCGGAGGCAAGGGACTGCCCACGACCATCGCGCGGCCATCCTCGCAGCAGGCAAAACGCAAGCACTCGATGCGGACGGACAAGGCAGTGGAAGCCCAGCAGGAAAAATCCGCAAAGTGACAAATCAGCGCACCAGCCGCATGGCCCGCATCATCAGGCACGAGCTGGAAAGCGACGGCCGGCGCAGGCATGCCGGGCGCACCGCGCCGGGGAGGCACGATGGGAAGCAAATCCGCCACTTCGCGCCAACCCTCCTGCGGCAAAACAGCTTCGGGCACACGGTGGCCTTCCCTTGTCAGTTGACCCGTCGCGTCGGCGGTCCAGCGACCTAACAATGGCAGTTTGGGAAAAATTTCCTCATCGTCCGCCGCGACCCTGAGCCAATAGGCATCCGTCCCATCAGCACGCAACTGCCAGTGCGGAAGACTGCGATAGGCGGCAAGCACCAGCAAATCACTCGCAGCGATCCTGCCCACACGATGTGTCACAGCACTCATGACGTCTGCGCGGGCCGGTTGATTTTTTTCCACAGCGCGGAAACCCTTTGATTCAAAGAATCACGCGCCACGCCCGCCGCGAGCCACTCGAGACGATTCGCTAGTGATCGCAGCTCGTCCGCTGCCGCCATGTCATCAGGATCTCTGGCCAAGCGGGCTTCCACGTCATCGAGCCCGCGCGCGATCACATCCGGATCAGGTGCGCGGTGAACATGCGCCTGCGGATGATCGGCGGAGTCCTGGGACTCGCTGGCGAGCGTGGCGGCGACGATCGATTCGATGATCTCGATTTGTTCCTCGCGATCCCACACGTGACGCAGCACCCACAGGTCCGAAACACGCGCCTCCATCCGTCCGCACAGCAGAGCGCTGGCAGCCACCACGCGCTGCAAACGCACGGCACGTCGATCAGAAATGTCCATGCCAGCGTGGCGGAGTTTCAGCACCAAATCGAGATAGGCCGGGCGCACGATTGATAAATCGACACCACGCACGCCTTGCTGAAACTCGCGCAGATCGGCTGCGGTGATATTGGCCGACGGTGATGCCTCGTTTTTCTCCAAGTTCCAGCCCGCCGAAAGCACCTGCGCGAGCTGATTTTCCGGAACCGGACCACAGCGCACACGCAGGAGGAAACGATCGAACAAGGCGCGCAAAGCGTCGTCTTCCGGCAGGTGGTTGCTGGCACCCGCAAAAAACAGCGCGGGGATCGCACGCGTCTCGCGACCGCGGCGGAAAATGCGCTCGTTCAATGCCATCAGCAGGCTATTGAGAATGGCGCTGTTGGCATTCAGCAACTCATCGAGGAACACAATATCGGCCTCCGGCAACATGCCATCCGTATTCGTCACGAGATCGCCCTCGCGCAAACGGCGGATGTCAAAGGGGCCGAAGAGTTCGTTAGGTTCAGTGAAACGCGAGAGCAGATAATCAAACGTGTGTCCGTGAATCCGGGCGGCCAGCGAATGCACCAGCGCGCTCTTCGCGGTGCCCGGAGGACCGAAAAGAAACAGGTTTTCGCGGGCGGCGAGACTGACGCCCATCAGGTCGATGATTTCGTCTTTTCCGACAAATGCGTGTTTCAGAGGATCCAGCACTTCGCGAGCGAAGCGCTGGGCAAGATCGGCGATGGTATCTGGTGTCATGATGCGATAACGGTAAGGAGTAGGCCATGGCTGAGCTCGACAGCGTAGTTGCCGAGCTTGGAGCGGAGAAGCGAGTGAATCGCCGGGATGGCAAGACATGCGGTGTCCGCGCGCTCCAGCGCACGTTCCGCGAAAAGCTGCGCCAGCCCCGCATGCAGGAAAAGAGAGTGGCTGGCATCCGCCTGACGATGCATACCCGGCGCGGCCAGCGGCGCGACCAGGGCGATCCGCTCCATTTCCTTCACCAAGGGATCATCCTCCGAGAGAGCTCGAGCCATGCGATAGAGGGCCGCCCAGTGGCGCAGACTGAGATCCGCGGAAAAATGAGCCGCGGGGTCATCCGCATCCGGCATGGCGGTGCCGCGGAGCCAGCGCGCGATGTCATTTTCCCCAAGATCACGAAATGCCACCAGACAGGAGGCGCGGAACAACAAATGCGCCCCCCACTGCGCTGCATGCGGATGAAATGCCAAGGCTGGTCCGGGCAAATCCAGCACCGCGCTCTCGTGCCACTGTTCCAACAAGCGAAGAGCGGCACGTTCCGTCTTGCCATCCGTGGCGACATCAATCGCGGTCTGGAGGTCAAGGCTGCCTGCCGCCAGTTCGGCCCGACCTTGAACATGAAGGGAATGGAGAAAACGGGTGAGCACGTGACAGCATTGATCTAACACGCCAACTTCCCTTCGCCAAGAGGCAATTCAGATGGATGCACGAGTTTTCCCTCATCGATGGCAGCGCGATCACCCACTTAGAGAGAGTCACACTTGCCAGCACAGCGGAAATTTCCGGATCAAGGATCAAAATGCGGTGTCATCTCCGGCTGGGGCTCAGGGAAAAAAGTATCCGCCACTATGCCGATGCCGATGCAGAGTGCGATGCTGCCCCAGATCAGCAGTAGGGCCCATTTCCCGGCACGGCGCGAGGCTGAGGAATCCGAGAACAGCGCGAGAAACGCCAGAATGTGTGCCACCGCAAACGAGGGCAGTCCCACCAACATCGGCAATAACATCATTTCGCCGCCCTCCCATGTGCCGCCCAAGCTGTGCAGGAGCGGAAACAACAGACCGACCACCACAAACATGCCGGCACAGCCGATGGAGCAGCCCCCGGTGCGAGTACTTTGACGCGGTTGATTCACTGGCTCGTTGCTCACGCAGGATCGATGGATGAAATATGTTTCAACCGATGAAGGTAACCACGCTCCAGCCAACCAGACCGGTGCTGAGGATGCCGAAGACCACCAATGCGGCACAACCGGCGCTACTCTTTTCTTTCTGCGCCTGCCACGCCTCATTCGCCGTCAAATCAGAGCGGCAGTGGGGACAGATGTTGGCCAGACGGGAAATGGATTGCTGACATTCCGGACAATGAGCCGAACCGCCGGGGCGATGGGTGTAGGTTAATGACATAAGGATGGAAAATGATGCGTTAGACTACGTCAAGCATCTCTCTCCGGTCAAGGAGATTCCTCCAGTGCCCGGGCTAAGGATTGCGGCGCGGTGAGGCGAGGGCCGCGAGCGGGATTTTTTGAAAGACCATGTCCGCCTGCGAGGATTCGTAAAGGATGCCGACGTTGTGATCATCCACCATCACCAGTGAGGAATACATGGCACCGGGCTGATCTAACAACAAGTGATGTTCCTCCGGCCAGGTGACGCCGCCATCGAAGGACACTTGCAGGGTCATGCATTTGCGGGCGCTTTTGTCGCGCGGGTTGGAAAAAATCAGAATCCGGCGTCCATCAGCGAGTTGGTGGGAGATCATGGAGGCCATGCAGACTGGCTCCGGCAGAGCCGCATGATCGGCGGGATGGAGTTTCCAGGTTTGACCGAGGTCGCGGGTGACTGCCATGGCACGCCCGTTGCGCTGCGATGAATCGCCTCGGTTGCGATTGTCCCGCATGTTGAGGAGCAGAGAGCCATCGGACAACTCGGCGACGGCGCATTCCGTGGTTTGGGAGCGGGCGTGGGTGCTGACGATCCATGTCTTGCCGTGGTCCTTGCTGCTGATGATGTTAGAAAAAGGCACACCTTGGGCATCGCGGCCCTGGGTGGGCATGACGAGTGTGCCATCGCGCAGGGCGATGCCGTTACCGGGAGCGGGGGCAAACAGATGCCAGGCGGGGTCCTTGAGGCGGGCGGTCCAGTTTTCCGGAGTGGTCCATGTGATGCCGTGATCGCGCGAGTGGACCATGAGAAATTGCGAGGAAACGTGGAGATCGTGTCCCGGTTCCGAGCCCTTGCCGGTCCATTGATGGGTTCCGGGTTTGCCATGCGTCCAGACGGCGGAAACCATGATCTCGCCGGTGTGGGGATCGACAATGATGTTAGGATCCGAGCAACCGTTTTCGCTTTGCGGTTTGCCGCCGTGTTCGCCCATGTCCATGATGGGCACGGGATGGGTCCACGTTTGACCGCCATCGGTCGAGCGCGAGAGACCGATGTCCATGTGCCCTTGCAGATCGCGGGCCGATAGATAACGCATGTCATAAACGGCGAGCAACGAGCCATCATTGGCGCGGGCCACGGCGGGAATGCGGAAGGTGTGACAGGAAAATTGCCCGCGTTGGTGAATCGGGTATGCCGGGCGCAAGTCAGGCAAAGCGCCCGCCGCCGGAACCGCCTGACTGCCATCGGCGAAGGTAACGGAGAGACATGTCACCTGCCCCACTGCCAGCAGATCCGTGCCCGGCTTGAGTGAACCTAACAAACGAAAGCGATGGGTGCCGGATTCCAGCGTGTGGTTGCCCTGAAAGATGATCTGGTTCTTTTCCCGCGTGACGGCGTTCCACTGGCCCGGCAAATCCGGCTGAAGTGAGGCGAAAAAGTCATCATCGCCCGCCAGCTCATAGCGCAGCGCGGTGATGGTGCGTTTCTCCGGCAAGACCAGCGTGTGCTCCAGCACCGGGCGCGGCTTGTCATCCGTCAGCAAGGGAAACACCGTGCGGGCCTGGGTGAAAGCAGGTGCGGCGATCGCAAGCGGATGCCCCAGGGCAAAACCCAGCAAACAAAACCAAGGGCGCAAGTTCATGCGGAAAGAGAAGCGGTTTTGGTGCTTGTCATCAAGGCGGAAGAACCGGTAGGGTTGGCAGACCGTCACATACGGATGTCCAGCGCGCGGTGCAAGCGTCAGTGTGAGCGTTTCGATCATGATGCGTAGTTTCTTCATCATCTTGTGTTGTGTGACCCGCGTGATGGCGGGTTATGAGTGGAAACATCTGCCGGAGATTCCGGAACCGCGCGGACTTGCCGCGGTCTTTGCCGGGGTGTCGCATGATGCGTTGATCGTGGCAGGAGGAGCGAATTTTCCTGATGCTCCGCCGTGGCAGGGTGGCAACAAAGTATGGCATGATCGCGTATGGGTGCTGCGTGCCGGTGAGCAAACGTGGCAGGAGATGGGGCGATTGCCGCAGGCGCTCGCGTATGGTGTGGCGGTCACCTCTCCGGAGGGAGTGATCTGCGCGGGCGGGTGTGATGCCACGCAGCATGTGTCCGATGTTTTTCTGATGAAGTGGACGGGCGCGAAGGTCCAGATCTCGCCCTTGCCATCGCTACCCGTGCCGCTGGCACACATGGCGGGTGCGTGGGTGAATGGGACATGGCATGTGATCGGTGGCACCACGAGTCCGGAGGCGGTGGAGGCATCGGCAAGGCATTTCGCTTTTGACGGCAAAGCATGGAGCGAATTGCCCGCGCTCCCGGCGCAAGGCCGCATTCTGCCGGTGGCGGGCGCGCGCGATGGTGCCTTCTATGTTTTCTCGGGTGCCGCCCTGCACGCGGGGGAAGATGGCAAAGCAGTGCGCACGTATCTGCGCGATGCTTGGAAATACGATGCCAGCGGTGTGTGGCAACGCCTGCCGGATCTACCACGCGCCGCAGTGGCGGCGCCATCGCCCGCCACAGTGATGGGGGCCTCCCATTTGCTGGTGATCGGTGGCGATGACGGCTCGCTGGTGAGCTACGAACCCAAGGACACACATCCGGGGTTTTCGCGAGAAATGTTAGGCTTTGATACGACGACGAAAACCTGGTCGGTGGCGGGCACCATCCCGGCGAGTGTCACCGCCGCCGTGACGGCACCGATGGTATCGTGGCAAGGCAGCGACTGGATGGTAAGTGGCGAGAGCAGGCCGGCCGTGCGGACACCGCAGGTGACGGGCATTTCCGGCAAGCCTGAGGCAGCGGCCTTCGGTGCGCTAAACTGGATCGTGGTGGCCGTGTATCTGGCTGGGATGATTGGCATCGGCTACTACTTCATGAAACGCGAGGGGGCATCAACCACAGACGCCTATTTCCGCGGCGGCCAGCGCGTGCCCGCATGGGTCGCCGGCCTATCGATTTTTGCGACGATGCTGAGCGCCCTGACCTTCATGGGCATTCCCGCACGGGCCTACCGCACGGACATTTCCTGGTACATCGGGCAGTTGCCCATCCTGCTCATCGTGCCGCTGGTCATGGCTTGCTACCTGCCGTTTTTCCGCAAGCTCAATCTGACCTCGGCTTACGAATATCTGGAGCAGAGATTTTCGTTAGCCTGTCGCTTGTTTGCCTCGCTATCCTTTACGGCGTTTCATCTCGGGCGCATCGCCATCGTGCTCTATCTTCCGGCGCTGGCGCTGGCGACGGTGTCGGACATCCCGGTGGTCACCGCGATTGTGTTGATAGGCGTATTATGCCTGATTTATACTGTGATGGGCGGCATCGAGGCCGTGGTGTGGACGGATGCCATTCAGGCGCTGGTGCTGATGGCAGGCGCGTTGTTGTGTTTCATCCTGGCGGTCTGGCAGGTGGATGGTGGGTTGATGGGCGTGGCAAAAGTCGCTGTCGCAGACCGGAAATTGTTCGATAGCCTGGCGTGGAGTTCATGGAGTCCGCGCGATGGCACGAATTCCGTGTGGGTTCTGTTTGTGGCATTCTTTTTCAACTCGCTGGTGCCTTACACATCGAGCCAGGATGTGGTGCAGCGCTATGTGACAACGCGCGACATCGATGCCGCGAAACGGTCACTACGTCTGACAATGTGGATGTCACTGGCGGGCAGCATGCTGTTTTTTCTGTTAGGCACGGCGATTTACGCATTTTACCAGCATCATCCGGCACGGCTTGATCCCACTCTGGCTTCCGGTGACTCCATACTGCCCTTTTACATCTTCCACGAGCTGCCTGCGGGCATATCCGGGCTGATCATTGCCGCGATCTTTGCCGCCGCGCAGTCCACCATTTCCTCGTCACTGAACAGTGTGGCGACGACATTTGTCAAAGACATCGACGCCCGCTGGCTGCGACCGGGGCGCGATGACCGCAGCTACCTGAGATCGGCGCAGATCATGGTGGTGGTGGCGGGGCTGTTCGGCACGGGGATCGCTGTGGTCATGGCGTATGCGGAGATTGAATCGGCATTCGCCACGTTCAACACGATGATAGGATTGACGGCGGGTTCGTTAGGAGGGCTGTTCGCGCTGGGCATCTTCAGCAGGCGAGCCCATGCCACCGGTGCGATGGTGGGAGCGGTGGCGGGATTCGTGGTGGTGTTGCTGCTTCACCTCGGCAAAGCCCCTGTGAGCGGATTGTTGTATGCGGCCATCGGTTTCATTGTCTGTTATGCGGTCGGACTGATCGCGAGTCTGATTTTTCCGGGCAAAGGAGATGCCAGCCTATCGTGGCGGAATCGGCACTCCCCATGAATCCGCTAGACGATGCGGAGGAAAATGTCCGCCGGACACTTGCCAAACCGTGCTGAGTGTGTAGGCTGCGAGCAGGTCCCGATGAGTCTTCTCAAGTCAGAACTGAGTCTCCATGACAAAGCCGCCCAGTTGCTGGAAGCGGCGGGATATGCTGACGTGGCCAAGTTGGCCGCCTGCGATGCCGCTGCGTTGCGCCAACATCTCCTGGAGATCAACCGCAAACACAAGATTTACAAAAAACCACCGGCACTGAACGCCGTGGAAAAATGGATAGAAGATGCGCGTGCGGCATCTGCACCCGGGGAGACATCACCCGCGCCCATTGCTACGGAGGAGTCGAAAGAATATCCTTTGCCAGCGGATTATGTCAACTTCGAGCTGGATCCGGATGTGTTGGAAATGATTGCACTGGCACCGCTGGCGCTGCCCATCCCCGGGAAATCGCTGGCGGAAAAACAAGTGCCGGTCTCGGAAATCCCCGAGGGCATCCTGCTCACGGCGGCACGCGGTGATATCTCCATCCGCGTCGGCACGAAGCCGGTGGAAAAAACCCAGGAGAGCCAGGTGGTGAAAACGCCGGTGCATCAGGGCAGCTACGTCAACACCATTTCCTTCGGCCTCAAACGGGAAGAAGTGGATCGCTCGCGCATCCGTTCGATCCAGGAATTTGCCGATCCCAGCAAGCTGCCAGACGTCGAGGACCACAAGGCGAAAGCGGAAGAACGCATGCGCTTGCTGCGTGCCGCGTTGCCCGAGACCAATGCAGGCGTGGATCCCTCCTCGCGGCGTTACATTCGCGGTGTGCTGCACTCGAATCCGCTGCAAATCTGGTGGGGCGCGTTGATCACCCTCGGCTGCCATGTGATGATTCCGCTGGGAATTTTCGCGGCGTTCGCGCTGCTATTGAAGGACAATGGTGCGTCCTTGTTCCAATGGGTGCCCGGATGGTTTCTCGCCTTGCCGCTGGGAGTGTTTGTCGTGGGATTTCTTTATTTGATCATCAGCTTTTCCTGCACTTGCCGGATTTGTGGACAAAAGTGTTTCGTGCCGCGCAACTGCCTGAAAAACCGCAAGGCGCACCACATTCCCGTGCTCGGCTACGTGTTTGCCGTGGCTCTGCACATCGTGCTGTTCCGCTGGTTCCGCTGCACGTATTGCGGCACCCCGGTGCGGGTGAAAGAATGAGTCACTGACGGTCGCGACTGTCGATGAGAATCGTCACCGGCCCGTCATTGCAAAGTCGCACCTGCATGTCAGCGCCGAACACACCACGTCTCACGGGCACGGCAGCAAAGTGCTGCAATTGCTTACAAAAATCCTCATACATGGGCGCAGCAATGGCTGGATCCGCCGCCCGCAGAAACGAGGGCCGATTGCCTTTTTTGGTCGATGCGTGCAGAGTGAACTGACTGACCACCAGAATGGCTCCGCCGGCATCCTTCACATGGCGGTTCATTTTCCCCTCGTCATCCGGAAAAATTCTCATCTGGGCGACCTTGCCCACCATCCACGCGAGATCCTCCGGCTGGTCTCCCTGCTCCACGCCTAACAACAGCAGCAGGCCCTTGCCGATGGAACTATGCTCGACCCCGGAAATGCTCACGGAGGCCTCACTGACGCGCTGAATCACGGCTCGCATGGGGCTGATTGCACGATCAGAACACGCCGGTGTCACGCAAAATTTCAGCAATGCGCCTGCGTTCCGACACCTTGATATCCGGGTAGGCATCATCGGCTGCGGGGTTTTCCAGCACTTTCTTGAGCTTCGTAATGACGCGTGATTTCACCGAGTCCGGCAGGGTGGCAAATGCCTCCGAATAAATCATGAAGGAGCAACGGTTTTTGAACAAACGCGAGTTGAGCTGGAAGTCCGCCAGGCTGGCACCATCGCGGGCCTTGGGGATGGCCGCACTGAATTGTTGCTGAAACGTCTCGCTGCCGGAAACACCGTCCTCGCCCATGTCCGCCTCGTTTTGGAACAAAAACCAATCGACAATGCGCTGCGCCCCCTGCTCCGCCACACGCCCCGCCGACCCTGCATCGGGATCGCCCTCGGGATCGATGGACATGCTCAAAAACCTTGCGCGATCATAGTTCATCTTCGCCGCCGTGAGCAAATTGTGCGCCTGGCATTGATGCTCCAGCACCATCAAGGCCACGATGTCACTGGTCGCGCAGGGATACTTGGATACATCGATTTTTCCACGCAGATCCGGCCAATCGAAACGCTCGGGCTGCACTGGGCCTGCCTCAGAGTAGGTGCGGTTCCCTAAATGCGGCAAGGCGATGCTGCCGGTGACATAGTAGCCACCCCAGCGCTCGGCAATGGGCGTGTCATGCATCACCAAGCCCGATCCCAAGGCCAGCAGCGGGTGACCGCTTTCATCGGGAAACACCGAGCGCACCAGCACACCCGGCACGTTTTCCGTGCGCCCGGTGCCGTGGCAGGACAGGCAATCGCTGGTATCCCGCAGCACGGTGGGTGCTTTCTCCGCATGGCCGAGATCAATCAAATAAAACACCGGACCCAACTTGCGATCGTGAAGGATCACTTCCATCATCCCGCCCGGTACGAAGCCCACATAACAATCCCGCGAAAAATACAACGCGCGCGGATTGCCCGGATGGATCAGTCCGTTTTGTTTGCTGGTTTTGGAAAACACCAACACCTGCGAGGCCTCCGGCACGTGCAACGCAGCCAGCACCTCACGCACCCGCGCGAGTTCCGTGGTTCCTTGCAAGCGCACCTTGCCCGTCTGCCAGTCCTGCGCCAGTTGCGATAGCTGATCCGTTGCCACGGCATCCGAGTATCGCAGCGGCGGCAAATCCCACAGATCCACCTGACCAAAGGCCGGACTGATCGCGAGTGAGATGATGAACATGAGGTGTTTCATGTATGGAATTCATACACCGATGGATCAGCGGATCTCTCAGCCTATCTTGTGAAAACCCGCGCATGGATTGCCTCAGGCCTGCTTCAAGGCCTCGATGAACGCGGAAAAATGCGCCACGCCAGCGAGAAGATCGTCCACCCGCAGGAATTCATCCTCCGTGTGGGCCTGATCGATGGAGCCAGGTCCCATGCAGACCGAGGGAATACCGCCACGGCTCAAATGCGCCGCGTCCGAAAACCATGGCGCACCCACCGTGCCCGTGCCCTCGCGCGCTTGCTGCAACAGTTGCAGATAGCGGTTTTCGCAGGATGTCTCCATCGGAGGATTCTCGTGCGCGTAATGAATGGTCACGGGCAAAGACAGCTCGGCCATTACTGATTCTAACAACGCCAAGGCGCCGCCGCATGCCGCGAGCGATGGCGTGAGCCGGATGTCCAACTGCGCCTCCGCGCGATCCGGCACGATGTTCGCCCGTGTGCCACCATGAAATGTGCCCACGTTCATCGTCGATCGCCCTAACACCGGGTGCGTGAATTCCGCCAAACGTGGCACCAATGCCGCCTCCAACCGGTCCACCGCGCGCGCCAGCGCAAGCACCGCATTGCTGCCCTTTTCTGGCATGGAACTGTGCGCGGCTTTGCCCGTTGCCTGCAAAGTCGCCCACAATGAGCCTTTTGTGGTGTACACAATATCGAGGGAGGTCGGCTCACCCGCTATCGCAAAGTCATAAAAGCGGCCGTGATGTTCGGCAAAATGTTTCGATCCCCACTGACCTGATTCCTCGCCCATGAACGCCACGAAATCCACCGCCACCGGCAGCGTGGCCAGTGCCGATGCATGCTCGCGCATGGCCCATAGCATCGCTGTCATCGAGCCTTTGGTATCCGATGCCCCGCGGCCCCAGATCTTGCCATCGCGCAGTTCGGCGGCGAAGGGATCGATCGTCATGTTCGCCACCCCCACGGTATCGAGATGCGGACCGAACAACACCCGCGGGCGGCCATCCAGCGGGGCGAAACGCGCGATCACATTCGGACGTCCCGGTTTCACCTCCTCCAGAAACACCTCAGCCCCCAAATCCTCCAACCATGCCTGCAAAAACACGGCCATCGCTTCTTCCCCGCCACCCGCAAAGGCGGACTGGTCATCGGGATTGACCGAAGGGATGCGAATGAGATGTTGCAGCAATTCGATGGGAGAAGTGATCATGGCCGAATGAGTGATTTCCGATGCGCGCGAAGTCTGTGCCATCCCCGCCACGACAACAACCAAAATGATACAGGCTTGTGCCACAAGATCTGTAACACAACTAGCTCTCCGGGGCATGAGCAAAATTCTCGGAATAAGATAGGATTCTTTTTGACCAGCAAGGCACTAGCTGCCACCTTTGCCGCGATGAAAATCTCGACAAGTTTAGCTCTGGCACTCCTCCTGGTGCCGGCAGGTGCGGAGGAAATCGACTACGTCGCCAAGGGCAAGGAGTTGTTTGGTCTGTGGGGTTGTGCGGAATGCCACGTCAGCACCAAGGACGATAACTCCATCAAAACCGGCCCCACGCTCTACAACCTGTTCCAGCTCAAACCCCGTGATCGCGCCGTCAATGACGCCACCGGAAAAGCCACCACCATCAAGGCGGACAAGGACTATTTTGTCAAATCCGTGCGCCAACCCGCCGTGCACCTCGCCATTTCCGAAAGCGGTCCCACCAAAGGCACCGCCTACCCGCCCATCATGCCGCAGTTCACAGCTGCTCTGCTCAGCGACTCGGACGTGGAAATGATCTGGCACTATCTTCACAGCGCAGCGGATGCCGGCAACAGCGGACCCGCCAAAGTCATGGGGCCTGCGCCCCAAGCCTCCGCCAACGCCAACCCGCTCGATGACCCGGATGAAATCATCGTCGGCAAACGTGCTCGCGTGTTCCGTGCTCCCATTCTCGAAGCCAGCGGACGCGGCATTCACGTCGGCCTGCCCAACGGCTACAACTACAGCTACGACCCCCGCTTCTTCTCCATGCGCGGCGTCTGGAGCGGCGGATTTTTGAACCTCAAAAAAGAGCGCGTGGGACGCAGCACACCCGGCTCGGATCGCGGCAAAGGCCACGCTGCCATGCTCGACGCCAGCCCTTTCCTCACGCCACTCACCGCCGATGGCAAGGCCATCGACTTCGAATTCAAAGAACCCGATGTGGCCGATGACGCCGCTGTTGAGAAACATCTCTGGAAAGGCGGCGACTTCATGAAAGAACTGGCCTCCTGGGATTGCGAATTCAAAGGCTACGAACTGAATGCAAGCGGTGAACCCGAGTTTCTCTTCCGCGTCGGCAAAAATTCCTTCCGCCAGAAAATTTCGTTCACGGATTCCGGTGAGATCGTCATCACCCTCGTCGCCACCATTGCCACACCGCAGACATTCCAACTGCGCAAGGATGGCATCACCTCGGCAAAAGTCGAGGGCGGCACACTGGACCAAGGACGCTGGTCCCTTCCCGTCGGCACAGAAACCACCTACCGCCTCATCGCCAACATCGGCCAGGCCCCCGTCGGCCGCGCCGTGGTCAATCGTGACGAAAACCTCGCCCCGCAGCCCTTGACAGTGGAGCCTGGCAAAGCCGCGCTGCCGCCGGGTTATGCCATCGAAAACTGGATGGCACCCACCGACACACACGGTCGCAAGCAATTGTTCGAGCCCACCGCCATTGCCGTGGCCAAGGATGGGACCATCGTCGTCGGCACCCGCACCGCCGGAGTATGGCGCTTGAAAAACAAACAATGGCAATTGTTTGCCGAAGGCACCTACGAATGCCTCGGCCTGGTGATCGAGGACGACAAAGGCGACGTCATCGTCATCGCGCAAAAACCCGAACTCACCCGCATCAGCGACCTCAATGGCGACGGTGCAGCCGATCGCTTCCAGACCGTCTGCGATGACTTCGGTTTCCACGGCAACTACCACGAATACACCCACGGTCCCGTGCGCGATGCTGAGGGCAACTACTACTTCACACTGAATCTCTGCCACAGCAACAATCTCAAGGCTTCCTACAAAGCCGGCGGCAATTTCATGGGCAGCATGGGCGGCTTCCGCGGTTGGGCCTGCCGCGTCACTCCCGCAGGCGTCTTTGAACCCTACGCCTCCGGCGTGCGCAGTCCCGCCGGACTCGGCATGGATCCGCAGGGACGCCTCGTTTATATCGACAACCAGGGCGAATACTTCGGCTCCTCGAAAATTTCCTACCTCAAGCAAGGCGACTTTTACGGCCATCCCTCCGGCCTCGTCTCACTGCCCGGCATGAAGCCCAGCTCGCAGGAAATCACCTTTGACAAGTGGCAGCCCAAGACTCACGTCAGCGCCCTGTGGTTCCCCCACAGCAAATACGCCAACTCCCCCGGCAACCCCGCCTGGGATCTGACCGGTGGCAAGTTCGGCCCCTACGCCGGACAAATGTTCGTCGGCGATCAAACGATCTCCACTCTCGTTCGCGTGCAGTTTGAGCAAGTCGGCAAGGTCGATCAAGGCACCATGATCATGTTCAGCCGCGATCTCGCCTCCGGCGTGATGCGCCCGTGCTTCCTGCCGGATTCCTCTCTCCTGTTAGGCCAGACCGGCCGCGGCTGGCAGTCCAAAGGCGGCAACCAGGCCGCCCTGCAACGCATCACCTGGGATGGCAAAACCGTGCCCGCCGATATCCATCACATCATCACCGAGAGCAAAGGCCTCAAGGTCGTCTTCACCGCGCCCCTGCGCGATGATGTCACCCCCGCCCAGTTGCTCGCCGACTGCAAAATCACCTCCTGGACTTACACCGATGCCGTCACCTACGGCTCGCGCGAAAACGAAAAACGCGAGAACGCCGTCGAGTCCATCGTCATTTCCGCGGATCGTAAGTCCATCCAACTGCGCATGCCGGAATTCTCCCAGCCCGCTCAGATCATCAACCGTCTGAGCAATGTGGTGTTCCAGAATCCCGACAAGCTCTTCACCGCCGCCCCTGCCCGCACGCCGCTGGAAGCCTTTCAAACCATCCGCGCTGTGCCGCAACCCTGATCCCCCGCACCGATGGCACTCACCATCCCCGCCTGGTGGCTGTTATGCGCAGCGGTGCCGGTCCTCATGCTCGGTGAGTTGATCACCGGGCGCGTGGCCTTTTTCACCCGCTACAATATCCCGGTGCCGGTGGTGGGTGGACTGACCGTATGCCTGCTCATTCTGCTGGGTGACATTTCCGGCCTCATTCACATCAACTTGCAAACCAAGATCGCGGATGCTTGGTGGACATGGATGGTCACACCCGAACCGGAATGGTGGCAGCGTCCGGAAAAGGCTTTCAACCAACCATTCCTCATCGGCTTCTTCACCTGCATCGGCCTCAATGCCACCTGGGATGTGCTGAAAAAAGGCAGTTGGCAGGTGCCCGTTTTTCTCGCCATCGCCACCGTGCTGGCCTTGCTGCAAAATGCTTTAGGCATGAGCATCGCATTTCTGTTAGGAGAAAACCCGCTGCTCGGATTGATCTGCGGCAGCCTGAGCCAGACCGGTGGTCATGGCACGGCACTGGGATTTGCCGAGACTTTTCAAAAGGCGGGATTCGACAGCGCCGCCACCACCGGAGCCGCCGCCGCCACTTTCGGCCTGGTCTGCGGTGGCCTCATCGGCGGCCCCATCGCCGCGCGCATGATCCGCGGTCTGCAATTGCTACGACCACGCCACAGCGCCGCCGAGGAGCGGCAAGCCCTGCGCGAAGCAGAGGATATCACCGAAAGCGCCCTGCACGAGAACGGCATCCTCCCCACCCTGCGCGAGACCATTCGCATGGGCTGGCCCGTACTCGGCCATGTGGTGTTTCTCATCGCACTCATCAAGATCGGTGCCTGGCTGAGCTTCGCCCTCGAAAAAACAGGCATGGTATTTCCCGCCTACATGGGTGCCATGATCGCGGGCGTCGCCATACGCAATGGCTTGCTGGCCTGCGGCATACGTCTCATCGACGGCAATATCATCCAGGCCCTCAGCAACCTCATGCTCGGCATTTTCCTCGCCACCGCCATGATGACCCTCAATCTCAAGGAGCTTGCCGCCAGCGCGCTGCCCATGCTGGTCATTCTCACCGCGCAGATCCTGTTGACATGGGCCTTCGTGCGTTGGGTCACATTCCGCTTGATGGGCCGTGACTACGATGCCGCCGTCATCGTCGCCGGCCACTGCGGCTTCGCCCACGGTGCCACGCCCAGCGCCGTCGCCAACATGGATGCCATCTGCCGCAAATTCGGTGCCTCCCCCCGTGCCTTTCTGATCGTCCCCATCGTCGGCGGCATGCTCATCGATCTCACCAACTCGATCAACATCACGTGGTTCCTGAATTTCATGAAATAACGCCATCACGCTGGAGGTGATCTGCGGATGCCGCAGCTCGCTCCCTCAAGCGGCTCCCGCCTCACCTAAAATCTACTGGCACACCATCCGGCGCGCCGATGCGGTTGTGTCAGCTGACCCTGCGACGACGCATCAATGCCAGCAAACTCAGTCCTCCCAGCAGGGCCACACTGGGCTCGGGAATGATGACCACATTCAGACTGCCGGATTCAAAGTAGCCTTTTTTGCCGTTGCCGAAGTCATACGCAGACCCGGCATCGAGAAACGCCGTGCTGCCCCAGTCGATTGTGAAATTCCCGGCGATCAATTTGTAGGTTCCCTCCTCGGCACTCATCCAGTCCCAGCCGATGATGTCGTCAAAGGTCAAATTACCCAAGGTCAGATCTCCCGTGAGGCTCAACACTCCCGAGCTGTTCGAGGTGACCGTCACGCCGGTGAGATCGAGTTTACCACCGGCATTGATGGTGAGTCCGTTGCTCAGGATGCCGGCGATGCCGTCACTCCCGATGGCGGCACCATTTTCCACAATCACTTCGCTGTTCGCCAGAGCGCCGGTCACGTAGAGCGTGCCTGCGGACACAGTGGTCGTGCCGGTGTACGTATTCGTTCCGGAGAGAGTCAAAGCTCCGCTGCCCGCTTTGATCAGGGAGCCGGAAGTGCCATGGCCGATGCCATTGGCAAAAGTCACGTCATTGCCCTTGGTGTCGAGCGTGGACGTCACATCGTTGCTCATCACCAAACGCGCGGAGACATCCTGGGTATTGCTGCCATGCCACTGCAAAGTGCTGTTGCCTGTGAAAGTAATGTTGCCCGTGGAGCCCAGCGAGCCGTTGGCAAAAGCCAGGGTGCCCTGATTGATCCGGGTGCCACCCGTGTAGGTGTTGGTGTTTGACAACAACAGTGTGCCGGTCCCGGTTTTGATCAATCCATTGTTGGTCGCGGATATGCCGTTTTCCAACACGCCGCTGAATTCGGCATCAATCGCGGCTGAGCCGTTGTCCACACGGACGGTTTGCATGATGTTGCTGATGTTATCCGCGAACTTGAAGCCATTCGCCATGATGATTTTCCCATCGGCACTGGCATGGCTGAGAATCATGAGCGCGCCGCCGGAATTTCCCCAACCACTGCCGTTCGAGGCGTTCCAGTTGATAGCAGCGCCAGCACCGCCGAAATTGACCGTGCGATCCCCGCCAAAAGCCGCAAAGCCACCGCCGGTCTGGTTGACGCTGATGTTCGTCACCACTCCCGTGCCGATCGCGCGGGTGAAATTTCCGCTGGCAGCCGTCAATCCGATCACGCCGCCGTTGAGGATGATGCGGTTCGTCCCCGTGCCATTGGTGATGCCGCCGGGCATGGCCGTGGCGCTGTCCAGCTTCAGCAAGCCGGCTGTGACGTAGGTGAACCCGGAATAGGTATTGTTACCGGATAGGGAGAGTGTGCCCTCGCCCGATTTGGTCAGCGCTCCACTCCCCAGACTGATGTTCGAGCTGATGTTGAGCGTATCAGCAGCGGTGTCGGTGCGAATGACAAGTTCGGCATTCGACGCGGTGATTACGCTGCCACCGCTGATGAGGCCCGCCGTGCCACCGCCGGATTTGATGATGCCGGGAACGGTCAGCGTCTGGGACGCATTGTTGGTCCAGCCGACTCCGCTGCCCTGAAGATTCAGCGAAAGCAAGGAAATGGATGCCTGACCGCCGGGGGTGGCGGTCAATTTGACGTGTCGACTGCTGGTGATGGTGTTCACTGCTACCGCATTCGTATCCGTTCCGTATGCCAATGCACGGACATAGCTGTTGGTGGCGTTAAGAGCGGCAAATTCGGAGCCATTGAAGTAAAGACCGACATTCACGAATCCGGCGGCGCCTGTGATGTTCACGATGTTGCTGGTCCCGTTGATGCCGCCGGTCGATAGAATATTACCGGCCGCACCCGCACTGCGCGAATAGGCGCCAAAAGTGGTGGTGATGTTGCCGGCACCGGATTTGTTGGAGAGCAGGGTGCCTTCTCCGAAGTTGTTGCTCAACGCACCCAAGATTTGAGTGATGTTGGAGGCACCGCTTTGCAACTTGAGAGTTCCCGATCGGATTGTGGTCGTACCGGTGTAGCTGTTCTGCCCGGTCAGCACCCAGGTGCCGAGGCCATCTTTCGTGAGACTGGTGGCTCCGGTGTTGTTGCCGATGACGGAGGCGATGGTATTGTCACCCGCATTGCATCCGGTGAGGGTGAGCGTCTTTGCAGCGGTGTTGCCGTTAAAGCCCATCGCGCCCGTATTGGTAAAGCTGACCGCACCGGAGCCGGAGGCGTTTATCGTGCCCCCGGATTGCAAGGAAAACAGACGGTCTGTGCTGGCTGCCGCACCGGTGTAGATCAAAGTGCCGCCGTTGAGTATCAAGTTGCCAGCCGCGTTGGAAGAGGCGCCGATGTTGCTATTCGAACCACCATTGGCGAGGGTGGACACAGAAATCGCACCGGAAGTGATTGTTGTCGCCCCGGTGTAACTGTTAGTGCCGGAGAGGATGAGGGTGCCAGCGGGAGAGGTGGGACTGGAAACCAAGAGACCCAGGGTGCTGCCCACATTGCCAATATTTCCCGCATATGTCTGGGCGGACGCTGTGCCAAGGTCGAATCCGATTCCTACGTTACCCGTGTAGCCAACCGTGGATCCGGCTTGCCCGCCTAGTCCGGCGAGAAGACCGCCAATCGTGCCGTTGCCGCTGACACCGGTGGTCCACTGTCCCGTGCCACCGACACCGACGATGATTGCCGCGCCATCATTGACGGCCACGCTGCCCGCGGCAGGCATGGAAACCAGGTTGGTGAATTGCAGTATGCCGGCATTTACCGTCGTGCCACCGGTGTACGTGTTGGTGCCGGTAAAAATCTGGGTGCCCGCTCCGTTCTTGGTGAGGGTCATGCCGGCAATGCTGTTCGCGATATTACCCGAGTAAGCAACCGAGTATCCCGCTTGGGGATTGAGGATCAAACTGCTGACGCTGGCTGTGTATCCGGCGGTGAATGCCGAGGCCAGATTCACGTTGCCTGCAAGACCTCCCAATCGGAGCGTGCCGGAACTGACGCCGCTGCTGATATCGATGCCGATGGTGGAGCCATTGGAACCAGTGGTGTCGTAGGCGCTGTTCTGTAAGGCCAGTGTATTTGCCATGACGATTTTCCCGGCACGGGTTGTCGTGATCCCGGCAAAGGTGTTTGCCGCGGTGAGGGTCAGGGTGCCCGCTCCGGTTCCTTCCACGATGAGGTTGCCACCGCCGGAAATTTCACCGGCCAGGGTCTGGCTGGCATTGCTGTTGTAGCTGAGGGTGGTGCCAGCGGCGAGCGCGATGGTGCCGCTGTAACTGTATATGCTGCCACTGCCACTTCCACTGACGTATCCCAAACCACCGCTGCCCACCGTCACACTCCTGCCAGCACTGAACGAGCGGATGATTTCTCCGCCAATGCCGAGATAACCTCCGTTGTTCCCGCTGGTGGGCCCGCCGTAGCTAAAGGTCAAGCCTCTGGTGTTGTTCACGACAATATTGCCGCTAAATGTGTTCGCCGCGTTCAGGTTCACGTTCTGCTCCTGCGCAATGGCAGAGCCGCTCCTGAAGTCCACATTCACGCCCAAGGTGCCACCACTGCCGTTCGCAATCACCCCGGTGAAAAGGATATCCTGACGATCCCCCTGGCCGGGAGCGACAGCTCCACCGGGTATGATCCAGAGAGTTTGAGAGCCACTGGTGCCACCCGTGATATTGCCGCTGAAGACCCACTTGGTATCATTGTAGCCGGTAGCTGCCGTGGTTTGAATCGTGGCAGCGCCTGAGGTGATGTTGATGGCATTGCTGATGAGCTGTCCGCCATTAATGTTGTTGACAGAGTTCGACATCACCCCGCCAGCCACGTTGGCCACCGGAACCAAATTGAGAGCCGTGCCACCCGCCATTGAAATGGTTCCGCCGGAACTGTAAGGCAAGGGATTGGAAGTGGCATCATTGCCATAGCCGAGAGTCAACTGCGCAGTGCCCAGCAAGGAAATCGTACCGGCATAAGTGTTTTTATTCGCGAGAACAAGTGTGCCGCTGGAAATGGTGACGCCGCCCGCACCTGAGCCAGTGAATTTCCCTCCGAATGTCTGGTTGTTCGCGTTGGCAATGGTCAAGGTATTCGCGCCCACATTCACATCGCCGCCGGAAATGCCGCCACCGGAGAGACTGCCTATGGTTTCACTGTTGCTGAGCTGAAGCGTCGCGCCTGCCGCATTCGCCAGAACCACCGCACCGGTATCCACAATCGCGGCCCCGCCGCTGACAGCCAGGATGCCGCTGTTGATCGTGGTGGTGCCGGTGTAGCTGTTCGTGCCGGAAAGTGTCAGCGTGCCTGCGCCGGATTTGGTCAGGGCGTTCGTTCCATTCGCAAGAATGGCCGTCGAGACGGTCAGAGTGTCGGATGAGGTGTCCGTGCGGATCACCATTTCGGCATTGCTGGCTGCGCGCAGCCCCGTGCCGCCGCTGAAGAGGGATGTTCCGCCGCCCGACTGGAGGATGCCGTTGACCGTGACGGTTTGACTGGCAGCGAGGGTGAAGTCATTGCTGCCGTTGTTGAGGAGAGTGAGAAATGTTGCGCTGTTTTGCGCGGTGATGGCACCGGTGATTTGCTGATGATTGACTCCGGTGAGACTGGCCGCTCCCGCACTGGTGGCGCTGCCCGTGTCCACGCCGTAATTGATGCCGCGGACATACGTTCCCGCAGCATTCATCCACGCATACTGGTTGCCACCGAAAAACGTGCCTTGGTTGATGAATCCGGCAGCCGCTCCTGTGAGTGTGATCGAATTGGTCGATCCATTCACGCCGCCACTGGTGACGAAGTTCAGGGTTGCTCCCGAGGCGCGCGCAGCGAGCGATGTGAATCCGATGCTCGCACTGGTGCCGTTGAAGGTGGATTGGACGGTGCCATCGCCGCCGGATGCCGTCAGTGCGCCCATGTTCTGGCTGCTGCCAGCGGCTCGGCTCACGTGGAACACTCCACCGCCGTTATTGAAAGTTAATGCCGAAACGGTGCTATTGTTGAGATTCCCTGTGGTCCCATTGCCGACCTGAAGCGTCCCGCCACCCATCACACTGGTCGTGCCGGTGTAGGTGTTAGCCCCAGTGAGCACAAGCGTGCCGGGGCCAGCTTTGATCATGCCGGCAGTGCCCGTCAGCACCGCACCGATGGTGTTCGTTCCGGTATTGTTAGCGGCTATGGTGGGGGTGCCGCTGGGCGCGTTGCCGGCCAACGTGATACTGCCACCACCGCCGCTGAGGGTCACGCCCTGGCTGCCCTGACCGGTGCCGAAGATGATGGTGTTGATGGTGACACCACCGGCTGCGATGCCAATGGTCGAAGCCGTGCTGCCAAGGGCGAGATTGTTCGTGCCGAACTGGATCGAATCGGCATTCCCGGTAGCTGTGGCCGCTGTGGTGGCCGTTCCATCCAGGATGCCGCCCGGCACCGTGGCCACAAACGCACTGGTGCCCCATATCCCCGCCACATCGCCCAAAGCCCCGCCCGGAGTGGTGGCAGTGCCGTTGGTATCCCAGTAGTAATTTGCCGCATGCAATGATGAGCACAGACAAAGCGAGGCCGTCACGGCGGCGATCTGGCTGTGGAGGAAACGGTGCGTTGCTTTCATGGTGAGATAATCTGTGAGGGGAGTAGCAGATTACACGCCAAGGAATGAATTGGCGTAACACTGCTGGAATGCTTCAACGGGCTGACATTAGGGTGTGTAATCTGTTTTCAGGCGGACGAAAAGTTTGCCGCCGGGGGCCAATGTGCGTTTGATCTTCACTTCCACTTTGTCCACACCGGTGGCGTAAAAGTCATTGCTCGGGGTGATGATGATATCACTACCATCATGCACAGCGGTGGTCCAACCGGTGAGAGTGGTGCTGTACTGCGTGATGATGGTGGTGGCGGCATCGGTGTTGGCTTCATCCTTACGACGGAAGTTGAAGATGAAGTAGATGGCATCAGAGTTGTCGATGGTGGGAACAAGGCCGCTCGCATTGGTGTCTTCATCGGCGGCACCGAGGACCCAGGCCATGCCGTTGCTCACGCCGTCCTTGTTGGCGTCGGCATCGAAATCGACTCCGATCCCCGCCCATGTGATGTACGGTGAGGAAGGTGCAACGATAAGGTAGCCATCCGCATTGAGCGCGTAGGTGCCTGCTCCCGTGCCATTGACACTGATGGAGGCAAGCTGACTGGGAGTGAGTCCGGCATTCGTGGTGCCGAAGCGGATGGACGATCCCGAGACAAAAGTGCCTGTGATGTTGAGCGTACCACTCCAGGAAACCGCGCTGCTATTGGCGAACGCAAGAGCGCCTCCGCTGCCCAAGTTGATGGTGGCGGTTCCTGACACAGCAAGCGTGCCTGCGGTATCGGTAAACGTGGAGGCGTTGATGGTTGCTCCCGCGAGGGTAATATTTGATGTATTTGGCAGGACATTGCTGGCTCCCAGGGCCAGTGTGCCGCTGGCAACACGGGTAGTACCGGTGTAGGTGTTCGCACCGGCGAGGGTGAAGGTGGTGGCGGCAGCGTCCTGCTTGTTCAGGCTTCCACCACCCGATATGACCCCGCTGAGAAGTACGTTCCCCGTGGCAACAGGACCACCCAGGTTCAAGGTGGCACCCGAATTGATCACAATGTTGTTAGCGACTCCGGTACCGACCGTGAGGTTGGTGCTGGCGCCCAGACCTTGTGCCGCGTTTCCGCCTGTGTGATTGATGGTGAGAGTCCCCACGCCCAGGCCGTTGGCATTGCCAAGCTGAATCCATCCCGGAGTGGTCGTTGTATCCAAAGTGACACCACCGGAGAAGGTGTTGTTTCCGGTCAATGTGACCGCTCTGCCCACTCCTCCTCCCGCCGTGATTCTCAGACTGCCCGTGCCGGAAATAACGCCACTGCACCATTGGTCTTTGGCGTTGGTAAAATCGACGTTCAATTCCACCTGGCCGCCCGTCAGAATGATGTTGTTTGCCATTGTCAAAGCCGCCGAGTTTCCTTCCTCGGTGATCTTTTGTAACCGGGTGCCGCCATTCAGATAGAGCGTGCTGGTGCCGAAGGCGGTTCTGCTGGCGTATTGCACAGTGCCTGCGCTCACAACGGTGTTGCCGGTGTAGGCGTTGGTGGAGTTGGTGACGATGAGTGTGCCAGGGCCGGCTTTCGTGAGGGAGCCGCTGCCAGCACTGATCTTGCTGCTCAAGGTCAGGATGCCCGAGCCGAATTGATGAACGATCACTTCGGTGTTGTTTGCCCCCAACTGAGTGCCGCCTTGAATCGTGAAATGATTGCTGCCTGTGAAGAGAATGGAGCCTTGTGACAAGGAGACCGTGCCGTTGAGCGAGAGGAAGTTCGCTCCTGTGGCAGAGGAGGTGTCGATGCTCAGCGAATTGTATGTCGGGCTGGCGGAGGTAGTGAGATAAGGCGTTCCTGTCACACTGGTGCCGGTTGGCACGGTCTTCACGTTGGCACCCGTGGAAGGCGCTGAGCCCGACATGACTTCAGCTCCGCTGTAACGGACGATATTGCCGCCCACGTTGACGGCGTAACCAAAGCTGCTCGCTCCGTCCTTCACCACGGCATAGCCGCGAATGCCCTGGTTGACGGTTTGCGCGGCAGCAGTCAGACCCAAGGTCGAAGTCAGGGTGGTGTTGGCGATGGAACGATCAATCAGCAATGTGCTGCCCACCCCACGAGTCGGCGCGGCACTGGCCAAGGTCAAGGTCGTGCCGGTGCCGCCATTTGCGTCGAGCGTGATGGTGCTGCTGGAGTTAGCGGTCAAAGTCAAAGCACCCAGAGTTTGCGTTGTCGTGCCACTGGTTTTGCCCTTCATGAGGAAATTACCACCGCCGAGCACGAGAGGCGATGTGGCAGCCAGCCCGGCGGTGTCTCCGGAACCCGTTTTGTCTAACAACAAGGTGCCGCCATTCACGGTGGTTGCCCCCGTGTAAGTGTTCGCGGCATCGAGAACCAGCGTTCCGGAGCCAAGCTTGGTGATGCCGAGTGCCGTGCCGACGTTGGCGATGATGCCGGAATAGGTCTGCGCGCTGCCGGCGTTGGTAGTGTCGAAACCGAGGTTCACATTGCCCGTGTAGGAAACGGTGCTGCCGCTTTGACCGCCCAGTCCTGCCAGCAGTCCGCCCATGGTTCCGTTGCCGCTGGTGCCTGTCGTCCATTCACCCGCTCCGCCGAGATTAAGCGCAAGTGTCGCGCCGGTGCCTACGGCCACCGCACCCGAGGCCGGTTGTGAGACGAGTTTGGCAAACTGCAGTGTGCCCGCGGTGATGGTCGTGCCGCCCGCATAGGTGTTAGAGCCGGAAAGCACCATGGTGTTGCTGCCGAGCTTGCTGATGCCGAGCGTGGTGGCTCCGGAGGGAGTCCCGATCGCACCGGCATATACCGGTGTGGTCAGGGCGTTGCTGGGGTCGAAGCCGATGTTCGCCGCGCCCGAGAATGTCACTGTGCCGCCGCTCTGGCCGCCCAAGCCCGAAAGCAGGCCGCCGATGCTGCCGTTGCCACTGGTGGCGGTAGTCCACTCGTTGACTCCGCCGACGTTGATGGCAAAGGTGCTGCCAGGACTGGTGGCGATCACACCACTGGCGGGTTGCGCGGAGGGTCTGGCCACTTGCAACGTGCCGCCATTCACCACATAACCGCTGCTGGCATTGCTGCCGGAAAGCACCAGTGTTCCGGCATTGACCGTGGTCACACCCGTATAGGTGTTGGTGCCGGAGAGAATCTGTGTGCCTGCTCCCGTCTTGGTGACAGTCATGCCTGAAGTCGCGTCCGCGATGGATGCGGTGTAAGTCACGGAGGAGCCGCTTTGCGGATTGAGTGTCAGCGCGGTGAGGCCGCTGTAACCGCCCAGAGACGTTGTTTCATCGGGCCCCCCATCGGCATTGGTTTCGAAAATCGAAGCGAAATTTTTGTTTCCGCTCAGTCCGCCGATGGTCAGCGTGGTGGTTGCGATCTTGAGACCGTTGGTGGCATTGCCCGTCGCGGAGTAGGTGGTATCAATCGCGCTGTTTTGGATCGAGAGCGCATTTTTCAACCAGAGAATGCCGGAATTGATCACCGTGATACCTGAGTAGGTGTTGGCCGCTTCCAGAGTGAGCGTGCCGACAGTCGAACCGGCGGAGCGATCCATGATCAAGTTGCCACCGCCGGAAATGACACCGCCTAGTGTTTGATTGGCCGAGCTAATGTAGTTGAGTGCCGTGCCTGTGGCGAGGGAGATGGTGTTGGTGTAGTTGCCACCACCCAGGTAACCGGAGCCCGCAGTCACACTGCGGCCGAAGGTGAATGATCGGTTGCTTTCGCCACCAATCGAGAGAAAGCCACCCGTGTTGTTCGCCGTGGGACCGGTGTAGGCAAAAACCAGCCCTCGGGTGTTGGTGGTGACAATCGGTCCCGTGAACGTGTTCTGCGCGCTGAGGTTCACATTTTGCTCCTGTCCGGTGCCAGACCCCGCTTTGAAATCAACACTGACTCCCAGCGTGCCGCCGATGCCGTCGGCGATGATGCCCGAGAACAACAAATTCTGTCTGTCACCCTGACCCGGGGCGATGAAGCCGCCTGGCGCGATGGCCAGCGTTTGCGCGCCGCTGGTGGCACCGGTCACTCCACCGCTGAAATGCCATTTCCAGTCGTTGGCCCCAGTGGCCGCCGTCGTCTGCACAGTCGCCGTGCCGGAGGTGATGTTGATGGGATTGGTGAAAGACAATCCACCGGCGTTGTTGTTGAGCATGGGCGTTGCCACCCCACCCGCGACGTTGGCGGCGGGGTTGAGATTGATGGCGGTGCCGCCCGCCATTGAGATGGTGCCGCCGGAACTCACCGGCGCGGGAGCCGCGGATCCATCGTTGCCGAGTGTAAAGGTCAGTTGCCCCGATCCTGTCAGGGAGATGGTGCCCGCGAAGGTGTTCCTGTTGCTCAGTGTCAGCGTGCCGGAGGGCACAGACACTTCGCCCGTTCCGATGAAGCGCCCACCGAAGTTGCTGCCGGCGGAAATGGTCAACGTCTTGTTGCCCACATCGACATTGCCACCGGAAAAACCACCACCGGAGAGGCTGCCGATGGTCTCGCTGTCATTGAGCAGCAATTTGGCACTCGGCGCATTGGCCAGAACCACCGTTCCGGAATTGACGATGGCCGCACCTCCGCTCAGCGCCAGCGTGCCGGCACTGACCGTCGTGGTGCCGCTGTAGGTGTTTTCACCGGAAAGTGTCAAGGTGCCCGCACCGGACTTGGTCAGAGGAGTGGTCCCGTTGTTCTGGATGATGGAGGAAATGTACAGCGCATCCGAGGCACCATCGACGCGGATCACCATTTCGGCGCTGATCGTGCTGGTACGCAGCCGGGGCGTGGTGCCTCCGCCGATCGTGGCACTGCCGCTGCCGCTGCTCAGAATTCCGTTGGTGTCGAGAAGGAGATCGAAGCCACTGGCATCCATCGCGATGCTATGCGCCCCCATGTTGATGGTGTTCACCGCCGCGTCACCTTGCGCCGTCAAGCTGCCGGTCAATGCGACGTTATCCGTCAGTGCAGGAAAGCCCATGTCCGTACCGGGCCCCACCGAAAGAAAATCCGTATCGCCCGAACCGTAGGCGCGGACAAATCCCGCAGCATCGTAAGCGGCGTAGCTGCTGCCGTTGAAAAACAGTCCTCGGTTGAGAAGGATGCCGCTGGTGGCTCCGGTGATGCTGATCTTGTTGGTGGTACCGTTGCTGCCACCGGAGATCACAAAATTTCCGACCGCTCCCGCCCCGCGTGCGGCCAGGCTGGTGAAGGAAAGTGCCGCATTGCCCGAGCTCCCGTAGGTCGATTGCACCCGGCCCTCGCCCGCACCTGTGGTGCTGAATGTCAGCGCTCCCATGGCCTGCGTGCTGCCGCTGCCGGCAGCCTGCACGTTGAAAACACCGCTGCCGTTATTGAAGGTGAGCGCTTGGGATGCCAGGCTGCCGCTGCTGCCATTTCCCACCTGCAAGGTGCCGCCGCCCGCGATGGTCAGCCCGCCGGTGAAGGAATTGCTTGCCGTAAGAGTGAGGCTGCCCGCGCCGCCCTTGACCATGCCGACCGTGCCCGTGAGTACTGCTGCCACGGTGTTCGTGCCGTTGTTATTGGCGGTGATAGTGGGAGAAGCGGAGGGAGCGTTGCCCGCAAGAGCGATGCTGCCGCCGCCGCTGCTGAGTGTCACTCCTTGGCTCGCCTGTCCGCTGCCGAATACGATGGTGTTGATCGTGACGTTGGTGCCCACAATACCAATCGTGGAAGCCGTGCTGCCCAGCGCGAGATTGTTGGTGCCGAAGTATATGGCATCGGCATTGTTGGTTGCCGTGTTGGCGGTGCTGGCGGTGCCATTCAACACGGCGGCGGAAGATACCGTGCCCAGGAATGTGCTTGTGCCCCAGGTTCCCGCCGTGTCGCCCAGCCCGGCACCCGTGCTGTTTGTGTCCCAGTAATAATTCGCAGCATGCGCAAACGGTGTGGCGAACAAGGTGCTGATCATCGCCAGTGAACGGAAGGAGAGTTTGGTTTTCATCGAGGGATATGGTTGGTTTTTGGAGGAAGTATTCATACAATAAGAAAAAATTCAGAAGATCGCCTAGTCACACGATAAAGTGACCCCCGGTCCACGCCTCGCCCTCGACACCGGACAATGTGCATGAACTTTCAACAAACCTACTGAATTCATCACCACCATACAGCCCCCCCTGGACATACGATAGCCTCTCCTAGTCACATGATGATGTGATCCAGGGTGTTTATGACAGTTCCGTGCTGACAGAGCGAACTTGATCGGTTAGCAGTGTTTCAGTGCCTACGTCCCGCATTCTGCTTCTGGTTTTGTTGCTGTCCTGCCTGTGGCATGGGCGTGCATGGGCCGGGAGCGATGACGATGGTGTCGAATCGCTCATCCGGTTTTTCAGCCCGGAGATGAGAAGGATCGATGACCGTCTGGAAAAAATCGCCAGCGACATGATCGGTCTGCCAGCACCCATGCAGCATCCCTGGGGCTCGCGCTATGGCCATCGCAGCGCTGATCTGCCCACGGAATCCACTCCCGATTGGCTCCAGATGGATTTCGGCAGAACCCGCGATGTGCAAATGATCGCCCTCATGCCGGTGAACCTGTCCTATCAAGGGACCGAAGGCGCGGGCTACGGTTTCCCCAAGCGCTTTCGTATCGAAATATCGGACCATGCCGATATGCGGGACGCAACGGTGGTAGTGGATCGTGGTGCGGAGGATGTGATCAATCCGGGGACCCATCCTCTGGTGTATGAATTCGCTCCGGTGCGCGGCCGTTATCTTCGCTTCACCTCGACGAAACACCAACGCCACCAGGACTTGTATTTCTGGGCACTGGAGGAGTTGTTTGTATGGGAAGGCAATATCATGGCATCCGCCGGTGCGCTAACCAGCTTTTCAAGCAACATGGACCTCTACCCGCAGTGGGCACCCGTGCGCATCAATGACAGCCAGAGCACACTGGGCATGCCGGTGGACGTAAAATCCGTTAGCCCATCACTGGGTTATCTCAGTGCGAAGTCCACCCGTCAGGAAGTGGAAAACGCTTCTTTGCCCTCAACCAAAAAATGGTGCGCGGTGGATCTGGGCGAATCGACTCAGATCGAGGAAGTCCGTGTGCTCCCCCTGGAATCCGATGCCTACGAGGTGACGGGTGGACGCGGATTTCCCCGTCAGTTTCAAGTCCAGTTGGCAAACGATCCCGAGTTTCTCGATGTGGTGTGGCAGGCCATGAGCGGAAATTTCCCTCTGGGATACCCGGATGGTTGCCCCATCCACATGACAGTTCCGCAAATCAAGGCGCGGTATGTGCGGGTGCTGACAGTGGATCTCTGGTCGCGTGATGATTGGTATTTGTTCGGGTTGTCCGAGTTACAAGTGTATGATTCGCAACGCAATGTGGCCTTGGAGAAAAGGGTGTTTGCGAAGGATGTTTCCGATAAAAAACCGCAGGAGGGTTGGTCGCCGCACTATCTGGTGGATGGATTCACCAGCCGCTACCGTCTGACTGAGTGGCCGGACTATTTGCGGTTGATGGATCTGCGTGGCAGACTGGTTCGGGAAACGGAGGCCCTGAAGCAAAAGCGGGCCACCATCGTTTCACGGGGGAAAAATATCATTGGTGCCAGCGGTGTCGCGCTGGCCATCTTGATTGTGGGGGCGTGGATCTGGAGCACGATACGGCATCGCGCCATGCGCCGCCGCGATGTGGAGCAGCTGCGCCAGCAGATCGCACGCGACCTGCACGATGACATCGGCAGCAATCTCGGCGGCATCGTCTTGTTGAGCGAGATCGGCAGCGCACAGAGCCGCGATGAGGAATCGCGCGCCGATTTCGAGGCGATACGCCGGGCGGCGGAGGAGGCATCACTCTCCATGCGCGACATCATCTGGCTGATCCAGCGCGAGCCCGTGGGCCTGAAGGAATTCGTCACCCGCATGCGGCAGTCGCTGCGCGCCATCCTCAACCATCCCGATGTTTCCCTGGAAGTCGAGCCCATGGCATTTCCCGATCGCGCGCTGGGCCTGCGCTTCCGCCGCCATGTGTTTCTCGCTTTCAAGGAAGCGCTCAACAATGTCCGCAAGCATGCGCAAACGCGGCTCGCGCGGGTGCGCGTGGAGATCGAAACCGATCGACTGCGCTTCACGGTGAGCGATGACGGTATCGGCTTCGATCCCGACAAGGCGGTGGGCACCGGTCACGGGCTGGACAACCTGAAGCGACGCGCCTCGCGCATCGAGGGCAGCGTCCGCATGGAAAGCGCGCCGGGCAAGGGCACGCGCATCACCTTTGAAGCACCATTTACCCAGAAAAAAAACACATGAATCCGACTACGATGAAAGCTGAAACAGAAATATGGCTGGTGGAGGACAATGAAATTTTCGCCACAGGAGTGCAGCGCACCATCGACCGCATGCCGCACATGACCTGCGGCGGGAAATTCCGATCCGTCGAGCAAGCCTTCGAGGCACTGGAGCGCCAGTCTCCGCCGGATGTGATTTTGTTAGATGTGCAGTTGCCCGGGCAGGACGGCATCTCCGCCTTGTCGCGATTGAAAAGTCTCGCCCCCAGGGCGCAGGTGGTGATACTCACGGTATTCGACGATGCGGAAAAAATCTTCCGCGCCGTGTGCGCCGGTGCGTCCGGCTACATTCTCAAGTCTTCCTCCTCCCAACAGATTGCCGATGCCATCCTGCAGGTGATGGACGGCGGTGCTCCGATGACTCCCGAGGTGGCGCGCAAGGTGTTAGAGGCATTTCCCAAGCAAAAAAGCGATGCCGCCGCGGCGGAGGGGAACTCGTATGACCTGACTCCGCGCCAGTGTGACATCCTGCGCCTGATGGCGGACGGTTTGGTGAAAAAGGAAATCGCCGATGCGCTGAACATCAGCGTCAACACCGTGTCCACCCACATGCAGCGGGTGTATGAAAAAATGCACGTCAGCACCAATACCGGTGCCGTCGCCAAGGCTTTGCGCGAGAAGTTGATATGAATCGTGTTTTTTGTATCATCCCATCGCATGACTCGACATCGCGCCTTGCATTCCTCATACTCCTATAAGAATTTTATGAAATCATACTTGAAACCATATTTCACCGCCATGCTCCCGCTGGGCCTGTGGCTCCTCAGTGCCAGCGCCGGCAGCGCGCAAACCAAGCCATGGGACAATGATCCCAAGGGCATCAAGGTGTTCATTCTCGCCGGCCAGTCGAACATGGTGGGCTATGGAAAAACCGAAGAAGGCGGGAATCCCGATTGGGAGCAAGGCAGCAAGGACGTGCCCAAGGAAATCAAAGGCGGCATCGGCTGTCTGCGATACCTTGCGATCCACGATGAAAAATTCCCGGAATATCACTACGCCTCGCTCTTGGAAGACCCCAAGAAGCCGGAAACCAGTCCATGGAAAACACGCGCCGATGTGAAAGTCTGGTGGCGCAACGGTGCGAGCGCCAAGCTCGGCGGACCCATCAGCAAGGGCAACCTCGGCCCGCCCTTTCAAGGTGCCCACGGTGCCTGGTTCGGTCCGGAATTCGCCTTCGGTCAGGTCATCGGCGATTTCTACAAAAACGATGACGTGCTGATCATCAAGACAGCATGGGGTGGTCATGCCCTCGGCACCAATTTTCGCAGCCCCTCCATGGTCAAACATCGCGGCGGTGAAGTCGGCGACTCGTTCAAGGCGATCTTCTCCGAATCCCGTGAGGTTCTCGACAATCTTGGCACCGAGTTTCCCGAGTGGAAGGGCCGTGGATACCAAATCGTCGGTTTCGCCTGGCATCAGGGATTCAATGATCGTGTCACAAAGGAACTGGCCCCGGTCTACAAAGACAACCTCCCCGATTTCATCACGGACGTGCGCGCAGAACTCGGCAATCCAAACCTACCCTTTGTCATCGCCACCACAGGCATGGCCGCTGGCAAACCGGAGCCGGCTCCCTATGCAGGTTACAGCCCGGTCGAGCAAGCCCAGCTTTGGGTTGCAGGCGTGGAGAAGCCGAAAAATGTCCTGTCCACCGATACCCGCCCGTTCTGGCGCGAGGTCACGCAAGCACCCAGCACCATGGGCCACCACTGGAACCACAGTGCGGAAAGCTACTTCCTTGTCGGCAAAGCACTGGCGGATGACATGGTCAAACTCCTGGAGCAGGGGAAATGAGATCACTGCGTTGACATTTACGACTCATCATGAAAAAACAATTCATCTTTCCCGCGTGGCTGGCACTCTTGTCCTGTCTCGCATCACCGATGGCCGCCAAGGACCTGCCGAATCCGGATTTCACCAAGGGCGAGACCATCCCCCAAGGGGCGACCCACGACTGGAACCTCGGTCCCACGGGCGCACGCGGCTGGATGCACAGCAAGAGTGGCGAGACCCGCGAGGCGAAACAGATTTTCCTCACCAAGGTGGAAGCGGGTTCTCCCGGAGCAAGCGTGCTGGCGGTGGGGGATGTGCTTCTCGGCGTGGCGGGCAAGCCGTTTGTCGTCAACCCGCGGGAGGAAATCGGCCGCGCCATCACGGCGGCGGAGGCAAAGGATGGCAAGCTGGCGCTCACGCGCTGGCGCGCGGGCAAGACCGAGGAGGTTATCGTGCCGCTGCAAGTGCTCGGCACCTACTCGGCGACGGCACCATATGATTGCCCCAAGTCAAAAGCGATTCTCGATGCGGGTTGCGCGGCGCTTGCCAAACGCATGGAGCAACCGGGCTACAACCAGAACCCGATCTCGCGCTCGCTCAATGCGCTCGGGCTGCTCGCCAGCGGCGATCCTCAGTATCTGCCCTTGCTGAAACGCGAGGCACAGTGGGCGACGGCCGACTCCAACCCCAAGGGCACTTGGTGGCATTCCTACACGATGGTCTTTCTCAGCGAGTATGTGCTCGCCACCAAGGACACGTCCGTGTTGCCCGGCTTGCGACGCATGGCGGTGGAGGCCGCACGCGGACAAAGCGCGGTCGGTTCCTGGGGCCACGGCTACGCTCTGCCCGATGGTCGACTCGGCGGTTACGGCATGATGAACTCACCCGGATTGGTCATGACCATCGGACTGGTGCTCGCGCGCGATGCCGGTGTCGATGATCCGGATGTGGCGAAGGCCATCGAGCGCAGCGCGCGCTTTCTGCGATTTTACATCGGCAAAGGCCCCATCCCCTACGGTGATCATACACCCTTCATGCAGGTCCACGATGACAACGGCAAATGCGGTATGGCGGCGGTGTTGTTCGATCAATTGAACGAAAAAAACGGCGCGGAATTTTTCTCCAAAATGAGCACCGCCGCTCACAGTACGGAGCGCGATACCGGACACACGGGAAATTTCTTCAACATGACCTGGGCCATGCCGGGCGTGGCACGTGCGGGTGCGCAGGCGACGGGTGCCTGGATGCAGGAATTCGGCACCTGGTACTTCGACTTCGCTCGCTGCTGGGACGGCAGTTTCCCCCATCAGGGCGGACCTTCGGAAACGGGCGACTCCTACAAAGGCTGGGACGCCACGGGTGTGTATCTCATCGCCTACGCCATGCCGCGCAAGGCGATCCGCCTCACGGGATCGAAGCCTTCCGGCGTCGCGCCCTTGAATGCCGAACAAGCCAAGCAAGTGGTCGCCGATGGCCGCGGCTTCAGTGTCTATTACGGCCACAATGCGAACAAGGCCTACGATCAGATTCCGCCGGACACACTGATCGAATTGCTGTCGAACTGGTCGCCTGTCGTGCGGGAGCGCGCCGCACTGGCGCTGGGACGGCGCAAGGACATGCCCATCGAGCCGATCGTCGCGTTGCTGGACGCGCCCTCACTGGAAAGCAAACTGGGTGCCTGTGTGGCGCTCGCCGAGTTTCGCGAACGCGCCGCGCCTGCGTTGCCAAAGTTGCTGGAATTGAGCCGATCCAAGGACCTGTGGCTGCGCATCAAAGCGGCGGAAGCACTGGCGGGAATCGGCAAGCCGGCCATGGTCGTCGTGCCGGAGTTGCTGCAAAAAGCCGTCGTCGGCGCCACTGCGGAAGACCCGCGTGGCATGGAGCAACGCTATCTCGGCGAGGTCCTTTTCCATCCGCGCAACGGGCTGCTGCGCCATTCCTTGGATGGAGTGGACCGTGCGCAGTTGCTCAAGGTTGTTCGCTCAGGGCTGAAAAACGAGGATGGCGCCACACGCAGTTCCTACTCATCCGTTTACAGCAAACTGAGTTACGAGGAAATCCGGCCCTTGCTGCCCGTCATTTGCCAATCCGTGCGCGAGCGCTCGCCCAGCGGCGAAATGTTTGATGGCGGCAGCCAGACCGCGGCGCTCGATCTGCTGAGCAAACATCATGTGCGCGAGGGCATCCCCTTGATTGCCGAATACATCCGCGACATGAAAAAACACGGCAGCCAGTTGTCCATTCTCACATTTCTCGAGATGCTCAAACGCTACGGCGCCCACGCGCAGTCGGCCATACCCAGCCTGGAAAAAACGGTCTTCTACTTTGAAAACGAGGAGACCGATTTCCCCAAAAGCCTGAGCAAGCAAAAAGCCGAAAACGTCAGAAAAACCATCGCCGAAATCAAGGCCATGACAGCCAAGCCGGAGTTGAAAGAGCTGTAACCGCTCTCTGACTACCCAGCCGCGGTGATCGCCGCCAAACAAGCCTTGATTTTATTTGCAGCCTTCAGCGCTATTTTTTCCAACATATAAAATAGTGTTGACTGGTTAGATGATATGATCATCTTGGTTCTACTTTTTTGACAGTAGCACATGTATTTGGCTTTTCTTCATCCCCCAGACTTGCAGCTGAGTAAGTCCTTTGCCACTATCGGTAATGACCCGATAGCGCCTCTGGATGTAGAAAAAGCGGACCTTCATCCTATGCAAGATCGCGCCCAAGGTCGAAAAAATTCACTGCACGCCAAGCCATCCGCGATCTCGAGTTCTTCATCAACGCCCGTTGGTGGACCATGGCGACGAAGCCAAGCGCACCGCAGTCATTACCACCGCAGTCCGCCTCGCTCTCGCGAATATTCTCGCTGTCGATCACGACGGCTGTCTCCCCAGTCTCTTCGACGATGCCTTCGCCTACTCCGATCCCGAACGCATCCAGTCCCTCCAACGCATGCTCGACCTCGCCGCAACTCGTGGCCTGCAAATCATTGTCCTCACCCGTGCGCCGGGTGACTACTCAGCCTTAGGGGCTAATGAAATCCGGCTGACTAAGTAATTTCCACGACGCATAATTCAAATGATTACATTTCATCGAAGCCATACAACTCAGCAAGGAGGCATGTCATGATCAATTTGTTCATAAGGTGGAATGTATGTAGGGCCTTCACTCCCTTGAGGCCTCCGGTCAACGATAAGATGTCCAAAAAGGCACACATCGCCTTACCTGAACCCATAAAACTGAAAACAAGATGGCCCTGCTCAACGACATTTTAACGTGGACTGAATCACTCCCGGCCTGGCAGCGCGATGCATGTCGACGGCTTCTTCAGAAAAAGGAAGGATTAGAAGATGCCGATCATTCTGAACTCTATGCGCTTTTAAAAAAGGAGAGTGGTATCGAGACTGAAAATCCGGTCGATGCAGTGCCGTTGGCCAGCGAGCACATTCCTGCCACAATCGCCCCCGGCGAAACAGTCATTTTGTTCTCGTTGCGTGAATTGGAGAACGTCAATCAGATACCGAAAGATCACGCTCTTGAATTCTCGGAGGAAGGAATAACAGTGATCTACGGTGGGAATGGATCTGGAAAGTCGGGTTATGCGCGGGTAATTAAGAGGGCCTGTCGAGCAAGAGACCAGTCTGAGCCGATTCATCCAAACGCAAATGATCCTGCGGCATCCTCGAAGATTCCAACCGCTAAGTTCGACATCAAAGTCGCGGGAGCGTCGGCGGAAATTGTTTGGTCACGCGATTCGACACCACCAAGTCGCCTCTCCACCATTTCTGTCTTCGATTCAAGATGCGCCCGCTCATACGTAACTACTGAGCAAGACGTCGCTTACCTTCCTTACGGACTCGATGTTGTTGAGAACTTGGCGAATCTAGTTATGCCGAAGCTCTCGGAGATGCTTGAAGCCGAAATTGCCGGCATCAACGTCGATACGCTACCCTTTCAGCACTTGATCGGAAAAACCAAAGTGGGTGAGGTAATTGAAAACCTATCGGTCAAATCCAACGCGAAAACGATTACATCTCTCGGAACTCTAACAGATGAAGAGACGAGAAGAATTCCAGACCTTGAGAAAGCGCTTAAGGAGGCAAATCCATTATCGAAAGCAGAAGAGTTAAGGCGCTCGGCACTTCGTCTGAAAACCCACGCTGATAAGCTGACCAAACCTCTTGCCTGGGTGAGTGATGAAGCTGTTGTAAAGCTGAGAGGTATCGCCGAAGAAAGGAAGGTCGCGGAAGATGCGGAAGCGAAGGCAGCCGATGCATTACGCTCCGGCGAGGAACTGCTTCCTGGAACCGGCGATCAGGCTTGGAAGCTCCTATTCGAAGCAGCCAGGCGCTACTCAAATGAGGCAGCCTACATCGGCAAGGAGTTTCCATTGTCAGCAGATGGAAAAGTCTGCCCTCTGTGCCAGGAGGAGCTGCATGAATCCGGAACTGAGCGTCTCAAACGGTTTGACGATTACATCAAGAATGATGTCGCGACGACAGCAGATTCAGCTCGTAAGAAGGTCGAAACAGCAAAGTCCAAAATCGAAGCCGCCGATCTCCAAGTTGTCCCAGAGGAAGCTCTCAAAGACGAGCTAAAAGCACTAGATGCCTCTGTAATTCAGGTCATAGAGGATTTTCAGGAGTCGGTTGAGTCACGAAGGACGTCGATGCTCTGCTGCCTCGAAACATCAAAATGGGAAGAGATCCCCGGCCTTTCTGAATCCCCGAGAGCGCGAGTTCGGCTGGTTGCGGCCCATCAACTCAGGGCGTGTCGGACGCTTGTGAAGGCTGCAGATCAGGATAACCGGAAGAAGTTGGAGGACGCATTCAGCGAACTTTCTGCGAGAGAGAATCTGGCGAAAAGCTTGCCAGCGGTCATTGATTTACTCGGGCGGATGAAAACGAAGGCCGCGCTTGAGAAGTGCCGATCTAGTCTGAGAACCCGCCCAATTTCTGATAAATCGAAGGAGTTTGCCACGGTCGCTGTTACCGACGAGCTTCGGAAGTCTCTAGATGCCGAGTTCGCCGCTTTGGGCATAGGCCACATCAAGACAAAGCTGAAAGAGCGCAGTGCCAAGGGTAAAATGTACCATCAGTTACTGCTAGACCTCCCAACCACAAATCGGATCGACGAGATTCTCAGCGAAGGTGAGCAGCGTGCTATTGCGTTAGGCTCGTTCTTCTCAGAGCTGGCGCTTGCCAACCACAAATGCGGAATTGTATTCGACGATCCAGTTTCGTCACTTGACCACTGGCGTCGGCGTGATGTTGCGCGTCGGCTTGTCGTAGAGGCAAAAAATCGCCAAGTCGTCGTCTTCACACACGACACCTCATTTTTGGGACAGTTGTGCGACGAGATCGACGCGGAAGGAATTCCAAATTCAATGTCGTTCTTGGAGTGGAGAGGCGGACTTCCCGGTTGCGTGAACAGTGGTCTTCCTTGGGATCATCAGGGTTACAAAGCACGAATCAATGCTCTCGAACAGGCGCAGAACAAGCTGGCAAAAGCATGGCCCGCTTATCCTGGCGAAAAGGAGATCAGCGAAATGCGGCATCAGTATGACCGATTGCGGGCGACGCTTGAGCGAGTCATTCAGGACGTCGTCTTCAATGGGGTGGTGAAGCGCTATCGGGACTGGATTCGCGTGGATTCCCTTGAGGACGTCGTGGGCTTTGACCGAGCAGAATACGAAGCGATTGAGAAGCTGCATAAACGGAGCTGCGATGTTGTCACGGCTCACGATCAGTCGTCAGCAAAAGCGGCTACGATTCCCACGGCTACGGATCTCGGCAACGACATCGCCGGATTGAAGGCAGTTATCGAGACCATCAAGAACCGTAGGGCAGCAACCAAGACCACTGCAAATTGAAGATGTTCACACCCCGAGAACAAAAAGCTGTTTGCGCCCAATTTCCACTATAATCAAACGCCTTCCCTTAGTAACATGAGCCTCCAGATCGACGTCCGTTTCCCAGATGCCATCGAATATTCTTTCGAGCAGACTGCCTTTTCCCTCTTCGGGTCGCTTGCCTTGGTGAACGAAGGCGCAGAGTCGTTGGAGGGTCTCTCGCTGGAGCTTTCGAGTGATCCCGCATGGTTTGAGTCGAAGCAACTGCCGGTCTCGATATTGCCGGGTGGCTCGACTCTGCCGCTCGGCGACATCACGGTGGGGCTGAGGACGGATTTTTTCCTGAAACTTCCAGAGCGAACAGACAGGAAAATCCAAGTGAAACTGACGAAGGGTGGCGAGGTGCTCGCCGAACGCACCGCAACTGTGGTTCTGATTCCGCCCCAGCCCCGACTCTCGATCATCTACGACCGCTCCATCAATTATGCATTCCAGCAAAATTCCATCCCGGTGGTGAAGGAGCTACGTTTGCAGAACAATGGGGTGTCCCGAAAGGATTTGGTATTGCGCGTGACAACCGAACCGGCATTCGCGCCCCCTGCCGAAATCCGACTGCAGGCAATCGACCCAGCCGGTGAATTTCAAATCTCTCCGTTGGACTTGAAGTTGAGCCACGACTTTCTCGCCGAATTGAACGAAAAGGTCTCCGGCTGGCTGAAAGTGGACATGCTAGAGGGCGGAGAAGTCGTCCAATCCATCACAGAACCCATTTCTCTGCTTGCTCGGAACGAATGGTGCGGACTGGTGGCACTGCCTGAAATCCTCGCCGCCTTCGTGCTACCAAACGACCCGGCTGTGATGACCATCCTTGGTCGTGCTTCAGACATCCTCAAGGAAGCAACCGGTCGATCCGGATTGAATGGCTACCAAGACAAAAGTCGCAAGCGAGCTTGGGAACAGGCAGCGGCAATCTACAAAGCCATCGGTGAGCTGGGCATTCGCTACATTAACCCACCAGCGAGCTTCGAGAGCACCGGCCAGAAAGTTCTATTTCCATCAGAGATTGTGAGCCGTCGCTTTGGCACATGCTTGGACCTCGCTTTGCTTTTTGCTGCATGTTTTGAACGAGTCGGCCTAAGGCCGTTTATCTTCATGCACGACGGCCACGCCTATTCTGGCCTATGGTTGGAAGAACGAAGCCTACCCGAACCAGCTGGCGACAGCCTTCAACAAGTTCGAAAAGATGTAGAATTACAAATTCTTTGTGTCTTTGAAACAACGTTAGTCACCAACGAGCGACCCGGAACGCTCAGTGATGCGCGGCTCTTATCTGATTCCCATCTTAATACACAGAAGGAGGGAATATTCCGTCTGGCACTGGATATTCATGCATCAAGGTCTGCTAAAATCAGTCCTTTGCCAATTGCGGGTAAAGCCGATCCATCGCCAGATAGGCCACCCTCTCACGAGCCTAATGATAGTGGTATAGGACCAAGCCCTATAGATGATCCAATTGTTGTTCCCGAACCTGAGCCGAATGCAAAGCCAGCCAGCCGCATCGACATGTGGAAAAGCCGGTTGCTCGACCTCAGCTTGCGTAACCGCCTGCTCAACTTCCGCGAAACGAAGTCAACCATCCGCATTCTATCCGAGCCGGAACACGTGGAAGACGAACTCGCTGCCGAGCGTGAGCTTTCCCTTCGTCCCAAGCCAAAGCTTATGAGCGACGACGATCCGCGCAACGCGGATACCTACACCAAGGAGCAGCGGTCGGATGCCTTGAAGGAGCATTTGCGCGACGAACTTCGAATCGGGCGACTGCATACTCATTTGGAAGAGGGTGAACACGCGCGACGGTTGACGGAGCTATTTCGCGCCGCCCGCAATGCTCTGGATGAAAACGGCACGAACACCCTCTTTGCTGCCGTGGGTATTTTGGAATGGCGAGAAACGAAGCACAGCGACCGCGTGCATCGCGCGCCGCTTCTGTTGGTGCCAGTAGAACTCAAGCGTAAATCCGTTCTCGAAGGATTCACCCTGCGGCGGATCGATGAGGAGACGCGCCTCAACGTCACGCTGATGGAAATGCTACGGCAGAACTTCAAAAAGGAAATTCCTGGTCTGGATGAATTGCCTGGTGATGAGAATGGGGTCGATGTTACTCGCGTGCTTCGCATTTTCCGCGATGCCGTGCGCGATCTCGCGGGCTGGGAAGTAAAGTCGGAAGTCTGGCTTGGACAGTTTTCCTTCACCAAGTTCCTGCTCTGGAAGGATCTGGCCGACCGCTTGGATGATCTAACCAAGAACCGAGTGGTCAACCACCTCATCCATGAGGCTGGAACGCCAATTCCAAATCCCTGCGAAGACATCCGCGCCCAGGATCTGGATGATCGATTCCACCCGCGCGAGGTGCTCTGCCCCCGGAGCGCCGACTCCTCCCAACTAGCCGCCGTGATGGCTGCGGCGGATGGACACGATTTCGTGCTCGAAGGCCCGCCTGGCACAGGCAAATCCCAAACCATTACCAACATCATCGCCCACTGTCTCGCGGTCGGCAAACGGGTATTGTTCGTCGCGGAAAAACGCGCCGCGTTGGATGTCGTCCATCGCCGGTTGCGCGAGGATGGCCTCGAACCGTTCTGTCTTGAGCTCCACTCAAATAAGACCGGCAAAGCGGATGTCCTTGCTCAGTTCGACCGCAGCCTGAAGTTTGCAGAAGAGACGGATACGACGGATTGGGAATACCGCGCAGCCGAGATCGAGCGCTTGCGCACCGCGTTGAATACCTACACCCGTGCCCTTCACAAGCGGCTCCCTTGTGGTTTGAGTGCCTACCATTGTTTCGATTATCTCTTGGCGAGGCAGGATCAGCCGGTGGTGAAACTGGATGAATGGGAAGCCATCCTGGAAACCAAGGCGGAAACGTTGGAACAAGCACGTGAAATAGCACGCCAAATGGACAGACGGATCCGTTCGCTGATGCCATTGGCGGAGCATGGTTTGGCACCGTTGGCGTGTGAAGAATGGTCTCCCCCTTGGGCGGAACGAGCTCTCAACTTGAATGGGGAATTGGCCGAGCAAACCAAAAGAGCCATCGTCGCCACTCAGGACCTTTTGACATGGATGAAGATGGATCGTCCGATGTCGCGCAAAGGCATGCTGCAAATCGATGATCTTCTGGCAACCCTGCTTTCACCAGAACCAGTTGGCCCTGAATTCGCAACAACCCCTTGGTCACAACTCTCTCAAGATCTTGAATCTTGGATTTCCCTGAGCGGAGAACGGCATGATTTGCGTTCGATCATGGCTCAATACCAGGTCGCACAATCCGCCGGAAGCATGGCGCTCCCATGTGAAGCAGGAACTCAAGAAGCCGCCGAGGCAACCTATCTGAAAGGAAGAGAACTTCAGGCATTCACCCGGTCTGCACAGGACGCAGTTGCCGCGATGCTTGGTTGGCTCAAGGCACCGAACTCTCAGGCTTCACGAAACATGCTCATCAATTTGGCCGGGCTGGCTGAGTGCTTGCTGGATACAGACGAAGTGGGAGCGGCGTTCGCAACGACTCCATGGGAGAACTGGGCGCTTCATTTTGATGACTGGATTGCACTCGTGAAGGAGCGCAATGAATTACGAACCAAATTGAATGCCTATGATGAGGCAAAGTTGCTGGCACTCGATCTCGACCTTCTCAAACAGAAGTGGGACAAAGCGCAATCGTCCTGGTTCTTGCCGAAAATGCTGAACACCGGATCGGTAAGAAGTCACTTGAAGAAAGCGCTGCCGGAAAAGACCAAACCGGACGAAGCCGCGATGGGCGACATCGTTTTGGCTGCGATTCGCGTTCGTGCAATCAATAAGGAACTCACATCTATCTATGCTACAGCCGAGGCTCTCCTCGGCAAAAGCTGGCGCGGCGGTGAGCCTGACAGCACACAAATGGAAAGAATCCGGGCATGGGGTCAAAATCTCCATCAACAACTCGCCAAGGTGGCCGATGGCGATGCAATCTGGCTTTCCGCGATGCGGGATCTCTTGTTCGACTGCTTCGAATCTGGGCCCGGATTTTTTGCCAAAGGAACTCCTGACGGCGAGCGACTCATCGCCCTACGAGATGCAGTCACAACGTTTGAATCTACTTCCAAGGCGTTCATGGCGGAGGCCAAGATTGGCCAATCATCGCTGGATGCTGCGGATGATCACCTGCAGGCTGTTTCTGCGATGCTGGGAGTTTTCCTCCAAACCGCGCCAAGGATTCGCGAAATCAACAGCTCGCTGTCCGCCGATGCCGCCACGGCTCAGGGATGCCTAGGAGTGCTATGGTCAAAGGGTGAACCCGATCCCGATGCCCTGCAACAAGCACTGCATTGGGGCGAATCTCTGCATTCCCAATTACTGGCGTTGGCAGGTGAAGATTTTGGATGGCTCGGCTCTTTCCGGCAACAACTCTCCGGATTGTTCACAGAAGGACCTGCTGCATACTGCGAAGAAACCGTCACCGGAACTAGAATGGCACGGGTCCGCGAACAGTGGTCTGGATTCAACCATACTCTCGATCGCTATGCGCAGGAGCTTCGCCTACGGCGCAGCTTGCTTGACGAATCAAGCGATCATTTTACTGCCACGCTCGCTTTGACAGAGCGGGTGGCCGACGCATGGGAGAAAATTCGTGAATGGTGCTCCTGGCAGAAAGTTCGCCACCAAGCACTCGTCTTGGGCATGTCACCTGTGGTTGAGATGCTGGAATCATCCCATGGCACGATGATCGAGGTTCCCGGTCTATTCGAGCGTAGCTTCCGCAGAAAGCTGCTGTTTTCGATCATGGAACAGGAAGATTCCCTGCGTGAATTCTTCGGCAACGAACACAACGAGCGAATTGCAAGGTTCCGTGAGTTGGATGAGCAGCTCGCCAAGTTGTCGAGAGACATGATCCGGATCCGTCTTGCCGCCGGCATTCCGAGAGAAGAAGTGAGAAATGACATCCCAAGACAGGAAATTGGTCTTCTCAGGAAGGAAATCGGGAAAAAGAGCCGACATATTCCGGTGCGGCAACTGATCGGAAAAATCCCAACGCTCCTCCCGCGTCTGAAGCCCTGTGTGCTGATGAGCCCTCTTTCTGTCGCCCAGTATCTAGAGGCGTCGCACGAGACTTTCGATGTCGTCATTTTTGACGAAGCTTCGCAAATTCCAGTCTGGGATGCGATTGGGGCCATCGCCCGTGGCCGCCAGTTGATCATCGTAGGTGATCCCAAGCAGCTCCCGCCCACGAACTTCTTCGCAAGTAATGCCGAGGACGAGGATGACCTGACCCCAGAGGAGCACAAGGATCTGGAAAGCATCCTGGATGAGCTAACCACACATGGCCTGCGAATTAAGCCATTAGTATGGCATTATAGAAGTCGCCATGAAGGATTGATAACTTTCAGCAACCGTTTATATTATGACAACAAGCTTCTAACCTTCCCTTCTCCTGATAAAGAAAAGGGCGGCGTGCGATTTCGCCACCTGCCAGAAGCACGTTACGATAAGGGACGCTCCCGCACGAACCGCGTGGAAGCGGCTGCACTTGTTCAAGAACTGGTATCCCGCCTGAGAAACCCCAACTTGCCGCGCAGATCCTATGGTGTAGTCACCTTCAGCCAGGCTCAGCAGGCTCTCGTGGAAAACCTTCTGGATGAAGAACGCCGTAAGTATCCAGAAATCGAACACCACTTCGGCGATGATCCTCCCGTAGAGGGCGAGCCTGTATTCGTCAAAAACCTGGAGAACGTACAAGGTGACGAACGCGATGTTATCTTCTTCTCGATCTGCTACGGCCTCGACGAAGCCGGGAAACTTTCCATGAATTTCGGTCCGCTCAACCGCGATGGAGGCGAGCGCCGCCTGAACGTCGCTGTGACCCGAGCCAAGCATGAGGTTCTTGTCTTCAGCGGGCTTAGAGGCGACCAAATCGATCTCACCCGGACCCGCGCACGTGGGGTGAGGGACCTCAAACATTTCCTTGAATACGCCGAGCGCGGCCATCAGGCCCTCATCGCAGCTACCAGCAGTTCCCACGATGCCGAGGCGGATTCGGAATTCGAGCGCATGGTTGCAGCCCGCATCCGCGACGTCGGCTACGACGTTCATTATCAGGTAGGTTGCTCCGGCTACCGGATCGACTTAGGCGTGGTGGATCCTGAAGCACCTGGCAAATACCTTCTCGGCGTGGAATGCGACGGCGCAACCTACCACAGGGCCGCCACCGCTCGCGACCGTGACAAGCTCCGTCAAGCAGTGCTGGAGGACCTCGGTTGGACACTGCACCGCATCTGGTCCACCGACTGGTGGCACAACGCCAACTCCGAAATGGAGAAGCTTCTCGCCGCGATCGCCTCCGCAGCAGAAGCACGAGAGCTGAACACAGCGGCATCGGCAGACCTGCAACCCGGCGAGGAGATGCCCATGCAGACGCCCGACAATTCGACAGCGGTCACCCCATCGGTTGCTCCTTACAACCTGACTGACTTCACGAGCTTTTCCGACCGCATCTCGACCGATCGGTTTTACTCATCGGACTACGAATCAACGCTCCTGGAGCTGATCGGGCATGTTCTCAATACCGAAGGCCCCATCTCAGACACCCTACTCGTGAACCGGATCGCCCGAGCACATGGGCTGCAACGCAGCGGGCGCATCATCACGGAAAGAGTCATGGATCTCGCCAACCGCCATTTCCACGTCCGTCCCGATCCTATCGGGGGAACCTTCATCTGGTGGGACATGGATGCTCCAGACAACTGGTTCACCTACCGCACAGCAGATTCGGTAGAGAACTTGCGCAAGCTGGATGAGATTTCTTTTGAGGAAATCCGTGCAGCCGCACTTTCGATTTCCACCGGATTTGTTCCGGTCGAAGTTGCCCGCGCTTTTGGGATACGCCGACTGACTGCGGACGGAAGGTCACGGATTGAGGCTATCATACGTGTCATTTCCACACTATCACAATAGGGATTAGCGTACACATCATATATTGATTTTTATGAAAGAACTAAGTATTACCCTCATTGACTGTATGCTTCAATTCTGCCGCAGAAAATCGATCATAGATTATCATGAATAGAGACTCGTTCTGTCATCTGGGTTAATCTACATTTTCAAAATCAATTGGGCAGTCTTAATGTTACTGCGTCTCCTTCGTCTCGCATTGCTATGATTAACCTAAGTGCTAGTGTAGTGTTTTCTAAATAGCTACTCATAACCCTTGTGTTGGTTCATGGCG